>Ga0181520_10008706_pt1 | contig 14298 bp, 12 predicted proteins | sample PEATcosm2014_Bin_29_FD_132451 | JGI IMG/M metagenome (GOLD analysis project Ga0181520, IMG submission 132451) | Peatland microbial communities from MTU Mesocosm Facility, Houghton, MI, USA - PEATcosm2014_Bin02_30_metaG | ecosystem: Environmental > Terrestrial > Soil > Wetlands > Peat | place... | reverse complement strand
CAAGGTGGACGGCGAGCCGTGCGTCGTGTGGCTGGGGCCCGGCTCGGCCGGCCACTACGTCAAGATGACGCACAACGGCATCGAATACGCGCTGATGCAACTGATCGCGGAAACCTACGACGTGATGAAGCGCGGCTTGGGTCTCGACAACGATCGGCTGGCCGACACGTACGCCGCCTGGAACCGCGGCGAGACGGCCGGCTTCCTGCTCGAAATCACCGCCGAAGTGTTCCGCAAGGCCGACGCGAAAACCGGCGGGCGGCTGATCGACCTGATCCGCGATTACGCCAAGCAAAAGGGCACGGGCATGTGGACCGCGCAGGACGCGATGGAGTTGCGCGCCGCCATCCCCGTGATCGACATGGCCGTCGCCATGCGCGATCTCTCCTCGGCGAAGGAGCAGCGGGTTCGCGCCGAGGCCGCCCTGCCGACGGGCGATCGCGGCATCCCGGCGGGCGAACGCGAGGCGATTGCCGCGGCGCTGCCGCACGCGCTGTTCGGGGCGATGCTCGGCGTCTATGCGCAAGGTCTGGCGCTGCTGGGGCAGGCGTCAACCGCGTACGGTTACGGCTTGCAACTGGCGGAGGTCGCGCGGATCTGGCGCGGCGGCTGCATCATTCGCGCGGCCGTGCTCGAGCGCATTCGCGCCGCGTATCGCCGGGCGCCGGACTTGCCCAATCTGCTGCTCGATCCCGAGTTCGGGGCGGCGGCGCTGGCCGCGCGGCCGGCGCTGTTGCAAGTCGGCTTTGCGGCGGCGCGGGCCGGCCTTCCGACGCCGGCGCTGCTGGCGTCATTATCGTATTTCGACGCCTATCGCAGCGGCTGGCTGCCGGCCAATCTGATTCAGGCGCAGCGCGATTTCTTCGGCGCCCACACGTACGAACGCCTCGACGCCGAAGGAGTCTTTCACACGAATTGGGAAGAAGGGTAGGGGACGCATGGCGAACGACGCGCGGCCCGGCGCGACGGTGCTGGTGATCTTCGGCGCCGGGGGCGATTTGACGTGGCGCAAGCTCGCGCCCGCTTTGTACAACCTCTTTTTGGACAAGGCGCTGCCCGAGAAATTCGCGGTCGTCGGCGTCGACGTCAAGAAGCTGTCGACCGCCAAGTGGCACGATCATCTGCGCACGGGCGTCGATCGCCTCTCGCGCCGCGGCGCGACCGACAAAGCGCGCTGGGACGAATTCTGCTCGCATTTGATTTCGTTCATCTCGGCGCCGTTCGGCGACGCCGCCGTCTTCGAGAAACTGGCGAAGACGATCGCCGGCCTCGAAACGAAATGGGACGAAAAAGCGAACCGCATTTTCTATCTGGCCACGCCGCCGACGCTCGTCGAAACCCTGGTGAAGCAACTGGCGAAAATGGGCATTGCGCGGGACCGCCGGCGCGCGCGGCTCGTCGTCGAGAAGCCGTTCGGCTGGGATTTGCCGTCGGCGTCCGAGTTAAACCGCAAGCTCACCGACGCTTTCAACGAATGTCAGATTTACCGCATCGACCATTACCTCGGCAAAGAGACGGTGCAGAATATTCTGGCGTTCCGTTTCGCCAACGCGCTGTACGAGCCGATGTGGGACCGGCGCTACATCGAGCACGTGCAGATCACGGTGGCGGAAACCGTCGGCGTCGGCCACCGCGGCAACTACTACGAACGCGCGGGGGCGCTGCGCGACATGGTGCAGAACCACATGTTGCAGCTCCTGTGCCTGATCGCGATGGAATCGCCGGTGTCGTTCGACGCCGATGAGATCCGCAACAAAAAGCTCGACGTGCTGCGCGCGATTCACCCGATCGCGGTGGACGACGTGCACCACATCGCCGTGCGCGGCCAATATGGGCACGGCGAAATGCGCTGCGAAGTCGTGAACGGCTACCGCGGCGAAGCCAACGTCGCGCCCGAGTCGAACACCGAGACGTTCGCGGCCTTGCGGCTGTTCATCGACAACTGGCGCTGGCAAGGGGTGCCGTTCTACCTGCGCACGGGCAAACGCATGGCGGCGACGGTCTCGGAGATGTCGATCGCGTTCCGGCCCGTGCCGCACCAATCGTTTCCGGCGTCCGCGGTGGAAAACTGGCAACCCAATCGCCTCGTGCTGCGCATCCAACCGGAGCAGGGCATCATGCAGCGCATTCAGGCCAAGCGCCCCGGCACGCGGATCGCGCTGGGCCCGGTCGATCTCGAATTCCGGTACGCGGATGCGTTCAAGACCGCGGCGCCGGAGGCGTACGAGACGCTGCTGCTCGACGCCATCGGCGGCGACGCCACATTGTTCATGCGCGCCGATCAGGTCGAGTCGGCGTGGTCGGTGATCACGCCGGTGCTGCATGCCTGGGAAGGCGCGCCGGCGACGGATTTCCCCAATTACCCCGCCGGGTCGTGGGGGCCGTCCGCCGCGGACAGCCTGATCGCCCACAGCGGCTTCCGTTGGTATAAGCCGACCCGGCAGTCGGCGGAAGATGGCGAAGAAACCTGACCACGTCGAGATCTTTGCGGATTACGACGCGCTGTCGCGCGCGGCGGCGTCGCTGTTCGCCGAGCGCGCCGCGGCGGCGGTCGCCGCTCACGGCCGGTTCAGCGTCGCACTTTCCGGCGGTCGCGCCCCGCAACGGGCCTACGAATTGCTGGCCGGGCCGCCGTGGCGCGACCGGGTTCCGTGGGCCGCCGTGCACGTCTTTTGGGGCGACGAGCGGTGCGTGCCCGCCGACGACCCGCGCAGCAACGCGGGCGCCGCGCGCCGGGCATTGCTAGACCGCGTTCCGGCGCCGAAGCATCAAATTCACGCGATCGACTGCGCCGGCGACCCGGCCGCCGGGGCCGTGCAATACGAGACCCTGTTGCGCGATTTTTTTGCCGGTGGGCCGCCGCGTTTCGATCTGGTCTTGCTCGGTCTCGGGGAAGACGGTCATACGGCATCGCTGTTTCCCGGGGCCGCGGCGTTGCGCGAGCAGGCGCATTGGACAGCGGCCGTCGCCGCGCCGACGCCGGGCCCCGACCGCGTGACCTTGACGGCGCCGGCGCTCAACGAGGCGGCGGCGATCGTTTTTTTGGTGTCGGGCGAAGCGAAGGCGGAGGTGCTGCGGCGCGTGCTCGCCGGCGGCGACGACGTCGCGCAGGCGCCGGCGCTGTTGATTCGGCCGCGCAACGGCGAATTGCGATGGCTGGTCGACCGCGCCGCGGCGAGCGGCGGCGGATGATCGGGGGATCTCACGCGGAGACGCAGAGGGCGCGGAGGATTCGGCGCGGTTATGCCATTCAGGCTCTTCGCGATTTTCCCGCCTCCGCGGGAGAATTATTTCACGACGGGCAGCCGGACAGGCAGCTATCCCAATCGGTGCGGCACGTCGCGGCGCGGGCCGCGTCGCAGGTGGTCAGCGGCTTCAGACACGCGATCGCGGCGCTGTTGCAGGTTTGCCAACATTGCGTGCGGGATAACTCGGTCTGGCAACTGAATTCCTTATCGCAGTCGATGAAGGCGGCATCCCAGGCCACGTCGCAGGTCCAGAGGCAGTCATCCGCCGCGCACGCGGTTCCGGTGCACTTGGCGAGGCACGCGTTGTAGGTGGCGTCCAACGGGGCGATGCACTGCGCGTAACCGGCGGAACTGCAGCCGGTCGAATCGTCATTGTCATCGTTGTCGTCGTCGTCGTCCGTCGCGGAGTCATCGTCATTGTCGTCGTCGGTGGACGAGGAGTCGTCATCGTCGTCGGGCGAGGCGTCGTCATCATCGGCCGGCGAAGCGTCGTCGTCGACGATGTAGTAGTTGTTTGTCGCGCCTTTGCCGCCGCACGCGACCAGCAAGGCGACGCCGAGGCACAACAAGGCGCCCAGCGCCAGGAAGAAATAGCGAGTCATGGTCGTCTCCTTTTTTGTGGCGAACGCGCCTGCGCCGTTGCTCAGTGGGCCACTGCGCCCGCCGCGCGTCAAGAAACTTTACAAGACTTTTACATCCCGGTTGACGCGAAGCCATTCCGTTTTTATGTTAACATAACTGATGAAAAGGCGATCGGCCGTGCGGGTTGGCCGTCGCGGAACAGATTGTCTTTCTCTTGGCGGAAAAACGCTCTAAGGGAGGAATGAATGAAAGCGACGAATTTGATTTTTGTTCTCTTGGTTGCGGTGCTGGTCGCCGCGAGCTTCGCGCTGTGGGGCTGCGCCAGCAAAAGCAGCAGCAGCAGCGGCAGTCCGAGCAAGGCGGATGATGACAACAGCGGCGCGGACGACGATAACGGCGGCTCGGTGACCGCCGCTTGCGAGGCGTTCCTGGCCAAATGCAACCTCTCCTCGATAGCCGGAGAGTCGTGCAACTATTATGAAGGCCTCGATGTCGCCCCTTGCTTCACGACCGCGCTCTCCAATTACTTCAATTGCCTGTCCGCGGCGGGCTGCGTCCCTGACGCGGCATGGGAAACCTGCGCGACGAATCTCGAAACCGCTTCGCTGGCTTGCGAATAGCGAATAGCGCTCGATTCGCGACAAGCGAAAAATTGAACGCCGGCTGCGGACGAATTGTCTGCCGCCGGCGTTGTTGCATCGCTGCGGTACGCCGCTCCGTGGCCCGGAACTTATGTGTTTTGGAGAAGGCGCAAGTGAGGGTGGTGGGGCGATAGTTCGCCACCGTCGTCATCGTTGGTCTTCGCGCCTTTCCGCCGCTTGTCGACGGTTATTCGCGATGGTATTGTCAATTCGTTCCGCGAAACCCCTGTTCCAAGGAGACGCTCATGCTTCCGCTGATGATCGTTGCGGCGCTGGCGGTCGCTCTGTTTCTGGCCCTGCTCGGCATTTACAATCGGCTGGTCGCGGGCCGGAATTTCTTCAAGAACGCCTTCGCCCAGATCGACGTGCAATTGAAGCGGCGAAATGACCTGATCCCCAATCTGGTCGAAACGGCGAAGGGCTACATCAAACATGAACGCGAAACCTTGGAGGCCGTGACGGCCGCGCGCAACCACGCTGTCGACGCGAGCACGTTGGCGTCGGCCAGTCCGGGCGATCCGGCGGCGATGAAGGGCCTGATGCAGGCGGAAGGCGCGTTGACCGGCGCGCTGGGCAAGTTGATGGCGGTGGTCGAGGCGTATCCCGACCTGAAGGCGAATCAGTCGATGAACGAGGTCATGGAAGAACTCACCTCGACCGAAAACCGGATCGCCTTTGCGCGCCAGGCGTTCAACGACGCGGTGACCGCGTACAACATCGATCGCGAACGCTTCCCGAACATCGTCATCGCCAATTCGTTCGGCTTCCAGGCCGCGCAACTGCTGGAGCCGATCGAAGCCGCCGCCGAGCGCCAGGCGCCGAAAGTTTCGTTCTGACCAGCGCTCCAGGCATGGCCGTGCGATGATCAAACCGGCAAAAAATTTTTTCGAACTACAGGAAGAGGCGCGGCGGCGCACGGGCCTGCTCGTGTTCCTGTTCTCGTGCGCCGTCGGCTGCATCGTCGTCGCGCTGTATGTTGTTGCGCGCGTCCTGCTCGCGATCGCGGACGAACACCCCAGGGTTTCGTTTCCCGGCAACCTCGTTTGGTGGGACCCGCCGACTTTCGCGGGCATCCTGCTTGCGGTCAGCCTGCTCATCGCCGTGGCCAGCTTCCATAAAGCGCGGAAACTCAGCGCGGGCGGCAGCGCGGTCGCGGAAATGCTCGGCGCGCGCGCGATTTCGCCCGACACGGCGGACCTCGCCGAACGCCGATTGCGCAACGTGGTCGAGGAAATGGCGATCGCCTCGGGCGTGCCCGTGCCCGCGGTTTACGTGATGGATAAAGAAAACGGCATCAACGCCTTCGCCGCGGGCCACACGCCGAACGACGCCGCGGTCATCGTGACCAAAGGCACGCTGCAGCACCTCGGCCGCGATGAGTTGCAAGGCGTGATCGCCCACGAATTTAGCCACATTTTAAATGGCGATATGCGCCTCAACATCCGCCTGATCGGCGTGTTGTTCGGCATTTTGCTGATTGGCATCACGGGCCGCGGCCTGCTGCGCGGCATGAGCCGGTCGCGAAGCCGCGATTCGGGCTGGGCATTGATCGTCGGCCTGGCGCTGCTGATCATCGGTTACATCGGCACGCTTGCCGGCCGCATCATACAAGCGGCCGTCTCGCGGCAGCGCGAATTTCTCGCCGATTCCTCGGCGGTGCAGTTCACGCGCAACCCGCTCGGCCTCGCCGGGGCGCTGAAGAAGATCGGCGGGCTCGAAGTCGGCGCGACGATTCACGCGCACGAGGCTGAGCAGGCCAGCCACTTGTTTTTCGGTCAGGGCGTAAGGATCAGGCTGTTTTCCGGATGGCTGGCTACGCATCCGCCAATTGCGGAGCGCGTGCGCCGCATCGACCCGAATTTTGACGGCGAATTTCCGCCCGAAAGCGCGAACGCGGCCGCCCCGCTGACCGACGCCGAATTCACCGCGCCGCCGGTGATGGCCGCCGCCGCTGAAACGGCGACGTTTGGCGATCGGACCCTGATTGCCGCGCGGCCGGCGAGCGTGGTCGCGCATGTGGGCAATCCGACCGCCGCGCATCTCGATCACGCCGCGACGCTGCTGGGCCGGATTCCGCCGCCGTTGCGCGAAGCGGCGCAAACGCCGGCCGGCGCGGCGAGCCTGCTTTACGCGTTGCTGTTTGCCGACGACGAAACCGTCCGACAGGGCCAAATCGGGACATTGCGCGGGGCGAAGTTGGAAGACATGGACCTTGCGGCGCAACTATTCCCCGACGTGCAAGCGCTCGACGCTCACCTGAAGCTGCCGCTGCTTGACCTGGCGACGTCGGCGTTGCGGCAGATCGGCGGCGACGGCCGCAGCCGCCTTTTGCGGCAGGTCGAAGCGCTCGTGATCGGCGCCGGCCAGCTCACCTTGTTTGAGTTTTGCGTTCAGCGGACGCTTGCACGCCGCCGCAGTCCGGGGCCGGGCCGGCCCGGCGCGACGGCGTACAAGTCGTTCGACGCCGTGTCGAAAGACCTGGCGGTTTTGCTCGCCGCGCTGGCAAACGCGGGCAACCCGACCGATCCGGATGCCGCGGGCCGGGCGTTTCTCGCCGGCGTAAGCCGTCTGCCGATGGCCGCGAGAAAAGATGTCGACATTGCCCAGCCCGATGCGCCGCCGTCGCTCGCCGCCATCGGCTCGGCGCTCGATCGCCTGGGGTTTGCCGCACCGAACATCAAGCAGGCGACCATCGACGCCTGCGCCCACTGCGCCTTCGACGGTCGCGAAATGACCGTCGAAGACGCCGAATTGCTGCGCGTGATTTCGATCGCGCTAGATTGCCCGCTGCCGCCGTTCCTGCCTGCGGAAATGCGCGATATCTGAACGGTAAATCGCCCCTCCGGAAAATGCGCTCGCCAATCATCCCGTTTCGGCGCTGTCTGTGCTTTTTCTCGTGAGAATCTTGTAAGGTTTTTCCCCGGGCGAACCTGGGAAATCCCCGATAACGGCGAAGACGTGTTGAGCGCAGAATCTCGCGCGGGTGGGGCACTGCGCCGAGTCGGGGAAGGAGTGGATGGAAAAGAGCCTGAGTAATTCCGAGCTGCATCCGGATTTTGTCCTGTCGGCCCAGAAAGCCGGCCGGTTTGTCGTGTGGGACTGGGATTTAGCGTCCGATGCCCTGGTCGTCGATCGCGACGCCGCGGCCGATCTGGGATTCGGACCTGAGGCGCTCCCTCGCACCGGCGGCGAATGGTTTCGGATGGTCGATCCCGAAGACTTGACCACACTGACGGAGCTCATTCGCAAAGCGGTGCAAAACGGCGGCGAGTACCGTGCGGAGGTTCGCCTGCGGCTTCCCAATTCCGGCGAGATTCGCTGGGCCGAGACGCGCGGCCGCGTGGCGCGCGACGCTGCCGGACAGCCGGTTCGCGTCGACGGCGTGCTGATCGACATCGACGAACGCAAGCGCGCCGAGGTTGCGGCGCGGCGACAGGACGGCTATCGCCGCCAGTTGCTGGAGTTGCTGACGCGGACGACGACGCGCAAGGAATACCTCGACGCCGTGGTGGACGTCCTGCGCGAGTGGAGCCAGTGCCGCTGCGTCGGGATTCGCGTGGCCGATGAAGAGGGCCGCGCCCCGTACGTGTCGTTTGTCGGCTACTCCGACAGTTTTTGGGAGCGCGAAAACGGACTGTCGTTGCGCACCGACGAATGCGTGTGCGTGCGCGTCGCGGACGGCAAGCCGACGGCGCGCGAGGCGTCCCAGATGACGCCCGGCGGCGCCTTCTCGTGCGGCGATTCCGGCGGTTTTTTCTACGGGCTCGCGCCGGCCGAACGCGCCCGCTACCGCGGAACCTGCGTCGCGGAAGGCTTCACTTCGATGGCGATCGTGCCGATCCGCCGCGAGGGCGCCACCGTCGGGTTGATTCACATCGCCGACGAACGCCGCGAGGCCGTGCCCCCCGCGAACGTGCTCTTTCTCGAAGAAATGGCGGCGGCGATCGGCGAGGCGATCGTTCGTTTCGCGATCGAAGACCGGCTGCGGGTCGCCAACGCGGCGCTCGAAAGACGCGCGGCGCAGCTCCGGGCGCTGACCTCCGACTCGGCACGGGTCGAAGACCGCGACCGTCGCCGCCTGGCGCAGGCGCTGCACGACGATTTGCAGCAGTTGCTGGCCGCCGCGCGCTACGGCCTGACCTCGTTGCGGCCCCACGTTCTGGCGGACGACCCGTCGGCGGTCTTGCATCAGGTTGACGGTCTGCTGACGCAGTCGATGGATTTGTCGCGTTCGTTGGCCGCCGAACTCAGCCCGCCGATTCTGATCGACCGCGGCCTGGCCGCCGGTTTGGAATGGCTGGGGCGGTGGATGCAGGAAACGTACGGGCTGCGCGTCGAATTGGCGGTCGCCGAGGGGGCGGAACCGCCGGCGGAAGATTTGCGGTTGTTCTTGTTTCAGACCGTTCGCAGCCTGTTGCTGAACGTCGTCGATCATTCGGGGGCGCGCCATGCGGTCGTCGCCGTGCCCGGGGTGGAAGGCGGGCTCGTCCGCGTGACCGTCGCCGACGACGGGGTCGGTTTCGACCCGGCGCTGCTGCTGGGCCTGGCCGAACCCAAGAAAGCCGGTTTGTTTCATCTGCGCGAGCGGGTCGAATTCATGGGCGGGCGCATGGACGTCAACAGCGCCCCGGGCAAAGGCACGAAAATCATGGTGACCGTGCCGGTCATGGCGATGAAAGCCGTGATGGCCGCCGACGAAGGGGACCGCAATCACGCCGACGAGGCGAACGGACGCCGGCGGCTGCGCACGGAAGGGATCCGCGTCCTGGTCGTGGACGACCACGCGGTTTTTCGCCAGGGCCTGATCGAATTGCTGCAGAAAGAGCGAGGGATCACCGTCGTGGGTCAGGCGGCGGACGGCGCGGAGGCGATCGAGGAAACGCGGCGCCTCAAGCCGGAGGTGGTCATCATGGACATCTCGATGCCGCGCATGAACGGCATCGAGGCAACACGGGCGATCGCGGCCGAGATGCCCGAGGTGGTCATCGTCGGCCTCTCGATGCACGACCGCGCCGACATGGCCGAAGCAATGCGGAAAGCGGGCGCGGCGGCCTATCTCGCCAAAGACAGTCCGGCCGAAGAAATCATCGCCGGCATTCGCCGCCATGCGCCGGGCCGGGGCGAGAGCTGACGGTGGCCGGGCGAGGCGCCGCTACGATTCGCTGTCGAAAAAGAAAAACGCCCGAAATACTTGTGATTCGTCGGCATCCCGCGGTTAAATTACACGTGGGGGTGAAACATGATTGGAAGCTCACTGACCGAAAAGCGGGTGGAACGGAAGAAAATCTCCGAACCGAACGAACAGCCGCTGGCGGAACAGTCGGCGCCGCCGCCGGACGAGGCGGAGGAGTCCGAGGAGTGGCGGATTCTTCACGCGAATCGGCTCGGCGGCTCGCGGCGGTTTCGGGTCAACATCCAGTAGGCGCCGGTTTCAGACGCCGATAGCGGACCGGGCAGGCGGCGAGCCGGGTTTCATGGTTCGTCGCCGGCCGGGCGCCGCGCGGCTTTCGTCGACGCGCGCGCCCGTTTATCGGCGAGGCGTCTGGCCTTTTCACCCGCCGGAATTTTCGTCGCTCGCCGTTTTTTCTTCGGACGATTGAGCTTTTCGAGTTTGGCGATCAGGCGGCGAAACGCTTCCTCACGATTCATCGCCTGCGACCGGCGCTCGACCGCGGCGACGGTCACGCCGGACGGACGGTGATGTATGCGCACCGCCGTCTCGCGTTTGTTGCGATGCTGGCCGCCCGGGCCGCTCGCCTTGAAGAACTCGAGGTCGCACTCGGTCTCGAGCGTCGCGCGGTCGGTCGCGTAAGGCGGATGGTCCATAATTTCCCTCGCATAAAATGCTTGCCATTTTTTTGCGGCGAACGCAATCTGTGCGGCCATGATTGCGCATCAGGGCGAATGGGCGGCGTTGACGACCGCCTTGTGTTGGACCGTCACCGGGCTGGCCTTCGAGGCCGCCGCGCGACGGATCGGCTCGCTCTCGGTCAACATCCTGCGGATGTTCGCCGCGTTGATTTTCCTGACGCTTTTCTCCGCGATTTCGCGCGGGCGGTTTTTTCCGTTCGACGCCGACGTGCACACGTGGTTCTGGTTGTCGCTGTCGGGCCTCGTCGGGTTCACGCTCGGCGACCTGGCGCTCTTTCGCGGCTACCTGCTGATCGGCGCGCGACGCACGCTGCTGATCGCGGCGTTCGTGCCGGTCTTCACTGCGCTCGGCGGTTGGCTGCTGCTCGACGAAACGCTGAACGCGCGCGACTGGTGCGGCATGGCGCTGACCATCGCCGGCGTCGCAGTCGTCATCCTCGAACGGCGCGCGGATGCCGCCGCCGTGCCGCGAAAAACCTTATGGCTCGGCGTGCTGTTGGGCCTGTGCGCCGCGCTCGGCCAAGCGGTCGGGCTGGCGTTTTCGAAAAAGGGCATCGGCGATTTCGACCCGTTTGCCGCGACCCAAATCCGCGCCTTCGCCGGCACGATCGGCTTCATGGTGATCTTCACCGCGATCCGTTGGTGGCCCAACGTTTGGCAAGCCGCAAAAGACTACCCGGCAATGCAGCGACTGACCCTCGGCGCGTTTTTCGGCCCGTTTCTCGGCGTCGGTTTTTCGCTGATGGCCGTGCAACACGCGAAGGCCGGCGTTGCGGCGACGATCATGTCGCTGACGCCCGTGTTCATCATCGCGCCCGCGGCGCTGATCTTCAAGGAAAAGTTCACGGCCCGCGCCTTCGCCGGGGCTGCGCTGGCGGTCGGCGGATCGGCGCTGTTGTTTATGTAGGAGGCCGGAGCCAGGAGCCAAGAGCCAGAAGCTAGAAAGCGGATCCCTATTCTTCGTCAATCGACGGGGCGGCCAACTGCCCGCACGCCGCGAGAATGTCGCGGCCGCGCGCTTTGCGCAGCACTGCGGTCACATTGTGGTCGATCAGAATTTTCTGAAACTGGCGGACGCGTTCTTCGGTCGGCGGCTGACATTCCGACCCCGCGAACCAATTGACGGCGAGCAGATTGATTTTCGGCCGCAGGTCCGGCGCCAGGCGCGCGAGGCGGTGGGCATGTTCGTCGGAATCGTTGACGCCGGCGACCAGCGAATATTCGAACGTCACGCGGCGGCGGTGCGGCGTCGGAAAACGACGGCAGGCGTCGAGCAGTTCCTTGAGCGGATATTTGCGATTGGCCGGCACTAGCTTGTTGCGCGTTTCGTCGTCCGGCGCGTGCAGGCTGACGGCGAGGCTTACGTCGAGCCGCCGGCCGAGTTCGTCCAATTGCGGCACGAGCCCGACGGTCGAGAGCGTCACCTTGCGCGAACTCAGATTGCAGCCGTGATCGGCGTAAAAAATGTTGATGGCGTCGATGACGTTTTCCAGGTTGTCGAGCGGCTCGCCCATGCCCATGAACACGACGTTGCTGATGCGACGTTCGCCGGCGACGCGTTGCGCGGCAAGATATTGCTCGACGATTTCGCCGGCCGTGAGGTTGCGCGTGAAAGACATCATGCCCGTGCGGCAGAACGCGCAGCCCCAACGGCAGCCGACCTGCGAACTGACGCACAACGTCAGCCGGCTCAACTCGGGGATCAACACGCTTTCGATGCGTTTGCCGTCGGCCAGGCCGAAGGCCATTTTTTGCGTGCCGTCCTCGCCGGTCAACGTCTCGACGGCGGGCAGGCGAAGAATCTCGAACTTTTCCGACAACCGTTCGCGCAAACCTTTGGCGATGTCGGTCATTTCGTCGAACGTGGCGGCGTCGTTTTTGTAGAGCCAGCGGAAAATCTGCCGCGCGCGGAAGGGTTTTTCGCCCATCGCGGCAAGCTCCGTTTCCAGTTTGGGCATCGTCAGACTTTTGATGCAGATTTTATCCACAGGAAGGACCCGTTTGTAAGGGACGTGTAATGGAATGGATCTTCGTCCGCAGATTTACGAAGATTTTCGCAGATTTCTCGTCTGTAGTCCGGCGATCTTCGGTCAAATGCGTCGTTTCCGTTCGAGAATCTGCGTCGTTCTGCGCTAATCTGTGGACAAAAACACTCACAGTCACCTCAAGCCCTTTCCCGCCGCGTCGCCGGCCACGAAGCCTGTGGAAAACGCCGCCTGCAAATTATATCCGCCGGTCACCCCATCGATATCGAGCAATTCCCCGCAAACGTACAATCCGGGGACCAACCGGCTTTCCATCGTCCGCGGCTCGATCTCGTCGAGCACGACGCCGCCGACGGTGATCAGCGCTTCGTCCCAGCCGTGGACGCCGACGACCTTGAGCGGAAAATCTTTGCACAAATCGCCGAGGGCGCGACGCGTGGATTTGCCCACCTCGGCGCAGCGCTGGTCCAAGTTCAGCCCCAGCCGCTTCACGAACGGCGGAATCACGGCTTGCGGCAGCAGACCGTTCAATACTTGCTGCAGCGGCGCCTTGCCGTTCGCGTCCAGGTCGCGGCGCAACCGGGCGTCGAGTTGCTCGCGGTCGAGCGCCGCTTTGAAATCGAGCGAGATCGCCGGCGCGCTCAGGTCGGCCACGTCGCGCGACAGATCGATCGGCACGGCACCGCCCAGCGCGTTTTCCGAAAACAGCGCCTCGCCGAAGCCGTCGGCCACGGCGCGTTTGCCGTCGCGCAACGTTACGCGCACGTTGTGCAGCAAAATCTCGAAGGGCGCGAAATCGGTCTCGATCGCCAGCGGCGTCAGCGCGGGCCGCGGCGTCGCCAGCGTGTGGCCGAGGCGTTGCGCGAAGCGGTAGCCGTCGCCGGTCGAGCCGGTGCGCGGATAGCTTTTGCCGCCGGTGGCGAGGATCAGGCGGTCCGCGAAAATCTCGCCGCGCGCCAGCCGCAGATGAAAAAGGTCGCCCGTTTTTTCGATATCCTTGACGTCGGCCTCGGTGCGCACCGCGCCGCCGTCGCTGCGCGCCCAGCGGTAGAGCGCCTGCGCCACATCGGTCGCCTTGCCGGATTTCGGGAAATAGCGTCCGCCGCGTTCGACGACACACGGAACCTGCCGCCGTTCGAGAATTTCGAGAAGGTCCGGGGCGAAGAAGCGGGCGAACGCGCCGCGCAGGAAATCGCCGCCGCGGCGGTAGCCTTCGACGAACAACTCGACCGGTTTGTCGTTCGTGACGTTGCCGCGACCCTTGCCGGAAATGCTCACCTTGCGGCCCGTCTGCCGCATTTTTTCGAGCACGAGCGTCTTCGCGCCGGCGCGCGCCGCGGCCCCCGCGGCCACCAGCCCCGCCGCGCCGCCCCCGACAATGACGACTTCCCAGCGTTCCATGGGTGGGGATGCTAGTGGCGGAAGCGCGGGGCGTCAACTTCGCCGCCTGCGAAGCATGGCTTGTCCTGTGATTTGGCATTTCGCTATGCTGAGGCCAAGGAGACCGCCGATGTTGCAAATCGCCGATGCCGGCCGCGCGTTGATCGTCGGATTCGACGGCGCAGGCGTCAACGACCACGTGCGCGAGGCGCTCAAGCTTGGCGTTGCCGGCTTCATCCTGTTCGCACGCAACTGGGAAAGCCCCGAGCAGGTCGCGGAACTGATCGCCGAGATTCGCGGCCTGGCGGGCGGCCGGCGGCTGTTGTTCGCCGTCGATCAGGAGGGCGGCCGCGTGGCGCGGCTTCGCGAGCCGGCGACGATCTGGCCGCCGCTGGGCATGCTCGGCCTGGCGGATGACGCGCGCCTGGCGGAAGAATTCGGCGCCGCGCTCGGACGCGAGGTCGCCGCGCTCGGCTTCGATTGGGATTTCGCGCCGGTGATGGACGTCGATTCCAACTCGGCCAACCCGGTGATCGGCGACCGCAGCTTCGGCGCCGACCCGCAACTCGTCGCGCGACTCGGGGGGGCCGT
>Ga0181520_10008705_pt1 | contig 14299 bp, 14 predicted proteins | sample PEATcosm2014_Bin_29_FD_132451 | JGI IMG/M metagenome (GOLD analysis project Ga0181520, IMG submission 132451) | Peatland microbial communities from MTU Mesocosm Facility, Houghton, MI, USA - PEATcosm2014_Bin02_30_metaG | ecosystem: Environmental > Terrestrial > Soil > Wetlands > Peat | place... | reverse complement strand
TCGTGTTCCTCGGGCAGCTGGCTTGAGGTGGCTCGGTAGCAGATGGCCGCCCCGTGCACGAAGGGCCGCTCGGGGTCAGTCGACGGTCCACGCTCGCCACTGCGAGCGTTCCGGCTGATCCCTCTCGTGCTTGGCATCGTCGAGGTCGCTTCCCTCGTCGGTGTGGGACCGTCGGGACAAAGTCGCAGAAGGTGGGGACATCCCACCGAACGAAGCTGAATGACCACAAGGCGTCACCCAAAGAGATCGCACTCGCGCGCGAACTCATTTGAAGGGGGTGGTCTTCCGCGTGTCGAGACGGAGCACAGACCACCCGGCAACCAGGGGGAGTTCCACTTCTACCGCGCGACTCCGGTGATGGGGTACGTCCCTGACGAGGATAGGAGTGAAGCGATCGCCGCCGGCACCAAGCACTGCCGCCTCGGCTCGCCACTTCTCGGGGTAGTCCAACAGCACTCTGAGCGTTACTGACGACACGCCCCCTCGTGCGGTCGGCTCCGACCATCGCCCATTCTGGCTTCCCGTCAGGTCGACAACGCTTACCGTCACCCGGTCGTCGGTATGAACCACCCTGGCGAAAAGCGCCCCGCCGACGGGCTCTGGTCGCACCGGCGCGACTGCCTTTGCCGCGACGGCACCGTTCTCGTCGTCGATCTCGTACCAGCTCGTGTCCTCGCCGTCGAGGAATAGGTCCCGGCACCGTAAGGCAAAGCGGCGCCAAGCGACTACTGTCGCCGCCTCGTCCGCGGTGAGGCGGGCGTGCTTGGGGTAGTAAGGATCGCAAAGTGCCGCAGCCAGGTCACCGTAGAGGAGGGCACTCGCCCCAAGACTGGTGGCGATCGCCTCAGTGGACACGACCGTCCGCAGTGACGCTTCACGTGCCACGCCCTGAACGAGGCCGCGCGGCTCGTCGATTCCCCACACCGGCGGGTAGCAAGCAACCGAGCCTCTCATGGGTCCTTCACGCGATGCTGACCGAGCGAGAAGCCCCGCCCTCCCAGAGCTTCGGTCCAACAGTCCCTCCAGGTGGCGCCAAGTGTCGTTGGGGGGCCATACCTCGCAGTATCTGAATGCCGGTCCATCGGGCAGATGCGCCGCGGACGGGACACCGTTGACCTGATTGAAACTGATCAAGCCGGCCGGCCATGCACCGCGCACGAAACTCAGGAACGATTCGTAAGCAGTTCGCATGTCGATGCTGTTGCCGTCCGCGTCGAGCGCAACGCGCGGATAGCCGTAGGTGTCGATGTGGAAGCCCCCGAAACCGATGGCGTCGGCGGCCGATCCATAGGCGGCCACGAAGTGACGCTGCCAGGCCGCGTTGGCGGGATTGGCGAGCACGATCTGGTCAAGAAAGCGAATGGCCTCCCCATCTCCCCGGTACATGAGCATTTCAGGGTGCTCAGCTGCGAATGTGTTACCGACGGCGTACACCGGTGCGTAGGCGTGAGCTACGGCACCGAGCTCCTGGAGTCCGGAGGCAAGAGCACGCAACGCCTTGAAGGAGACCGGTCGGCTCGAGGGATCCTTCCAGCCGGTCTTCGGGCCAAGCGGCTCGGTGTAGCTCGCCATCCAGTCGTAGACCTGGACGACCGTGGAGCGCAGCGCCCGGTGCCAGCTGAGCACGCCTGGGACGTGGTCGTCCTCGAACGAGGTGGCGAAACCATGGATCGGGCGCTCACCTTGGTGAGTGCCGACTGTTGTCAGTTCCTCGGCAAGCAGGTCGCCCCCCGCGTCGAGCGCCTCGACGACATAAGTGCCGGAATCGATCTCCTTGAACCGGGCGCTAGCACGCAGCTCGGCTTCGACGACGTCGCCAGTGGCGCGGCGCGCGACGACGTGGAAGGTGCCCGGCGGCAGGGTCGCTGTTGTCACTTCCTCACCGGTCCGGTAGAAGGCGCGCACGTCATCGAACGGGCGCCCTTCACCACCTTCGTCTAGGCCCAGAATGTCCTCTCTTGTCATCAAAAGCTCCTCCCGGTGCCGGCATAGATTTGGCGCGGTTGGTCAGTCTGGTCATCCTCGGCGTGTCCTGCTCCGATCTGAGGCGCGGTCGACACAATTCTGAAGCGCTTCGGTTCAGCGAATGGCACCGAGGGACACTCCGCTGCGGAACCAGCGTAGGGAGATGAGGAACACGACGATAACCGGCACCGTTGCGATGACCGACGCCGCAAAGAACGGACCCCAGGCAATCGTGTGCACGCCGATGAAGTCGGCCAGGCCGACGGGCAGCGTGTAGCGCGACGCGGTGTTGATCATGGTCAGTGCGACCGGGAACTCGTCCCAGGACGCGCTGAAGATGAACATCGAAACTACGGCGACGGCGGGCAACGAGAGCGGAACGATCAAGTTGACGAGCACCCTCAGCGTCCCGGCTCCCTCGAGGCGGATCGCCTCCTCGTACTCCCGCGGTATCGCCTCGAAGAAGCCGCGTAGTAGGAAGATCGTGAAAGGCAGATTCGAGGCGACGTAGAGAAGGGTGAGACCTTCCAGTGAGTTGAGCAGATGAAGCCGGTCCATCAACAGGAATTGGGGAATGAGCAGCAGCAGGTTAGGCACAGCGAGGCTGGCCAGGAAGATGTAGAAGATCACCTGTTTCAGCGGGAACCTGTAGCGAGCAAAGGCGAAAGCGGCGAGTGACGCGACGGTGACCGTGATGGCGACGGTCGCGATCGCGACGAGAAGGCTGTTGAAAAAATAGTGGCTGAAGCTGTTCTCGGTCCAGGCCTGTACGTAGTTCTGCACCGTCGGGTGAGTCGGGATGAGCACCGTCGCGCCGAGCAGACCGCCGTTCGGCTGGAACGACAGCGAGAGCATGTAGAGGAGGGGGCCGAGAGAGACGAGTGCCAGAAGAATGGCGATGACAAGTCGTGAGCGGTTGTGTTTACGGATGCCGAACAGCCCGGGTCCGGATCCCGCTATCGGTGTCGTCTGCTTGGTTTGGTCGAGCTCGTCGGCAGGTGCCACGTTCCCGTCTCCTCAGACGTCTTGCCGTCGAAGAATGCGGATCTCGGCCACGCTGAACCCGAACAGGACGACCGCGAGCAACGATGCAAGAGCTGCCGCATAGCCGAAGGAGAAGTACGAAAACGCCTGCTCGTACATGTAGGTCATGAGCGATTGAGTCGAGTTGTACGGACCACCCTTGGTTATCTCGTAGATCTGGGTGAACACCTGCGCGGCGCCGATCACGAGAAGAACGGTGACGAAGGTGACCGCGGCGCGAATCGACGGCAGAACTACGTGACGCCAGACCCGCGCCTCTGAGGCTCCGTCGATCCTGGCTGCCTCGAGCAACTGCCGGGGAATGCCATCGAGCGCTGCGAGGAAGATGATGAACGACCATCCGACACCCTTCCAGATGCTGAGAAGCCAGATGACCGCGTTTCCCGTCCAGGTCTGGGCGGTCCAATCGATGCTCACGGTGTGGCCGGCGAAGAAGCCGGCGACGGCATTCATGATGCCGCCTTGCGAGGCGAAGATGTAGGAGAAGACCCAGCTCACTACCACCCATGAGGTGACAACCGGGATGTACACCGCTGCCCGCCAGAACATCGATCCCGGCAGGCGGTCGGTGAGGACTGCTGCAGCGAACAGTCCGATGGCCATCTGGACTGGCACGGTGATCACGATGAAGAGGAACGAGTTGAACGACGCCGTGCGCACGACCGGGTCTCGGAAGATAGCTGTGTAATTCGACCAGCCGAGGAAGGGATTCGATGCGCCCGGAAAGATGTGCCAGTTGTAAAAGCTGATGTCGAACTGACGGAAGATAGGGTAAACGGTGAAGAGCCCGTAGACGACGATCGCTGGTGCGAGCAGAAGATAGGGCGTCGCTATCCGGCGGATACGGTACGAGCGGGTCGAGCGCCGCCGCGAGACGACACCCGGCAAGACTGTCGCCGGGTGTCGCTCGAGGCTCATTGCTCTACTCAACTCGCGGAGCTGAGCGCTTTATTCGCTTCCTGGGACGCGATCTTCAACCCTGCGTCAACTGTGACCTTTCCGGCGAGCATCTGGGCCAGCTCGTTGGAGAAGTCGGTGTCAAGCTGGGCGTAGCTCTCGGTCACTGGCCGAGCCCTCGCAGTGAGGAGCTGCTCGGCGAAGATCTTGAGAGCCGGGTTCTCGATCGCCTCGGCTGCGGAGTCCGTCTTGTACGCCGCCATGTCGCCCGCGCCCGCCATCGCGAGCTGGGCAAACGGCGACTGCAGGAACTGGACGAACTTGATCGTGTCGGCAAGGTTCTTGGCTCCCTTTGCGATGACGAGGTCCTCGCCACCGACGACCGAGACCGTGCCGCCAGGGCCCGCCGGGATCAGCGACGTGCCGTAGCCGGTGAACTTGTCCGCCTTGTAGGTCGTTGGAGCCCACGGTCCGTCAAAGTACATCGCGTACTCACCTAGCGGGAAGCCCGTCTCGCCGCTGATAGATCCGGAGCCGCCGACGAAGTCACTACCGATGTACCCGCCCTTGTAAAGGGACACGAGCGTCTGGACGGCGTTCTCGGTATTGGCGCCGTCCATGTAATTGGTCGTCGTCGTCAGCGCCTTGTTCGTGAAGTTACCGCCATCGGTCCAGACGTACGGACCGACGTTCCAAATGTCGGTGCTGTCGACGCCGAGGCCGAATTGATGCTTGGACGGAATAGTCAGCAGCTTCGCGTCCGCAATCATCTGATCCCACGTCGTTGGAGGCGAGAGATGAGCCGCAGCAAAGTCCGCCTTGTTCCAGAAGAAGACTTGCGTGTTCGTATCGTCGGGGAGCCCGTAGTAGCCGCCGTTCCAGTAGTTCGTCGACAGCGGGCCCGGATCAGCTGCAGCCTTGATCGGTGCGAACCACGGCTGGGCTGAGGTTTCCAGTAGCGTCCCCTCCGACGCGAGCTGGGGCACCCAGGCAATGTCAGAACGCATCAAGTTGGGCGGGTCCCCCGCGGCAGACGCCGCGATGAACTTCTGCAGCATCCCGGCGTACGGAAGAGTGTCGTCAACCACCTTGATCCCCGGGTTCAGAGACTCGAAGCTGGGAATGACGACTCCGTTCATCACGGGTGTCTCTGTTACATCGTTGTAGGCGTTCCAGAACTGGAGCGTCACCACTGGTGTGCTGTGAGGCACGGTCGACGCCGAGCTCGCTGCCCCGGTAAGACCAATTAGTGTGCCTCCAGCCCCGATTGTGGCAACGGCGACAAGAAGTCGCACCGCCGTCCTCGTCTTCCACCTGGATGGATTGCTTGCTTTCATGATCACTTTCCCTTTTTCTTTTTGATTCCTGATGGTCCTGGGTCTTGTGTTACTGCTTCTTCCCTCCTTCTCCGCTTGGTGATCGCTTGTCTTGTCGAACACTTCTGCAATGCGCCTAGGCCGACTCAGCCGCCACTGGGCCCGACCGATAGGTGTGCGTTCCTTGTTGTCACCTTGTCGCCTCTGTATCGCAACTGGTTGGTCGGGTCAGCGCGTTATCCGCCTGCGATCCGCCGCCAGCGTCGAGGGCCGCACACAGCACCACATACATCGCGTGCGACCATGTGAGATCCCTGGCCGGGGGACCCCATCTCTTGACCCACTCACGGTGATGCTCTGGGTCGCGTCGCTCGCCACCGAATTGCTCGCCGAGACGCCCTTCGTCATCGAAATGGCCAGCCACCCAGTCCAGACAGCGGCGGGCCGCGTCCAAGTCGCCGACTGCTAGGTAGTGCCATCCGAGCGATGCCGTGAGTACCGGCCACGCTCCACCCCCGAAGTACGTATCGGTCGGGTACCGACGAAGTCCGCCATCGAGACTGAGCCGCGCCTCGATCGCCCGGACTGTCTCGACGAAGTGATCATCACTTGGCTCGACGAGACAGAACGGTGTCGACAGCCACAGGACGCTCGCGTCCACGTCGTCACTTTGGCTCGATTTCACATAACGCCCAAGACGGACGGCACTGCTGCGAACCCGGGATTGAACAGTCTCTGCGCGCGTAAGAAGGTCCTTGTCGTCCAGCAGTCGTCCGGCAGCCGTCAGGCCGCCATAGACGCACGCCAGCGTGGAGGTGTGCAGCGCCGACCCGCTCTCTTCCCAGACGTCGAAGCATGGGCTGAGGGCAAACGCATCCAGGTAACGCGCGACCCGTTCGACAGAGTCGCGCAAGTCCGGCGGGACCGCGTTCTGGCCGGTGCAGAGGAGGTGCTGCCCAAGGGCCCACAACCAGGTGCCGTAACCGTCGATCTGGAAGTTGGGCCAGTCATCCGCGACATTCGCGCCGTCAAGTGCGAAGCGGGCGGGCGGCATGTGGTCTGGGTGAAGTGCCTTGCCTTGTTGATGCCAGTCGATGGCACGGTCGATCAGGGAACTGATGCCCCCTATTGCCCGGTTGGACCACGCGTGGTACCGCGCTGACGCCTGATGCTCGCCGACCTGGTCGAGCGCGTATGAGACGAAAGAACCATCGCGCAGCCAGCAATATCGATATTCTCCGAAATCCGGCGAGGCGACTATCGCCCCGTTCTCCTCCTGGTTGCGCAGTATGGACGCAACGCTCGAATGCATCGTCGCTCTCGTGCTGCTCTGGCTCACTTGGTCCGCCGTCCAGCACAAGTCGCGCCCATGTCCGCTTCTCTCACCGCTCAGGGCCGGGTCGGTGCCAGATGGCATGGCTCTTCTCGTCGGGGTCGGGAAGACTGAACGATTCCCTCAAGACAAGGGTCGCGGCTCCGACAGCCCAAGCGTCGTCCCCCCAACGCTGCACCTTCACCTCGACTTGTCGGCCCAAATCGGCAAACGTCTGCTCTCGGACAGCGGTCACGACCGGGGCAAGAAATGGGTCACCGAGATCGGTTCCCTCTCCACAGATGATCAGGAGCTCGGGGTTCAGCAAAGTGACCATGTTGGCTACCGCCAGCCCCAGTTTTCGACCCGCGCTGTCAAGCACCTCGAGCGTGGCTCCGTCACCGGAGGCGGCAAGTGCAATGAATTCTTCCCTCGTCACGGCACGACCATGGCGCTCGCCGACTCGGCGACGCATTGCGTCTTCACCCACCAGTGCCTCGAGACAGCCGAATCGCCCGCACTCGCACTTCGGTCCGCCCGGCTCGACGATCATGTGTCCGAACTCCCCGCTACCCCCAGCCGCGCCTCTGTAGAGCGAGCGGTCGATCACAATTCCGAGCCCGATGCCCCGGCCCACGCTCAAGGTCACGAAATCGCGCGCGGTGAGGGCATCACCAGCCCACTTCTCCGCGACGGCGAGCGTGTTCACGTCGTTGTCGACCCAGACGGGCAAGCGCAAACGGCGCCGAAGAGGTTCTGCTAGGTCGGCGTCACGCCATTGGAGCAGGTGGGAGAAGTCGCACACGCCTCGTCTGGAGTCGATTACCCCAGACAGGCCGATTCCCACACCGAGAACCTTTGATCTCGTTACCGAGGCAGCCCTCAGGACCCTTCGAGTCTCCTGCTCGATCGCCTGTACGGCGGCGACCGGATCGCCGACCAGCGAAGCTGACGCCTCGCTGGTCGCTATCACCTGGGCGTCGAGATCACAGATCACGGTCGTCAGACCGTCGCCACGCAGCTTGATCCCGATCACGTAGCCGGCCTTCGAGTCAACGCTCAGCAGCACGGGCGGGCGACCCCCGTTTGAAGGTGCAGTTGCGACTTCAATGAAGATTCCGCGCTCAAGCAGTTGGGCGGCGATGGTGGAAACCGTCGGGGCGCTCAGTCCGCTTTGCCGAGCGAGTTCCGCGCGGGAGATCGAACCAGAACGTCGAACGAGTTCGATGAGCAGGCTCACATTGATGTCCCGCAGCAAAGCTCGAGAGCCCCGCAGCATCTGAGCCTCCATGGGAGCGGCGACGGGACTATCCGCGCCGAGACTCCCCAGGGGAGATGGCGCCGTGGACCGAGCTTTGGACCGCATCTGCTCCACGGCTCCCCTCTGAACGAGCTTGCTTTCTCCGCGACTTACTGTGTTAAATTAACATAGTAAGCCTAGAAGTCAAGATTGGATTGCGCCGGCCTACCCGCTCGTGGGCAAGGAGGGCAGAGTGGCGTTTCCAAGACCGTGGACCTGTCAACCTGCCTGAGAGGAGAAGGGAGTAGCGAAGTGAACGCTTCTCTTCTCGTCCGCGCGATCCTTCTCGCTCCGCTTAGGCGTGGAGGAGTGGGCGAGGCTCCCTTCGCAAGCGGCCAATCCATCGGCGTCCGGTTCCCGGTCGTAGGCAACGAGCATGTCGAACCCCGTTGGCAGTCAGCCGCGCGGAGCGGCTGTCGCCGTTTGCCGTTTGGGCAGGTCATAAGAATGAGGTTCTGCACCTTGCAGAGCAACCGTGGCGTCGGGATGCTTCGTTTTCGACGGGGGCACGGAGACGAAAAGACTGGTGAAGGCAAATGTCAGGAAAGGAAAGGCGAAAGATGTCTTGCTACGTACAGCCGCTTCGTCCGCTTTTTCACTTCGTAGCTGGTGCCGCGGTCGTCCTTGCTCTGATCGGCACGACAGCGATCGGTGTCGCTGGTGCGTCCTTGAAGACGCCGCCTAAGGCGCCGACTCCGAGCATCTCTGTGACGCCCTCTGATGGCCTCCACAAAGGCGAGAAGGTCGAAATCACTGGGAAAAACTTCCCGCACAAGACGAAGCTCGGCATCGTCGAATGTACGCCACGGGTACTGAAGGATGATCCGGCAGCCTGTGCGACGACCCACGTAGTGTCCGTCACGACTGGCTCCACCGGGTCGTTCTCCAAGACTTCTTTCCAGGTGCTCACCGGCGCAGTGGGTGACGGGTCATGCGGGACGACGACAAAGAATTCGACGTGCTACATATACGTGTGGGAGCCGAGCGTGCCGAGCACAGTGGATGCAGACGCGGCGATCCTGTTCGCGAAGCCGAAGTCGTGAAGGCGATGAGATGCCGGTAGGGGGCGACCGGCCCACATGCCGCTACCGCGAACGGGCGACCTACTAGGGCGTCCTAACATTCCGTCGGCGCCACACGGGCGCTCACTTGTGGTCCGCTTGGAACACATAAGCGCACCCCGCCTGTGACGGATGGTGCGGGGCGCCAATCACGATCGTCGTGCCCGAAATGGCGACCGAGTGACCGAAAAGGTCGTTCTTCACGGTATCTGAGCCCTTCAGCTCGGCAGTTTGGCGCCAGCCACTGGCCGCCTCGGTGAAGACGTAAGCTCGGCCCGCGGAGGCGTGCGCGCTGGCGGCGCCCACCACAACAGTGGTGCCCGAGATGGTCACCGAAGCGCCAAAGAAGTCATCAGCGGCAGTGTCCGAGCCCTTCAGCTCGGCAAGCCCCTGCCAACCCGACGACGTCTCCTTGACGACGAAGGCGCGGCCAGCGTTCGACGCCATCGCCGAGTCGCCCAACACGATCGTTTTGCCTGAAATTGCGACCGAGTCTTCGAAGTGCCTCAGCTCGGCCTCCTGACGCCAACCGGCGATCGTCTTGTAGAAGACATAAGCAGTGCCAATGCCTGGCCCGTCGTTGAGGTCTTCGCTGCCCACGACAGCCGTCCGTCCCTCAATGGCAACAGACCAGCCGAACAGGTCGTCGCCGACGGTGTCGGAACCCTTCAGCTCTGCAGTTTGGTGCCAACCTTTGGCTATCTTGGAGAACACGTACGCTCGGCCACCGCTCGAAAGGCCGGATGTCGAATTGAGACCGGTGGCGCCAACAAGCACCGTCGTACCCGAGACCGCCACCGAGGTGCCGAAGAAGTCGCCGGCTATCGTGTCGGAGCCTTCGAGTGCCGCGGCTTGGTGCCAGCCGGTGGCGGTCCTGGTAAAGACGTAGGCCCGGCCGGCCCATCCCTGGCCATGAAGCGGCGAATAAGGCGCCCCCACGACGATGGTGTTGCCCGAGACGGCCACAGAAGCACCGAAGAAGTCCCCGCTACCGCGCTCGGGATTCTGGAGCTCGGCAGTTTGGCGCCAACCGGTCCCGGCCTTGGTGAACACGTAGACCCTCTCCGCCCCCGGGGCGGGGTACGAGGCGCCTACCACGATCGTCGTACCTGACACGGCCACAGCAGAGCCGAACTCGTTGTCGGGCCTGCTGCCGGTACCTCTTAGTTCAGAGACCTGGCGAATCGGGCCGAGCGAATGTGCGCTGGCTACTTCCGCCCACACGGTGCCACTGAGGGTCCTCGTCTCCGCCGCCATTGCGACAAGAGCGACACTGACCAAGAGGAGCTTGCGCGACAACACAGCCACCCTCCTGTTTCACTCGGTTTGGCGAGAAACCAAACAATCTATCTTTCGCTCCAAACTAGCGCTGTTCCACTTATGATAACACCAGCTATAATTTCTGTATGGACAAACCGGCGGACGTTTTTGATCGCGACCGCGAGTGGACAAGCTTGGAGCGTTTCGTCGCGGCTGATCGCAGAGGCGCCACGCTCGGGCTCGTGTACGGCCGGCGGCGGCAAGGGAAGACCTATCTGTTGCAGGCCCTGGTTGAGGCGAGCAGCGGCACGTACCTCACAGGCCTGCAGCAATCGGCCGAGCAGAACCTTGCGCGCTTTGCCGCCGGCTACCAGGTAGCGACGGGCGCCCGTGGACGGGTGGTCTTTTCCAACTGGGAGGAGGCGTTCTCGGCTCTGCTCTCTTTAGGCGAAGGTGCAAAGACGCCGGCGTTGGTGGTAGTCGACGAGTTTCCGTATCTGCTGGTCGCCAACCCTGAGATCCCCTCACTGCTGCAGGCGCTGCTGAGCCCTCGCGGCGTGTCTGCGAGGAGGCACCTCACGAGGCTCGTGTTGTGCGGATCGGCCTTGTCAACCATGCGCGGGCTTCTTACGGGAACCGCCCCTCTGCGCGGGCGGGCCTCGCTCGAGCTCATGGTTCACCCGTTCTCCTATCGGGAGGCAGCCGACTTTTGGGGTACTGCCGGCGACCCGGAGTTGTCGGTAATGCTGCACGCTCTGGTCGGCGGAACCCCGGCGTACCTTGACATGAGCGGAACGAGTGGGCCGGGCGCGGTCGGTGAACTCGACGATTGGGTGGTGTCGGCTTTGCTCAACCCGGGATCGGCGATGTTTCGGGAGGGCAATATCCTTTTGTCCCAAGAACAAGGAGTCACAGACGCAGCGAGCTATCTCTCCGTGCTCGCAGCGATTAGCCAGGGAGCTTCACGTCGCGGTCAGATCGCCGCAGTCGTGGGGCGGCCCGAAGGAGCCCTGGCCCACCCCTTGTCCGTGCTGACCGAGGCGCAGCTGATCACACCGCTTGCCGATGCGCTGAAGCAGAGGCGGACGACCTTCCAGGTCGCCGAACCGGTCCTGCGTCTGCAGCAGCTCGTGGTCGCTCCGAACGAGGCACGCCTTGTTCGGCATCAGGGGTCGAAGGTGTGGTCGGAGGTCACCGACACCGTCACTGCCCGGATCTATGGGCCACACTTCGAATACCTCGCTAGGACTTGGTGCGCTGAGCATGCATCCGCCGACACCCTGGGCGGCACTGCCAGCCGGGTCGCACCGACTGTCGTCGCGTGTCGGGAGCATCGAGAGAACCATGAGGTTGACGTTGTGGTCACCAGGACCTTGCCGAACAAAGCTGACCGAATCATCGCTCTAGGGGAAGCGAAGTGGCGATCGCGCGCCTTTGGGGTCGAGCAACTCGAGCGACTGCGCCACATTCGCGACTTGCTCGGTGCTGACGAAGCGAAACTCTTGTGTTTCTCGAAGGAAGGCTTTACGCCCCAGCTTCTCGACCGATGCAAGGCGTATGGGGATGTCGAGCTGATCGACCCCTCCCGACTCTACGGCGGCGACTGAGTTCGCCGCTCCTTTGCGTGCCCGAGAACTGGCTTCCAAAAAGGCGTTCATTGCCGCGATGTCGAAGCACTCGGGATCGAAGTTTTCCCCCAGCCACTCTTTGTAGCTGTCGTGCCCGTCATCGTCGGGATCGGCAGCGGCCGATAGCGACCGGGCTGGTCCCAGACTCCGCTCACGTCCTCGGGTGGGCACGCCCGTGCGCCTCCGGTGCAAACCGGAATCTCGGCGTCTGGACTGTCGCCGATCGGTGAGACCGACACCACCTTGACCCATGAATCGCCAAAGTCGTACTTGTACGCCTACAAGGCCTGCATGCTGGTGGCGCTACTTGCGGTGCTCGCCGCGGTCGCCGTGCCGCGATAGTGAAGCGCGGGTAGCCAGACAAAAGGCTATGGAGCTGTCCGTGGCCATGAGAAAGTCCCCACTGGTGGCCAGATCGAGGTCCCCACTGGTGGCCATGAGAAAGTCCCCACCTATGGCCAGTTGGAAGTCCCCACCCCTCGCTGAAATCCACCACCGGTGTCCCCCGGTCGGAGACGGTTGCGGTGCTGACCTCCACCCGATCCAACTGGAGGACTCCTCAATTGAAGACAGCGAAGGAACGTATGGATGTGATTGGCGCATATCGCGAGCTCGGGAGCTTCAGAGCTGACGGCGCAGTGACCGGAACGACGCACAAGACCGTGAGGCGCATCGTCGAGTCGGCTGAGGCCGGGCCACCCGAGCACAAGGTCCGTGGCCACAACTACGAACAGGTGACAGAGATCGTCCGGGCGCGCATCTTGCGCACCAAGGGTCGCATCACCGCCAAGCGGCTCCTGCCCGAGGCCCGTGCCGCGGGCTATGAGGGCTCGGCGCGCAACTTTCGGCGCCTTGTCTCAGAGGAGAAGGAGCTTTTCCGTCGAGACAACCACCGGGGGCGGCGTCCCGGGGTCTGGGCCCCAGGAGAAGTGCTCGTCATCGACTGGGGGCCGAGTCCGGCCTGCATGTGTTCTGTGCCGTCTCGGCCTGGAGCCGTCTCCGCTTCGTGCGCTTTTCCGACAACGAACGTCGTGAGACGACCTTGCGCCTCTTGGCCGAGTGTTTCGAGGTCCTGCGCGGGGTCCCCAAGGTCGTGCTCGCCGACCGCATGGGATGTCTCAAGGCGACCGTGGTCGCCAACCTCGTTGTCCCGGTGCCCGACTACGTGAGACTTGCCACCCATTACCGGTTCCGCCCGGACTTCTGCGAGGCGGCCGATCCCGAGTCCAAGGGTCTTGTCGAACACCTCGTCGCCTATGCGAAGTCCGACCTCGTAATCCCAGACGATCTCAGCGTCGCCCGAGCGCCGCCCACCGGGCCTCCCATGCACGGCGCACAGCGGTCGAACGGAGCTTTTCCACGCTCAAGGACCCGGCCACGACCGACGTGAGGCGAGGTTGGTGCCGTCTGTTTCGGACGCACGAAGAACCTCGTGATGCTCGTCTGTGCTGTCGTCATCAGGAACTTGCGCGTCCTTGCCAGCTTCGAAAAACGAGTCGCTAACAACGCCCTGGGCCCGAGACGGAAGCGGAAAAGCCCGAGTTGCTCGGCTAGTGGCCTGAGTCGCCACGATCGGCAAACTGCCGCGGCTTCACCACGCCGCGAGCCCTCCAGAGGCGACAAAAGATCATTCGGCGCCATCACACGGTCGCGAACAGGGCCCTTGTAACCTGGCCTCCGCGGCCTTCGGTGATGACGTCCTGGTGGGCCGTAGTCTCTCGTATTCGAACTCGCCTGACGTGCGGAAACGCCTCCAGGTGCTCGAGTCCGCTCAGGAAGTGATGTAAGCTTACATCATGCAGCGAACTCAGATCTCTTTGACCGACGAGGAGCGGCGTGCCCTGGATGCCGCCGCGCTGCGGACTGGTCGATCGCTCTCCTCCCTCATCCGTGACGCGGTCGAGCAAGTCTATGGCTCGGAACGCTCCGCCGAGGACGACCTCGAAGCGATGCGCCATGCCTTCGGCTCTTGGAACGACCACGATCTCGACGGCGCAGCCTGGGTCGAGCGGCTGCGCTCCGGCTCTCGTCTGGAGCGCAGCCGCTCGTGAGCGCCCTGGTAGACACCTCGATACTGATCGACTACCTGCGAGGGCATGCAGGCGCCGGCGACCTCCTCGAACGAGAGAGAGCCGCTGACGTCCTTCATGCGAGTGAAATCACCCGCATCGAGGTCCTCGCCGGCATGCGCCCGGCAGAAGAGGATGACACCCGCGCGTTGCTGTCTACCCTGGTCTGGCACCCCGTCGACGCCGACATAGCGGAAGAGGCCGGCGCCCTCGGCCGCCAGTGGCTTCCTAGCCACCACACCATCGACAGCGCCGACCTCGCCATCGCAGCCACCGCCGTCCGCACCGACGCACGACTCCTGACCCGTAATGTCAGGCACTTCCCAATGTTCACCGATCTCCAGGCGCCCTACTGACCTGTGTGGTGAGCGAAGGTCCGCCACGCCCATGGCCGTGATCGCGCGAACCGTGCAGTGGGTGCTATCCGTATGCCGCGTACCCGGTGAG
>Ga0181520_10008704_pt1 | contig 14300 bp, 10 predicted proteins | sample PEATcosm2014_Bin_29_FD_132451 | JGI IMG/M metagenome (GOLD analysis project Ga0181520, IMG submission 132451) | Peatland microbial communities from MTU Mesocosm Facility, Houghton, MI, USA - PEATcosm2014_Bin02_30_metaG | ecosystem: Environmental > Terrestrial > Soil > Wetlands > Peat | place... | reverse complement strand
TTCGGCTTTCTGATCGCCGGCGGCGTCATCCGTTCCGTGCCGGCCGAGCCGTCGCCGGCGTATTTCGTCGCGCTCGAACGGGCGCTGATCCACTCGACGCCGAAGCCGATTGCGGTGGTGGTCTGCTATCCGTCGAATCCGACGGCGATGGTCGCCTCGCTCGATTTCTACAAGGACCTGGTGCTGTTCGCGAAGAAGCACGAGATCTTCATCCTCTCCGATCTCGCCTACGCCGAGGTCTATTTCGACGACAACGATCGGCCGCCGTCGGTGTTTCAGGCGCCCGGCGCCTTCGACGTCGCGGTCGAGTTCACCTCGATGTCCAAGACGTTCTCGATGGCGGGCTGGCGCATGGGCTTCGCCGTCGGCAACGAGCGGCTGATCGCCGCTCTGGCGCGCGTGAAGTCCTATCTTGATTACGGCGCCTTCACGCCGATCCAGGTCGCCGCCGCCGCGGCGCTCAACGGCCCGGACGATTGCATCGCCGAGATGCGCGCCACCTACAAGCGCCGGCGCGACGTCATGGTCGAGAGCTTCGCCGCCGCCGGCTGGCCGATCGAACCGCCGCGCGCCTCGATGTTCGCCTGGTCGCAGGTGCCGGAGAAATTCCGCCATCTCGGCAGCCTCGAGTTTTCGAAACTGCTGATCGAGAAGGCCGACGTCGCCGTCGCGCCGGGCATCGGCTTCGGCGAGCACGGCGACGACTACGTGCGCTTGGCGCTGGTCGAGAACGAGCAGCGCATCCGCCAGGCGGCGCGCGGGGTCAAACGCTTCTTCGAGTCCGCCGACCAGACGCTGCACAATGTGGTGCAGTTGAAGAAGCCGGCGTAAACGGCGGATATATAGGGCGACTTCGGCTGCGCCGGCCGGACGTCTGAAGTCGCCCGCTCGTCGCGGGAGGGATCCTCATGCCGCGCGCCGTCGACCATCTCGTCATCGCCGCCCGCGATCTGCCCGAACAGGCGGCGCTCTACCGCCGGCTCGGCTTCCAGGTCGGGGCGCGCAATCGCCACCCCTGGGGCACCGAGAACCACATCGTCCAGTTCGACGGCGCCTTCCTCGAATTGATCGGCCTCGGCGACGAATTCGCCGCGCCGCATCCGAGCGAAGCGGTCTATCCGTTTGCTGGCTTCCTCGCCCGATATCTCGGCCGGCGCGAGGGGCTGGCGATGATGGTCATGCGGTCAGCCGACGCGGAGGCCGACCGGCGCGGCTTCGAGGCGGCCGGGATCGGCAGTCTGGCGCGTTTCGATTTCGCCCGCAAGGGGCGGCGGCCGGACGGGCGCGAGGTCGAGGTCGCGTTCTCGCTCGCCTTCGCCGCCAGCCCGGCGCTGCCCGAGACAGGTTTCTTCGTCTGCCAGCAGCGTTTCCCCGAGAAGTTCTGGAGCCCGGCGGCTCAGGTCCATCCCAACGCCGCGCTCGGCGTCGCAGGGCTGACGCTGGTCTGCGACGAACCCGACCGGGCCGAGCCGTTCCTCGCCGCCTTCCTGGACGCGCCAGCGCTGACGATCGCCGGCGGCGCCGCCTTCGCCGCCGACGGTACGCGGGTCGAATGCCTTACGATTCAAGGCTACGCCGCGCTCTACGGCGCGCCGGCGGCCGCGCCGGGATTGGCGGCGATGCGGATCGCGGTCGCCGACCTCGACGCGGCGCAAAAGCGGCTGGCGGAGACCGGGATCGGCGTGCGCCGCCGCGCCGGCATGGCGATCGTCGACGCCAGGACGGCGATGGGCGCGCAGATCGCCTTCGTCGAGGCGCCCCCTGTGCGATCGGCTTAAGCCGCCGATAACGCCTGACTTCGCATAATCGCGCCCTCGAGGAAGGGCGCTGAGCTGCCACGATGTTCGAAGCCGTATCCAAATTGAGCGCCGGCGCGCGCGCCTGGGCGGCGGGATTTCCGGCCCGGTTCCAGCGCAAGATCTCGCAGGGCGCTTACCGCCCGGAGGTCGACGGTCTGCGTTTCTTCGCCATCGCTTTCGTCATCTTCGGCCATTCGCTCGAGCGGGCGGCGCGATTCTTCGCCAGCTATCGCGACGCGCTCGGCGGCACGACGCTCGAGGCGCATCTGCAAACGGCCCCGCTCGGCGTCAACCTGTTCTTCGCCATCAGCGGCTTCATCCTCGCCAACCAGGCGATCAAGGCGGACAGGAACCCGCTCGGCGGCGGCTTCCTCAAGGCCTATTTCGGTCGACGCGTCATGCGCATCGAGCCGCCGTACATCATTCTGCTGGTCGCCACATGGGCGTTCGTCAGCCTGACCGGTTACGTGCCGGACGGGACGCACCGGTTCGACGCCGCGCCGGCTTCGCTCAACGTCAGTCTCGTCGGCAGCCTGTTTTACCTGCACGATCTCGTCTGGGGCACTTTCCCGCGGCTGTTCCCGCCCGGTTGGTCGCTCGAGGTCGAGGTGCAGTTCTACGTCCTCGCGCCGCTGCTGTTCTGGCTGTGGACGCGCCTTTCGCAGGCGAACGCGCGGGCGGCGATGGCGGCCGTGTTCTTCGCCGGCGGCGTGGCGCTGTCGATTCTCGATCCGAAGACGCTCGGGCCAGCGCACGTCGAATTTTCGCTCCTGCACAGTTTCAATTTCTTCTGGCTCGGCATCGTGCTCGCCTATTTCCGCGCGCCGCTCGCCGACTGGATCGCGCCGCGGTCGGCCGGCTTCGCCACCGCGCTTGGCTGGCTCGGCCTCGGACTGTGCGTGCTGCTGCCTGCCCCGCAGGATGTGGCGCAGCTCAGCGAGGCGCTGCGTCTGCCGCTCGTCTATCTCGGCCTCGCCGCAGTCTTCGTCAGCACCTTTGCGCCGCGTTCGGGTTTCCGAAGCTTTTGCGCGTCGCCGTGGATCAGCCTGATCGGCGGCGCCTGCTACTCGATCTATCTCGTCCACCTGCAGGTGACGCAGGTCGTCGCGAGTTTCGCGGCCAAGGCGGCGCCGGGCGCGTCGCTGATCGGCGTCGCGGCGATCTTCGCGGTCTCGGCTGTGCTCGTCGTAGCGGTCGGCCTGACGTATTACGTCTTGATTGAGCGGCGCTTCATGACCAGAAACTGGCATCGGCTGGCGTGGGCGGCGGTCAGGCGCTCGATCGGGCGGGAAACGGCGGCCGCGCCGTCCGACAGCCGGCCGAAACTCGTCGCTTCGCGCGAAGCGCGGCCGAAACTCGCCGCTCGCGGCGCGGCGCCGCTCCGCTCCGTCGGGAGAGACTGAGGGCGCGGTTCACGCGGTCTGCGCGATCGACGGAGAGGGCGCACGCGGCGCAGCTTCGGCGACGCGCCCTCGCCGTTCCGCCGCGGCCAGCCCATAGAGGCAGCCGCACATCAGGAACAGATGGCGCCAGTGGCCGGTGTCGATCTGCACGCCCTGGAGAATCTGCGGCAGCAGCGCCGACCACAGCGCGACGACCTGCGGCTGCAGCGGCGAGCGCCGGAACGACAGCTGCCAGCCGAAATAGAACGTCGTCGTGACGAAGGCGAAGAAGGCGAAGCCGCCGAGCCAGCCGAACGAGGCGAAGGCGCTCAGGAACACTTCATGCGGGTCCTGCGGGAAGATGTAGCCGAAGCGCAGCGGGCCGAAGCCGAACGGCAACTTCAGCAACATCGGGATCGAACGCAACTGATTGCCGAAACGACCCTGCACGCCGGTGTCGTAGTCTTCGCTCAAGGAGGCGCGCTCGAGCGCCATGTCGCGAATGCCGGGGACCGACAACGCGACCGCGACCACGACGACGACGAGCAGAACGCCCGCGACGGCGACCGCCACCGTCCGAGCTCGGTCGCGCGGCGCGGTCGCGGTGAGGAATGTGAGGGCGAGCAAAATCGCGGCCGAGCCGATAAAATCGATGATCGCGCCGCGCGAGAAACTCAGCAGCAAAGCCAGCAGCAGGACGCTCAGCTCGGCGACGGCCGCCCACAAGCGGCCGCGCCGCAGCAGCAGGTCCTGTGTCAGCCAGACCATCGGCGGGACGAGAAACGGCCCAAAGACGTTGGGGTCCTTGAACGGACCCATCGCGCGGGAATTGTCGTAAAGGGTGAAATAGGCGCCGCTTCCGGCGACATCGAAGTAGCCGAGGATGCCGAGGACCGCGGCGACGAGGCCGGCGAAGACGTAGCCGCGCCGAATCGTCTCCATTCGTTCGGCCGGCGCGGCGGCGACCACGGCGGCGAAAAAGACCGTGGTCAGCGTGATGTAGATCGTGATGGCGATGAATGTGACGCTGTCGGATTGGTCGACCCACGGGACAAGCGACAAAAGGCCGCCGGCGTCGTAAAGCGCGAGCGTGACGATCAGCGGGACCATCGTCCGGTCGAAGCGCAGCCCATCTGGGGCGAAGGCGACGAGGGCGACGAAGAACATCGCCTCGTAAGGCGACGGTTCGATCGCCGCGAAGGCGCTGACGGCGAGAAACAGCCACAGCACCCATCGCCGCAACGGCTCGACGCCAATCGTCACGGAAAATCCCTCGTTGCGCCGCTCGCCAACAGGTACGTCCGTCATGGTTAACAAGCGGTGAGCGCGGTTTGCGCTGCGCGGCGCGTAAGCCGAACTTAACGCGAGTTGCTGTAGGTTCGCGGCGCATGCTCTTCGCTGTCGTCTTCTTCCTCAATTCGGCCGCCAACTTTGTGCTCGGAGTGGTGCTGAGCGCGTTGCTCGGGCCGGCGGAGTTCGGCCGATATGCGACGGTCGCGCTCGCCGCGATCACGCTCGCCGGGGCGGTCTTCGATTGGCTGCGGCATTCGAGTCTGCGCTTTTCCGGCGATCCGGAGGGGCGCGTCGGCGTCGCCGCCAGCCTCGAGGCAAGTTATCTCGGCGGAATCGTGCTGCTGCTCGTGTGCTTCGGCGCCGCCGCGGCGAGCGGCCTCAGGTTCGGGCTCACCCCGGGCCTCTTGATGATGACGCCGCTGCTGGCGATTGCGCTCAATCGCGTCGACTACGCCGGCGCCCAGTTCCGCGCCCGAGGGAAGGATCGCGCTTTCGCGGCGCTGTATGGGCTGCGCCAGCTTCTCACCTTCGTTCTCGTCCTCGCCGTCGCCTATTTCACGCGCGACGCCATGACGACGATCGTCGCTCTGGCGATCGCCAGCCTCGCAGCGGCCATCGCGCTGAGCGGGCCGCTGCGCACGCCGGGCGCACGCCTACGGCAGGCGAGCGGCGGAAGGATCGTCGAGTTTCTGGTCTACGCCAAGCCGATCGTCGTCTCGTTGGTGATCTACCAGGCGATCCTGCTCATCAATCGCCAAGTGGCGCTCGACCACCTCGGCGCGGTCGCAACCGGAAAGCTGTCGCTCGCCACCGACCTCGGCCAACGCTTGTTCTCGGCGATCAGCACTCTGCCGGAGCTGTTGCTGTTTCAGTACGCCCTGGAGCGCGATCGCGCGCACGGGCGGGCGGCGGCCGAGCGGCAGATCGGCCTCAACATGATCTTCTCCCTGGCGGTGTTGGCGCCACTGGCGGGCGGCTACATGGCGATGGCGCCGACCTTCGAGGCGTTGATCGTTCCCTCGGCCTATCACGGCGACTTCGCCCGCCTGACGCTCGTCGTGGCGCCCGGGTTTCTCGCTTACTGCACGATCCTGGCGGCGCTGAACCCGGTCTTCCAGCTCGCCAAGCGCACTTGGCCGGTGACGCTGGCCGCGCTCGTCGCCTTGGCGACCGATCTGGCGCTGCTGCGGTTCACCGACGCTGCGGCGACAATCGACGGCTTGGCTGGCGCCAACTCGATCAGCCTCGTCGTCGGCTTGGTCGTCGCGGCTGCGATGGCGTTGCGCCGGCAGGCGAGCCGCCCGCGGCTGCGCGATGTCGCCGTGATCGCCGTGGCGACGATCGTCATGGCGATGGCGGTGCGGCCGCTCAACAATCTTCACCCGCCGGCGCTCGCCGCGGCGGCGGCGGTGCTCGGCGGCGGAGGTCTTTACGGAGCGGCGCTGCTCGCCCTCGACGTCGGAGGCTTGCGGGGGCTGACGGCTGCTTGGCTGCACGGAGCGGCGCGGGGCCGAAGCGTTTCGGCGTGAAGGGGTGGGCGCAGAACTCCTGCGGAATCGGGTGAGAGAATGGACGTAGCCGTCAACACCAGGGTTGTCGCGTTTCAGGTCGGCGGACAGCAGCGGGTCGCCGCAGAAGTGACCAAACGCCTGAACGCCGTCGTTGAGATTCGGCCCGCTCGCCCGCTCGGGGGCGCCCAAGGTCACTTGTGGGAGCAGTTCGTGCTGCCGCTGCGGGCGCGCGGCCGTCTGCTGTGGTCGCCGTCGGCGACAGGACCTCTCGCTTATTCGCGGCAAGTGGTCACGGTTCACGACGTGGCCTTCCTCGACGTTCCCGAATGCTTCTCCCCGTCGTTCCGCAAGGTTTACGCCACACTGGTTCCTGCGTTGATTCGACGGGTGGCCAAAGTCGTGACGGTTTCCGAATTTTCGCGCCGTCGCATCCTCGAGCGCGTCGCCGTCGATCCAGACAAGGTCCTCGTCATCGGCAACGGCGTGGGCGATCAGTTCCGGCCGCAGGAACCCGACGCCATCGCGGCGACCCGGGCGGCGCTGGAGCTGCCGGCTCGCTATCTCCTGGTTCAGGCCACGTCCGACAAGCGCAAGAATCTGGCGCGCACGCTGCGGGCGTGGCGGTCGGCCTTACCCGAACTGCCGGACGATCTCTGGCTCGTCGTCTCAGGCAACCGCGACAGGGCGCATGTCTTCGGCGGCGCGGACGCGCTCGAAGACGTCGAGAGAACGCGCTTCGTCGGATACGTCGCCGAGGAACGCCTCGCGCCCCTGATCGCCGGCGCCGAAGCGTTTCTCTTTCCTTCGCTTTACGAAGGATTCGGCATCCCGATCCTCGAAGCGATGGCGTGCAGGACGCCGGTGTTGACGAGCGACGCGACGGCGACCCGCGAGGTCGCCGACGGCGCTGCGTTGCTGGTCGATCCGAGGGACGAGGCTTCGATCGCGCGCGGAATCGTCGCCATCGCGACCGACCCGTCACTGCGGGCGCGGCTCTCGGCGCTCGGATCGCCGCACGCCGCGAAGTTCAAATGGGAGGACATCGCCGACCGCTACCGCGCGCTGTTCGAAAGCCTCGAGGCGACGGCGGCGCGCAACGCGTTCGACCGCGTCCGGAGCGCTTCGTGAGACCGGCGACCGCGACGGCGCCGCTCGCTCAGTAGGCGTTGTCGCTCTTGAACAGCGAAATCGGCGTGATGGCGAGAATGTAGAGGTCGAGCAGGATCGACCAGTTCTCGATGTAATAGAGGTCGTGCTCGACGCGCTGCTGGATCTTCTCCTGCGTGTCGGTCTCGCCGCGCCACCCATTGACCTGCGCCCAGCCGGTGATGCCGGGCTTGACGCGATGGCGGGCGAAATAGCCGTCGACCACTTCGTCGTACTGGCGGTCAGCCGCCTTGGCGTGGACGGCGTGCGGCCGCGGGCCGACCAGCGACAGATCGCCTTTGAAGACGACGTTGAGGAGCTGCGGCAGCTCGTCGATCGAGGTCTTGCGGATGAATCGACCGACGCGGGTCACCCGCGGGTCGTCGCGCGTCACCAGCTTGGCGGCGGTCGGATCGAGCTGGTCGACGCGCATCGAGCGGAACTTGTACACCTCGATCAACTCGTTGTTGAAGCCGAAACGCTTCTGCTTGAAGAACACCGGACCGGGGGAGTCGAGCTTGATCGCCAGCGCCGTCGCGGCGAGGATCGGCGACAGGGCGACGAGCGCGAGCGCGCCGGCGACCCTGTCGAAGGTCTGTTTGATGACGATGTCCCAGTCGGCGATCGGCTTGTCGAACAGGTCGAGCACCGGCACCTTGCCGACGTAGGAATAGGACCGCGGCCGAAAGCGCAGGCGGTTGGCGTGGGCCGCGAGACGAATGTCGATCGGCAGCACCCACAGCTTGCGCAGCATTTGCAGGATGCGCTGCTCGGCGGTGATGGGCAGGGCGAAGATGACCAGATCGACACGGGTCGAGCGGGCGAAGTCGACGAGATCGTCGACATTGCCGAGCTTCGGATAGCCTTCGACCGTGTTGGGCGAACGCTCGTCGCTGCGGTCGTCGAAGACGCCGAGCAGCTGCACTTCGGCTTCGTCGTTCTTGGCCAGCTCGCGCAGGAGGTCGGCGCCGATCGCCCCGCCGCCGACGATCACCGCGCGTTGCTGCAGCCGACCGGCGCTGACCAGAAGCGCGACGAACTGCGCCAGGATCACGCGCTCGACGGCGAGCGCGCCGAAGCCGACGAGGAACCACGTCGCGATCCACACGCGCGACAGCGCGCCGTCGAGCTTGAGGAAGAACATGCCGGCGCAGACGACGAGAAACGTCGCGGTCCAGCCGCCGGCGACGCGCAACAGCGCACGCGACGGATTGTGGAACGCCGGCGCGCTGAAGACGTGCAGCGACTGGAAGACGACGATCGCCATCGCCGCGACGCCGATCGTCACGGCGAAATAGCCGGGCTGAGGGCCGACATTGCGCACGATATAGAGGAAGTAGATCGCGACGCCGGTCACGACGATCAGCGCGGTCTCGATCGCCCGGACGACGCCGGCGATGACGACCCGCGACACGGCCGGAGCGGCTGGTTTGGCGACGACCCGCCTCAGCCGCTCGAGTCCGCCGTCATGCGCTTCCGGCTTCCTCGGCGGCGGCGCATTGACCTGACGGAGCTGACGGGGGGAAAATACGGCCATGGGCTCGTCTCGACTGGAGAACGGCGGTCAGTTGTGCGAGGCGGCCGTCGCCGCCCCGCCGAACGGGCGGCGGCGGAGGGAGAGCGCCTCGGCGTAGCCCGCCATCACGGAATTCACCATCGTCTGGATCGAGAAACGCTCTGCGACATGGACGGCGAGATCCGCGGCCTGGGCCTGACGCTCGGCCTCGGGCATGGCGAGCGTCGCCTCGATGCGCGCCTGGAGATCGACGGGATTGTCGGGCGGGCCGAGCCGGTCGCGATACGGACCGAAAATTTCGGGAATGCCGCCGACGTTGGTGGCGATCATCGGCACGCGCGCGGCGGCCGCTTCGAGCACGATATACGGCATCGATTCGGCGCGCGAGGGAACGACCAGCACGCGACCGAGCTTGAAGGCTTCGCGCACCGGCATCTGGCCGGGAAACGAGACAAACGACGCGATCCCGAGCCGCTGCGCCAGTTCGGTGAGCGTCGCCTGGTCCGGACCGGAGCCCACCAGCACCGCGCGCGGAATGAGGCCGCGGGCGCGGCCGACGCGGGCGATCGCCTCGAGCAGCGTGTCGATGCCTTTGGCGGCGCGCAGTTCGCCGACGTAGAGCAGGTCGGCGGCGTCGGCATCGGGGAGCGCCGGCGCGAATTCCGTCGGACTGACGCCGTTGGCGACGATGCGGCGGACGCCATTGCGCGCGCCGACCCGCACGTCGAAACGGCCGGCGATATAAGCGCTCTCGAACAGGAACACGTCGGTGAGCGGCGCCAGCGCGCGCTCGGCGAGCATGTAGGCGTGGTTCGCCGTGGTTCCAGGTCGATAATTGAAGCTGCCGCCGTGCGGCGTGTAGGCGCGCAGCGCCGCGGTCGGATTGGTGATCGCGCTCAGCCGCGCGTAGAGGCCGCCCTTCGAGCCATGGCCGTGGACGACGTCGGGCGCGACGCGCCGTAGGTAAGCGGAAAAGCGCGCCATCGCGACGAGATCGCCGAAGCCGGGATTGCGATGGATCGGGCAAGCCTTGACGCCGAGCGTCAAGCCGCCGGGAATGCGGGCGAGCGCCGCCTCGACCCGCGGACAGCGAGCGTCGGCGTCGAAGAACATGCCGACGTCATGGCCGCGCGCCCGCTGCTCGGCGGCGAGGTCGACGACATGACGAAACAGCCCGCCGAGGGGAGCGCGAAAGACGTGAACGATGCGAAGTTTCGACGCTTGCGGCTCGGACGGCGCCATCGCTGAAATCCATTGGAACGATGGCTTTTTGGTAACCCGATTTCCTAAAAGAACCGTTCGCGCGCCTGGATCGTGTCGCCGGGACGCACGGCGAAAGTGAGCGGCACCGAGGCGGTGACGGGCCGCCCGTCGATCACCCGCGTCAGGTCGACGCTGTCCTGGGCGCCGCGCGGGGTGAAGCCGCCGGCGACCGCGATCGCGTTCTGCGCCGTCATGCCGTTGACGAATGGATATTGGCCGGCGACCGTCACTTCGCCGAGAACGAAAAACGGGCGGTACGCCTCGACTTCCACCGAAACGCTCGGGTCGCGCAGGAAGCCCTGGCGCAGCTTGCCCTCGACCACCTTGCCGAACTGCGCCGTCGTCAGGCCCTGGGCGTGGACGAGACCGATCAACGGCATAGCGACGTTGCCGGCGCCGTCGACCGAGAAGGAATTGGACAGATTGTCCTGGCCGAACACGATCACCCGCAGACGATCGCCGCTGGCGAGCTGATAGGGCGCATCGATCGGGGTTCGCAGCAGGTCGGCGCTGTAGCGGGGCGTCGAGCAGGCTCCCAAGCCGGCGAGCGCGACGGCGAGGACGACGGCGAAAATTCGATTCATGACCAGTCCGCGCGTTCTCAACTGCTCAGCGACGGTTTAGGCGCGACATGGTTAACGAAACGCCAACGCCGCCGCGCGCGGCGCCGAGGCTTAACCCGTCGGCAACCTTAATCTCCGATAAGCACGGGAGCGTTTGCGGCGGCGGCGATTTGGAGCGGCGGATGAGTGGCGGGGTCGACGAAGGCGGCGCAGAGACGGCGCGCAGCGACGCCGTCGATCTGAGTCGGCTCGGCCGCCTGTTGTGGCGCCGTCGCCGCTGGATCATCTTTCCAACGCTCGCCTGCGCCGCAGTGGCCCTGGTCGCGGTGACGACGATCAGCCCGCGCTACACCGGCGTCGCCAAAGTCCTGCTCGAGAACCAGGAGAGTTACTTCACCCGGCCGGACAAGGCGGTGGGATCGGAGCCAAGCGCCAATCTCGATCCCGAAGGGGTGCAGAGCCAAGCCGAGACGGTGACGACGACCGGACTGGCGCGCAAGGCGGTTGATCAGCTGCAGTTGGCGCAACGGGTCGAATTCAATCCACCCGAGCCGGCCAATCCGGTGGCGATCGTCTGGTCGCTGCTGACCGGCGGCCGCGCCGGCAGGCCGGAGGACCGGTTGGTCGACGCGTTTCTGTCTCGGCTCACGGTCTTCCCGATCGCCAAGTCGCGCGTGCTGCAGATCGAGTTCTCGAGCAAGGATCCGGCGCTCGCCGCGCGCGGCGCAAACCTGGTCGCCGAACTCTATCTCGATGCGCAGCAGCAGGCCAAACGCGACGAGGCGAAAGCGGCGAGCGCCTGGCTTTCGGCCAAGATCGACGAGTTGCGCGGCAAGGTCGCCGAGGCGGACGGCAAGGTCGAGGCGTTTCGCGCCAGTTCCGGCCTGCTCGCCGGCGCCAACGGCATGACGGTTCCGAGCCAAGAGCTTGCCGATATGACGACTCAACTCGCGACCGCGCGCTCCAACCAGGCCAGCGCCGCCGCCAAGGCGCAATCGCTGCGCACGATGCTGCACGACGGCCGGCTCGACGAGATTCCGCAGGTGACGAGGGACGATTCGCTGCGCCGCTACGTCGAACAGCGCGTCGCTCTGAAGGCGCAGATCGCGCAGGAGTCTCGCACCCTGCTGCCCGAACATCCGCGGATGAAGGAGCTCGGCGGCGAACTCGCCGGGCTCGACGCCGAAATCCGGCTCGAGGTCGACAAGACGGTGGCGGCGCTGGAGAGCGACGCCAAGCTCGCCGCGGCCGACGTCGACAGCCTCAGCGCGTCACTGGCCAGGCAGTCGAAGACGGTCGCCGGCGGCAACGTCGACGACGTCCGCCTGCGGGCGCTGCAGCTCGACGCCAAGACGGCGGGCGACCAGCTCGAATCCTATTTGCAGAAGTATCGCGAAGCCGTCGCGCGCGAAGCCGAAAACGCGGCGCCCGCCGACGCGCGCATCATCGCCAGCGCGAGCGACCCGCGCGAGCCGACCTTCCCCAAGAAAGTCCCCACTGTGCTGCTCGGAACCCTGGCGGGGTTCTTCATCTCGCTTGGGGCCGTCGTCGCCCATGTTCTGCTGACCGACGCCGTGGTCATGGCGGCGCCGGATCGCGGTCGCGCTGAGGGCCAAGCGCCCGAACCAGTCGAGCCTGCCGAGACGGTTCCGTCCGCCGCGGCGCCGGAGCGTGCGCCGCCGGTCGGGCCGCCGCCTGAACCCGCCGCGGTCGCGGCGTTGGTCTCGCCGCCTCCGGCTCCGTCGCGCACGCGCGCGCCGCCGCCTGCGCCCCCGCCCGTCGAAGAGGACGGCGTGCTTTCCGTCACTGCGCTCGCTGATCGCCTGGCTCGGATCGCGCCGAGGCAGGGCGGGGCGCTGACGGCGCTGATCGCCGGCGAGGAAAGCGGACGCGCGGCGGGCTTGGCGCTCGCGCTTGGACGCCGGCTCGCCGGGCGCGGCCGCGCGGCGCTGATCGATCTCGGGGATCTTCCGCCGTCGGACGAAGCGGAGTTCGAAGTCGAGGACGACGACGGGGCGGTCGGCCTCGCGGAACTGCTCGACGGACGCGCGACCTTCGCCGAGGCGTTGCATCGCGACCGACTCTCCGATCTTGACATCGTTCCCGCCGGCGTCGGCGCGATTTCCGTCGAAGCGCTCGGCGAGGCGCTGGCGGCGCTGGCGGCGAGTTACGACTTCCTCGTCATGCACGCTTACGACTGGCGTTCGCCCGCCGCGATCGCCGCGCGCGACGGCGTCGCCGTTCTGGCGATCGCCGCGGCGCCGGCGCGGCGCGGGGCGGCGCTCGCCGAGGCGCGCGAGGCGGTCGCAAAGGACGAAATCGTCGTCGTCGGCTTGAAGAGCGGCGAAACGGCGGCGGCCGAACGCGTCGCCTGACCGATCAGTCGCCGGAGCGGCCGCGGAGACGGCGCAATCGCGCATGCAGAGCCTTCAGGCGCGGCGAGCGCTTGATTGCGCGCTTGGCGCGCCGCGCGGCGAGGAACGTCCAAGCCGCGAGTTGGCCCTTGAACGTGAAAGCGAAGGCGGAATCGAACAGCGGTTCGACGATTTCGCACGCCTCGTCCTTGTAGCGCGCCTCGCCGACGCCGAGGTCGAAAGCAGCGAAGCCGCGCGCGATCGCGTCGGCGACGACTGCATGGAGCATGATCTCGCCAGGGCTGCTGCGTGCGATCTCGGGGTCGCCGTCATGGCCGATGAACAGGCCGCTCAGCCGCTCGGCGCCGGGCAACGCTCCGAACACCGCAATGATGCGGTCGCCGTGCGACAGCGTGTGCAGCTCGAGCGCGCCGTCGCGCGCCAGCTCGGCGAGAAACGCATGCGCGGCGGCCGTGGCGTACGGGTCGGGCACGCCGAGCGCTGCGGTGCGCGCGCGCCGCTCGACATGGAAGGCGGCGAGCGCGCGGTCGATCTCCTGCGCTCCGGCGGCGCGGCTGTGGACCAGCGGCGCCGTCGCTTCGAGCCGCGCGCGCTTCTTGCGCATCTTCTTCTTCGCGTCCTTGGAGGCGCGCGCGTCGAGCCAGAGGGAAAAATCACCGGGCAGGGCGCTCGCATAGGCGAAGCTCGGGCTCGGCTGGGTCTCGCCGCCGGCGAGCGGATTGGCGATCCCGCGCCAGCCCGGCGGCTGGTTCATGAGCAGGAAGGCGTCGAGCCGCGGCGTCGCCTGGGCCGCCGCCGCGCCGAGCAGCGCGGCGACGTCGTCGCGCGACCACGCGCCGGCCGAACGGAAGAGGCCGAGGTTGAAGTTCGAATCCTTGCCGCCGAGGAAGACGGCGAAGCGCAGCGGCCCACGCGCGGCCCGCGCAAACGGCAGCAGCGCGACGGGCTGGCCGATGTCGTCGCGCGCCACGACGATCAGCGGCGGCGCGCCCTCCGCCGCGCCGATGGTCGCGAACCAGGCGCGGGCGAAATCGAAGCTCTGATAGGGGCTGGCGGACGCCTCCGGCGCGAGCGCCATCCACGGGAGGCGCGCGTCTTCGAGCGCTTCGCAAACCTCGACCCGTGCGAACGGGCGCAGCGGGCGACGGGCTGGCGACGTCGGCGCATGACGAGACGACGGCGAGTGGGCGGGGGCGCTGGCGAGCGACATCGTGCTTCCTGGCGAGGCGACGGCGCAGTCTAGCGGGCGGGAGTCAATGCTTGGTTTATGCCGAGCGCTCGGGCGGTAAGCGCGCAGCAAGGTCCTTCGGCTAGGCAAAAGGCGGAAGCAACGAGGTCGGGAGCGGCCGCCCGCATGGCGCTCAAGCACAAGCTCATCGAGGCGGGTTTCGCCGCCTTTCGCGTCAGCGGCCTGCATCGCGCGGTTGCGCCGTTGACCCGAGGCTGCGGCGT
>Ga0181520_10008703_pt1 | contig 14300 bp, 10 predicted proteins | sample PEATcosm2014_Bin_29_FD_132451 | JGI IMG/M metagenome (GOLD analysis project Ga0181520, IMG submission 132451) | Peatland microbial communities from MTU Mesocosm Facility, Houghton, MI, USA - PEATcosm2014_Bin02_30_metaG | ecosystem: Environmental > Terrestrial > Soil > Wetlands > Peat | place... | reverse complement strand
GGAAAGAGCTTGCCCTCGTTTACGGTCTCCATCACAACTCCTTCGCAATCCGGTCCAGCCCGCCCATATAGGGCCGCAGAACCTCCGGAATCAGCACCGATCCGTCGGCCTGCTGATAGTTCTCAAGAATCGCCAGCCACGTCCGGCCCACGGCCAGCCCGCTCCCGTTCAGCGTGTGCACAAACTCCGGCTTGGCCTTCGCGCCCTGCGCCCGGTAGCGGATGTTCGCCCGCCGCGCCTGAAATCCCTCGAAATTCGAGCAGGACGAAATCTCCCGGTAAAGCTGCTGCCCCGGCAGCCACACTTCCAAATCGAAGGTCTTGGCGGAGCTGAACCCCGTGTCGCCCGCGCACAGCAGCATCCGCCGGTAAGGCAGCTTCAGCGCCTCCAGAATCTCCTCGGCGTCGCGCGTCAATTTCTCGTGCTCCGCATCCGACTCCTCGGGCCGCGTAAACTTTACCAGCTCGACCTTTTGAAACTGGTGCTGCCGGATAATGCCGCGCGTATCCTTGCCCGCCGCCCCGGCCTCTGCGCGAAAACACGGCGTATACGCAGTCAACTTGATAGGCAACCGCGCCTCATCCAGAATCTCGTCGCGGTAGAGATTCGTTACCGGAACCTCGGCCGTTGGAATCAGCCAGTGGTCATTGTCCTTGAACTCCCCGCGCGCAACTGCTTCAGCGTCCGCATCGGAACATCGGAAAAGATCCTCGGCAAACTTCGGCAACTGCCCGGTCCCAAACAGCGATTTCGAGTTCACCATGAACGGCGGCAGCACTTCCGTATACCCGTGCTTCTGCGTGTGCAGGTCGAGCATAAAGCCGATCAGCGCCCGCTCCAGCCGCGCCCCCGCGCCCATGTACACCGCAAACCGCGCCCCGCTAAGCTTGGCCGCCCGCTCCAGGTCAAGAATCCCGAGTGCTTCGCCAATCTCCCAATGCGGCTTGGGCTCGAAATCGAAGGCAGGCTTCTCGCCCCACGTCTTCACCGTGACGTTGTCGTTCTCCGATGTGCCAACCGGAACCTCGTCGCGGGTGAGATTGGGAATGCTCGCCAGCGAAAGCCGCATCTGCTCGTCGAGCTTCGCAGCTTGTTTGTCGAGAGCGTCGAGTTGGTCTTTGAGCGAGCGAGTCTCTTCCATCACGGCCGAGGCGTCCTGTCCGGCCTTCTTCAGCGCGCCCACCTGCTGGCTCAGCTCGTTCCGCCGCGCCTTCAGCCGTTCTGAGGTGGTAATCGCCTCGCGCCGGCTCTGGTCCAGTGCGCGAAAATCCCCCAGCAGCGCCGCCGGATCAGCACCCCGAGCGCGCAGTTTTTCTTCAACAAGTTGCAGGTTGCTACGGACAAATCCCAAGTCAAGCATCGCTCTAATAGTTTAAATGACGAAAGGCCAGCCTCCAGCTTTCAGCCCGTCGTTCTTTGCGGAGGGAGCAGGGGCCTTCAGGCCCATGAATGCAGCGGCCCAGTCAGGACGGGCTTCAGCTCCGGGCCTCTAGCCCCGCTGACTCGCTAATCTGCGCGAACGCGCACGCTGACTTGCTCGCTTGTTAACCCCCGCCGTGCCGGAGCATCCAGTCCGTGCGGTAGCATCCAACTATGATCGCGGGCGTCTCCTGGGTTTGGTGGGTAGGCTTTCACGCGGCGGTGGCACTGTTGCTGGTGGGCGACTGGTTGCTCCCTGGCCATCGCCGCGAAACCCGCCATGCGCAGGCCTTTGCCTGGCTGGGCACCGCAATCCTGGTGCTGGCCGCCGTCGCCTTTGCCGCCTGGATCGCCCTGGTGCAGGGTCGCCAATCCGCCCTTGAATTTGTGGCCGGTTACACCATCGAAACCTCGCTCAGCATCGATAACCTCTTTGTTTTCATGGTGCTTTTTCAGGGCTTCCGCATCAGCCCGCGCCGCCAGCACAAGGCCCTGCTCTGGGGCGTCGCCGGAGCGGTTGTGCTCCGCGGTCTGTTTATCCTCGCCGGCGTTACCCTGCTCAAGCGCTTCGACTGGGTCACCTGGATCTTCGGGCTATTCCTGCTCTATGCGGCCTTCCGCCTGGTGCGCGGCGGCTCGGCCAAGGCAGCCATTCCGGAGTGGATTCGGCGCATGCAGCCCGCCAAAGGGTCGTTGCTGCCTGTCATCATTGCCGTTGAATTCACCGACTTGCTCTTCGCCGTCGATTCCATCCCCGCCGTTCTCAGCATCTCCCACAACCCCTTTGTGGTCTACACGTCGAACATCGCCGCGGTTCTCGGTCTGCGCTCTGTCTACTTCGCCCTGTCCGCCATGCTCGACCGCTTCCGCTACCTGCATTACGGCCTTGGCGCGCTGCTTGCCTTTGTCGCGCTGAAAATGCTAACCGCCCGCTGGATCGCGCTTCCAATCACAGTTTCGCTCGCAGTCATAGGCGTAATCCTGGCAGTCTGCGCCGTGGCGTCCTGGATCGCGCAGGGCGGAAGACTGAAAACAGGTGGACAGTGAACAGTGGACAGTGAGCAGTGGACAGTGGACAGTGGACAGTGAGCAGTGGACAGTGGACAAACCCTGATCTCTGCCCGCATTTCACTACCAATAACCACTGACTTGCCCCTTGACTCCCCCTCCGCCTTCGCTGTAGCTTGTGCTTACACGGGAAAGGAGGTTGATCCAGCTGATGATAAGTGAATGTTCCAGTTGTTTCGTACGTGAGGTGACTGAGGCCTGAGGCCCTTGCGCCCCAGCTCCCCAGGTAAGTCCTGCGAAGATCCGCTGCGGCGGATTCTCCATCATGGCTCTGGCACTCGCGGAAGCGCGAAGGCCTCCAGTCCAATCCCAACAGTCCACCGGCAGCGGCCTGAGAGTGAAAGCTTTCAGGCCGCTGTTGCGTTTGGGGGATAGAGCGTTGACAGTCGTTGGCCCAGTCTGCCCTCGCGATGCCATAGAATCCAAATAGCATGAAGTGTCCTTATTGTGGTTTCGGGCAGGATCGCGTCGTCGACTCGCGCGAGAGCAAAGAGGCTGACTCCATCCGCCGCCGCCGCGAGTGCGAGCGCTGCAACCGCCGCTTCACCACCTACGAGCGCATCGACGAGATCCCTTACATGGTGGTCAAGAAAGATGGCCGCCGCGAGCGCTTCGACCGGCAGAAAGTCTTGAGCGGCCTGCTCCGCGCCTGCGAAAAACGCCCCGTCTCTTCAGGCCAGTTGGAGAAAATCGTCGATGCCACCGAAAGTTTTCTCATGGACGCCCCCGAGCGGGAGCGCACTACCGCCGAGGTCGGCGAGTTGATCATGGAGCACCTCAAGGGCCTCGACACCGTAGCCTACATCCGCTTCGCCTCCGTCTACCGCGACTTCAAAGATGTGCGCGAATTCAAGGAAGAACTCGAGGGCCTGCTCAAGACCCATGGTCCCAAAGGGAAGAAATAGGTACTAGCTTTTCGCTTTTTTCGGTTGAACGGACTCGAGCGAAAGAGATCGGCAGTGCGTTCAACCGCGAAGAACTGAACGCCGAACGCTGAAAGCTAAGAAGGAATTGCTATGGCAGACACCAAATCCCACCGGATCACCCTCATTCCCGGCGACGGCATCGGCCCCGAAGTCACCCATGCCGTGGTCCGCATTCTTGAAGCCACCGGCGTCAAGTTCGATTGGGAGCGCCACGCCGCCGGCGCCGAAGCCTTCGAGATTCACGGCGAGTACATTCCCGCCGCGCTCTACGAGTCCATCGAGCGCAACCGCGTCGCCCTCAAAGGCCCTGTGACCACGCCCATAGGCGGCGGCTTCAAGAGCATCAACGTCACCCTGCGCAAGAAATTCGACCTCTTCGCCAACTTCCGCCCCATCAAAAATCTCCCCGGCCTCGCCACCCACTGGCCCGGGGTCGACCTGATCATCGTCCGCGAAAACACCGAAGGCGAATACGTGGGCCTGGAACACGAAGTCGTCCCCGGCGTCGTCGAGAGCATCAAGGTCATCAGCGAAAAGGGCTCAACGCGCATCGCAAAATTCGCGTTTGAGTACGCCCGCAAGCACGGCCGCAAAAAGATCCACTCCATCCATAAGGCCAACATCATGAAGCTCTCCGACGGCCTTTTTTTGCGCTGCGCCCGCAAAGTGGCCGAAGGATTCCCCGACATCTTCTACGGCGAGCACCTGATTGACAACACCTGCATGCAACTGGTCATGAATCCCTTCCAGTACGACACGCTGCTGCTTGAAAACCTCTATGGCGATATCGTCAGCGACCTTTGCGCGGGTCTTGTCGGCGGCCTCGGCCTTGTGCCCGGCGCCAACCTCGGTGCCGAGTGCGCCATCTTTGAAGCGGTCCACGGCTCCGCGCCCGACATCGCCGGCAAGGACGTGGCAAACCCCACCGCGCTATTGCAATCGGCCGTGCTCATGCTCCGCCATATCGACGAACCCGCTGCGGCAGACCGGGTGCAGAAGGCCCTGGAAACGGTCTACGCCGAACGCAAGACACTCACCCGCGACGTGGGCGGATTAGCCGGAACCAGCCAGTTTGCCGATGCAGTCCTCGCGGCCATGGCCTAGGGTAGGCCACCGCAAATGTGGTCATTTTCAAAAGGCTCCAAGTTGGTATCGAATTGCCAGAAACCTTCCCCTCAGGGGCTAAAGCCCCCGTCTTTTCAGCCTATTGACGTACGGGCTAATGCCCGTACCCTTCATCGCTTCAAATACGATTGCCCTGGGAACCAAGCCGGGGACGGATGAACGCAAACCCATCCTCCTGTACACTGGAGTGTCAACTGCCATGAAAAACAGACAACCAATCGGCATCTTGGGCGCAACCGGAATGGTAGGCCAGCGTTACATTCAGTTGCTTGAAAATCACCCGTGGTTCGAAATCACCTGGCTCGCGGCCAGCGACCGCTCCAGCGGAAAGACCTACGGCGAAGCGGCCAAGTGGCGTCTCGACACCCCGCTGCCCGAGCGCATTGCCAAAATGACCGTGACGCCCGCCGATCCTGAAGGCGCGCCTAAGGTCATCTTCGCCTCCATCGATGCAGCCTTCGCCAGCGAGATGGAGCCCCGGTTCGCGGACGCCGGGTGCGCCGTGCTTTCGAACTCGAGCGCCTTCCGCATGACGCCGAACGTGCCCCTGGTCATCCCGGAAGTCAACGCCGACCACCTGCATCTAATCGAGGAACAGCCCTCGCGCCAGGCCTCGGGCGGCTACATCGTCACTAACCCGAACTGCTCCACCATCGGCCTGGTTATGGCGCTCAAGCCCATCGAAGAGCGCTTCGGCATCGAGCAGATCTTTGTCTCGACCATGCAGGCGGTCAGCGGAGCCGGCTATCCCGGCGTGGCTTCCATGGACATCCTCGACAACGTCGTTCCCTTCATCGGCGGCGAAGAAGAAAAGATGGAGGCCGAGACGCTGAAGCTGCTCGGCAAGCTCGACGGTCACGGAATCAAGCCGCTGGCCGCCGGCATGACCGCCCATTGCAACCGGGTTCCTGTCGTCGACGGCCACACCGAGTGCGTCTCCCTTAAGCTGCGCACCAAGGCCACCCACGAAGAGATTCTTGCTGCCTGGGATGAGTTCCGTCCGCTAGCCGGCCGCGACTTGCCCACCGCCCCTGCCGTGCCGGTGCAATGGGCGTCGCAGCCCGATCGCCCCCAGCCGCGCCTGGATCGCAACCGCGGCAACGGCATGGCCGTAACCGTTGGCCGTCTCCGCCCCTGCAACCTGCTGGACTGGAAGTTCGTGCTGCTCTCGCACAATACCGTGCGCGGCGCAGCCGGAGCCACCATCCTCAACGCCGAGTTGCTGGCCAGCCTGGGAAAACTTGAACCGGTTGCTGTAGCAGTCGCACGCGCCTGAGACTTCGGCAAAGGAACGATGGGAAGATTGGCATGAACCTGGTAGTGATGAAGTTTGGCGGCACGTCGGTCGAAGACCCGGCCGCTATTGCGCGTACCGCGGCCATCGTGGCCGGACGTGTGGCCATGGGCAAGCAGCCGGTTGTGGTGGTCAGCGCCATGGCCAGGGTCACCGACCAATTACTGCGCGCCGCCGGCTGCGCAGCACAAGGGGATCGCACCGGCTCTCTCGCCATTAGTTCCCGGCTGCGCTCTCGCCATCGGGACACGGCCTGCGCGCTGGTAAAGAATCCGGCCGAAGCTGCCGCACTCGTAACCCTTATCGACCAGAAGTTCGACGCGCTGGACGAGATTTTGCGCGGGCTGGCTGCAATTCTCGAACTCACGCCCCGTATCTCCGACCTGATCGTCAGCTATGGCGAGCGCATTTCCAGCCGCATCGTGGCTGCCGCCTTCCGCGAGCAGGGAATTGACGCCGTCCACATCGACGCCCGCGAAATCATCGTCACCGACTCGCAGTTCCAAAAGGCCGTCCCGCTGGACTCGATCATCGACAAGCGCGCGCAGGAGAAACTTCTCCCCCTCGTCGCTGAAGGCAAGGTGCCCGTGATGGGCGGCTTCATCGCGTCCAACGAGGCCGGCATCACCACTACACTGGGCCGCGGCGGATCCGACTTCACCGGCGCGCTCATCGGTGGCGCGCTCAACGCCGGAGCCATCGAAATCTGGACCGACGTTGACGGCATCATGACCGCAGACCCCCGCGTGTGCCCCGATGCCCTGCGCGTCAAAGTCATCAGCTTTGAAGAAGCCGCGGAGCTCGCCTATTTCGGCGCCAAGGTGCTGCACCCGGCCACCATCCTGCCCGCCGTCAAAAAGAACATTCCGGTGCTGGTGTTGAACAGCCGCAATGCAGCCAGCGAGGGCACGCGCATCATCTCCCTCGCGCCCCATTGCAAGAGTCCCTTCAAATCCATCTCGGTAAAAAAGAAGCTGAGCATCATCGACGTGGTAGCCAGCCGCATGTTGATGACCCACGGCTACCTCAGCCAGATCTTTGCCATCTTCGACAAGCATCGGTGCCCGGTCGACATGGTTTCTACATCGGAAGTCTCCGTGTCGCTCACCGTCGACTCCAACGACAAGCTGCCGGCCATCGCCGCCGATCTGGGCAAACTGGCAGACGTTAAATACGAAGGCAAAAAGGCTCTCATCTGCATGGTGGGCGAAGACATCCGCGGCCAGAACGGCATCGCCGCGCAAGTATTCAATGCCGTCCGCCACGTCAACGTGCGCATGATCTCGCAAGGCGCAAGTGAAATCAACATGAGCTTCATGATCGAGGAAGACGACGCCGACGAAGCAATCCGCTCTCTTCACGCCGCCTTCTTCAAAGAACCCGACCCCGCAATCTTCGACGTGGAAGCGAGAAAGCAGCTTCAAGCTTCTAGCTCTTAGCTTCTAGCTTTGCCGGGTGCCCTATCCTTGACGCGCTTTTTGCGGCAAGGGCGGGAATCAACAACGCTTAGTCTTAGCGAGAGGCTAGAAGCTAGGAGCTAGGAGCTAGAACATGCTCATCCTCGTACTCGGCAAAGGAAAAACCGGCAGCCTCGTCGCCGAAGTCGCGCGTGAACGCGGCCACGGCGTGCGCGCCCTCGACATCCACGAGAACGAGCACGCATCCGCATTGACCGCGCCCAATCTCGCCGGCGTGGACGTGGTCGTCGACTTCACCGCTCCTGAAGCAGCGGTTGAAAACATCCATGCCGTCCTCGCCCTTGGCGGCCGCATTGTCGTTGGAACCACCGGCTGGTACAAGCACTTGGAGGAAATGAAGACCAAGGCCCAAGTGCGCGGAGCGCTCCTGTACGGAACCAACTTTTCCATCGGCGTGCAAAAGCTCTTCCAACTCACGGCCGAGCTGGCCCAGCTTGAAGGCTACAGCTTCTCCATCGACGAAACCCACCACACCTCCAAGCTCGACGCCCCCTCGGGCACCGCGCTTACCCTGAAGGAGATCATTCTCTCCGTGCGCCCCGGCATCGAGATTCCCATCGCCTCGCACCGCATCGGCGACGCCAAAGGCGAGCACCTCGTCACCGCGAAGAGCGAGCACGACACGCTGGAGATCCGCCACGACGCCTCCAGCCGCCGCGGCTTCGCGCTGGGCGCGGTTCGCGGAGCAGAGTGGCTCGCCGGCAAGTCCGGCGCCTGGGAAATTCGCGAAATCTTCGGCCAACTGTAGCCGCGGACATCGCAGCGGCAGTTCCCCGCCCGATTCCTCCGCAACTCTTCTCTCCCTCCGCCCGGTGTACACTCTCCTTTGGTAGAAACTGCCGATTCCCGAGGCGCTGAGTCTGCGCGCCTCCAGATTCCTTGCAGTTCCGCTGCATTTTCGACGAGTTATTGACCCGCAGTCTACCTGGAAGGGCGGAGACCGTGAACCGGGTGTTTGGATTTCTTGGGAGGTTTTTCTTAATGGCAATGGCCCTGACGGCTGTTGCGCAAGGAGAGGTGAAGATGTCGATCTTTGGACATACGAAAGATGGTGTTGCGGTGCCGATCTACACGCTGAAGAGCGCGCAGATCGAGGTGAGAGCCACGGCCTACGGAGCCAAGCTCGTGAGTATTCGCACGCCCGACCGCACCGGCAAAATTGCAGACGTCGTGCTCGGCTACGACACGCTCGACGGTTATCTGAACGACAACAGCACCCACTTCGGCAGCATCGTGGGCCGCTACGGCAATCGCATCGCTTTGGGAAAGTTCTCCATCGACGGCAAGAGCTACCAGGTTCCTATCAACAACGGGGCTAATGCGCTGCATGGGGGGCCCGTGGGGTTTGACCAGTACGTTTGGGAGGCAAAAGAGGTTCCCAACGGCGTCGAATTTACCCATATCAGCCCCGACGGCGACATGGGGTTTCCCGGCACATTGACCGCGAAAGTCAAATACACTCTCACGGGCGACACGCTGCGCATCGACTACTCTTCCACCAGCGACAAGGCCACGGTCGTCAACCTCACCAATCATGCATACTTCAATCTGCGCGGCGACGACCAAGGCACAATTCTCGACGAGAAGCTGGAGCTAAACGCCGACCGCTTCACGCCCGTGGACGCAGGGCTGATTCCCACCGGCATCCTGGCGCCGGTGGCCGGCACTCCGCTCGATTTCCGCAAGCCTGAGGTTGTGGGCGCGCGCATCGACTCCGACGATGAACAGATCAAGCTCGGCGGCGGCTACGATCACAACTTCGTGTTGAACGGCAACGCAGGCGCCCTGCGTCTCGCCGCCATCGTCACCGACCCGGAAAGCGGCCGCAAATTGACCGTCGAAACCACCGAGCCCGGCATTCAGTTCTATACCGGCAACTTCCTCGATGGAACCTTCACCGGCCGCCACGGAGTCAAGTACGAAAAGCACACCGGCTTTTGTCTGGAGACCCAGCATTTTCCGGATTCGCCGAACCAATCTCAATTCCCCAGCACGGTTTTGCGGCCCGGCGTCACGCGGCACTCGACCACGACCTTCTCGTTCAGCACCGTAAAGGCCGAGTAGGGCAAGTCGTCTCAATCGCAGCAAGGGGATGGGCCAAAGCCCGTCCCCTTTTGCCTACTGACAAAGCGCTGAACTTGAGCCAATAGCCCGAAAAGCGTCCCTCAGGGGCTGAAGCCCCAAGATATTTCTGCCAGGTTTATTGGCACGACTGAAGTCGTGCCCTTTCAAAACAACCCCGATCACAATTCCCTCTTCATGCTATTTCTCAGCGGGCCAGTTTCCCACCACGAATCCCCCGGCCATTCGTTATAAACTTGGCTGTGATGGAAACGACAGGTTGCGGTACAGCAATAGTTACGCCTTTTCGCGCGGATGGATCGGTTGACGAGCCGGCGCTCTGGGCGCTGGTGAACTGGCAGATTGAGTCGGGGATCGACTTTCTGGTGGCATGCGGGTCAACGGGCGAAGCCGCCACTCTCGACGAGGATGAGTGGCTGAACACGGTACGCGCCGTCGTCGAGGCGGCTGCCGGACGCGTCCCTGTATGGGGCGGCTGCACGCATAATTGCACCAAGACACTGGTTCGGCAAGCCGCCTTGCTCACCCGCGTGCATGGGCTCAGCGCCGTTCTATCGGCGAACCCGTATTACAACAAGCCGACGCAGGAGGGCCAGTTCCAGCATTTCACGGCGCTGGCCAGAGCTGTCGATCCGCTCCCGGTGTGCCTCTACAACGTGCCGGGCCGCACCGGGGCGAATCTGGAGCCGGAGACGGTAGCGCGTTTGGCCGCGGCGGCAAGGAACATTCAGGCCATCAAGGAAGCCAGCGGCAGGCTGACCCAGTTTGCCGAATTGGCCCACATCCTTCCCCGCTGGTTCAAGATTTTTTCCGGCGACGACAACCTCACGCTGGGCGCCATCGGTGTAGGGGCGCACGGCCTCATCAGCGTAGCTTCCAACGAGATACCGAAAGAAGTGGCGCAGATGGTGCGGGCCGCGCTGAACAATAATTGGGCGGAAGCGCGCGAGCTTGAGCGCCGCTTTTCGCCGCTGTTCGAGGCCAATTTCTGGGAGTCGAATCCGGGGCCGGTCAAGACGGTGCTGAAGCTGATGGGCAAATGCGGCGACCACCTGCGTTTGCCGCTTGTTCCTCCCACAGCGGCTACACAGTCGCGCCTGGAACGGCTTGCCGGTGAACTCGGGCTCCTGAAGCACGTTCCCATGCCGGCTGGTTACCGTTCGGAAGTCTTCTAGAGTCCTGTCTCCAAAGTTGATTGAAAAACAGAAGCAGATCCTTCGACTCACCACCCCCAAGCTGAAAAGCGCTTGGGGCGCCGTTCGCTCAGGATGACAATTTCATTATTTATCAAGTGTTTACGTGACCAGTATATGTCGATACAGCCTACAAAGAAACAAAGTTGCTGTTTTGCCGGAATTATCAGTGATTCGCGTGAAAGTGCGCGTAGGTTTTTGTAATAAATTCAGCAAGTTAGCGTCCGCTTCGCGGACATGGCGAGTTGGCGAGTTGGCGGCGGCATTGGCAGGCAGAAGTTTCATCTCCCGCGGGTCGGCAGCTCCGGTGGAGGACTCCCAGGACCCAGGCGCACCACTCAGGGATCTTCGAGCAAGCCATATTTTGAATCCAGAGGATTTTTTTGCATCCAGGCCGCAACTTCCACAGTTGTTCCGTGTCTAGACTGAGCGACGGCCTGTAATGACCCGAAAAGAGGCATGGATGCCGTCGTACTGAATCTCCGGCGATGGCTCCGCACACGAGCGCGCCCCGGACCGACTTTTTTCCATTCTTTCTGCCGAGGACGAGCAGAACCCTTCCAGGTTCACCGCTTTGCGTTCCAGGTTGAGCTTGTCGCCTCGGTGGCAAGGTGGTTTTCGGCGGTTTGGGTGAGAGGCAGGCGAGCCTGCCCACTCAGCGTTTGTTCTTCATAAGGTGCGGAAACCCCGCAGAAAGCGAATTATCCGATATGTCCCCCAAAACAAAAACGCCTTTGAGGCTGGCTATCCTAATGCTATCTGCGGCCGTGATTCTCGTTTCCGGCTGCTCGAACGGCGCGCTGTCAAACATCTCAACCTCCAGCGCCACCGGCCCGGCTTTCATGGTCGGCACCGACGCTCCCATGGCAAGCGTTACCTCGTTTGCGGTGCAGGTCACCAGTGCCGAATTGACCAACGGCAGCTCAGCCAGCGCGAATCTGGTCAGCGGCACGCCCACTGTCGACTTCGCGCGCTACAACGGCCTGCAGACGCTGGTCGACATGAACGATATTCCCACAGGCACATACACCGGCTATAAAATCACGCTCGGCACGGCCACCATCGGTTACCTCGACACCACCGTTACCCCGCCAGCTCTTAAGACCGAAACGGCCACGCTGACCTCAACGACGGTGACTGGGGACCTCGACAAGCCGTTGACCATTTCCACCAATGGACAGCCGGTTGGCATACGAGTCGACTTCGACCTCAAGGATTCGATCCAGGTCGACACGAACGGAAATATCACCGGCTCTGTCAACCCCACGTTCAATATCAACACGGTTACGCGCACCGACACCCGCGCTCACATCGACGAGTTGATCGCGGGCGTTGTCAGCGTGAATGCCAGCGGACAATCGTTCGTTGTCCAGGGGCCGCACGGAGAGCAGTTCACGATCGATGTAAATGGACAGACGGAGTGGGACGGCAGCGCCAGCCTGAGTACTTTGAATACCAACAGCATCGTGCAGGTTTCAGGTCAACTCGATCCGGCCGATCAGACTCTGGATGCGGACGAAGTTGCAGTCCTCTCCGACACGGGCTTCTATGCAGCCGGCCAGGTAACCTACGTAACGCCGCCCACGGGCGCGGCCACCAGCTTCGACCTCTATGTGCGCGGGCTGCTGCCCACTACCACCGGCATTCAGCAGGGCCAGATTGCCCAGGTGAATCTATCCGGCAGCGAGACCTACTCCATCTACTGGATGCACAATCCGTTCACGCAATTCCTGTTCAACTCGAGCGGCCTGACGGCTGGCCAGAGCATTGCCGTGGGTGGTCCGGCTACCGGCGCCGCCAATGCCAATGCGGTCACCGTAGACCGGGTGACGCTGCGCAACTGGGGCTTCAACGGAACCGTCGTCAAGGGCAGCCAGAACTCCGCAACCGGTTCATTCCAGTTGCAGATTAACGGCTTTGCCGGGGTTCTGGTTCCCACTCCGGTCACGGTCTATCTGGGCGGCCACAGCGACTTCCGCTTCGGACTGGGCGGATTCACCGACCTCACCGACGGCGCCAACATCCGCGTGGTCGGGTTGCTGCTCAAGAATCCAACCAACGGTAAGTTAGTGTTGCTCGGCCGCCACGTTGACGGCTTCAGCACCACCGACTTTGCCACCGTCAACTTTTAACAGAACCGAACGTCTGTAAGACAAATTCTCACGCCGGAGTCACATGGGATGGCTCCGGCGCTTTTTTGTCTTTTTGCTGCTGCGTCTGCTTTGCGGCGGTCGTTCAAAGTCCCGCGCCCGCCCCTGTTCTTCAGCCTTTGGACTTCGAATGCAATTCTTGAAGAATCGCAAAATTCGGTGGGGTATAGGCCGACAAAGGGTGTAGATTTCGTATGCTTCCGGGGCGACAATTGGCGAAACGGCAGTTTTTTCTTGAAAATCGTACTGATAGAAGCGGACAGATTTTGCGATCTCTACTGATGTATCAGTACATAAAGGAGCGGATGAGGAGTTTTTTGTAAAAAATGGTCATTTTTGGAGGGTTAGAGAGGTAGTGGTTAGTGATTAGTGGGTCTCATTGAGGTAAGGAACTGTTCGTTTTCGGGCTTTGCAATCGTTGGTGACGCAGAGTAGGATGAATCGTCTTCGAGCAAAGGAGAGAATGATTATGGCAACGGCAGTCAATCAGTCATCGATTCAGGATGTCCTTGAGACTCTGCATAAGGCGGGCGTCCGCTCAAGGTACGAGAACTACATTGGAGGGAAATGGGTACCGCCAACCACAGGCCGCTACTTTGTGAGCCAAAGCCCGATTAATGCGGAGCCCATCTGTGAGTTCGCGCGTTCCGGGCCGGCGGATGTAGAAAAGGCCCTGGACGCCGCGCACGCCGTCAGGGAAAAATGGGGCCACACTTCGCCAGCCGATCGCGCAACGATCCTGCTGAAGATCGCCGATGTTGTCGAGCAGAACCTGGAAACCCTGGCGCTGGCGGAAACCCTCGATAATGGCAAGCCCATCCGCGAGACACGGGCCGCCGATATGCCGCTGACGGTAGACCACTTCCGCTATTTCGCGGCCTGCATCCGCGCAGAAGAAGGCGCGCTGAGCGATATCGACAACGACACCGTTGCCTATCACTTCAAGGAGCCGCTGGGCGTCGTGGGCCAGATTATTCCCTGGAACTTCCCGCTGCTGATGGCGGCGTGGAAGCTGGCCCCGGCGCTGGCAGCGGGGAACTGCGTTGTGATCAAGCCGGCTTCGAATACGCCGCTGAGCCTGATGCTTTTTGCGCAACTGGTGGGTGATTTGTTGCCTCCCGGCGTACTGAACGTGGTCACGGGACCGGGCGGGGAGATCGGCAAGGCTCTGGCGTCGAACAAGCGCATTGCCAAGATCGCCTTTACGGGAGAAACCACGACCGGCAGGCTCATCATGCAGTACGCGTCGGAGCCGATTATTCCGCAGACGCTGGAGTTGGGCGGCAAGTCGCCTAACATCTTCTTTGCCGACGTGATGGATGCCGACGACGACTTTCTTGACAAGACGTTGGAGGGCTTTGCCCTGTTTGCCCTGAACAAGGGAGAAGTGTGCACCTGCCCATCGCGGGCGCTGGTTCAGGAGTCGATTTACGACAAGTTCATGGAGCGCGCCGTGGCCCGGGTGAAGAAGATCAAGGTCGCTAACCCGCTTGACCCCACGTCGATGATGGGACCGCAAGTGTCGAAGGAGCAGATCACGAAGATTCTGGACTACATACGGATCG
>Ga0181520_10008702_pt1 | contig 14301 bp, 14 predicted proteins | sample PEATcosm2014_Bin_29_FD_132451 | JGI IMG/M metagenome (GOLD analysis project Ga0181520, IMG submission 132451) | Peatland microbial communities from MTU Mesocosm Facility, Houghton, MI, USA - PEATcosm2014_Bin02_30_metaG | ecosystem: Environmental > Terrestrial > Soil > Wetlands > Peat | place... | reverse complement strand
TTGGCTCCGTCGCCCGCGCTATCGTGCAAGTAACGACTTCCTCCGCAGGGCGCGGTAGCCAAGTGGTAAGGCCAAGGTCTGCAAAACCTTTATTCGTCGGTTCGATTCCGACCCGCGCCTCCAACTGAAACCAAATGGAAACCATCTAAATTCAGTAGTTTGGGACTGCCGTTGGATGCTTCCCGATCATTCCCGAACTTCCCCATTTCTTCCCCATATTGCCCGGCAGCAACCGGGCAAGCGCCGGGCACCAAGTGGTAAACTCCAGGGGATGAAGTGCCCTCATTGCGGCAAAGAGGTCGGCGAGGCTGTCGAAGAACCGGCCGTGGGGAGCCGTCAGCACTTACTTGCTTGGCTTAAGACGTGGAGGCAGGAAAACGGACTGGGGAACTCCGGGAGGCCGCTATCGAATCGTAGCCTCTCTCAACTCCAGAAAATGTACGAGCAGGCGAAGCTCGGAAAGCAATATCGGGCAGGGCGACGGTGGAGACGATCGACAATCTCGTAGCGCCCTTAGTGAAGTCGCTTTTTGCTCTCCGGCTTGACCTCTGCCGTTGTGACGGGCGCCATAGGCGATCCTGCCTCGAACTTCCGCATGCCGTCGTCGATGTGCGCCTGGGTCATGTGAACGTACTTCATAATCGATCGCAGGTTGCTATGGCCGAGAATTGCCATGAGCTTCGGCAATTCCATGCCGCGCTCGACAGCGCGCGTGGCAAACGTGTGCCGGCAGTCGTATAGTACGAACGAGACGTTCGCTTTCTTCAACGCGACTGAGTGTAACCGCTGGTGTTGCCCGACGTGTGTCCCTGGATTCTTGGCGCTCGGGAATACCCACCGGCCCGGCGCCTGAAGGCGCTCTTTAAGCACATCCCTGCTCGCAGTGGTGAGCAAGAGTCTCCGGCGCGCGGCGTCGCTCTTCCCCTTTCGGATCGTGAGGTGCATACGCTCCAGATCGACGTCGGACTGTTGCAGGCTCCGCAACTCCTCTGGCCGGCAGCCCTGATTGAGCATCAGTGTCGCCAGATCGTGTAGATCCTGGAGCCCTCGCGCCTCCTTTGGGCGCTTGCGTGCCAACCTCTCCTGTCGAAGAACTTCGAGCGCGCCGAAGTACTTGGCCTCCTCGGCCGCAGACAGGACGTGCATCCGCAGGGCGTCGGCATCACTCGGAATCTCAACCTCACGAACGGGGTTGGCCTTGCACCAATTGTGTTTTGAGCCGTACTGGAATAGAAGCGAAAGCGCGTGTAGATCGTGGCGGATTGTCACCTCGTGGACCTTGTGCACCGTTCGGCGCCAGACTTTGAAGTCCTCGATGTCACCGCACGTGACGCTCGATAGTGGGCGGCGCCCGAAGAACATCTTCGCGCTGGTCATGCTGCCGCTCAGCCGTTTCCAAGAGTTCGGATGGGCGGAGTATTCGCCTTCTGCCCATTTCTTGAATGAGTCGGCCGCGCTGCTGAGCGGTTGGACCTGAAGACGCAACTCCGGTCCGCGGCCCTCCAGCACGAGGCGGCGGGCCTCCGCTTCCAATCGCTGCGCTTTGATCCTGTTGCGTGCGGTGTCTTCCAAGTCGGTGATGCGACTGTACTCGTGGCCGTTGACTTCGAAGCGCCACTCCAACTTCCCGTTCCGTGCTCGAATTGGCATCCGGTCTACACTCCTGCGTTCTGACCCATGACATGAGGTCCGTAGCCGAATATCGCACGGCGCCACCGACGCGATACCAAGGAGGGCCGTATCCGGATGCCCGCCAGTTGGCCATGGTCTTTGGTGATATTGCGATCATCGCGCCAGCTTCTTCGGGCTTCAGATAACGCTCGATCATACTCCAGCGGCCTCCGTTTCGCTCGCCTCTATACGACGCTCAGGCCTGCAACTGGGCGAGGCCTGGGGACGTTCAGCGGGTCGTCTCCGCCGTATTGCTCCACGTCGGCGAAGATCCATTTCTGTCCGGCGCGAGTCGAGATCGAGTTTGAAAGCGCCGGTCCAAAGATTCCAAGCGTTCCAGGGCGTCCAACAACTGCAGGCTGGCCTCGCGCATGTGAATGCAAGGCTTGGAAAACTGCTCGGTGTGTTTGATCGCGAACTTGATTCGGTCAATCACGACGCGAGATTGGTAGGCCATCTCAAACTCAATCGCTGAGGGCCGCGATTGGACGTCGGCTTCAATTGTCTCTGCGATCTGGCGTAACATTTCTGACCTCATAGGCCTTCACCCACCTGCGGGGGTTCACCCGCCGTAGAGCAATAGTAAGGCAGACCACGCAATTCTCCAAAAGAGCGTCGAAGCGTTTTGGCGTCCACCTTGCCCGGGACAAAACGCACGCGAGAGGCTGACGGGTGATGTTGGGCTCTGCCAATGTTGGGGGGATCGTGCCGACCGACGGTCACGTCGCCGCCGATTTCCGCACGCACCCGCCTGATGCGTCTCCACCAGCCGCGTGAACCGCCTGCCCAGGCGACTGAGTTCCTCAGCAACGGAGCGCCTGCGCGCCTTGCGCTTGGGAGAAGGGCAGCGACCCACTCTGTGGCGGTTCGCGGGTCGGACAGAGCTTGCCCACCTGGGCGTTTCGCTGCTCGAAATTCCGAGAATCCTTGCCCACTCCCCTTTGAATCATAGAGCGCGACTCCGTACTTGGGGACCGTTAGGGCACTACATTTGGATAGCCGAATATGTTCCGCGATTGGGCAGCGGACGCTGATTTTACAGAAGCGTACACTTTAGGGTATGGCAAAGACCGTGTTTGAGACGGCAACAAACACGTACACAGCCGATGGAAGCATTGGCGACGGTGGCTGCGGCACCGTATACCGTGTGCGCGACTGCGATGGCGAGACATTTGCCTTGAAACTCCTACGTGATGCAAGCTCAGTCAAGCGGAAACGGTTCAAGAACGAATTGGCATTTTGCCGAAGAGACCGCCACGAACGGATCGTTCGGGTGCTGGACGAGGGTATTCTGCTGGAGGGTTCGAAACGGTTGCCATTCTATGTCATGCCCCTGTATGAGTCGACGTTACGCAAGCTTATGGATGCACATCTCCGCCACGATGACGTCCTTCCTCTGTTCAGTGACATCCTGGACGGAGTAGAGGCAGCGCATCTGTTCAAGGTGTTTCATCGGGACTTGAAGCCCGAGAATCTACTGGTGGCAATGCCGAGCGGGCGGGTTGTCGTAGCCGACTTCGGGGCAGCCCACTTCGAAGAAGAGAACCTCATCACTGCTGTCGAGACACGCGACGCCGACCGGCTAGCGAACTATAGGTATTCCGCCCCAGAGCAACGCGCACGAGGCCGCGCCGTAGACGAACGCGCCGATATTTTTGCCTTGGGCCTGATTCTCAATGAAATGTTCACAGGGGAAGTTGCCCAGGGGACCGGGCACAAGCTGATCGGAACTGCGGCTCCGCCGTTTGCCTACCTCGACAAAATAGTCGAGAGAATGATCCGGCAGAGTCCCGCGGACCGGCATGCCTCAGTGACAGCTGTAAAAAGCGAGTTACTCACGAGCGGCGTGGAGTTCATAACGCGGCAGAAACTAGATTCCGCTCGAAACACGGTGATCCCGGCCGCTTCTCCTGATGATCCGCTAGGCGGAATGGACGTGACAGCGATCGGGTTTGCTTACGTGCCTGGCCGCCTGACGTTCCAGCTTGAACCCACGCCCCCGCCGGAATGGGTCCACTCTCTCGTAACCCTCACTGACTATCTGGGGTACAACGGTCTCGCTAAACCTGCGCGAATTGAGATGACTTCGAGCGGAGCCACCGTCCCGGCGAATGAGAATATCGCAGTCGAGGTGGCTCAAATGGTGCGGCAGTGGGTTAGTTCCGCAAATCGCGAATATCGTAAGCATCTTCTGGAGAAAGCGGCCCACGAGGAGCGCAGCCAGCGTGAGAATTTAGCGGCGTATCGACGGCGGCTCGAAGAACAGGCTCGTGTGATGGAACGATTGCGCAACGCGTCGCTGGCTTGACCGTTTGTCGGTGGAACGGGGGGCCGGCCCTACCCCTTGGCGATGAATCGGGAATCTATGCATGTCCTAGTATCGCTTTCGTGCCGTCCGGCGACTCGCAAGAATGACCGATACCCTGAAGCTCCTCAGACGGCGTTGGGGGAGATGGCTCTGTGTCTCCGCTGATCAATCGCGCTGCGTTCCGCAACACGGGCCACTGGGAGGATGCGACCGCCTGGAATGCGGCCAAACGTCCTTTTGCTGATACCTACCCATGGCGGCCCATTTTATTGGGGTTCCGCCATGTCAGGTTGACGCTTCCTCGAAGCGCCTCGGGGTTTTCGGTGAAAATCGCGTCTTCCTGTAGAATCCTGGCTGAGGATACAAGGCAGCGTGCTTCCGTCGATTGATGATCTCCGCCAGAAATTCCAGGATGCCAAGTACATCGTTGACGAAGTCACGCTTTCCCAGGTGTACGTGGCGGGAGAGCTCAAGAAGCCCGTTCTGATTGAGGGGCCGCCAGGATGCGGCAAGACGGAACTCGCGAAAGCCCTGGCATCTGCTCTTGACACAGTGGTGGAGCGACTTCAGTGCTATCCGGGAATCGACGAAGAAAAGGCCATTGGAAAGTTCGATACGGCCCTGCAGAAGCTTTTCCTCGAAACGCAATCGGACCAGCTCGGCACGGACTGGGAATTCATTCGGGGCCGGCTTCACACTATGGACTTCTTCGTTCAAGGCCCGATCATGCGCGCGCTGCAGCACATGCCGAAACCTTGCGTCCTGCTGATTGACGAGGTGGACAAGGTGGACGAGGAGTTCGAATCGATGCTCCTCGAAGTCCTCTCGGACTGGCAACTCTCGATCCCGCGACTTGGCACCGTGCCGCACAAGACAATCCCGTTTGTCATCCTCACATCGAATGAGGTCCGGCGAATTGGCGACCCACTACGGCGCCGGTGTGCCTATTTCAGAGCCGAATTCCCGACCGTCGAACGGGAGGCTGAGATTTTGAAAACGCGGAGCAAAACGGGGAGCGCCACGCTGCAGCGACAAATCGCCGGCCTGTCGTATGCACTCCGGGCTTACAGAATGGAGAAGCCGCCGTCAATAGCGGAGATTTTGGAACTCGAGCAGGTGCTCCACATCATGGGTATCCACGAACTTGACGCAGGAATGCGGGATCTTCTATTGCCCTTCCTGGCAAAGACCAAGGAAGACCGGAAGCGACTGACGCTTCGGGATGGGTTCGCCTCGCTCGTATTGAACGCGAAATCCCACGCCGCAAAACTCAATGGCGCGGACCAGGTGGGAGTCGAAACGTGAAGGCAGCGCTTCTATTCTCGCTGCTATTCTGTGCCGCCCGTGGCGCTCAGCCTGCATGTACGGCGATTCCGGCGGCTGCACTGATCGATGTCGAGATGTGTTTGGTCGATTACTACGCACGGGGGTACGGCGTCCCTGTGGAATTCGTGCAAGCTGTGATCGACGTCGAATCGGCTTGGCAACCATACGTAGTTTCCGCGAAGGGCGCAGCGGGGCTCATGCAGCTCACGGCGCCCACCGCGTTTACTTTCGGCGTCACGAACCGGTTTCGGATCGACGAGAACATTCGCGGAGGGGTCGCATACCTTGCGTACTTGATTCGGCAGTTCGATGGAGAGCTTCGGCTTGTGGCGGCCGCCTACTATGCCGGCGAGGAGCGAATTAAGAAGCAAGGGCTCGGCTGCGCTGATGCGGACATCTGTCGCTACGTGCGGCAGGTCCAACGATTCTTTCTGAACCGGCAGATAGTTGGGAGGACCGCTGCGCGGTACTCATCCAGAGGAGTAGAACACCCATGAATAGTCTGAAACCAGTCATCGGCTGCGTCTGTGCGAGTTTGATTTCCAGCGCCCAAAGTCCAGCGGTTCGCCCGCGCATGGCAGGTCGAGCCATACAGGAAGGCCAGGTAACAACCGTATACCTTGCGCCGCGATTTGCGACGGCTATTCGAATGCCGGACGCGGTCAATTCCGTCGTACTCGGCGATCCGGATTCATTTACGGCCGAGCACTCCGAACGTGAGCCGCAGATCGTCTTCGTAAAGCCGACTACGACCAAGGCGGCGCAGACGAACCTCCTCATTTCGACTGTCCACGGATATCAGGCCAATCTGTTGCTGATCAGTCGAGGCGAGTCGACAGGGACCCAACCGGATGTTGATTTCATAATGCGATACCGCCCGGCGGGGAGATTTGTCATCGAGCCGACTGCACCATCTGCATCGGTCGCTCAGACTGTCGCTTTACCAACGCCTGACCAGATGACGGAACCCCCAGGACTCCGCTCGCCAGGAACTCCGCCCAGCATTGGCACCTCGACAGGGGCCACCCGGCCAACTGTCGAGCGTGCTTCCTTCAACCCTGGCAAAATGGACAGCTCGGCGGACACTGGATCAGCGGCAGACGCTCGGCCGACGACGCTCAATGCCGACGTAGCACTGGGCCTCGACGCCTTGCTGGAGCGACAGCGGCAGGCTCCGCTACCCGTTCTCTACGGGGAGAAGCCGGGGACCACTCCTCCCGGCAAACAGATTCTGAAGACCGGCGTCAGCGAGGTGATCGATCAGGGGAAGGAGGTGGTGGTGCTGTTTTCCGTGGTGAATGTGCAGGACCACGCGGTCGAGTTGATGCCGCCGCAAGTGCAACTCGGGGGCATGGTGAAGAAGGGGACGATCAGGCACCACTTCGTCTGGTCCAATTCCGAGCAGTTGCCCGTGGGAGACTTCCGCATCAGCCAGCGGCGAATCGGCCCGGGAGACCGCGCCGACGGCGTCTTGATCTTCCAGCGACCGAGTTTCAAGCAGTCGAACGAAACCCTGCTGCTTCAAATGGCCGATTCCGGGGCGGTCGACCGACCGGCTTTAGCGCCAATCGGTTTTGGAATCAGCAGTCTTCGAGAGAAAGGAACCGAATAGAATGACACCGGGATTGAACAAGACCGAGGGACTACCCGACGGCGTCGAATCGGACACGACGCAACTTATCACCGCCGGCGCAGCCGAGCAACCCGAAGCGGCGGAAGCAGAAGATAGGAGAACACCCTTCGGCACACTTCGCGAAGCATATGCGCGCGCCCGGGACGGTCGCAAAAAGGACCAACCGGAAAAGCAGAACAGAACCGCAAAGAGCGCAGACCGAAGCAAGGGTCTCTTAGTTCTTGCCGTCGCGGTAATCATCATGATCTTCGTGTTTCTGGGCATGTTCTCAAGTTCGAGCGGTACGAAGGACCGGGCCGCCAATAGAACGAAGCCGAGTCTCGGCAGGCCGGAGATGACGCCGGGAGCCGCAGAACACCGAGGGTCTGTGACACCGCTGCTGAATGCGGATGTGAGCGGGCAGGATGTCAACAACGATCAACTCAGCGCGGACGACGTAAAGGCAACTGGGCGATTGCGCATACGCGCCCAGGCGAAATCTGGAGATACGCTCGCCAGCGTCCCGCCCATGGATCCGGCTCTGGAAGCGTATCGCCAAGCGAGGGCTGGTTACCCGGTTCCGCAGCCTCCACCAGTGGTCGCAAGCGCCCCGGCACTGGCGCCGCCGGCAGCACCGGCACATAACGAAGCGGACGCCCTTAAGAAATCCTCGCTCGTTTTCGTTAGCAACAATTCTGACGCCGCAAGCGCGATTCGGCCGGCTTCCATGGCGACCGAACCAACGCTTCTGGAGCGAAAAGTGACCGCGTTGCTTCCAAATGGCAGCCGGCTGGTGGCACGGCTGCAATCCGCCGTCAGCACGGCAGTCAAAGCGCCTGTGGTTGCCGCCATTGAATACAACTATGAGAGCGGCGGCGAGATCATTATCCCGGCGGGGACGAAGGCGTTTGGGGAAATCCAACAGGCGAACCGGAACGGCAACGTTGGGATTCACTTTCACACGCTCCAAATGCCGGATCGAACTACCGAAAAGATTGACGCCGGATCGATGAGCCTCGCCTACGGTCCGCTAAAGGGTTCCGTCTCGGGCGGCAACACGGTGAAACGGATCCTCGTACGTTCCATGACGGGGATCGGAACGATGGCGGCCTATCTGGTCGGCGGACCGGGTGGTTTTGGAGGCGTCAGCGGCCAACTCGACAATAGCGTCCTTTTACGCGAGCGCATCGCGTCGAATGCCGGGCTCGCCGGGGAGCAGGAGATGCAGAGCCTCGTCACCAACGAGAACGTCGTGGTTTCCGTGCCCGGAAACACGAGGTTCTTCATCGTGCTGCTGGAAGGGAGCGGGGAGAAGCCGCCGGCCAGAACGGTCCCGACAGGAGGCCGCGGCGCGACTCAGGTCGCATCGGATGGGGCGTCGCCGCTGCCATCCGCGGCGGAACTCCGCGAATTGACTGAGCTGAAGACAGAGCTCAATCGGATGTATCAACAGCTGTCCACCACGCAAACGGCCGGTCCCGCAGCACCACCTCAACACCAGTAGACCTTCAATCTTAGAGTGTGATTCACAACACTGGCCGTCTTCCCAACGTGCGCCGAATCAACAATAGGTTGGGCGCAACGAGACTCGTATTGGCGCTGAGCGGCGAGGTGCCGCAAGGTCAGTCGGTTCGGAGCAGCGGTGCAGGGTTCTCCATCACATGGGGATGAGAGCTGCTACTCTGCGAAAAGTATGAGTCTCCAAAATTGGCTCCTCCCAAAGATCTGCGACTACTGGGATTCGACGCGCAGTTCCGTTGAGAAGTTCTCCCTCGAAATCGCGATGGCGCCGCCGGAGGTTCGAACCTCGCACCTAGCCTGTATTCGCGAGGCGATAACCGAACACGTCAGGGTATTGCCGGAACGTATCTTACTTGATGTCCTCATGGTCACCGTGGAGGACCTGTACAAGGAGGGTAACCGAGCGCAAATTGTAGAGCGATCCGTGTTTGAATATCTTGATGCGAGCGCAAACACCCTATTCACGCTCGCGACCCAGCGGAAGTGCGCCGTTCACTATCTTGTCGACAATATCTTCGAATACACGGAGAGTGGCATGATGCGACCGCTGACATTGTATCGGGACTGGTTTCGCTCTGCGGGGCTCGTATATGTCTGTCCTCAGTTGTATGCACTGGAAACAATGGTGGAGGCGGACCGACAAGATCCACGCCTATACTTTGACCTCCTTCCCCGGTATATTGACGAGGGGAACCATATTGCTAATAAGGTGGTTGAAGGATGCCATGCCGAGTCGAGGAGTTATGCGTTCGTGAATGCAAGCAATTCACCTGATCCATTCGATTTCGGAAGTCCGAAGGAGGCCGTAGGTTCCCCCGGCGTGGTGACCGTAGTCAGGTGCGAAGCCCCCGTCGTTGGCAGTAAATGTCACGTCATCTACCCCGGCGCTGTCGATTCGAAGTGACGGCACACTTAGCGCCTCGGACGTTCCTGAACGTCGGGACGAAGCGCTTTTCAGCAGGCAGGCTCACGCTTGAATCAGTGCCGCTCTTCTCGCCAAGAATGATACCGGGCTTGACGGAACGGGTCGCCTAGACACCGAGAACCCCTGAAATCAGACCGGGAAGAGGCGTATCGATTCCTGGGGAGAGAACATGGATTCCGACGCGATGCTCCTCTTGGAAACTAGGATCTTCGAGCCAGGCCGCTCCGCCCGATGATGGAACTATGAGAAGCGAGCCCTCCGGTCGGCGCGATCCGATCCGAAGGGAGTCGTGGTAGATATGAGCTGACTCCATCGCGTCCAGGACGTTGACGCGCGACGTGCGGTACTTAGCGTCCAGTACGACGAATCGAAGCCCGTCTGCGCTCTCAACCCTAAGCACAAGGTCCGGAACCCTTTGCCTCGATATGGACCACATCTTCCCGGTACCGGGATAGTTGGAAGGGAATGTCGGCTGTAGCAGCAATTCCGCCCGGCGTTCGTCATGCGAACCAGTCCATCGGCTCGGGTTCGGTAATCGTTGCCACCCCCACGCCGGCATTCTGGTGGCAAGCAGCTTCCCAAAACGCAGGAAGCACCATCTCTCATAGATCTCCCACGAAGGGCTAACCCAGAGCCGCTCCGCGTTTGTGCCGAGTTCGACGCCGTGGCGGAGAGCACGCCAACCACAGCTCCACGCCCGTGCGTAGATCGGATCGGAGGCAATCACAGTGAGGCCCGCGCCGGTGATCTCCGCCCGCACTACTTCCGCGAAGGGATCGAGGCGTAAGAGAATTTTGAACTGCGTTGCCAACCTTTCCAGAAACTGCTTACGTTTTGGCCAGCGCGCCGCAAGGGACGTTCGTGTCTCGCTCTCAACCTCTCGTTCAACTAAGCCTTGCAAGCGCTCGCCGAGCGCTCGCGTTCGCCGCAGGAGCGCGAGAACCAGAGCCAGAATCGTGCGGTTCGCGGCCGAGTCAACGGTCTCTTCGACACGTGGAACATCCAGTCGGCTCTTCTGTGTTAAGGCCGGCAACTTCTCTGCGTCGGGAGCGAATAAACCGACGGCGGGACTGCGAAGTAAGGCGGCTGTCGTTTGCCGATCGACCCTGCGGGCATAGTGAAGTGGCACCGAGTCGCGGCGCGATCGCAATGCTCGATGTGGGCATGCGCGGATTGCGGCAAGAGCTCGCAGTGATTCCGGCCCATATCGCCGAAGCCGTGCGAACGCCACCCACGGTTCCTCTTGGCTGCCCAGGTCTCCACTCCGGGTGGTGGCGGGTTCGGAGCCGATTACCAGGACTGGATCTTCCTGCCAGAGCTCATTGACCATCTGAGCGAAGACTTCACGACCGAGCTTGTTTACATCAGGCGCAACATCCAGCAGAAACAGGATCGGGTTGGTACCGTCGGCCATAACAATCTCGGCGGTCACCTCGCCGGCAAAAAAGCGCGGCTCCCAAACCCAGCACGAGGGTTTGCTGGGATGATCGGGGAGCGGCTCGTCATCTACGTAGAGGGAGCAATCGGCTTGGGGTTTCTGAAACAGGTAGTGCCTGGTCTCGGCGAAGCCAAGGTTCTCTGCCGGTGCTGGGTGAAGCACGCGCCAATCATTTAAGGCGTCGCTATCGAGACGCCAGCGTATTTCGGGGCCGAGCGTCATCTCCAATAACGAGCACTCCCAGTTGTCTCCAGATCTCGTCTAAGCTCGGCAATTTTCGCCCGCGATACCTGCAAGCCGGCCGTCGCAAGCGTTTCCTCGCAGACCTGGAGTGCCTCTCGCAGGCGCGCGGTATCTTCGCCCCGCAACTTCGGCAGCACCTTCGCGTTAATCACGCTATCGAGTGCCGACTCAAATGAGAGTTCGCCTCCGTCCGTTGCGGCGCGACTGAGAAAGTTCAGAACATCGTCTACTACACGCCAGCCGAAGTGCAGTCTGGCAGGCGAGAGCCCTCTCATAAGCGATGTGAGAATATCGCGGGTTCGGTTTTCGTGAGCCGGGTCGATCTTTCTCGTTCCCCATCGCGGATAGGCTGCGAGGTCAATGTCCCAAAACTCGTGAACGAAGGCTCGGTCCAGAACCTTGTCGGAAAGGCCATGCGTGGTCTCATCCATGTTGACCGTCCCAATCAGCACTAGGTTGCGTGGATAGCGAATCTCGCGCGGAATGCCATCGAACATCTCAACCTCGGTGTGAAGCTGTATGGCGTCACAGGTTTCCATCGCCGACAGAAGAGGCGCCATGTATTGTTCAGGATGCGAGAGATTCATCTCGTCAAGGACTACGATGTAAGGGTGTCTCGAATCGACAGCTGCAGCCATTAGGAACTCAAGGAATGCAGTTCGGACGTACGAGTCGCCGCGTAGAGGATTGGTGAACCCAAGCAGGGCGGCTGGGTCGTACCAGCCAGGCTGAACGGGAAGCGTGAGGAGCTGTTTTGCCGAACCGCCCTGAATCAGCGCCTTAGCATACATGCGAGCGAGCAGAGTCTTTCCGGAACCGGAAAGACCGGTCAGAATAGCGAAGTGACGGACGGATTGCGCCCATAAGCTGAAATGAAGACGCTCGATTAAGAATCTCTCGAAGTGTCCAGCCGCCTGAACGAAGTCCACAATCTCCGCCAGCTTGGGCAGTAGGATCTCATCAATAACTGCTGGTTGTTCCAAGGGATCGGTTCGCAGGTCGGACGGGAGCGGAACGGGTGCGAGCGGGTCAGACAGGGGCGGGAGTGGATCGGGTGGAAGCGACTCTGGCTGCCAGTGGATACGGGTTGCCCATTGACGCCCGACATCCGTCAACTCTTGCGCGGAGCCCTCAGCGCGGAGAACGCCCATGGAGCGGAGCCAGCCAAGAATCGCTTGAGGAGCGTAGTCCGACGTCCAACCGGGATTCACGGTCCGAAGGAGGGCGATCAACTCGGAGGTGGGCACGGGCCCCTTCTCCTTCAGAGCTACGATCACGTTATCTACGCCGAGAATGCGTGTCAAAAGCCAGTCGGCCAGATCGCTCGGATCTTGCGACTCAAGAACGCTCTCGCCTCTCTCGGTAAGTACGTAACGATCCCCCTCCAGCCGGATTGCACCCAGGTCGCTTCTGTAAACGTTGATCATCACACCAAGCGATGAGACTTTTGAGTCAGGCGCGGAACTGTGGAGGAAGTCTAGGAGCTCCTCTCGAGTAACCCCGTCATGAATGAACTCGAGGGCCGACAATAGACCGGGAAAAAGTCCTTTGATCGCGGTGAGCCCGCGCCGTCGGCGCGCAGCGGAGAGCGGCAGGAGTTGCGTCTGCCCGGGGCCGGTCACCTTCTCGGTGCGTTCGGAGGGTGGAGGCTGTACAAAGCGCTCGTAGAGCAACCAGGCGAGCGCCATGCGTTCCGCGAGGGCCGATGGACTGCCGTCGGGTGCTCCAAGTAGAGAATCCAGCCGGTGTCGCACCCAGACGTGACGGCCGGCGGAATCGAGAGTACGTTCGCCACCCATCGCAGCGGTTAGTTTGGCCAGCGCACCCACGCTCGCGATCGTCGTCATCGCGTCTGGGTACAACGCAGCTAGTACGCGAAAAACCTTCAGGTGAGGTGTACTCCGAACGAATGGCTCGATCTGCTTTGTTAGATCCTGGTAAAGCGCTGAAAGGAACCTGAGCCGTTCCTCCACGGATACGGGCAGAGGTTCCATTGACCTCGCTGCAAATCGTTGTCGAAAACCAGCGTCATCCAATGCTCGGTCGATTGCGATGTTGCCCTGCCCGATTGCCGCGACGTGGTTGTCATCCCAAAGTCTTCTCTGGAACTCGCGCGTTCCGCGTTGCGTTTCATCGCTGGATCGAACCCAGCGAATCGTCTCAGCAAGTTCCCGGATCCATTGTTGCCCATCTTCGTCCCAGGTGCTCGAACTTCCGATCGTCTCCGCAGCCGTGCGCAGACCAGACTCGCTGGCGAGGTCGTAAATGCTCATCATGCACCGTTGTAGCACGAAGCACAAGAGTCGAGTCTTCAGCCGAACGCGAACAGTAGATCGTCATTCGGCAGTCTGGTCTAGCGGCAGTCCGAGAGATAGATCATGCGAAATCCTCGGTTCACGCCACTTGGCCGCGTAACGCGTATTGCAACATTTGCTGGGCACAGCGTGATAGATCCTCCTTGTTGCCGAAACACGGCAGTTGCCAGACGCGAAGCCTAGCCGGGCCGCGTGGTCGCAGATCGGACTCCAGGCACGTCGGATTGTACAAAAACCCATCCCGCATTTTGGGGAGGTGAGCACACCGGCCGACGACGACGCCGTTGAAGAATCGTCCTATTAGGTCTCGCCCTTCGCCTTTTTTGAGCTTTGCAGATCCTGCCCTAGCATTCTCACAAGCCCCGAAGTTGCCGATCTGCTGCGGCTGGGCGATTCCAAGAGAGTGCGGCGGCGACAAAGGGGGCGGAATCCCAATGGAGGTCTACACGAAGATGAAGCACGTTCGTTTAGTAGCCACGGTCATGGCAGTCTGCCTTCTGGTGGTGTGCCAGGCCGTGGCTCTCGCTCAAAACCTTGGAGCGGCGCCACAGGTCAATGTCGCGGTCCAGGGTCAAACCGGGGCGCAGCCGGAAGGCGCGTTCCTGAACTTCGTTAACTGGGTTGGCAATGTCATCGCTCCGGTGGGGGCCGGCATCGCGGTGGTCGGCGGAATCGTCTCGTATGCGAGCGGTCGAGGGTACTTCCGCTGGATGGGGACGGCTGTGGGACTCCTGGCCGTTTCGGGTCTGACCCGGTTGCTGGAGTTTTGGATCGCGCAGGGTGCTGCTGGCGTTCCATAGGCTGCAATCACGATGGTGGGCGAATGGCGCGGCGGTCCCTCCATTCGCCCGTCCTGTTTCGAGGTTCTGAGCAATGAACTTGATCAACGACGGAATCGGCTTGTTACTCGGCGTGGCGCCGGTCGCGGCCCTCGTGGCCCTG
>Ga0181520_10008701_pt1 | contig 14301 bp, 9 predicted proteins | sample PEATcosm2014_Bin_29_FD_132451 | JGI IMG/M metagenome (GOLD analysis project Ga0181520, IMG submission 132451) | Peatland microbial communities from MTU Mesocosm Facility, Houghton, MI, USA - PEATcosm2014_Bin02_30_metaG | ecosystem: Environmental > Terrestrial > Soil > Wetlands > Peat | place... | reverse complement strand
TCCCACCGAATGGAGACGCGGGTTCGTGCGACTCCTAATATCCGTCCCACCCAAGCAGAGCTTAGATCCGCCCCACGGGCGTGGACCTGCCCGTGGGGACCCCGGGGATGGGGCACCCACTGCGATCCCTACTGGATGGCCCCCAGGTTCGTGCGACTCGTAATATCCGTCCCACCCAAGCAGAGCTTAGATCCGCCCCACGGGCGTGGACCTGCCCGTGGGGACCCCGGGGATGGGGCACCCACTGCGATCCCCACTGGAGGCTCCCAGGTTCGTGCGGCTCGTAATATCCGTCCCACCCAAGCAGAGCTTGGATGGGGCACCCACGGCGATCCCCACTGGATGGCCCCCGGGTTCGTGCGACTCGTATATCCGTCCCACCCAAGCAGATCTTGATGGGACGCCTACTGCGATCTAGCGCTGGGCGACGAGCGCGGCAGTCGGCACTGTAACCGAGCCGATGCGGCCGGAGTTGACATCGATGACGATGACGCGCAGGGAGCCGTTCATCTGTTTTGCTTCGAGACGCTCGTCGAAAGTGAGCCCCTCTTTCATGGCGCGTTGATAGGTGACGGGCTTGAGCCGCAGGCCGACGGTGAGGCCTGTGACCTTGGCGCGGAGAGCTTCCTGATCGCGCTCGACGAGGAAGATGTCGAGTTTGCCGGCCCAGACTGCGTTTTGCTGCGCGAGATCGAGGTCCGATCCGGCTACGGTGACGCGGAGGGCGCTGCCTGAAGCATCGGCGACGAGCTTTGTGCTGACGGAGATTTCGCTGGCGTCCACGGGCTGCCAAACCGTTTGTGCGAAACGGTCCTTGAGGGATGTGGCCTCTTTGTCGTACTGATAGCCGCTGCGGAAACGGAGGCTCGCGTCGCGATGGCCGACGAGCTTGACGGTCAGGAGATGGTATTTTCCATCGGCGGGCTGGGTGGGTGAGAAGCCGAGAAGATAGGTGGCGTGCCCGTCGGCGACAACGTCATTAAGCTCGCCAATGATGTTGCTGGAGCGCCGGAATGTGCGGCCGCCGGTGGCGTCGGCGACTTCACGAAAGACTCCGGCGATGGGGTGGAGGTCCTGCTGCATCTGAGCGGTGAGGCGGGTGGAACGCAAGTCGCGAGCGTCGCGATTGTTGATCATTGCCGTGGTCAAGTCGGAACCTTGATCCCCTTCCGGCCCTTGCGGTACGGTCGAACCCGTTGTCCCCGCGCTACTCGGCAAGAACGTCGGGGCGGTCGGGGTCAACTCCACGTTTTGACGCCCGATGTCGGCGTTGATCACTCCGGCCTCGAGTTTCGAAGCGTCGAGCGGGTAGACGCTGACGTGCGCGTTGTTCATGGCTTCCTGCGTGCGCAGAGCGATGGGTTCGATATTTTTGCTGCCCTTATCCATATTCAAAGACAGCTTGTTCCAGTCGGCGAGCGCATTGTCGCTGGTGACCCAGACAAGGCTCTTGTGTCCGGGAAGGGCGGACAGGTGATGGGCAACAGCGACCAGAAGATCGAGAGCATTGGGCTGGGGCCTGCTCCCGAGTTCACGTAGCTTGGCGTCCAGGGCCTGGGTTCCCACGAGGGGATCTGTGGTGGAGATGTTTCCGTTCACGCTCAACAAGTCCTCGGGACTGTGCACGGTCTCGATCTGCTGGCGGTTGCGCTGTTCTTCGTCCTGCGCATTGGAGAGGTCCTGCGCAGTCGGCATCCACTTGGCCAGACGAGCGGCGATCGCGTCGTGATCGGTGGAGGCCTCTTGAAGGACCTGATAGCCGTGGTACTTCATGGTGTAGAGGGCGACGCGTTCGTTTGGCGGCAGCGCCTGAAGGAAACGCACCATCTGCTGGCGCGCGTCCACCAGATCGGGGAACGACAGGTTGCTGCCATCGACCAGCAGGATGACGGTGTTGCTCTCGGCGTTCGTTGGCTTCGTGTTCCCGGTAGAGTGGTTTGAAAACTCAGCTGGAGCCGGCGGCGTCGCAGCCTGCGTGGGCTGAGCTGTGGGCTCATCGGGAGCATCGGCCTCGGTCTGCATGAAGGAGCGAACGTCCTGTTTGACGCCGTTGTCGTAGACCTCGAAGTCGCCGGGCTTGAGGTTGGTGATCGGATGGCCCTTTTTGTCGAGGGCGACAACGTTCACATCGACGAGACGCGTGTTGAGGCGGAGCGTCATGCTGGAGGGCTGCACGCCGTTCGTCTGTTCGGCTGGATGGGCGGGCGCGTCGGGGAGGCCGGTTGCGGCGGAGGTGCTGATCTCGGGGGCTTCGTCGTTGGGAGCGGGAACGGCGTCGGTCGCGATCTGACTTCCCGTCGCTGCGTCCGCCGGTTTTGGAGAAGGCGCATCGGCGAGATCTTCTTCAGCGGGCGGCATGTCAGTCGCCTGGGTTTGCGGCAGCGTCGCGTCGGGAGTTACGCCGACGGCGCGTTCTTCATCGCCGGAAAGGACGCGCGACTCGGCGCGGAAGAGGTGGTACTGCTCGAAGTCGACGTGATTGAGGAGCATTTGGCGCGGGCCCATGGCGACCCAGGAGTGGCCACTGGGGTCCTGGACATTGCGGAGGGTTTTGGCCACTGAGATGGAGACGCTACGCACGGGGCAGATGTAGGTCATGCCACCGAGGTCGACGGGACCATACTCAACCGCAGTGGCCGCCTGGGAGATGGGATCGGTTGGAGCGAGCTCGGCCTCGATGGTGAGGCGCGCAATGATTCCGTTGGCCGGATCGACGGCAATTGTGCCGTGATAGGCGCTCATCTGCCGGAACATGTGGCTTTCGAGGCCGTAGGACTCGGAGACGCAGCAGTAGCGGACTTCATAATGCGAGCGGTCCTTGGGGACGGCGTAGCGAAAGACGGCAAGAGGTCCACCGGAACTCTGTTCCCAATGTGCGAAGGTGAGCTTGTTCTGCGCGGCATCGAGGAGAACGAGGCCGAGGATGGGACCGAAAGCGCCCCAGGTCCGGAGTCCCTGGTCGGCGGTGCGATGGCCTTGCACCTTGACGGGAGCTGCCTCGACGACTTCCTGTCCATCGCGGTAAAGCACATTGGCGCGGGTAATGCGCACGGCGTGGAGAGAATCGGTTTCGCCCAACGACAAGTCGCTCACGGTGCCGGGCTGGTCTTCAAAGTGGGTGATGGTGCGGGAGGCGTAGAAGCGCGGGAGCTGCGGTATGGCGTTGCCGACGTAGGTTGCAGCGAGGGCCATGATGCCTCGCTGCGCGGCGAGATCGGGCGCGGGAGTCGCGGGAATTTCGGACGCAGGAGGGTCGAGGAAGGCGGACCGGTCCGCCAAGCCCATGAGGGCGCGCTGCGAACGCGGGCCGGGGAAGCTGGCGCGCCAGCGCGCGACACGCGCGGATGTGAAGCGCTCAGTCAGTTGAAGGCTGGAGAGTTCGGCGGCAAGGCTGCTATCGGATTGACCCTGCGCTTTGGCGAGAATGCCTTCGAGCTGGGTGACGGAGACGCGCTCGGCTGCGATGGAAGGCAGCGCCATGCCGAGAGAAAGTACGATTCCTGCCCAAATGCGGATCATGCTGAGCCTCCGAGTGCTTTTGAATGTTCCTAGGGTGCGACGCACGCCGGGCTGACCTACGGTTTCATGAAGGCGGGTCGACTCGCCCTCGTGCCCGATCCTTTGATGGGCGCAATTCTAATCCGGTCAGCAGATTCTTTCACCTGGAATTCTTTTTTAGCGGATTCCCACCCAACCTCTCGCCGGTTGAATCATTTCGCGGGATCACACTGTGCGAATTCGGACGGACCCTGTGCGACAACGTACAGAGGAGAAGTGATTTAGAACACAGCGGGATTGGCAAGTCGCTCTCGATTTGTGAGTTAAATGTGTGTGAGCTATGGCACGGCAGATGCCACTCTGGAAGGCATAGATACTCTTTCGACGAAAGAAAAGATTGGAGGCGCCGTATGGGTGGACTGCTTCAAGATGTCCGCTATGCACTCCGGCCGCTTCGCAAGAGCCCTGGGTTTGCGATTACTGCTGTACTGATGCTGGCGTTGGGAATCTGCGCCAACAGCACGGTTTTCAGTTGGATCGATGGGACGATGCTGCATCCGATTCCGGGTGCGCGGAATACAAGTGAGCTGGTGAGCCTGGAACGCGGCGAGTGGAACATCTCTCCAGCTCCGCCGCTCTCGTATCTCGATTACCGCGATCTGCGCGAACAGAATCACAGCTTGGAGGGAATCCTTGCCTATCACCACGATTGGATCACGCTGACGGGCGGTGGAACGGCCCCGCAGCGGATTTATATTGCCAACGTTTCATCGAATTACTTTGATCTGCTGGGCGTGAAGCCTGAGCTGGGACGGTTCTTTCTGCCGGAAGAAGAGACGCGACCGGACGCCGTGCCGTATGTGGTTGTGAGTTACTCGCTGTGGAAGACGCGCTATGCGGGTGACCCGGCGATTGTGGGCAAAGCGATCGAGATTGCCCGGCACCCGGTGACGGTGATTGGCGTGACGCCGAAGGGGTTCATGGGCGCGATGCCGGGAATTCGGCAGGATGTGTGGGCGCCACTCAATCCTATCGGGACGAATGCGTGGCGAATGACGCATCGCAGCGGGAACTGGCTGAACGTGGTGGGGAGGCTGCGGCCGGGAGTGAGACGGGACTATGCAACGCAGGATCTGGAGACGATCATGCGGCAGATTGTGGCGGCTTATCCCAACGATCATCTCGGGGTAAACACGATCACGCTGGACCCGATGTGGCGATCGCCGTTTGGGGCGAACGGGTACATGGCGCAATCGCTGCCCATTCTGCTGGCGATTGCGGGCCTGGTGTTGCTGCTGACGTGCGCCAACGTGGCCACGCTTACCCTGGTGCGGTTTGTATCGCGTCGGCGTGAGATTGCGATCCGGCAGTCGCTCGGCTCGGGACGTTTGCGGCTGGTGTGCCAGATGGTGATCGAGGGAGTGCTTGTCGCTGTTTGCGCCGGAGGGGCGGCGCTGCTGCTGACCTTTTGGACAGCGAAGAGCTTTGCCCGCTTTATTCCGCCGAACTCCAACCCAATTGTGCTGAACGGGAGGATGGACCAGTACGTGGTCTTGGGAATCGGTGTTCTGACAATGCTTGCCGGCGTGCTCTGCGGCGCGCTTCCGGCATGGCGATCATCGCACGTGCCCGCTGCGGAAGTGCTGAAGGACGAAGCGGCCAGTGTTACGGGCGGCACGCACAATCGGCATCTGCTGAACGGGCTGGTGGTGGTGCAGATTGCACTGTCGCTTGCGCTGCTGGTGTGCTCGGCGTTGTTTCTGCGCACACTGCGGAATATCGCGCATGCGAATCCGGGATTCGAACAGGATCATGTTTTCAACGCGTCTGTGGGTTTGAATATCGCGGGCTACTCCGACGACGATGCCCAGGTGATCCGGCACAGGATTCTCGACCGCGTGGGGGCATTGCAGGGCGTGACGGTTGCGTCGCTCACCGACTGGGTTCCAATGAGCTTCAACCGGAAAACTGTGGATGCGTATCCGGAGGGCTATGCGCCGCGCCCTCATGAGGCCCTCGAAGTGCGGAGGGCCGATGTGACGCCCCGCTATTTCGAGACGCTGGGCATACCGATTGTGGAAGGGCGCGACTTTATGCGGGACGACAGCGAAAAAACGCCGCGCGTTCTCATCGTCGACCAGCAAGCCGCAAGTCGATACTGGCCGGGACAGGATGCGCTGGGGAAGAGGCTCTCGATTTGGGGTCGCCTCTTTACCGTTGTTGGCGTGGTGAAGAACTCGAAGCACGCCTTCATGAGCGAGCAGCCCGAGCCAATGATTTACATGAGCTATTTCCAAGAAGCGGACAACGAGACGATGGTGCAGGTGAAGACGCGTGGGAATCCGGCGGATATGGCTCCAGCGGTCGAGGAGGCGATTCACGAGATTGACGGACAGCTTCCCGTGTTCGATGTGCGCACGATGCGGGAGACGACCCAGATGGCGAATATCTTTGTGGTCATGCAGAGCACACTCGCGGGGATGTTCGCGGTGGTCGCGCTGATTCTGGCGGCTACCGGTATCTACGGCGTGGTGGCTTACCGGACTGCGCTGCGTACGCACGAAATCGGGATTCGCGTGGCGCTGGGCGCGGCGCGTGCCGACGTGCTGCGGCTGGTGCTGCTGCAGGGGATTCGCCTGACGGCGATGGGCCTGGTGCTTGGGCTTGCTCTCGCTTTTGTGCTGACGCGCTTTACGCGGGGGCTTCTCTACGGAGTGTCAGCGACCGATCCACTCACGGCTACGTGCGTCACGGCTCTTCTCGCGGGTATCTCTGTTTTGGCGTGCTGCCTGCCGGCGCGCAAAGCGATGGGTGTCGATCCGGTGAGCGCCATTCGTGCGCAGTGAGAAGGGCAGTTCACAATTTTAAGTTCGCAGTTCACAGTGGTCAGGGCTATACCATCGAGTCGCTGCGGCATAGCCCTCACCTGCCTGTCCTGCATGGAGGACGCTTACATGCCGCCGCGGCTGGCGGGGGGAACGATGCCGTTCATGCGCAGGTACTCGACCAGCTGACCGTAGTGATCCATGAAGTGCGCCATGCCGAAGGCGGCCATGCCTCCGCGTGTGCCATTGGCGGTCATCACGAACGCGTTGTCGGACGTGATTGAGTCCGTAAAAATGTGGGCCTGCGTGAAAGAGTCTTTGAGTGCCTGAATGATTTCAGCTTTGGATTTCAGCTTCTCGATGGCGTCGCTCTTGGCTTTGTCGTCGGCCTCGGTGAAATTTGGTCCGCCGAAGAAGAAGTAGTTGGCTTCAGCGACATGCTTGAGCTGACCCGAGAAGGTTCGGACACCTTTGAACTCGCCCGCGGTGGTTGGCGGGGCGAAGTCGAATTTGTCTTCCGGCATGGCTTCGGCGGCACCGACGAATTCGCTTTCCATTTGGGTTAGGAGATGGCCGTAGACCTGGGCCGGAGGGATGGGTGTGCCGACGGGCGGCTTGGCGGGTGCGGAAGTCTGGGCGAGCGCAACAAGGGAGGACGTGGCAAGCAGACAACAAGCAAAGATGAGTGTGGTGCGAGGGGTGCGGATGGGCATGAAGTCTCTCCTGGTGTGGCTCTGTTCGATTCTCCGCTTCGGAGAGCGAAGGCGTAATAACGCGCTTGACAGAGAGTCGTGGTGAGCCGCGTGAAGGGAATGTAGCAGACTGTCGGCGCGTCCCGATAGCTCGATTCCGTGAATCTGTTGTGGGCTGCGCTGAGAGACGAATCAATCGGAAGAATTGTGACGAACCGGCTCAGGACTGGGACGGGTGGCGATCGTCCGCGCTGTGCAACTCGCTGTGCAACTCGCCATTAGTCACGGTGAAGCGTTCGCCGCGCCAGACGATGGTGTTGCCGGCAAATCCTGCGGCCCACATGCCCAGGGCTGTGAGGTCACGCAGAGGTAACAGCCAGAGATTCGGCAGCACCTGGTGGTCGCCGAGCACCCCGGCGCCGACCGTCATGGCGAGAGTGAGGCGCAGGAAGAAGCTCAATCCGAGGAGCCACAGACTGAGCGGGCTGAAGCCACTGGCCAGCGCATTGAGAATCGCCCATGCCAGGCCATGAGTGACGACCAGTCCCACGTAGCCCTTCGGCCGCGCATCGCGCACGGTTCGGAGCCAGCGCAATTGGTGGTCGGCGAAGGCGTGCCAGGTGTAAGCGGGAGTGCTGGTTTCAACCACCTCGGCACTAAGGGCCACGGTGTAGCCGGCATGTGATACGCGTGCGCCGAGTTCGTAGTCGTCGGCGAGAATGTCGACGAGGGCCGCAAAGCCGCCGATGCGGTCGAGGGCCTCGCGGCGCACGGCGAGCGTGGAGCCGAGTCCATAGCGCATTCCGCCCTCGATTAATTTGGAGAGCAGCACGCTGGGCTGAAAATCAGTGGCGATGCCCAAGGCTTCAAAGCGCGACGCTAACGTGCGATGCGCGTGACCGCGGTAGAGCGCCGTCACCAATCCCACAGGCTGAGGATTGCGGGGGCCCGCTTTGAGGGGCTGGGAAAATGCGATCATTACGCGTTCGAGGTAGCGGGGGCCGACGGTAATGTCGGAGTCGCCGATGAGCAGAAATTCATGTTGGGCATGGGGCACGAGCTGGGCGAGGGTGCTGACCTTGCCGTTGGCACCGAGCCGCTGCGGGCATTCGATGAGGCGAATGGCATGATCGGGAAACTCGCGCTGTAACTGCTGGACAGCGGCGGCCGCTGGGTCATCGAGCGAGGAGACGCCGAAGAGCAGCTCATAAGTGCCGGCGTAATTCTGGCGGCAATGACTGCGGAAGGAGTCGAGCATGCCGGTGTCGACGCCTTTGAGCGATTTGAGAATGCTGACGCTGGGCGCGAAGGGTGAAAGCTGCGTGCGCCGCGCGGCAATGAAGACGCGGGCGGCGGCGATGGCGGCCAGAAAATAACCCATTCCTGCCACAACCATTGCCGTCGTCACCACTTCCACGGCCAGGGCGAGAACGTGCGGCATCATTGAAGCCAGAATACAGGGATTAGGCAACGGGGAACGAGCAAAAGGCAACAAGGGAAAGCAACAGGGAGTGGGGAATAGGGAACACTCTAAGACGGGCCCAACGCTCGCGTGCTCACTCTGCGGGCAACCTGAAGGACGTACTCTTGCTTTCCCGCCCTAGCAGAGCTAGGACGGGGCACCCGGCACTGTGAACTCAGAACGATGAACTTTCTTTCTCTCACTCGTACCTGAGGGCTTCAATGGGGTCGAGGGAGGCGGCTTTCCATGCCGGATAGATCCCGAAGAGCAGGCCGATGGCGCACGAGCTGGCGAAGGCGATGATGACCCACGTTGCGGAGAGAGCTGCATGCAGGAACGACACGGCGAAGTGCAGAATGAGAGTGAAGACTGAGCCGGCCAGGATGCCCAGAAGGCCGCCGACGGCGCAGAGGGTGACCGCTTCGATCGTGAATTGCAAAAGGATATTGCGCCTGGTTGCGCCGATGGCTTTGCGGATGCCGATCTCTCGCGTTCGTTCGGTGACGGAGACGAGCATGATATTCATGACGCCTACGCCGCCCACCATGAGGCCGACGCATCAAACGGCAACCATGAAAAGAAAGAGGCCGCCCGTAAGTTGATTCCAAAGACGGGTCAGCGTGTCGGGACCGAAGACGGCGAAGTTGTCGTCCTGTTGGGTGCGCACTCTACGACGGACACGGAGAAGCTCGCGAATCTCTTCGGTCACTAAGTCCTTGTTCGCAGGGTTGTCATATTTGACGGTGATCCAGAAATCCTTGATCTCCGGATGGATCTTGTGGAAGGCGCCGAGGGGGAAGTACGCTGAATTGTCCTGCGTGTTGCGCCCGGTTCCAAAGGGTTGCGGCTGTTTGGCGAGGACGCCGATTACGGTAAAGACATCGCCTCCGCTTTCAATATCCTTGCCGATCGGGGACTCATCGGGAAACAGATCCGCCGCGGCGTCATAGCCCAGCAAAACTACGCTGGCGTTGCGCTCTTCTTCCGTTTCACTCCACATGCGGCCTTCCACGAGTTCGATATCGCTGGTCTTTTTTACTTCGGATGTGTCTCCATAAATAATGGTGTTCTGGACCTTGTGGGTGCCGGCTTTCAGAGAGACATTGCCGATGCCCAGTTGGAAATTCTGATAAGTGACGCCGGGATCGCACGCAACTACGTGGGGCAAGCTGCGAATGGCGACGCCGTCGTCATAGGTGAGCTGTTTTCGATTGAGCTCCTCGGTGGTGAGACGGTGGCCCCATGGGTCGAAACGAAAGACCCAAAGGTCATTGGTTCCGAGGCTCTTGATGAATTGATCGATATTGCTGTTGAGTCCGTTAATGGCCGACGAGATGAGGATCACGGTGGCGATGCCGATGGAGATTCCGAGGACGGTGAGTCCGGAGCGCAGTTTGTTTTTGCGCAGGGTCTCCAGGGCCATCTTCACGGATTCTGTTGCCTGCCCATGCGCCATGAAAGCTCCAAGTAGATTGCAGATGACAGATTGCAGATTACAGGTGACGGAGTAAAGATTACAGATGACAGATTGCAGATGTCAGTAATCAAACCTGTCTGAACTAATCCTTCAGGGACTCCACGAATGCGAAGATCATCTTTCCTACTTCGTGGGACAAGCCTTCCGCATCGCGCAGCGATTCAGCATTCCCAAAGCCAAGCTCGCGCGCAATTTCCAATTGAGTCTGCAATTCGCAATTGGATCCGCGAGCGATTCCAAGAAACTGCTTAAATTCGCCGAGATTCGTTCGGCCCTGTCCTTCGGCGATGTTGCTCGGTATTGACACCGCAGAGCGTCTGAGTTGGCTGGTGAGGCCGTAACGTTCTTCACGCGGGAAACCATCTGTCACGCGATACACGGCAATAGCGAGCTTCATCGACTTCTGCCAGATCTGCAAATCCCGAAATGAATGAATCATGAGCCTACCTCTTTCCAGAAGATGGCAGATGACAGCGTGTGCTTGCGGCCCTGGCTTTAGGTGAAAACTGCGATCTGTCATCTGCAACCTGCCATCTGTAATCTGCCACCTGCAACCTGTCATCTGCTCTCACAGCTCCGCGCGCAGGGCCGCAATGGGATCGAGTTGAGAGGCTTTGTGGGCCGGGTAGACGCCGAAGAACAGGCCGACAGCGATGGCGACGAACAAGCCGACCATGATGGACCAGATTGCCACTTCCGATGGGAAGGCGATGAGCACCGTAATGACCTTGGCCACACCGATGCCCGCGACGACTCCGATGACTCCGCCTGCAAGAGACATGGTTGCGGACTCGATGAGGAACTGAAGGAGGATGTCTTTGCGGCGCGCGCCGAGTGCCTTGCGGACGCCAATTTCGCGGGTGCGCTCGGTGACCGACACGAGCATGATGTTCATGATGACGATGCCACCGATGACAAGTGAGATTCCAGCGATGGCCACGACGACAGCGCCGAAGTTATCGAGGATTCTGCCGAGCATATCTCCGAAAGTTGAACTTGAATCGATGGAGAAGCTATCCGGGACGCCGGGCGCCAGGTGGCGACGAATCCGCATAATGGTGCGCAGCTCGCCGGAGACAGCATCCATCGCATCGCCTCCGCCTCCGGCATCGACATAGATGTCGAGGGTGTCGTGTGAGCCGTGAGACTGGAGAAAAGCAGTGAGAGGAATGCCCACCCAGTTATCCATGCTGGAACCCATCATTTTGCCCTGGCTCTCGGCGACCCCGATCACGGTATAGGGGGCGCCGTCGACACGAATCTCCTTGCCCAGAGGATCGCCGGGGCCGAGCACATTTTCGACAATGTCGGCGCCCACGATGGCGACGTGAGCGCTGTGCTGGTCCTCGACTTCGGTGAAGGAACGGCCGATTGCGATGTTGAGATTCGACAGGGCGGGCATGGCCCAGGTGATTCCGCGGATGTTGGAGTCAGTGGAAGACCTGGTCTGGTAAACGACCCTGCCGACAGTGGCGCGGTCGGCGCCGACCGATACGCAGGATTTGCATTCAGAGAGAATGGCCCTGTAGTCGTCGTAAGAAACGTCTCTGCGCTTCTGGAAGTCCAGATATTCTTCAACGGTCATGAAGGTCTGCGGCATTTTCCTGATGGTGACAACACTGGCGCCATAGGTATTGATTTTGGCGGTGACGAATTGCTTGGCGCCGTTGGTGAGCGTGACAACCATGATGACGGAGGCGACTCCGATGACGACGCCGAGCAGCGTGAGGATGCTGCGCATCTTGTTGGCCCAGAGAGATTGCAGCGCGAGCTTGACGGCTTCCATCAGTTCCATGAGTCAGCTTTCCCCTTGCGATCTACCGAGCGTTTGCGTGGCCTGCAACGCGGAAATTGTGCCTGGGGAATCTGGAATACTCTCTCGAAAAAGCGAAGTGCCGAAGCGGATTCCCGGGTCAACATCGCGGTCTGGTAGCGCGGACCCCAAGTTGACGGATCGCAGTCTTGGATGACCCTGAGCGACCGGGCCGGGGGATTGGTCTCTGGCCATATCTCGATTTCCGGTTCATCTATTCATACCTCAAAGCTTCAATCGGGTCCAGATTGGCCGCTTTCCATGCGGGATAAATGCCGAAAATAAGGCCAATGGCGCAGCTGACGAAGAAGCCGATCAGAACCCACACCACTGAAAGTGCCGCGGGCAGGCCGATGGGCAGAAAGTAGATGATCCAGGTAATCACCGCACCGAGCAACAAGCCGAGGAGGCCGCCCACCGCGGACAGAGTGACGGCCTCAGTGGTGAACTGCGTGAGGAGAGCCCGCTTGGTTGCGCCGAGGGCTTTGCGCACGCCGATTTCGCGGGTTCGCTCGGTGACGGAGACGAGCATGATGTTCATGACGCCGACGCCGCCGACCATGAGCCCAACGCTGGAGACTGCAATCATGAAGAGGACGAGTCCCCCTGTCAACTGGCCCCAAAGCTTGGTGAGCGAATCGGGTCCGAAGATGGCGAAGTTATCTTCTGCTTCAACTCTCACCTTGCGGCGGATGCGCAGTACCTCTCGAACCTCTTCGGTGACCAGCGACTTGTATTTCTGGTCGTCGAACCTGACCCCGATGTACATGTCCTTGATCTCGGGATAGAGATTGTGAAAGGTGCCCAGGGGAAAATAGACGCCATTGTCCGCCGGGTTTTTTCCGGAACCGAAGGGCTGCTTGCGTTTGTCGACGACGCCGATGACCGTGTAAAGCCCGGTGGCCACATTCACATCTTTGCCAATCGGGTCTTCCGTGCCGAACAGATCTTCGGCAGTGTCGTGGCCCAGCAGGCAAACGTGCGCGTGCCGCTGGTCTTCGCCATCGGTCCAAAAGCGGCCTTCCTGCGCGACGAGTTCCGACGTCATTTCGAGCGCTGCGGTTGAACCCATCAGGAAAGCCCCGGCGATTTTTTTACCGTTGTACTTTACGCTGACGTCGCCCACGTGGAACTGCTGGTTTACATGCTGGTAGGTTCCGTCGACGGCCAGTACATGCGGCAAGCCGCGGAGTGCCAACACGTCATCGAGGTTCAGCTTTCTGCGGGTGAGCATCTCCGTTGTCGGCCGCACGCCGATGAGCGGCAAATGGAAGACCCAGAGGACATTCGATCCCAGCGAGGTAACCCAACCGGAGACGCGATCGTTGATTCCGTTAATGACCGAAGAGATGGTGATAACGGTAGTGACGCCGATGACGATGCCGAGGACGGTCAGTCCGGAGCGCAGCTTGTTTGCCTTTAGCGTATCGAGCGCCAGCTTGACGGACTCGCGGGTTTGCCCTCGTGCCAAGTTCAGGGCCTCCCAACTCGCCTCTATTCTAGCTCTCGCAGTTCATAGTTCGCAGTTCTTAGTTCACAGACCCGCGCACCCGCAGATCTCCGTAAGTAAAGCCGCTAACGGAAGAGCTTGGCACCGTCCAGCGATCAAACTGAGAACTAAGAACTACGAACTGCCTCACTCGTACCTTAGGGCTTCAATCGGGTCGAGATTTGCGGCTTTCCATGCGGGATAGATTCCGAAGAGCAAGCCGATGGCGCAGGAGACGCCGAAACCGATGATGATCCATGTGGTGGAAACTGTGGCGGGCAGGCCGATGGGCAGAAAGTAGATGATCCAGGTAAGAACGGCTCCGACCAGGATACCGACGACGCCGCCGACGGCACACAAGGTGACGGCCTCGGTGGTGAACTGGGTAAGCAAGTTGCGCTTAGTGGCGCCAATGGCTTTGCGCACGCCGATTTCGCGGGTTCGCTCGGTGACGGAGACGAGCATGATGTTCATGACGCCGACGCCGCCGACCATGAGGCCGACGCTGGAGACGGCGATCATAAAGAGGACGAGGCCACCGGTGAGCTGACCCCAGAGCTTGGAAAGCGAATCGGGGCCGAAGATCTCGAAGTCGTCGGGAGCTTCGACGCGGACGTGGCGGCGGATGCGCAGCATTTCGCGAATTTCTTCCTGGACCAGGGCTTTGTTCTTTGGGTCGTCGTATTTCACGCTGACCCACATGTCTTTGTCTTCCGGATGCAAATTGTGGAAGGTGCCGAAGGGGAAGATCACCATATTGTCGTTTGGATTTTTGCCGCCGCCGAAGGGCTGCTTGCGCTTATCGATGACGCCGATGACGGTGTACATGCCGGTCTCGATGTTGACTTCTTTTCCGACCGCGGGCTGGTCGCCGAAGAGTTGTTCCCACGTATCGTGACCGAGGAGGACGACGTGCGCGGCGCGTTTGTCTTCATCGTCGGTGTAGAGGCGGCCTTCGCGCAGAGTGACATCGGAGACCAAGGAGAGTTCGGCAGTGGAGCCTTGCAGGATGGTGCCTGCGATTTTTTTGCCCTGATATTTGACG
>Ga0181520_10008700_pt1 | contig 14301 bp, 10 predicted proteins | sample PEATcosm2014_Bin_29_FD_132451 | JGI IMG/M metagenome (GOLD analysis project Ga0181520, IMG submission 132451) | Peatland microbial communities from MTU Mesocosm Facility, Houghton, MI, USA - PEATcosm2014_Bin02_30_metaG | ecosystem: Environmental > Terrestrial > Soil > Wetlands > Peat | place... | reverse complement strand
TCATGCGCCACGGTTACCAGGGCCAGCCGAACCAGTCCATCACCATCGACTGCGCGCCTTCCGGCGTCGAGAATGAGGGCGTCGAGGAGCTGGTCTTCACGGTGGAAGATCACGCTCCACCCTTCGATCCCTTCGCTGCCGCCCCGGCCCCCGCTCCCGCCTCCATCCAGGACCTCCAGCCCGGCGGTCAGGGCATCGGCCTCATGCGAAAATTCGCCACCCGCATCGACTATCAGCAACTCCCCGACGGCAATCGCCTAACCCTGGCCTTCGCCATCCGTAGTTCGTGATTCGTGACCGGCGGCTAACCCCGTGTTTTTGTAGCGCCGGTCTCCAGACCGGGGTCCCCAAGAAACGATCTGTGTTTCTTGGGGTGGGAGACCGGCTGTCGTGCGGGTCTCCAGACCCGCACAGCTACGAACCACGATCCATGGTCCACGAGCCACGATCCACGGGGGCGTCCTTTCCCCGGCCTTTGCGTCTATCATCGTATGACTTGTAGCGCCGGTCTCCAGACCGGCTGTCGTGCGGGTCTCCAGACCCGCACAGCTACGGAATACGAGCCACGATCGACGAGGGGCGCCCTTTCCCCGGCCTTTGCGTCTATCATGGTATGAGCGGCTGGCTTCCCCTCTGCGGCCGTCTGGGTGGTGTGTGTGTCGCGACTCTTCCAGCGTCTTGTCTTTGCAACTTCCGTAGTAATCTTCGCCGCTCTCGGCCTGGGCTACATCCTTGGCGAGTTCGGTTGGCTCGGCGTGCACGCTGGCGACGAGCAGAGCGCCGCATACAGTCAGATGCGCGTCTACGCCGAGGTCCTGCGCAAGATTCAGAACTATTACGTCACCGAGCCCAACATTCCCGAGGTCACCAACGGCGCTCTCCACGGCCTGCTTGACTCGCTCGATCCCGACTCCAGCTATCTCTCCGCCGCCGAGTACAAGGTCTACAAAGATCGCCCCGCCACCGACAACGCCCAGGTGGGCCTCACCGTTTCCAAGCGCTTCGGCTACGCCACCATCGTCAACGTGCTGCCCGGCTCGCCCGCCGATCAGGACCATCTCCGCGACGGCGATGTGATCGATCTCATTGAAGGCCAGTCCACGCACGATCTTCCCCTGGCTCTGGTGCGCTTCATGCTCGAGGGCAAACCCGGAACCACGTTGACCATCTCCGTCGTCCGTCCCTTTAAGCCCGATCCCGACAAGGTCACGCTTACTCGCACCGTTCTGGCCACGCCCGCACTGGGCGAGCAGTTCTACGAGAACGCGACCATCCTTTACCTCAAGCCCGGCGTCCTCACCGCCGCGCGCGTCGACGATCTCGCCGCCCGCATTAAAGGCGCAGGCAAAGGCCACAAGATTCTTCTCGACCTCCGCGACACCACCGGCAGCGACCCCAGGCAGGGATTGCGCCTGGCCAACTTCTTCATCAAGCAGGGAACCCTCGCCACTCTCGAAGGCCAGAAGTTTCCCGCGCAGACCTTTACCGCCGATCCCGCGCAGTGCCTCACCGATGCCCCTGTAGTCGTTCTCGTCAACCGCGGCACCTACGGCGCGCCCGAGCTCACGGCCGCTGCCATTGAAGGCCTCAAGCGCGGCGATGTGGTCGGCGAGCGCACCTTCGGCGAGGGTTCGCTGCAGAAAACCATCGACCTGCCCGACGGCGGCGCGCTCATGCTCACCATCGCCAAGTATGAGGCCCCCAACGGCAAGAAGATCGAGGACGAGGCCGTCACCCCCACACTGGTAGTAGCAGGCCCCGAGGACAACGAAGAGCCCATGCCTCCCTCCAACGGCGACGACCAGTTGAATCAGGCCCTCTCGCTCCTGAAGTCCAAAACCAGCTAATGCAGCGAAGTTAGCGGGGCTGGTGGTGTTGGAAATTAGCGCAGCACAACAGTGGGTGCCCCCGGCGGGTGCCCCCGGTCCCTCGCATTTGGGGACCGGGACAGCACAATCCTCAACAGACCTCTTCCAACTCACCACAAAAGCGGGTGCCCCCGGTCCCTCGCATTTGGGGACCGGGGATCCCACAATCCTCAACAAACCTCTTTCAACCCACCACGAAATTGGGTGCCCCCGGTCCCTCGCATTTGGGGACCAGGGAAAGCACGAACCCCAACCCACCTCTCTCAATTCATTACCGTCGACGGTTGCCCCATCCTTTCGCGTCTTTTGCGAAAGGGTGGGACAGCACAAACCTTAGCTCCCCTCCTTGCTCCCTGCCGGGGCCCCCGGCGGACGATTTTTGTCCGCTGGGGTGGCTCGTTCCCTTTCTTTTTCCCGCTCTCGCACCCCGTGGTGTGCTCGTCATTCCACCGCGTCTTTCTACACCCATCCGGTGTTAGCCTTATAGGTAAGCGGCTGCTCCGGGCACCGAGGGAGCAGCGCCCTTTGAGAGGCCTGACCTGCCTTGGCTGTTACCCCCCAACAGCCGCCAGCGAAGCTGCGGCCCGCATCTCGTACCGCCGAATCTCGCGCCGCATCGCGCCCTGCAACCCGCGCCGCCGAACCCGCGCGCCGTCCCCTCGGTCCGCCCCTCCCCGAGCATCGCCGCCGCAAGCTGGCTGGCCGCTCGGCACTGGCCGCGCTGCTCATTCTCGCCGCCGCAACCGGCTCGCTGGCCGGCCTCACCCTCGTCTACTCCGTCGATCTCCCGCAGATTCAGGAGCTCGAGCAGTACCGCCCTTCCACCACCACCGATCTCTACGACCGCAAAGGCCGCGTCATCGGCTCCTTCGCGCTGGAGCGCCGCGAGGTGGTCGGCTACGACGGCTTCGCGCCCATTCTCCGCCAGGCCGTCATCTCCATCGAAGACAAAAACTTCGAGTCCCACTGGGGCATTAACATCTTTCGCGTGGTCGGCGCCGCATGGCACGACATTCGCTCCCATGGCCGCGCCCAGGGCGCTTCCACACTCACCATGCAACTCGCGCGCAATCTCTTTCTCTCCTCCGATCGCACCGCCATGCGCAAAATTCAGGAAGCCTATCTCGCTATCCAGATCGAGCGCGCCTTCACCAAGCAGCAGATCTTCACCCTCTACGCCAATCAGATCTATCTCGGCAGCGGCATGTACGGCTTCGAGGCCGCATCCGAATACTTCTTCTCGAAACACGCCAAAGATCTGACGCTGACCGAGGCCGCGCTGCTCGCCGGTTTGCCCAAGGGCCCCGCCGCCTTTTCGCCCATCCTCAATCCCGATCGCGCGCTGCGTCGCCGCAACCTGGTGCTCAGTGAAATGGAGTCCGACGGCATCATCACTCACGCGCAAGCCGACGAGGCTCGCGCGGCTCCGCTCGGCCTCAACATCGCGCAGCCCGTGGGCGCGGTTGCCCCGTGGTTCCAGGAAGAAATTCGCCGCGAGCTCGACAAGCACTTCGGCTCCGAAGAAGTGCATGAAGCCGGCCTCCGCGTTGACACCACGCTCGACCTCGACCTGCAGCAGGTCGCCAATCGCGCCGTGGCTGACGGCGTCGCCGCCTACGAGCGCCGCCACGGATGGCGCGGCAAGCTGGAGAACGTCCTCTCCAACGACGTCACGCTCGACTCCTACCGCCATCCCGACTGGGCCGTCACTGCCGGCCCCGGCGACTATATCCATGCCCTGGTCACGCGCGCGCTTCCGCTTGAAATCCACGCCCGCATCGGCCCCTCCGGCCAGCCCGGCTCCGAAATTGTGCTTCTGCCCGCCGACTGGCAATGGACCGGCCAGCGCAATGGCGACGCCATCGCCAAGCCCGGCGACATCATTTACATCCGTTTCGCCGCCGCCACTGAAGGCGGCGCGCGCCGCGCTTCGCTCGAGCAGGACTCCGGCGCAGAAGGCGCGTTGCTGGCCATCGACAACACCAGCGGCGACATTCTCGCCATGGTCGGCGGACGCGACTACGCGCTCTCCGTCTTCAACCGCGCCACGCAAGCTGAAAGACAAACCGGCTCCAGCTTCAAGCCCTACGTCTACACCGCTGCGGTCGAAGACGGAGTCAAGCCCACCGACATCATCGTCGATGGTCCGGTGCGCTTCGGCGATTACGTTCCCCACAATTACGAGAACGATTACAAGGGCGCCATGACCGTCGCCAATGCCTTCGCTGAATCGCGCAACATCCCCGCCCTCAAGCTGGCCGCGCGCGTCGGCATTCGCAATGTCATCGAGGTTGCGCACCGCTTCGGCGTCACCTCCAACATTCCCGCCTATCTTCCAATCGCATTGGGCGCGGTCGAGATCACGCTCGAGGAGCAGGTCGCCTCCTATGCCGTCTTCCCCAACGACGGCATTCGTGTGGCCCCGCGTCTCATTCGCAAAGTCTCCAACGCCGACGGCATCACCCTCTGGCAGGAGACGCCGGCCGTCAACCAGGTCATCAACCAGCAGACCGCGCGCACCATGATGACGCTCCTGCGCGGCGTCACGCAGCACGGCACCGGCGCCTCGGCCGCGCAGTTGAACCACCCACTCGGCGGCAAAACCGGAACCACCTCCGACTTTACCGACGCGTGGTTCCTGGGCTTTTCGCCCTCGGTCACATGTGGTGTGTGGGTCGGCTATGACAGCCGTGAATCCCTCGGCAACAAGGAAACTGGCGCCGTCACCGCGCTTCCCATCTGGATCAACTTCATGCGCGCCGCCATCGCCGGCAAAGACGACGAAAAATTCCCCAGCGACGACGAAAATGCACCGCCAGACAGAGCCGGTTTAAGCAGAACCAGCCTGAGCACAACCAGCCCAGTTAGAACCAATATCGTCCCGCCTGCACAGCTTCCTCTTCCGGCAGCCGCACCAAAAGCAACCGCCGGGCAACCCAGCCCCTTAGTCAAGCCCGCGTTTGCACCCCCGCAAAAGCCAACGACGAAGCCGCCAACAAATGCCGAAGTAAAGCCGGCACTGCCCCCAAACCCCTGACGCAGCCGCGATGTACCGCCGGTCTCCCGACCGGCTGTAGTGCGGGTCTCCAGACCCGCACAAATCGGAGGATGGCTGTAAATTGATGCTGTCAGTTCGCTGAGATCTAGGAGCTGGAAGCTAGAAGCTGCCTTATCCGGTAATACCGCTTCGCCCGCGCCACATCCCTGAAGATCTGCGCCTTCAGCTCTTCTGCCGATGGCCACTCCCGTTCCCCGCGCAGCCGCATCAAAAACTCGAGCTCGACGGGCGTCTCCTCGCTCATCTCCACCGGCTCAAAATCCAGAATGTGCGTTTCCACCGCGAATGACGCCGCGCCAAACGTAGGCCGGTTGCCCACATTTGTCACGGCTTCGAACGCGCGCCCCTCAATCTTCAGCCGCGTCACATAAACCCCAAACGCCGGCAGCAATCCGTCGTATGCCGCCAGGTTCACCGTGGGTACCAGCAGCCGCGTCCCGATGCCGCGCCCCCGAGCCGGCGTGGAAAGCACCGTGAACGGCCGCCCCAGCATCCATCGCGCGCGCCGCACATCGCCCGCGGCCACCAGCGCGCGAATCGCCGAGCTTGAAACCTCCAGCCCGTGCACACACACCGCTTCATGCAGACGCACCGCGAAGCCCAGTTCCGCTCCCATCGCCGCCAGTTCTCTAACGCCCGCCGCGGCTCCGTGCCCGAAGCGAAAGTTCCGCCCCTCGTGCATGCCCCGCACCCCGAGCGCGCCGACAAGAATCCGCTCCACAAATTCCCGCGGCGCCAGATTCGCCAACGCTTCGTCGAATTTCAGCAGCAGCACCGCATCGATTCCCGTCTCCGCCAGCAGGCGCAGCCGTTCCGCGGTCGGCGTAATCAGCCGCGGCGCTTCTTCCGGTCGCAAGAACCGCTCCGGGTGCGGATCGAACGTAACCGCGACAGCCCGCGCTCCCGTGCCGCGCGCTTCGGCCGCCACGCAGCCAAGAATTTCCCGGTGTCCGCGATGCACGCCGTCAAAGTTGCCCACCGCCGCCACCGTGGGTCCGAATCCCGCGGGAATCTCCGCAAGCGAGCGAAACACCCGCATCGCGCCAACTTCACGCGGCTCCAGGCCGCCCCCGCCGCTCATAGCGTCACGGGCACGCTCAACCCGTCGTAAGCGAGCCGTGCGTTCTCCGGCAAGTTGCGGTTGGTTTCTTCGTGGCCCAGGTCGTGCGCAATATGCGTGAACCACGTTTGCCGTGCCCCGATGCGCCGCGACCACTCGAGCGCTTGTTCCAAAGTCGCATGGCTGGGATGCGGCTGATGCCGCAAAGCCGAAAGCGCCAGCACTTCCACGCCTTCCAGCAGCGCAAAGCTCTCCTCCGGAATCGCGCTCACGTCTGTCATATAGGCCGCGTTGCCAAACCTGAACCCATTGATCGGCATCTCCCCGTGCAGCAGCGGAATGCGCACAAACTCCACGCCGTCGACCTCGTTACACTCGGCAAGCGGCTTCAGTTCCAGGCGCGCCCGCGTGGGATACGTGGCCTGCGGCGAAAATGTGTACGAATAAATCTGCTCCAGAACCGCCGTCGTTTCCCGATCGGCGTAAAGCGGAATCGGCCCGCCCCTTCGCTGCGCGATAAAGCTCAGCGGCCGCAAATCGTCCATACCCAGAATGTGGTCGGCATGCGCGTGCGTGTAGAACACCGCGTCCACATGCGTAAGCTTTTCGCGCAACGCCTGCTCGCGGAAGTCCGGTCCGGTGTCGATCACCACCACGCGCTCAATACCAGCTTCGGAGCCCGTCGTTGCATCGGCCTGGGGCTGGCGCCAGCGCAACAGAACCGAGGGCCGCAACCGCCGATCGTGCGCATCCGTCGACGTGCACACCGCGCACGTACACGCCAGCGTAGGAACCCCCATCGAAGTCCCCGTGCCCAGAAATGTGAGGGTAGCGTCCATTGGCTTTCTGTGAAATGGGTGTGCCAGTCGGAAGCGGTCAGTGTCAGTGTGGAGTGTGAGTGAACTGTATGCGCCGACCGCCCACACTCACACTTCACACTCACACTGTTCCCTGGTCCCGAGTCCCTTAGTCCCTTAGTCCCTAGCTTTTCGGCGCCGGCGGCACGCTGGGCGCACCCACCATGCTGGTCAACTCCAGAAACGCCATGCGCAATTCAAACAACACCGACTGCAGCATGCGATCTTCGGCCGCCGTCAGGTTGCCCTTGGTCTTCTCCGCCAGAACCCCCAGCAGATCGATGGTAGCCCGCGCGCCCATGATGTCCACCCGCGGCCGCTGGCCCTCCTGTGTGCCCGCGCCCATCTGCAGCATCGCGCTCAGGTAGAACTGCTGCACCAGGTGCTCGAATCCCACCGGCGGCTGCGGGCCCACCGTCGGATTCTGCGCGCGGATCAGGTCCTCGAGCCGTTGCGCTGAAGCGTCGTAGGCGGCCTTCTGCTCGCTGCTTTCCTCGGCCGTCGGCGCGGCAGGCATTTCCTCCGCCAGTTGCTGTTCCGCGGCTGAAGGCTCCTGCGCCGCCGCCTCGTGCCTGGGCTCGTTCACCACCAGGCGCGGCCCCGGCGCAGGCTCGCTCGGAGTGGGCGCAGGCTTCTCCGGTGCAGCCGGCTGTGCCGCGGCTTCCCCGCTTTCCTTTTCTTCCTCCGCCTTCATCTTGCGGCGGTCGATCACTTCGAATTTTGGTGTATCGCTCATATCTTCAAGTTTCTCATCCGTGGCGCCTATCGCTCCAGCGCTGTATTTCTCGGCTGCCAGAGCCGGTCCCGGCTTGTAGCGCCGGTCTCCAGACCGGCTGTCGTGCGGGCGTCCACGCCCGCACACCCACTCGCGGTGATTACAGAATTATCCACAAATCCGGCTACGCTCGTCCCTTAGCCCAGCCTCGGCGGCGCAGCCAGTATGCTCGCCGTTCCCTCAATCGTCCCAGCCTTATACCGGAAGCTCTGGCTCTTCGCCTCCGCCTCCGTGCCCATCATGCCCAGCGCGAACACCCGTGCGCCATTTTTCAGCGGCAACTCCCCCGCACTGGTTATCGCTCCCGCAACCGTCCCATCTTCCAGCGTCAATTCCGCGCCGCGTTCCGGCACAGGCCCCGTCAGTTCCAGCGGCCGCAGATGCCGGTGCACGTTGCCCCGCGATCGGATGCGCTCCACAATCTCCTGGCCCAGGTAGCAGCCCTTGCTGAAGTGCAGCGCCCGCATCTGCGCCGTCTCTTGCGCCAGGTCGCGCTCCAGCATATCCGTCCCGTACACCGGAATCCCCTCGGCAATCCGAAACGCCTCCAGCGACGCCACGCCCACCGGCGTAGCACCGCCCGTGCGCAGGCACGACCACAGCTTGGCCAGCCCCGCTGACGGCAGCCAGAATTCGTAGTGCGGCGCCAGCAAGCCATACCCGCGCAGAATCCGCACCTCCCAGCCGTTCCACTCCACGTTGGTTCCCGCCATCGCGCTCGCAATCACCGGCAGCCCCACGCGCTCCAGCACCTCCGGCGCCAACGGCCCGCTCAGCCCGATCACCGTCTCCGAACCCGCCTCGCCCACCTGTTCCTCGCCCAGCGGAACCAGCTCCACGTCGTCCATGATGATGAACTTATTCAGGTGCGCCAGCAGCTTGTCCATCTGGTCGGCCGCAATCTCCAGTTCCAGCCCCGACTCCCCCGCAAACGGCGTGCCCAGCAGCTTATCTTCCGCATGATTTCGGCCGCCATTTCCATCCTTCGCCGCGTTCACAGGTGTGCGCCGCTGCGGCGAGCGCTCCTCGCCTCCCCGCCACACCGTCAGGTCGCCCTGGATGTGCCCCTGCGCATTCAGCACCAGGTTCCAGGCCCCTGTGTTTGGAAAAAGATCGTTGACAGTATTGGTCACCATCCCGCTCAGCCACCGGAATCGGTCGGCCCCGCGCACATCCACGCGCCGCATCCAGCCCAGATCGTGCAGCGCGGCGCCAAACGCCAATGCCTCTGTTTCCACCTCTCGCGCGTCCAACTCTCGTGGAGTCAACGCGCCGTGGTAAACGGCCAACTCGTGCGGTGTGTGTGCGGATTGAAGCAGGGCGGCCAGTGCTGTGGCCTGCAGGTTTTGGGCAAGATCGGACTTGAACATAGGAGCGCTTCCGGCGTTTCCGCGCGCTTTTATTCGAATTCATAGCGCAGAACCGCTCCCTGATTATAGCCTTGAAGTGTAGGCCGCGAAATGACCCGGACAGGCAGCGTCTTCACTTGATACTGTACGCGCGAAAGGGCGCGAAATGACCCGAACTTGCAGCGAATCGAGGCGCGGCCCCTGAGGGGCCAATCGTGAATAGCCCAGGGTGGAGCGAAGCGGAACCCTGGGTGAAGCGTGGCCCCGGAGGGGCCGATCGAGAATAGCCCAGGGTGGAGCGAAGCGGAACCCTGGGTGAAGCGTGGCCCCGGAGGGGCCGATCGAGAATAGCCCAGGGTGGAGCGAAGCGGAACCCTGGGTGAAGCGTGGCCCCGTAGGGGCCAATCGAGAATAGCCCAGGGTGGAGCGAAGCGGAACCCTGGGTGAAGCGTGGCCCCGGAGGGGCCGATCGAGAATAGCCCAGGGTGGAGCGAAGCGGAACCCTGGGTAAAGGCATCACCATGAACCTGCCGCCCCGTAGGGGCGGCGCGAGCAATTACGCTTTATTTGTTTTCAGGGATCGACTTCGATCGAGATGAAGACAACACAATATGCGGGGCCTTAGCCCCTGAGGAAGCAGGATGAAAGTGCACCACCCAAAACCAATCCCCCCCAGCCGCAGGCCCCTTTTCGCCCTACTTCTCGGTCTCGTCGTGGCCGCAGCCGCCCCTGCCCAGCAAACTGCCCCCTCAACTGCGCCTGCCCAATCCGGCTGCACCGTCGCCGCAGGCCCATCCCACACCGACAACAAGGCCCCGACCAAAATCACGCCCGATCAGGCCCGCCAACTCTTCGCGCTGGTCGATGTGCTCATCAAGTTCTCCTCCGACGAAACCGGCCTGCCCATCAAGAGCACCGTCAAGCGCCAGCTCACCAACCGCGACGCCGTGGTCAAGTATCTCGAAGAAAAGTTCAACGAGGATGAGGGCACGCGGCGCCTGCAACGCGACGAAGTCATCCTCAAGAAATTCGGCCTCCTCGATCACGACTTCGAACTCAAGCCCTTTCTCCTCCAGCTCCTCAAGGAGCAGATCGAAGCCTATTACGACTCCAAGACCAAGACCGTGAATCTGCTCGACTGGGTCAGCCCCGATGAAGAACAGCCGGTCCTTGCCCACGAGCTGACCCACGCGCTCCAGGACCAGCACTCCGACCTCGAAAAATGGGACAACCAGACTCCCGACGACGTCTCCACCGACTCCTCCGGCGACAACGATCATCTCGCCAAAGACGAGATGGACACCGCGCGTGATGCCGTGGCCGAAGGCCAGGCCACCGCTGTCATGTGGGATTGCGTCCTCAAGCCCATGGGCAAAAGCCTCGTCAAGGATCCCGAGGTCCTCGATCTGGTCAGGACGCAAATGAGCAGCACCGAAGACTCGCCCGTGATGGCCCGCGCGCCCCTGCTGCTCTCAGAATCCATGCTCTTTCCTTACCGTGAAGGCCTCAGCTTTGAGCAGGACGTGTGGATGGATCAGGGCCAGGCCGCTGCCTTCGCCGGCACCCTCGATCGCCCGCCCACTTCCAGTTGGGAGATCCTCAATCCCCGCGAATACGAGAAAAAACACATCCCCGCCATTCCGCTCTTGCCCAACATTCATCCCCTCACCGATTCCACGTACAAGCCCTACGACATCGGCCAGGTCGGCGAGCTCGACGTGCACATTCTCTCCGAGCTGCTCGGCGGCGACAACGCCGCCCGCGACCTCACTCCCGCATGGAACGGCGGCATCTACTGGGCCGGACAATTACGCACCGCCACCACCCCGGCCGCGCAGGCCGATACCGCCTCCATCGGTCTCTTTTACTTGTCAATTTGGAAGAGCGACGACTCTGCCCAGGTCTTCGCCAGAATCTACTCGAACAGTCTCGGCCGCAAGTATTCCCACGTCAGCCAGCTCTCCTCCAACCGGACTCCCGCCGCCGACGGTTCTGTGGAGCAGATCTTCACCACCAGTGAAGGCCCGGTCCTCATCACCACGCGCGGCAAAATGGTCTTCATCGCAGAGAGCTTCCCGCTGCCCCTGGCGCACCAGCTCACCGCGCTCATCCTCGACGCCCAGGGCGGCGGCCCCATGCACATGGCCGATGCTCCGCCCGATCTCCGCACGCCCTCTCTCGCGCCCGACACCGCAACCTCCCTCGCGCCCGACACGCCCCGCGGCGCCCTCACCAGCGATCTCGTGCACTTCTTCGCCCAAGCCGGCGTCATGAAAGCCGTCGTAGACGCCGAAAGAATAGCCCTGCAGAAATCCCTCGCCCCGTAGCCGAATTTGTACCGCCGGTCTGCAGAAATTTGTAGCGCCGGTCTCCAGACCGGCTGTAGTGCGGGTCTCCAGACCCGCGGCAAAACCGTCCCGTGCCCCATCCTTTCGCGCTTTTAGCGAAAGGGTGGGATACCACAGATCTCAACCCAGCACGAATCTCCCGCGCCCTATCCCTTCGCAAACCTAGACTTTTTTAGTTTTTGTGCCGATAGAGGCGACAACTAGGAGTGTCTTCGTGTTGATCGCGAACCTGTTGACCATAATTGGCATCGTTGCCGAAGCAACCTTCATCGCGGTGCTCGTCTGGAGACGCACGTACAGGTCGTTTCCCGTCTTCTTCTCCTACATTGTCTGGGGGCTCGCAGGCGATAGCACGATTCTGACGCTGCAAATAGTGACGCAGTCCCAGAGCCTGGCCCCATTCGAGATCGAGACCTATATCGATTCGCTTTTCCAGTACCTGGTCCTCATCGAATTGGCCTGGTCGATTCTTCGTCCCATGCAACGTTCGCTGCCCAAAGGATTCTTGCCAGGCATCTCTCTCCTCATCGCCGCCACCGCTGTATTGGCATGGCCTCTCTCGCAAATCAAAGAGACGCCGGGGCTGGCCTGGCAATTCCTCTTCGCGTTGCATACCCAGCGAACCTTCGCGATTCTCCGGGTTCTGTTCTTCCTTGCGCTGGTGTGCTCCAGCCAGTTCCTCAGAATCAGTTGGCGCGATCGCGAGTTCCAGGTTGCCACGGGTCTGGGGTTTTATTCCCTGGTAAGCCTTGCCGGAACCATCGTGCACTCCCACCAGTTCTTTGGATTGCAGTACCTCTACGTGGACGTTGCCGTCGGATGCAGCTACCTGCTGGCTCTCGGCTATTGGATCTACAGTTTCGTCCAGCAGGAGGCTCCGCGGCGCGAGATGACACCGGAGATGCAGGATCTTCTGCTAGGCATGGCAGGTGCGCTCCGCCGCCAGCGCGACAGGTTAAGCCAAACCACAATCAGTTCCTGAGCGTGTTTCATAAATGGTTTCGTGAAAGGGCACGACTTCAGTCGTGCCGAAAAGGGCAGCAAAATTCGGGGGTTTTAACCCCTGAGGGATTCGGGCTGGCCAGTCAGATTATTTATGAAACTCACTCTGAGCCGTCGCACTGCGCACGAACCCAAACGTACCTCTCTCAATCCCGGCACAAAACCCCTTTTCCAGAACCCGTGGAAAACCTGCCCTCATTTCCACACCCTGCACCGCTATCATCAATAACCGGAGATGCAGGGAGACTCGACGTGCAAGGCAAGCTCGAACTCATGATGGGACCCATGCGCAGCAACAAAACCGCGGAGCTGCTGCGCCGCGCCGACATGCGCCGCCAGTACGCCAAACAATTTGTCTTCGTGCTCAAGCCCAGCGACGACACCAAGGGCGGTCCCGGCGTGGTCGAGAGCCGCAACCCCAACGGCCACGGCAAAATGAGCGCCTTCGCCTTCAACTCCACCAATCCCTGGGAGGTCCTCGACGCCATCCGCGACAAGGAGCAGGAGATCGGCAAGCGCGTGGAGTCGATCGCCATCGACGAAGGCCAATTCGTCGATCAACTCTTCCTCTTCACCAAGTATTTGCTCGACGCGGGCCACGATGTGCTCGTCGCCGGCCTCGACCTCGACTTTCGCGCCATGCCCTTCGGCGAAATGCTCAACCTCACCTGGCTCGTGAACGCCTACGGCGGCAGCATCACCGAGTGCATGGCCTACTGCGCCTGCGGCGCCCGCGCGCTCTACTCGCAGCGCCTCATCGACGGCAAGCCCGCGGCCTACGACAGCCCCATCAAAGTCCCCGGCGACTCCTACGAGCCCCGCTGCGCCGACCACTTCGTCCTCCCCGGCAAGCAGCACTAGCGAATTTGCGCCATCTTGGTTTCCGGTCGACGCCCGGAGGGAATCGAATGCGTGTAACGACCACAGCTTTGATGGGATTGGTTCTAGCGCAATGTGCCGGGTATTGCCAAAACCCTGAGTCAGGCGCGGCGAGCCCGTTGGCGTGGGAGGATGTTGCCAGTTGGGCGAATGTGCATCCAACTGAGACGGACAACATCATCTTCGCCAATGTGCCGCTGATTCCGAATCCCAGCGCGTCGCCTGATCCCGGAACGCCGAACGGCATTTTGCCCGCCGCCGGCTCTCACGATGGGCCCCGGGCTCCGGGCGTCTTGCCCAACGGGGTACCCCCACCCACGCCCACGCAAGTCAACCTGCCGCAAATCAACCTGCCAAACGACCCGCCGCTCGATCCCAAACTTCCTACCCTTTTCATCGTCGGCGATTCCACCGCGCGCAACGGCCCCGACCTCGGCTGGGGAGACCATCTGGCCCACTACTTCGACACCGCGCGCATCAACGTAGCCAACCGCGCCCGTGCCGGCCGCAGCAGCCGCTCTTACATCGATGAAGGCTTGTGGCAGAAGACCCTGGCCGAGATCAAGCCCGGCGACTACGTCTTGCTGCAATGGGGCCATAACGACGGCGGAGACCTTGGCGGCGCCAAGCCGCGCGGCGACCTTCCTGGCGACGGCGACGCCACCCAGGACGTCCCGCAAACCACCGGTCCATACGCCGGCCAGACCGAAACCATCCACACCTACGGCTGGTACAACCGTAAATACGTTGCGGACATTGAGGCCAAAGGCGCCACGCCCATCTTCCTTTCCATGACCATACGCGATATCTGGGCGCCCGATGCCAATGGAATAAACCGCATCGAGCGCGAGAGCAACTACAACGCGGTGATGAAGAAAATCGCCGAAGAAGATCACCTCGCATTCATCGACATGGCCTCAGTGGAAGCCGCGCGCCTTGAAGCCACCGGAGAGGAGAAAGCTAAGCTGCTCTTCCCCATCGATCACACCCACACCAGCCCCGAAGGCGCAGAGCTCAACGCACAGTCCGTGGTCATCGGTCTTGAAGAAGCACACTCGCCGCTAGTCGCCTATCTCAAGGCTCAACTGCCTCTGCCTTAGCCCGC
>Ga0181520_10008699_pt1 | contig 14301 bp, 10 predicted proteins | sample PEATcosm2014_Bin_29_FD_132451 | JGI IMG/M metagenome (GOLD analysis project Ga0181520, IMG submission 132451) | Peatland microbial communities from MTU Mesocosm Facility, Houghton, MI, USA - PEATcosm2014_Bin02_30_metaG | ecosystem: Environmental > Terrestrial > Soil > Wetlands > Peat | place... | reverse complement strand
GGAAACGTCGCGGGTAATGGAGGGGTTCTCGTCCTTGCGGCCGATCTTGTCGATTTCGTCGATGTAGATGATGCCCTGCTGGGCGCGGGTCACGTCGCCGTCGGCGGCCTGGAGCAGCTTGAGGATGATGTTTTCGACATCCTCGCCCACGTAGCCGGCCTCGGTGAGGGTGGTGGCGTCCACAATGGCGAAGGGCACGTCGAGCATCTTGGCCAGGGTGTGGGCCAGCAGCGTCTTGCCGGAGCCGGTGGGGCCGATGAGCAGAATATTGCTCTTGGCCAGCTCGACTTCGCTGTTGCGCACCTTGTTCATCTGGATGCGCTTGTAGTGGTTGTAGACCGCCACGGCCAGCTTCTTCTTGGTCTGGTCCTGCCCGATGACAAAGTCGTCGAGGAAGCTCTTCACTTCCTGGGGTTTGGGCAAATGACTTGCCGCGGCTGTGGGGTTGGCGGCTTCGCCGCGGTCGTCCTCGAGGATGGAGTTGCAGACGGCTACGCACTCATCGCAGATATAGGCGCGAGGGTAGTCGCTGGGGGACGAGATCAGCTTGGCCACCGCGTCCTGCGACTTGTGGCAGAACGAGCAGCGCAGTGCTTCTTCAGGTCCCGTGCGCGTTTTCATTGTTTTGCTCCCTTTTGGACGAGCTTGTTGTCTTCAGCCCGGTGCTGCGCCGGTCAGCTACGTGCGTGGCCGGTCGATAATTTCGTCAACAATACCGTATTCCTTGGCTTGCTGTGCGTTCATGATAAAGTCCCGCTCGACGTCGCGCTCAATGCGGTCAAGAGACTGGCCGGTGTGCTGGGCGATCAGGTTGTTGGTGATCTCGCGGATGCGGAGAATCTCGCGCGCGTGAATGTCGATGTCGGTCGCCTGGCCGCTCAATCCGCCCATCGACGGCTGATGGATGAGAATGCGCGAGTTGGGCAGGGTGAAGCGCTTGCCCTTGGTGCCGGCCAGCAGCAGAAACGCACCCATGCTGGCCGCCTGGCCGATGCAGTAGGTGACCACGTTGTTCTTGATGAACTGCATGGTGTCATAGATGGCCAGGCCCGCGGTAATGGAACCGCCGGGCGAATTGATGTAGAGCGAGACATCCTTCTCCGGATCCTCGCCCTGGAGGAAGAGCATCTGCGCCACGATCAGATTGGCCACCTGATCGTCGATCGGCGTGCCGAGAAAGATAATGTTGTCGCGAAGCAGACGGGAATAGATGTCGTAGGCGCGCTCGCCCCGGCTCGTCTGCTCAACCACCATGGGAACCAATGCCATTGAGTGCTCTTCTCGATCTTTTGTCGGGGCGCTTGCCCCCTGTTGTTTTTTGATGGCGGAGCGGTGCATTTCGCTGCACCGCTCCGCCAGATTCAGCCGTGTTTCCGCCCTATGCGGGCAGCCGTTCGTACAGCGCGGACGCGGTTTTCTCGCGCCTCAATTGTTCCCGGATTCTAGTCAGCCCGCCGTCCTCAGTCAATCGCGCTTTCAAGGTATCCAGCGATTCGCGGGACTGCAGAGCTGCCATTTGCAGTTCGTGGTCCATTTCCTCGTCGCTGACGGTGATGTTTTCCTCATGGGCAATCCGGTCGAGCAGGACAGTGGCCTTCACCTCGGCAATGGCGCTGTCGCGCTGGGCCGTGCGCAGGCGGGCAAAATCCAGCTTCCTCATCTGCTCGGTGTCCATGCCCTGGGCTGCCAGGGCGCGCAAACCGCGCTCCAGGCGAGCGTCAATCTGCTCCTGAACCAGCGACTCGGGAACCGGGAACGTATAGCGCTCCATGAGCGCCGCGAAGAGCCGGTCCTTGGTTTCGCCTTCCACACTGCGGCGCTTGGCGGCGGCAATGTGCTCGCGGACGCGGCCTTCAAGATCGGCAAAGCTCTCGTACGCGCCGATTTCCTTGGCAAAGTCGTCGTTCAGCTCGGGCAGGGTGCGCTTCTTGATGCCCTTCACTTCAACGTCGTAGGCCACGGTCTTTCCGGCCAGCTTGGGCTCGGCGTAATCGACGGGATAGATGACCTCAGCCTTCAGCTCCTGGCCCGGCTTGGCGCCGCGCAGGGCTGTGGTGAAAGCCTCAACTGTGTCTTTTCCGCCAATTTCAACCAGCGAATCTTCGCCAGCTACGGGAGCCGCGTCGGCGTCGCCTTCAATCTGGCCTTTATAGGTGATCTGCGCCCAATCGCCATCCACCAGGGCCCGGTCTTCCTCGACCGGCTCAACCACGGCGCGCGACTCGCGCAACTGGTTCATTTCCTGCTGGAACTCTTCCTCGGTGATTTCCACCGAAGGCTTGGGTACGGTTACGCTCTGGTAGCCGTCAATGGAGAACTCGGGAATGTACTCGAAGACCGCCTTGACGTGCAGAGGCTCGCCGTCGTCGACGGTGAGTTCAGTCACCTGCGGCTGTCCGACGGGCTTGACGCCCAGGTCGAGCACAGCCTTGTTGAAGCGCTCGGGCAGCAGGCCGTCGATCACGTCCTTCTTGATCTCGCTGAGGAAACGGCGCTTGATGACCGTCTCCGGCACCTTGCCGGCGCGGAAACCGGGGATCTTGGCATATTTACGGTAGTTGCCAACCACTCTTTTGTAGGTCTTGGCAACCTCTTCAGCGGGAATGTCGAGAACCAGCTCGCGGGTGCATTCGGGGTTCAGGACCGGGCCGTGCTGGTGCCCTTCATGATCGTGACCTTCGTGGTCATGGCCTTCGTGCTCGTGGCCTTCGTGATCGTGGTTGTGCTCGAGGCTCTGGTCGTTGGTGGCCTCGGCCGCATCGGATTGGGAGTTGTTATCGAGGGTGTCGGTAGAACTCAAGGTTTTGCCTTCCAGGCGCGCTTGGCGCCGATCAAACTGCCACTTTGGGCGGGTTGCTGGCTGCCAGCCGCCAATTCCGGGCTGCAAGGCTGCCTAGTTCTGTTACAGACCGCCGCTTTGGGCTGCCGCTCGCGGCGGAATCAGCACCGTGTGGCCGGGGAGATATCTCATCTCATGGTAAGAGGGATTGCCTACAGGGTCAAACCGGCCGGGGGGTTCCGGCGTGGGAGCGCACCGCAAAAGGCACGTTACTGCTCAGTGACCTGGGGCTTACGAACGTAAGGGAGGAAGCGGGGGTGCGCCGCGCCGCAGCGAGTGTAGAATTCGCGGGCCTCGTTGAGGCTGAGCTGGCCGTTCACGGTCAGACGCACATCTGCGGCGTCGCCGTCCTCCTGGCCATCGTCTTCCCACCAGCAGACGGGGCACAAGGCAAGGGTTCCGGGTGTCTCCAGCGTCCTGCATCCGCAGCAAGGGCATCGAAATCGAGCGTCCAAAACTAATCCCCGTGTGGATGGACGCGATCCGGTGTCCTCGGGTTTACCCGGAGGCCGACCTTCCGCAAGGAGATTTCGGCTTTTGGCCGCTCCGGGCGGGGTCATCCCGCTCGGGGCGGGGGCGGGGCACGACCGGGAACCCTCCGGGCGCCGTACCGTTGAAGCTGCCCAGCGGGTCGCGGGCTTTTACATGCTGCGGAAAAGACGTGTTCGAAAGGGCTCGAAGCGTCAGGGCACGACTTTAGTCGTGCCATAAATGCAGGTAATAAAGAACCGGCCTTTAGGCCCTGCGGCAAGAGCTTGGTTGTCGCAACATCATCAGTTTCAACCGGATAGTATCCCTCAGGGGCTAAAGCCCGCGATCTATTGAACAGCTTCTTCGGCACGCCACCCAGTGGGTACCCGGTCGTACCCTGACGCTTTTAGCCCTTATAAATGGTTTTTTTCGCAGCTCGTTCAGCCCCGCTCTCGTGTCCTGTCCCTCAAGTTCGTCACATAAGTTGAGTCCCCAAACCGCAGGTCCTTCGGCTACGTTTGTCGCAAAAAGCGCGCCAAACTTCGCTCAGGATGACAGCGTGTTTATGATGCGAACTTCAGAGCCCCCCTCTAGAACCGAAAAACGAGCCCGGTACTGATGCGGGAGTGGGAGCCGGTTGCCGGAGATTGCGTCGGTGCGCTCAGGTAATCGCCAGCCACGCGCCACGAGAAAAAGGGTGCGATGGGAACATCCAGGCCGCCGCCCAGCGCATAAACCAGGGCGCCACCGGAGATGCCTGTGCTATTGGAAGAGTGCTCGCCACCGGCAAGGCCGTGCGCAAAGACATGAAAGCCCATGGCTCCCACGGTGAGCCGCGGTCCCGCCATGACCGTGGTCGTCTTGGGCACCGTGGCGCTTGCGCCCAGCCCGAATTGAGCCACATCGGCTTCAACTCCCAGGAAGGGCTTCTTCAATTTGACGTGCATCGCTCCTGTCCAACCGTTCAACCCGCCCACGTTGGGATAGAAAGTGTTGGCGTTCAGGCGGCTATATCCCAGGAAGACGTCGGCTTTGGGTCCGGCCGGAAGAGCAGCCGACGGAGATGCAAACAGGGCGAAGAAGCAGCCAATCGACAGAAATATGGGCAAAATAAGGCGGCGGCTCTGCATGGTGGTCTCCTTTTCGGCTCCATCCTACTACGAAGTTTGCCCGTGAATCGCGCCGAAATCCGTGGCACACATCCATCCGGAACCAGCCCGGATACAACGGAAGACAGAAATGCCGGGGCTGATTCCCCGGCATTTCTGTTTGACGATGGCAGTCGAGCCAAAACCGGATTTCTACGGTACAAACACGCGCAGCCGCACATGCCACCTGGTGCTCTGGCCCGGCTTCAGCGTCACCATCCCGGTATCCATCTTTCCCCATTCCTTGCCAAAGGGGTCGGCAAAGTTGAACTGGTGCTCGATGGCCACAAAGCTCTTCTCCGGCGGCGCATACATCTGGATGGTCTTGATCTCCGGCGAAAGGCCCTCGATCTTCACGCCGTAATGCGCGGCCGGATCGATCACCTGCACCGTGGTGGTGCCGCCCTTCCAGTCCAGATGGCTCCAGTTGTCGTCGAAAAACTCCTTACCCAGCGCCTTGCCGCCAGCGGCACGCAGGTCGAACCGGGTTCCCTTTACGGGCGAAAGCTTGCCGGTCGGGAAGACGTTGTCATAGTTGTCCACCCCGGCCGCTTCAGCGCCCGGAATCAGTATGCGAACCTGGGTGCGGTCGCCGGAAGGCAGGTTGAAATACGGGTGCCAGCCGATGGCGATGGGCTCGGCCTCGGCGCCCACGTTGTGCGCCGCGATCGAGGCATCCAGAGCCTCCGCGGTCAGCGTGATCGTCACCACCAGATCGGTTTTGGAGGGCCAGTGGCCGCCAAAGCTGCCGGCGTGAATAACGCCGGTGACCTGCTCGCCGCCAGGAGTCTTGCTCACCCTGAGGTCCTCGGCCTTGGCCTTGAGGATGAGCCCGTGCATGGCATGGCGTTCCGCGCCGGGCAACTTGCCGATATTGCTGGCCGGCAGGGTGATGGAGTGGCCCTGCCACTCCGTGGTGAGGGTCTTGCCGTCGGGCGAGAGCTTGCCGCGAATCCGGTTGGGATAAGGAACCAGGAAGGCCGCGCCCAGCCGGTAGCCGAGGTTGCCAAAAGCATCGTCTTCCACGTCCAGCATCTTCTTTGCGCCGGCCAGGTCGGGCGAGGCGAGCACGTTCACATTGCCCTTGCCCGGGAAGTTGGCGGTTACCTGCAGGATTTCCATTCCGCGGCCCGGCGCAAGCGTCACGCTGGTGAACTCCGGCTTGGTGGTGCTTACGGCGGCGCGGGTGAGGGTAACAATTTTCTGGCCGCCGATCTCGGTGGCAGCCTGGGCGTGGCTGGGCAGGACAAGCGAACCCGCCATCAAGACCGGCAGGGCAAGGGGCAACAGGGCAGGTAGGTAAAAGGGCTTCATCTCAATCCATCCCCGTAAATGCAATCGGATTTTCCGGAAATGACTCAGTGACGGGAGCTTTCCCTGCGTCAGAAAGCGTATTCCGGAAGCGCTGCCATTTTACGCCAGGCTGCCCTCTGAACGAGTCCGCCATGCCCAGCCGAGCAAATACGCTGCCCGGATTGCACCGAAAAAGCTCTCTTGGATAGGAAGGAAACCGAAAAAACACCCCAACCGGCGAAGCGGGGATTTTTCCTCCCGGTGTATATATAACGAATCTCACTGGGCGGGAGGCGCAAAAACAAAGACGCGCCGAACCAGGGGCGCCCATAGGCGCAGAGCAAAATTCTGAAGGCCCGAAATTCTCCGCAGAAGCAGCCCCCGAGTCAAATGAGGGCCGGGATTGATATAGCTATTGAAATAGTTGGCCGCATCGCGCTTCAAAAGCATCAAACCCTAACCAGGAAGAAGAGATGCGTTGACAATCAGCATCATGCTATAGTCTTCGAGTTTCCGCGGATGGCAGCATGGCAGAGGATGCAAAGTTCGACAACGGTTTGCGGGCGAAGCTGGATATGCAAGCTCCGCGGGCGAGGGCGAACCGCGAGGCACTCGTGGCATTGATGGCGGTGCTGCGTGCCCAGGAGGATTTGATCCGGCTGGGCGGCGGAGCCAAGGCTGCGGAGGCACAACATGCGAAGGGGCGGCTGACCGCAAGAGAGAGGTTGCACCTGCTGCTCGATGAAGGAGCTGAGTTTCTGGAACTCGGACTTTGGGCGGCGCATGAAATGTATGGCGAATATGGCGGAGCCCCGAGTGCCGGTGTCGTAACGGGGCTTGGCCGGGTGGAAGGGCGCCTGTGCTTGATCATCGCCAACGACGCCACGGTGAAGGCCGGCGCATTCTTCCCGATGACGGCCAAGAAGGTGCTGCGCGCCCAGACCATCGCGCTCGAAAACCACATTCCTACGCTCTATCTGGTGGACTCCGCGGGAATCTTTCTGCCGCTCCAGGAAGATGTATTTCCGGATACCGACGATTTTGGGCGGGTCTTCCGGAACAACGCGGTCATGAGTGCGCTGGGAATTCCGCAGATCACGGCCATCATGGGCATGTGCGTGGCGGGCGGCGCATATCTTCCCGTCATGACAGATACGGTGCTGATGACCGAAGGGTCGGGGCTGTTTCTGGCCGGGCCTTCGCTGGTGCAAGCCGCCATTGGGCAAAAGACCGAGGCAGAGGAGCTGGGCGGGGCGGAGATGCACGCAGCAATTTCGGGAACCGTGGACTTCAAGGAACCCAACGATCATCTGTGTCTGGCGCGCATGCGGTCGCTGGTGGCGAAGATGGGCAAGACGCAGGGAGCCGTTCCCGAGGTCTTTTCTCACGTTGCCTACGATCCGGCCCTCGATGGGCCGAAAGCCGCGGCGGAGGATTTATATGGGTTACTGAACCCCGAGCCGGGAGCAAGCAACGTCTACGACATGCACGAACTGATTACGCGCATTGTGGATCGCAGCGAGTTCGATGAGTACAAGGCTGAATTTGGGAGGACGGTGCTGTGCGGGTACGCGCGCATCGGCGGGCATGCAGTAGGCATCGTCGCCAACCAGAAGACGAACCAGAACCAGACCGTGGCGATGGGCCCGGCAGCCGGGATGCATCGCATTGAAGTTGGCGGAGTGATCTATTCGGAAGGGGCGCAAAAGGCGGCGCGATTCATCATGGATTGCAATCAGAGCCTCGTCCCGCTGGTGTTTTTGCACGATGTGAACGGGTTCATGGTCGGCAAGGACGCGGAGTGGTCGGGGATTATTCGCGCCGGGGCGAAGATGGTTTCCGCGGTAAGCACGAGCGTGGTGCCCAAGATCGCCGTGATCGTGGGCGGCAGCTTTGGCGCGGGTCACTATGCGATGTGCGGCAAGGCCTACGATCCGCGGTTCCTGTTTGCGTGGCCCACGGCTCGCTATGCGGTCATGAGCGGTGCGTCGGCGGCGAACACGCTGGCTGAAGTCCGTGCCAAGCAGATGGAGCGCGGCGGAACCGTGGTGTCTGAGGCGGAGAAGCAAGCTCTCTTTGAGGAAATCCAGGCGACCTACGATGCGCAAGCTGATCCGCGCTATGGAGCGGCGCGGCTTTGGATCGATGCGATCATCGATCCGGTGAAGACCAGAGATGTGTTGATCACCGCGCTGGAGGCTTGCGCCTTGAATCCCGACGTGCCCCGGTTCAATCCCGGCGTTTTGCAAACCTGATCTGGAAATCTGCGTCGGGACGGAAACGGCAGCATCTCACGAAGAAAAGAAGGCACGGCAATCTGAGCTCGAAGGAGCGTAAACATGAAAGCTGAGCTGGAGCCTGGGCAAAGCTTATATCCGTTCGTGTTGACTGAGGAGCAGGAACATCTGCGGCGGGAGATCCGCGAATTTGCCGCGCGAGAAATTGCACCCAACGTAATGAAGTGGGACGAGAACAGCGAATTCCCCATGGCGGTCGTAAAGAAGCTGGGCGCAATGGGATTGCTGGGCGTGATCTTTCCACAGGAATACGGCGGCGCGGGACTGGGATATGTGGACTACGTGCTGGCCATCGAAGAACTCTCTGCCGTGGATGGCTCGGTGGGCCTCACAGTCGCGGCGCACAATTCCCTTGGAACAAATCATATTTTCCTGGCCGGGAACGAGCAGCAAAAGAGGAAATATATACCTCTCCTGGCTGGCGGCGACTGGCTGGCCGCTTGGGGACTGACCGAGCCAGGCGCGGGCTCGGACGCCGGCAACGCCCGCACTACGGCGGTGAAGAAAAACGACCGCTATGTATTGAACGGGAACAAAACATTCATTACCAACGGGCACTACGCCGATGTCGCGGTGGTCATCGCGGTAACCGACAAGAGCAAAGGCACGCATGGATTGTCTGCCTTTGTGGTGGAGAAAGGAACCAGGGGATTCCGCCCCGGAAAGAAAGAGAACAAGCTGGGATTGAGGGCCAGCGATACCAGCGAACTGGTCTTCGAGGACTGCGAAATTCCGGCGGAGAACCTGCTCGGAACCGAAGGCGAAGGATTCATTGATGCAATGCGCGTGCTGGATGGCGGCAGAATCTCGATTGCGGCGCTGGCGCTGGGGATTGGACGGGGCGCGCTGGAAGCGGCCTTGAAATATGTGAAGGAACGGCGTCAGTTCGGGAAAGCGATCGCGGAGTTTCAAGGCATTCAATGGAAGCTGGCCGACATGGCGACGGAACTGGATGCGGCCCGCTTGCTGACACAGCGCGCGGCGGTGCTCAAGGACGCAGGCCGGAAGGTGACACGCGAGTCGTCCATGGCAAAGCTTTTTGCGAGCGAAGCGGCCGTACACATCTGCAATGAGGCCGTGCAGTTGTTTGGCGGCTACGGTTTTATCAAGGACTATCCGGCGGAGAAGTTTTATCGCGACGTGAAGCTGTGCACCATTGGCGAGGGCACCAGCGAAATTCAACGCATGGTCATTGCCAGAGAAATTCTGAAAGTTCACCCTTCGCGCGGTTGAGTAACTTACCTCGCCGGCAAGTTATCGGGAGAGTTACTGCTGGCGGACTTACATTTGAACCATGGAGATTGAAGCTGAGATGGGCGACGAGGTCAAGATTATCGAGTGTCCCCGGGATGCGTGGCAGGGACTGCCAGGGAAGATCACTCCGGAAGTGAAGGCGAGTTACCTGCGCAAGCTGACCGCGGCGGGATTCACGCATATCGATGCAGTCAGTTTTGTTTCGCACGCGGCGGTTCCGCAGATGGCGGATTCCGAGCGGGTGCTCGAATCCCTGATGCCCCCGGAGCAAGTGGAGATCATCGGGATTGTCGTGAATGAAAGGGGCGCGGAACGCGCCATCCAGACTGGCGCGGTGCGGACGCTGGGATTTCCCTATTCCATATCCCCGGAGTTTCTCCGCCGCAATCAACATCAGACTTTGGAAGATTCGATGGATGCGCTGGAGGCCGTGGGAACGCTGGCTTACAGGGCAGGGCTTGGCGTGGTGGCGTATCTCTCCATGGCCTTCGGAAATCCCTATGGCGAAACGTGGAGCATCGACGAAGTGGTGAATGCGTGCGACCTGCTGGCTGACTCCGGCGTGGAACAAATTTCGCTTTCAGATACCGTCGGCCTGGCGTCGCCTGAGCGCATTGCGGAGACGGTGGCGGCGGTGCTCGCGGCGCATGATGAGGTTGAGGTTGGAGTGCACATGCACGCGCGGCAAGGGGAAGCGGCGGCACATATTCGCGCGGCATTTGATGCGGGGTGCAGGCGATTCGATGCGGCCATCGGCGGGCTGGGCGGATGCCCGTTCGCGCAGGATGCGCTGGTCGGAAACATCCCCACGGAAACGCTGATTGCGGTATTGACAGAGTGTGGAGCGAGTTTGCCCGCCCTGGGGCCTCTGGATGAACTGGCGCGCGCGAACGCCGAGATTGCCTCGAGCTTTGGACACGTTGCGCAGTAGCGATGTTTGGCTTTATAGATTCGGCCCATAAATACTGCCCCCGTGCCCCATCCTTTCCGCGTTTTTTGCGGAAAGGGTGGGAAACCTCAACACTATTTAAGGGCCGGATCAATAAACGCTGGGCTTGTGACCGCTTGAAGTTGTACCAACGATGGGTGCCCCAGGTCCCGTTTTTGGGACCTGGGAGAGCACGAACACAAAGCACAAAATCAGGCGGTCAGAAACCTAGGCAGGGATCGGAGGGCGATTTGAGTTACACGACGATTACGGTTGCGGATCATGCTTCGATACGGACGATCACGCTGCATCGGCCCGAACGCCGCAACGCGATGACTCCAGAAATGCAAGAGGAGTTAATCGTCGCAATGGATGAGTGCGCCGCCAGCCGCTGCCGCGTGATGGTGCTGGCTGGCGCGGGCGAGGCGTTTTGTTCGGGCCTGGATTTGTCAGCGTTGAAAGACAGGACGGCGGCCGGGAATCGCGCGGATGCCAAGCGCATCGTCAGGCTCTTCCAGACGCTGTATGAGCTGCCCATGCCGACCATTGCCGCCGTTCATGGCGCGGCGCTCGCAGGCGGAGCGGGCTTGGCCATGCTCTGCGACTTTACCCTGGCCACGCCGGCGGCGAAGCTCGGGTTCACTGAGGCACGGATCGGCTTTGTGCCGGCGCTGGTGTCGGCTTTTCTGGCCTTGCAGATCGGAGACAAGCGAAGCCGGGATCTGCTCTTGACCGCCCGGCTCTTCGATGCGGATGAGGCATTTCGCCTGGGGCTCGTAAATGAGGTGGTGCGTGGAGATCTGGCCCAGCGGGTTCAGGCGCTGGCGGAGAGCCTGCTTGCGAACAGTCCGCAATCGCTGAGCGCAACCAAACGCCTGCTGGCTGCACAGAACAAGCCGTGGCTTGACGCGGCGCTTGAGATTGGGATTGAAGCCAATGCGCAGGCTCGCGAAACAGCGGACTTTCACGAAGGCGTCGCCGCGTTCCTGGAGAAGCGCAAACCGCATTGGGCGCAGTGATCGCCACAGGGTAACTCTACCGGAGCGCATCACTATAACTCAGCGAAGCATCAGTTGCCTGCTCCACCTGCTCGCGTGTTACTCCTGTTGCTAACTCCATCACTTCAAACCCCGCCGGCGCAATATCCAGAACGCATAGATCCGTAATCACCCGATGAACGACACCCGTTCCGGTAAGCGGCAGAGAGCATGTGCGCAGCAGCTTGGCGCCGCCATCCGGGGTCGTGTGCTCCATCAGGACCAGCACGCGCCGAACGCCCGATACAAGGTCCATGGCCCCGCCCATCCCTTTCACCCGCTTGCCAGGGATCATCCAGTTTGCCAGGTCGCCGCGCTCTGAAACCTGCATGGCGCCAAGGATTGCAAGGTCGATGTGACCGCCGCGAATCATGGCGAAGGAATCGGCGCTGGAAAAGGTCGAAGCGCCCGGCACAAAAGTCACGGTCTCTTTTCCCGCATTGATTAAATCTGCGTCAACCTCCGCTTCGAGCGGAAAAGGCCCCATTCCGAGCAGCCCGTTCTCCGACTGCAAAGTCACCGTCATTCCCGATGGAATATAGTTGGCAACCAGCGTGGGAATGCCGATACCCAGGTTGACATAGAAACCATTCTGTAACTCGCATGCGGCGCGCGCTGCCATCTGATGGCGGGTCCATGCCATAGAGTTACTCCTCTCGAGTGGTTCTTTTCTCAATTCGCTTTTCAGGATGGGGATGATGCACGAGCCGATGAACGTAGATCCCCGGCGTATGGATCTCGTCCGGATCAAGTTCGCCGGGTTGGACAACGATCTCAGCTTCGGCCACGGTGATCTTGCCGCAAGCAGCGGCGTGGGGGTTGAAGTTGCGCGCGGTGCGCCGATAGATGAGATTCCCGTGAAGATCGGCTTTCCAGGCTTTCACCAGAGCCACATCGGCCTGAATGCCGCGCTCCAGAATGTAAGTAACACCATCGAATTCTTTATGCTCTTTCCCTTCGGCAATCACGGTGCCCACGCCGCTTCGGGTATAGAAGCCGGGAATGCCCGCGCCGCCCGCTCTCATGCGCTCGGCGAGTGTTCCCTGCGGACAAAACTCCACCTCCAATTCTCCGGCAAGGTATTGCCGCTCAAATTCAAGGTTCTCGCCCACATAACTCGAGATCATCTTTGTAACTTGCCGGGTCTTGAGAAGCAGCCCAATTCCCCAGTCGTCCACGCCGGCGTTGTTACTGGCAATGGTCAGGTTGCGGGCGCCTGTATCGCGCAGGGCGAGGATAAGTGCCTCGGGAATTCCGCACAGGCCAAAACCGCCTATGGCTAACAACATTCCGTCCCGCACAATGCCTTTGAGAGCCGTCCTTGCGTCCGGCCAGAGCTTTGTCAGAACCGGTCTGTCCTCAGTTCGAGCTTCCCCCATGTGCCACGCTCCACTTCATGGCTTCGCGCACATTCATACTATCCCCAAACCGGCTGAGCAGCGCTGCAGAGACGGGGTGGTTGGAGCCGAAATACGGCAAGATTCTCCTCCCTTTCCATCAGGTCCGCTTCCCGTGTCTTGAGCTGAACCAGAGTTACTGTGCCCTTGCTGAGGCTCTCAAAAGTGGCTTTTTTCTCAACGTGGCCCCCGGCGACATGTCGTTGTCGCTGGAGTGGAAGTAAAAGCCACCTTGCACGCTGCTGCAATGGAGCCCTGTGAAGCGACAACGCGCCAAGCAAGAGACGGCCGATTTTGCTGAAAAGCTGCTGAGCAGTTCGCCGATTCCCTTAAATTTTTCGGTTGATGAGGAGACGGCTTTGACAGAACGTCGCCATCATACTATCGTCCTATGAGTAAAGGTTGACCTGAAAAGCCGGACACGAACGTCTTTTTTGGAGGCACACGGGCTTTACAGGCTGCGGAAAAAGGGCAAATGATGAGCGAAAATTCCGAAAACGTCCCTCAGGGGCTAAAGCCCGCGTTGATTTGATTGCACTTGCGGCACGACTGAAGTCGTGCCCTGACGCTTCTAGCCCTTTCGGACGCCTTTTTTTCGCAGTCTGTAAAGGCCCGATTGATTCTGGAGGCTTTATGCGGGGGTTGAAACCCCCGCCTCCCTCCGGATCGACTTTTTTCGCAGCCTGTTTAGCCCCTGAGGAACACTTTTTTCGCTCACCATTTACCTCTTTTGGCAGCCTCTGAAGGCCGTCTCCTTCATATTTAAGGAGATGAGCACGGCTTTCCAGGCATGACGTTTTTCTCTGTCACAATGTTCCTGTTCAGGCAATCCGTTTTCACCCAGGTGGTAACAGAATGATGACCAGCAAGATCATGCGCAACATCACCGTATGCCTAGCGCTCGCAATGGCAGCAAGCCTGCTCCTGCATGGGAGCGACCTCAACAAAGCGAAGCTGTTTCTGGCGTTGCCAAGTGATGCTGTCACTCCGGACGGCATGGCCATTGCCCCCGATGGCGATTTGGTCGTTTCCTGTCCCAACTACGCCAGTTACACAGCCGACGCCAAGCCCTCCGTGCCCGCCTGCCTGCTCAAAATCGACAAGCACGGCAAGGCGCGCAAATGGATTAACGTTCCGGTTCTCCCTGAAACCGGCCGTGCCTGTCCGCAAGGGCTTGCCTTTGGGCCACAGGGCGAGTTGTACGTTGTAGACAATCAGAACTGGGCCGCCGGAAATGGCCCCAACGGCGAGATCAACCAGGGGCGCATTCTGCGGCTCGTCATCAAGGGCGATCGCGTCGTGAAATCCGTTGTCGTAGCCAAAGGCATCAGCCATCCCAATGGAATTCGTTACTACAAGGGCAATCTTTACGTAACGGTCTCTCTGCTGCCGAAGGTGAAGCGGCCAGACGGCCTGCTGACGAGCGCCGTCTACCGCTTTCCTCACGATGGCCACGAGATTGAGGTCGCAAACACCCTCGAAGACAAGAATCTGCTGGTGCCTTTTGTGACCGAAAACCGGTATACGCCCTACGGACTCGACGGGATTGTTTTCGACAGCAAGGGCAATCTGTTCGTGGGCAACTTCGGCGATGGCGCCATTTCCAAAATCGTGCTGGATGCGCAGGGCCATGTGGT
>Ga0181520_10008697_pt1 | contig 14306 bp, 11 predicted proteins | sample PEATcosm2014_Bin_29_FD_132451 | JGI IMG/M metagenome (GOLD analysis project Ga0181520, IMG submission 132451) | Peatland microbial communities from MTU Mesocosm Facility, Houghton, MI, USA - PEATcosm2014_Bin02_30_metaG | ecosystem: Environmental > Terrestrial > Soil > Wetlands > Peat | place... | reverse complement strand
CCGCCACCCATGCCGGCGGTGATGAACACCATGTTGCTGCCCTGGATCTGGCCGAGCAATTCGTCCAACGTCTCCTCGGCGGCGGCGCGTCCGATGTCCGGCCGGGCGCCGGCGCCCAACCCCTGGGTGACCGTCGCGCCGAGCTGGATGCGCCGCTCGGTGCGCGACTGGGCCATGGCCTGGGCGTCGGTGTTGGCGACGATGAACTCGACGCCTTCCAGGCTCGACTGGATCATGTTGTTGACGGCGTTGCCGCCGGCGCCACCGACGCCGATGACGGTGATTCGAGGCTTGAGTTCTATCGTTTGTCCCGGGTGAAAATTGATCATGGTGCTACCCTCCGTGAATTCGGTTGAAACCCTCAAAAGTTCTTGCGCAGCCAGGTCCCCACCCGGCCGAACGTCCCGTCGGCAGTCTCCATCTGGCGTGAAGACTTGGCCGACGGCTCAAGTGATGGATGCATCAGGGCATAGCGCAGCAGCCCGGCGCAGGCGGCGAAGGCCGGCCCACCGGCGGCATCCGGCAGGCCTTGGACGCCAAGCGGCCGGCCGATGCGCACCTGTTTGTCGAGCACGGCGGCGGCCAGCTCCCGCACGCCCTGCATCTGGGCGGCGCCGCCGGTCAACATGACGCGGCGCCCCGCCACTTTGTCGAAGCCGCCGGCTTCCAGGCGACTGCGCACCAGCTCGAACGTTTCCTCGATGCGCGGCTGGATGATCTGCACCAGCATCGACCGCGGCACCTGATTGGTGGCGCCGTCCTCCTCCTCGCCGACCAGCGGCACTTTCATGATCTCGCGGTCGTCCGAGGGCGAGGCCAGGGCGCTGCCGTACAGGGTCTTCATCCGTTCGGCCTGAACCAGCGGCGTCGACAGGCCCCGCGCGATGTCGTTGGTGACATGCACGCCGCCGACCGGGATCGAATCGGTGTGGACCAGATGGCCGCCCTGGAACACCGCGATGCCGGTCGTGCCGCCGCCCATGTCGATGCAGGTGACGCCGAGTTCCTTCTCGTCCTCGACCAGACAGGCCAGACCGGAGGCGAAGGCGGCGAAGACGCGGGACTCGATATCGAGATGGCAGCGCCGCACGACGGTGGACAGGTTGCGCAACGGCCCCGGCGACGCGGCGACCAGATGGAAGGTGACGGCGAGACGTTCGCCGAACATGCCGCGCGGATCGCGGATTCCTTCATTGCCGTCGACGGTGAAGCCGACCGGGATGGAGTGGATCAGTTCGCGTTCGCCGCCGTGGGCGTGGCCGCGCGCGTGATCGAGCATCCGCCGGATGTCGGGCTCGCCGATCTCGTGGCCGTTGAGCGCCACCTCAACCGTTACGTTGGCCGAGCTGGCCTGGCCGCCAGCGACGTTCAGCACGACCTCGCGGATGCGCTCTTCGGCCATCTGCTCGGCGGCGTCGACGGCGGCGCGGATCGACGACTCGGCCTCCTCCATGTCGACCACCACGCCGTTTTTCATACCCCGCGACAGTTGGTGGCCGATGCCCAGCACCTTCAGCGTGCCGTCATCCGCGGCGCGGGCGACAAAGCAGCAGACCTTGGTGGTGCCGACATCCAGCGCGGCGATGGGGCCGTGGCGGACTTTGATCTTGGTCATGACGCTCATGTGTCTTTGCCCGATGCTGTCTTCTTGGTTGCGACGGTCGAATCGCGGACGCCGCCGTCGGTGGTGCGCAGCACCAGACGGTCGGGGACCCGCATGTCGACGACATTGACTTTGCGTTCGAGAAGCTGCTGTTCGCTCTCGATCCGGGCGAGCTCATGCCACGCGCTCGCCGGGTCGTCCTCCGGCAGGCGGATCTCGATGGCCTCGCCGTCGCGATCGAGCGTGATGTTCCAACGCCGGTCGCCGACCCACTGGGCCGCCCGGAAGCGCTTGGCCAGCTCGGGCTCGCCAGAGAGCAACGCGATCAGTTCGCCGACATGGTCCGGGGCGTTTTCGCCAACGGTCAGCGGCAGGTCGCCATATTCGGCGATCTCGTCGCCCACCACCTGGCCGTCGCGGTCGACCAGGAAATAGCGTCCCTGGCTCTGCCACAGGGCGATCGGCGCGCGCTCGGTGATGACCAGGTGGATTTCGGCGGGCAGCCGCCGTTCAACCGTCGCCGAGCGCACCCAGGAAATCGCCTCCAGGCGGTGACGCACCGCGTCCAGATCGATGGCGAGAATCGGATCGCCCCGCCTGACCCCCAACGCCTCCACGAGCTGCTCCGGCGGCGTCCGCTCGCGGCCCTCGACCAGAATATCCTCGACCTTCAGCCCCGCCCTCGCCGACAGGGCGACGGTCCGGCGGCCGGCCTCGTCGGCCAGCCGCGACGCCGTTCCCGACAGGAAGAACCACAGCAGCGGCGCCCCGATGACCAGCGCCACGACGCAGGCCTGGGCCAATTTTCGCTGACGCCGGCTGCGCAGATGTTTTTGGCGGTTCGCCGCTACCCGTCGCATCGCGCGTTCTCCACCATCCAGGTGACCAGTTCGGGAAAGGTGATCCCGGCATGCGCCGCCAACTCCGGCACCAGCGAGGTCGCCGTCATCCCCGGCTGGGTGTTGATCTCCAGCAGGACGAAACGGCCGGGTTGCGCGGGGTCGGTGTCGTCGTAGCGGAGATCGGCACGGGTGACGCCGCGGCATCCCAGGGCGCGGTGCGCCCTGAGGCCGAGATCGAGCGCTTCGGCATAGGCCTCCGGCGTCAGCGGCGCCGGCACCAGATGGCGCGAGCCGCCCGGCGCGTATTTCGCTGTGTAGTCGTAGAAGCCGCGATCCGAGGTGATCTCCAAAGCGCCGAGCGCCTTGTCGCCCATGATGGCGACGGTCAGTTCGCGGCCCGGCACGAAGCGTTCGGCCAACACGAACTCGCCGAACGGCCAATCCTCGCCACCGAGCGGGTCGCCATTGGTTCCGGCGAGGACGATATGAACGCCGACCGACGAGCCTTCGTTCAACGGCTTCAACACATAGGGCCGCGCCAGGACGTCGCCGGCCAGCACCTCGGCCTTGTGAACCACGCGACCTTCCGCCACCGGAATGCCGTTGGCGGCGAACACATTGCGGGCCATCGGCTTGTCCATCGCCAACGCCGAGGCGAGGACTCCCGAATGGGTGTAGGGAATGGCCATGATGTCGAGCAGCCCCTGCACCGAGCCGTCCTCGCCGAAGCGGCCGTGCAGCGCGTTGAACACGACGTCGGGTTTGATCGCCTCCAGGCCGGCCACCAGAATGCGCGGGTCGCGCCGCACATCCATGGTGGCGACGCGATAGCCGGCGCCTTCCAGCGCCCCCGCCACCGCCGCCCCGGAATTCAGCGACACCTCGCGTTCCGAGGAAAACCCGCCCATCAAAACGGCGACACGTTTGCTCATGAGGCGGCTCCCTTGGCGTTGCCGATGCGGCGGATTTCCCATTCGAGGGCGATGCCGGAGGTTTCGAGCACCCGCCGCCGCACCTCCTCACCCAGGGCTTCGATGTCGGCGGCGGAGGCCGCCCCGGTATTGACCAGGAAATTCGTGTGTTTCTCCGACACCATGGCGCCGCCGATGGTCAGGCCGCGGCAACCGGCCTGATCGATCAGCTCCCACGCTTTGCAGCCGGGCGGGTTGGCGAAGGTGGAGCCGCCGGTGCGGGTGCCGATCGGCTGCGCGTCTTCCCGCTGAAGGCGGATTTCCGCCATGCGCTCGGCGATGGCGGCGACGTCGTCGGGGCGGCCGCCCAGCCACGCATCGACGAAGATCCAGTCCTCCGGCACCGCCACGTGGCGATAGCCGAACCCGAATTCGGCATTGGTGAGGCGGTGCCCGATGCCCCGGCCGTCGAGCGCGGTGGCCTCGCGCACAATATCGCCCATCGTCCCGCCATAGGCGCCGGCATTCATCCGCAAGCCGCCGCCGACGGTGCCGGGCACCCCGCACAGAAACTCCATGCCGGCGATACCGGCCCGGCAGGCCGCCTCCGACACCGCGCGGTCGAAGGCGCCCGCCCCGGCGAAAATACCATCCTCGACCCGTTCGATGGTGGCGAAGGCCTTGCCCAAACGCACCACGACACCGGCGACGCCGCCGTCGCGCACCAGCAGATTTGACCCCAGCCCGATCACCGTCACCGGCACATCCGCCGGTTTTTCCGCCAGGAACCCCGCCAGATCGGCGCCGTCGAGCGGGGCGAACAACACCTCGGCCGGACCGCCGGTGCGGAACCAGGTCGAACGGTCGAGCGGCGCATCGGCGGTATAGGTGCCGCGCACGTCGGGAAGACGGTGGATCAGGTGGTCGGCGGCCACGGCGCTCATTCGGCGGCCGGCGGCATCGGCCGCCCCTCCGCCAACGCGTCCAACTGCGCCGGCAATGCCTGGGCCCAATTCGAAATCGTGCCGGCGCCCAGACAGACGACAAAGTCGCCCGGCGCGGCGAGTTCGCGGATCATCGGCGCCAGGTCGAGCGGCCCCGGCAAGGCGACGACCTTGCGGTGGCCATGCGCCAGCAGGCCGGCGACCAGGGCATCCTTGCTGACGCCGTCGATCGGCGTTTCACCGGCGGCATAGACGTCGGCGACCAGGACCATGTCGGCGTCGTTGAAGCAGCCGCAGAATTCTTCGAACAGGTTATGCAGTCGCGAGAAACGGTGCGGCTGGACCACGGCGATGACATGACCGCTGATCGCCGAACGCGCCGCTTTCAGCGCCGCGGCGATCTCCACCGGATGGTGGCCGTAATCGTCGATGACGGTGACGCCGCCGCTCTCCCCGGTGCGGGTGAAGCGGCGTTTGACCCCGGTAAAGCCGGCGAGAGCGCTCTTGATCACCTCGTCGGACAGGCCGAGCTGATGCGCCACGGCGATCGCCGCCAGAGAATTCTGCACATTGTGCTGGCCGTACATCGGCAGGTGCACGCCGCCGATGGTGCGCGCCGCGCCGCCCTTGCGATCGGTGAGGACGACGTCGAAATAGGCCCCCGTCGGCCCCAGCACCAGTTGCGTCGCCCGCACGTCGGCCTGCGGGTTCAGCCCGTAGGTGACGATGCGACGGTCCGGCACGCGCGGGATCAGCGCCTGCACCTCGGGATGGTCGAGGCACAGCGCGGCGAAGCCGTAGAAGGGGATGTTCTCGACGAAGACGCGGAACGCCTCCTTGGCCTTGTCGAAGGTTCCATAGAAATCGAGATGCTCGGGGTCGATGTTGGTGACGACGGCGATGGTCGCCGGCAGCTTGGTGAAGGTGCCGTCCGACTCGTCGGCCTCGACCACCACCCAGTCGCCCGCCCCCAGGCGGGCGTTGGTGCCATAAGCGTTGATGATGCCGCCATTGATCACCGTCGGGTCCATGGCGGCGGCATCGAGCATGGCGGCGATCAGCGAGGTGGTGGTGGTCTTGCCATGGGTGCCGCCGACGGCGATCGCCCATTTCAGGCGCATCAATTCGGCCAGCATCTCGGCCCGGCGGACCACCGGAATCAGGCGCGCCCGCGCCGCCGTCACTTCCGGGTTGTTCGGCTTGACGGCGGAAGACACCACGACAACGCCGGCATCGCCCAGATGACCGGCGTCATGCCCGACCTGGACGGAAATGCCGAGCGCCTTGAGGCGCTTGACATTGGCGTTGGCGGCGACGTCCGAGCCCTGCACAGTGTAGCCGAGATTGTGCAGAATCTCGGCGATACCGCTCATGCCGATGCCGCCGATGCCGACGAAATGAATGGGGCCGATGGACAGCGGCAGGGCGATCATGCCGTTTTCTCCCGCGTCAACAGGCTGTCGACCAGATCGGCCAGACGAACCGCCGCATCCGGGACGCCGGCGGCGCGCGCGCAGGCCGCCGCCTTGACCAGGCACGCCGGCATCGCCATCAGGGCGAGAAGGCGGGTCCGCAGGCTGTCGACGGTGAAGGAGGTTTGCGGAATCAGCCAGCCGCCGCCGACCTCGTCGACGGCATGGGCGTTGGCGGTCTGGTGATCCTCGACGGCATGCGGATAGGGCACCAGGATGGCCGGTCGGCCGATCGCCGTCAGTTCGGCAACCGTCGACGCGCCCGACCGCGCAATGACCAGATGCGCGTCGGCCATGCGGGCCGGAATGTCGTGGAAGAAACTGGCCAGCGTGGCGTGGATGCCGGCGCCGCCATAGACCTGGCGGACCATGTCGAGGTCTTCGCCGCGACATTGCTGGCTGATCGACAGGCGCGACCGCAGATCCTCGGGCAACGACACCAAGGCCGACGGCACCACTTCGGAGAGGATGCGCGCGCCCTGCGACCCGCCGAGGATGAGGACGCGGAACACCCCGCCTTCTTCCGGCGACACATAGGGTTGCTCGCGGAAACCAACGACGGCGGAGCGCACCGGCATGCCGGTGCATATCGCTTTTTCGCGCAGCGGATCGGCCATGCGTCCGACCTGGGGGAACGACGTGGCGATCGACGTGACGCGGAAGGCGAGCAGCCGGTTGGCGCCGCCCAGCGTGGCGTTCTGCTCATGCAGCGCCGTCGGCACGCGGGCGAATCCGGCCGCCAGCATCGCCGGCAGCGAGGCGTAGCCGCCAAAGCCGACCACGGCGGCCGGCGCCTGGCGGACGATCTGGTTGTAGGCCTGCAGCAGGCCGACGGTCAGCTCGCCGACCGCCCACAGGCGCGCCGGCAGGCTGCGCCCGGCGATGCCGGCGGCGGAAATGCGGTAGGTCTCAAGCCCGCCCAGCGTGCCGCCGAAGGCCTGGCCACGCCGGTCGGTGATCACCGCGACGCGACGGCCGCGCGACAGCAGCTCATCGGCCAGCGCCTCGGCGGGGAACACATGGCCGCCGGTTCCGCCGGCGGTCAGCATGACCAGAGGGGGCCTGTTCGGGCTCATCGCCAACCCTCCCGGCCGAACCGTTTGCGGGTCAACGCCAACACCATGCCCATGCCGAGCGCCAAGGCCAGGGTCGAGCTGCCGCCATAGGAGATGAACGGCAAAGTCATTCCCTTGGTCGGCATCAGGTGCAAGGTGGACGCCATGTTGATCACCGCCTGCAAGCCGAACTGCACGAGCAGGCCGGAACTCGCCAGCAGGACGAACAGATCCTCTTCGGCCATCACCCGGACGAACCCGCGCAGGACGACGAAGGCGAACAGACCGACCACGGCCAGGCACAACAGCAGGCCGAACTCCTCGCCGGCCACCGCCAGGATGAAATCGGTATGGGCGTCGGGCAGCACCGCCTTGACCCGCCCCTCGCCCGGTCCCCGGCCGAACAACCCGCCATTGTGGAAGGCTTCCAGCGCCGTATTCACCTGATAGCTGACCCCCGCCGTGCGGCCGAGGAAGAGATCGACGCGGGTGGCGACATGGCTGAAGGTGAGATAGGCGCCGACCATCGCCGCCAGACCGGCCACCACGCCGATCAGCACCCAGACGATGGGCAGGCCGGCGAGGAAGAATTCGACGAACCACACCGCCGAAATCACCATGGTCATCCCGACATCCGGTTGCAGCAGCAACAGCCCGGCGACCAGCGCGTAGAGCCCGAGGGCGACCATGTTGCCGGGAAAATTCTCGCTCATCCGCTGCTCGGAGAACATCCAGGCGGCGACTACGGCGAAGCACGGCTTGACGAATTCCGAGGGCTGGATGGAGATGCCGGCGAGGGTGATCCAGCGCGTCGCCCCCTTGATCTCGGTGCCGAACACCAGGGTCAGCGCCATCAACACGACCGAGGCGCAGAAGCCGAGACAGGCGATCCGGCGGACGCCCTTCGGCGACAACAGCGACATGCCGAAGAGAACGGCCACCGCCGGCAGCAGGAACAGAAACTGGCGGCGGATGAAATGGAAATGGGTGGCGCCGATATGTTCCGCCACCGCCGGACTGGCCGCCATGATCAGCAAGGCGCCGATCGCCATCAGCAGCGACAGCGCCGCCATCGTCCAGCGGTCGACCGTCCACCACCAGCGGCCGATGACGGAGGTATCGGTGCGGCCGAGCAGCATCATGGCGCCGACCTCGGCAATGCGGCGACCAACTGACGGAAGACGTCGCCCCGATGTTCGAAGCTGGAAAACTGGTCCCACGAGGCGCAGGCCGGCGACAGCAGTACCACCGCGTTCCTCGCCCCGTCGGCCTTGGCCGCGGCGAAGGCGCGCGTCACCGCCACCTCCAGCGTGCCGCATTTGTCGAAATCGACCTTGCCGGCCAGGCTGGCGGCAAACGCCTCGGTCGCCTCGCCGATGAGAAAGGCGCGGCGCACCCGCGGAAACAGCGGTTCGAGGCTGACGATGCCGCCCTCCTTGGCCTGTCCGCCCAAAATCCAGTAGATCCCGTCGTAACAGACCAGGGCGCGGGCGACGGCGTCGGCATTGGTCGCCTTGCTGTCATTGACGAAGCGAATGCCGTCCACCTCGGCGATGGTTTCCTGGCGGTGGGCGAGACCGTCGAAACTGTAAAGGCCGGAATCGATATCGGCGCTCGGCACCCCCAGGGCGCGGGCCACGGCGAAGGCGACGCAGGCGTTCTGCCAGTTGTGGGCTCCCGGCAAGGTTGGGATGGAGGTCAGGTCGACCCCCTCATGCGCTTGCCCGCCGGTACCGTCGAGCAGGAGGCCATCCGGCGCGGCGACGCCGCCGGCCACCGGCGATTGGATCGAGACGGGAACGGTGCGAACGTCGCTCGATTCGCACAAACGATCGAACAAGGCCTGGCATTCCGCGTCGTCGACGCCGATCACCGCGGTGCCGTTGGGCTTGAGCCGGGTGAACAGGCCCGCCTTGGCCTCGACATAGCCGGTCATGCCACCATGACGGCCGAGATGGTCGGGCGTGATGTTGAGCAGCGCCACCGCATCGAAGCGGGCGCTGTCCAGCAGCTCGGCCTGATAGGAGGAAATCTCCAGCACATAGGTGCCGCCGGCGCCGAGCGGCGGCAGCGACAGGGCGGGAATTCCAAGATTCCCGCCGATTTCAACGCGAACCCCGGCAACCTTCAGGATATGGCCGATCAGCGCCGTGGTGGTCGATTTGCCGTTGGTGCCGGTGACGGCGACGAACCGGGCGGCGGGACAGGCGCGCGCCAGCAATTCGATATCGCAGACCAGGCGAAGGCCGGCGGCGCGGGCGCGCTCGGCGATCGGATGGGGACTCGGATAGGTGCTGGGAATGCCCGGGCTCCACACCATCAAGGCGGCGCGGGCCAGCGATGCGGTGGTCAGGTCGCAGAGCGGGATTCCTTGCGCCTGCGCCGCGGCGCGGGCCGCCTCCTTGTCGTCCCACGCCCACACCTCGGCCCCGGCCGCCTCCAGCGCCCGCGCGGTGGCGACGCCGGATTTGCCCAGCCCCATCACCGCGACGATCTTGCCCTGAAGGAAGGTCGGGATCGCCATGGTCAGCGCAATTTCAGCGTGGCGAGGCCGGCCAGGCCGAGAACCGACGCGACGATCCAGAACCGAATGACCACCGTCGGTTCCGCCCACCCTTTCTTCTCGAAGTGGTGGTGCAGCGGCGCCATGCGGAACACCCGCTTGCCGGTCAATTTGAAGGACAGCACCTGGACGATGACCGAAACCGTCTCAAGGACGAACAGACCGCCGACGATGCCGAGCACGATCTCGTGCTTGATGACCACGCTGGTGGCGCCGAGGGCGCCGCCCAAGGCCAGCGATCCGGTATCGCCCATGAACACCGAGGCCGGCGGCGCGTTGAACCACAGGAAGCCGAGACCGGCCCCGACCAGGGCGCCGCAGAACACCGAAAGCTCGCCGGCGCCGGGAACGTGATGCACCTGCAGATAATTGGCGAAAACGGCGTGACCGACGATGTAGGAGATGACGGAGAAGACGCCGGCGGCGATCATCACCGGCACCGTCGCCAGCCCGTCCAGCCCGTCGGTCAGATTGACCGCATTGGAGGCGCCGACCATGATGAAGGCGGCGAAGGCGATGTAGAACCAGCCGAGCTGCACCAGCACGTTCTTGAAGAAGGGAACGGCCAGCGCCTGCGACAACGGCTCGGGTTCCAACTGCATGATGAGCACCGCGGCGACCACCGCCACACCGGTCAGCCAGGCCAGTTTCAGCTTGCCCGGCAGGCCGTTGCTGCTGCGCCGCGTCACCTTCAGATAGTCGTCGGCAAAGCCGATCAGGCCGTAGCTCAGGGTGACCGCCATGACGATCCACACATAGGGGTTGGTCATGTCCGCCCACAGCACGGTGGACAGCATCAGCGCGGCGAGAATGAGGAAGCCGCCCATGGTCGGCGTCCCCTTCTTGGTCAGCAGGTGGCTTTCCGGCCCGTCTTCGCGGATCGGCTGGCCATAGCCCTGGGTGCGGCGCAGCCAGCGGATCATCGGCGGACCGAGGCAGGCGGAAATCATCAGCGCGGTGACGACGGCGCAGGCGCTGCGGAACGTCAGATATTTGAACAGGTTGAACAGGCCGACCTGCGATACCAACGGATAGAGGAAATTATAGAGCATCGGGTCTTCCTTAATTGCCGTTGGCGACGGGCTTCATCGGCGCCGCGAGGGCGTCGAGCGTCTGCACCACGCGGCTCATGCGGCTGCCCGCCGAGCCCTTGACCATGATGGCGTCGCCGGCCCGCGCCATGGCGGCCACCGGTTGCGCCGCCAGATCCGAACTGTCGGCATGACCGGCACGGCAAGCCGCCGGCAGGGCGTCGTGCAGGTGGCGCATCAGCGGGCCGACGGTGAACACCTTGTCGATCCGCCAGTGGCGCAGCGATTCGGCGAGGCCGGCATGCAACGTCGCGGCGGCGTCGCCCAGTTCCAGCATGTCGCCGAGGACGGCGATGCGCCGGCCCTTGGCCTCGACATGCGCGGCGCCGAGATTGGCGATGGCGGCGCGCATCGAGGCGGGACTGGCATTGTAGGATTCGTCGATGACCAGGATCGAGCCGGTCCCCCAGGGCAGGCTGCGGCGCTCGCCGCGGCCCTTGGGCGCCGCCATGTTGGCCAGGGCGTTGGCGGCGATTTTGGCGTCGACGCCAAGCGCCTCGGCCGCCAGCAGCACCGCCAGGGAGTTGGACGCCCAGTGGCGGCCCGGCACGCCGATGCGATAGCTGACCTCGCGTTCCTCGATCAAGGCGAACACCGTGGTTCCGCTCTGATCGACCCCGCAATGCAACAGCCGGGCGTTGGCCTCGATGTGATTGCCGAAGCTCTGCACTCTGCCGATGCCGGCGGCATGGGCGGCGTCGCGAAGCTGTTCATAATGGGGGTTGTCGCGCGGCAAAATGGCGATGCCGCCGGCCTCGACGCCCTGAAAAATCTCCGCCTTGGCCTCGGCGATCTGGCGGGTCGAGGCGAAGAAGGCCAGATGCACCGCCTCGATGGCGGTGATCACCGCCACGTCCGGGCGCACCATCCGCGACAGCGGCGCGATTTCACCGGGATGGTTCATGCCCAGTTCGAACACGCCGAACCGCGCCGCCACCGGCAGGCGGGACAACGACAGCGGCACGCCCCAGTGGTTGTTGAGATTGCCGGCGGTGGCGTAGGTTTGTCCGGCCGCCCCCAGCGCCAGATTGAGCATCTCCTTGGTGCCGGTCTTGCCGACACTGCCGGTCACCGCGGCGATGCGGGCGGAGGAGCGGCGGCGCGCCGCTTTGGCCAGCGCGGTCAGGCCGGTCAGGGTGTCGCCGACCATCAGCAGCGGCGCGTCGGCGGCGATGCCGGCCGGCGCGCGATGGACCAGGGCGGCGGCGGCGCCGGCCGCCAGCGCTTCGCCGACATAGTCGTGGGCGTCGTGATTGGGGCCGGCCAGGGCGACGAACAGATCGCCCGGCGCCAGGGTACGGCTGTCGATGGATATGCCGGTGGCGCGCCAATCCGGACCGGTGGCGCGGCCGCCGGTGGCGACCGCCGCTTCGGCGCTGGTCCACAAGGCGGTCATGACACCTCTCCCACGGCGCGGCGGGCTTCGGCGGCATCGTCGAAGGGCACCGTCTTGTCCTTGAAAATCTGGCCGGTCTCGTGGCCCTTGCCGGCGATGACCAGCAGGTCGGCCGGGCCGAGCGCGGCGACGGCGGCGGCGATGGCGGCGGCGCGGTCGCCGATCTCGCTGGCCTCGGGACACCCCGCCATGACCTGCCCGCGGATGGCGGCCGGCGGTTCGTTGCGCGGATTGTCGTCGGTGACGAACACGCGGTCGGCCATCCGGGCGGCGATGGCCCCCATCTGCGGCCGCTTGCCGGGATCGCGATTGCCGCCGCAGCCGAACACCACCATCAGGCGGCCTTGGACGTGCGGCCTGAGCGCGGCCAGCACGTTGGCGAGGGCGTCCGGGGTGTGGGCATAGTCGACATAGACCGGGGCGCCGTTGTCCTTCATCGCCACCAGTTGCATGCGGCCGGGTACCCCGGCGAGCCGCTCCAGCGCCGCCAGACCGGGCACCGCCTCCACCCCGCTGGCCAGCGCCAGGCCGAGCGCGCAGGCGGCATTGGCCGCCTGGAAGGCGCCGACCAGCGGCAGGTCGAGGCGATAGGTCTTGCCTTCGACGGCCAGTTCGAGCGCCTGACCGGCGGGCAACGGACGGCTGGAGACGATGCGGATGTCGGTCCCCAGCGTGCCATAGCTCAGCACCCGCTGCCGGCGCAGCTTGGCCAGGGTGATCAGGCCCGCCGCCTCCGGCGTGTCGGCATTGATCACCGCCGTGCCCCATTGCGGCAGGATCTCGGCGAACAGGCGCCGCTTGGCCTGCCAATAGCGGTCCATGTCGCCATGATAATCGAGGTGATCGCGGGTCAGATTGGTGAAGGCGGCGGCGGAAATGGCGACGCCATCGAGACGATACTGGTCGAGGCCGTGGCTGGACGCTTCGAAGGCGGCATGGGTGACACCCTCGTCGGCGAGTTCCGCCAGCGTCCGGTGCAGAATCACCGGATCGGGCGTGGTCATGGTGGCGCCGGAGGCTTGCGGCTGACCGCGATGGGGAGCGACCAGTCCGACGGTGCCGAGGCTGGCGGCGCGGTGACCGAGCATCGACCAGATCTGACGGGTGAAACTGACCACCGAGGTCTTGCCGTTGGTCCCGGTGACGGCGGCCATCACCCGCGGCTGGCGGCCGTAGAACAGCGCCGCCATCAGGGCGAACCGCCGCCTCGGGTTCTCGTCGGTGACCAGCACGGCGCGCGGATCGGAGAGCACGGTTCCCTGGGGCGCCAGCACGGCGACCGCGCCTTTGGCCAACGCGTCGTCGATGAAGGCGCGGCCGTCAAAGGTGCCGCCGGGCAAGGCGGCGAACAGGTCACCCGGCCGGACGGTCCGCGAATCGGAGGTCAAGCCTTCGATTTCCGGGTCGATGGAAAAGCCGTACCCCAGCATCTCACTCAGCCTTGGCAACGGTTAACTCCCGCAAACGTCCTGCGGCATCCTCGGCCACGCGGTCCTTGTCGCCGCCCTGACCGTCGGGCGCGAACACCGGAGCGATGCCCAACAGCGGGCCGATCTGGGCGATGACGCGGCCGACCGCCGGCGCGGCGGTCCAGCCGGCGGTGGCGAAGCCGAAGCTTTCCTTGATGCCCTGCGGCTCGTCGAGCATCGCCAACACCACATATCTTGGGTCGGCGGCGGGAAATGTCGCGATGAAGGACGACAGCAACGCCTTGTGATGATAACCGCCGGCGCCGTTCTTCTCGGCGGTGCCGGTCTTGCCGGCGACGTCGTAACCGGCGACGTCGGCCTTGCCGCCGGTCCCCTTGGTCACCACCATGCGCATCATCTGGCGCAACGCTTCGGAGGTCGAGGCCTTGATCACCCGGCGGCTTTCCACCGGATCGCCGTCGTTGTGGCAGAGCAGAGTCGCCGGATGGAACTCGCCGCCATTCACCAGCGCCGAAACCCCGGTCATCATGTGCAGCGGGGTGACCGCCAGACCATGGCCGAAGGCGATGGTCATGGTGTTGATCTCCCGCCACGGATTGGGCACCAGCGGCGCGCCGCGTTCCGGCAGTTCCAGCGCCGCCGGCGTGAGCATCCCCATGCGCGACAGGAAGGCGCGCTGCTTGTCGGTGCCAAGGTCGAGCGCCATGCGCGCCGATCCGATATTCGACGAATAGATCAGGATCTCGGGAACGGTGAGCCAGCGGTTCTCCGGGTGGTAATCGGTGATTTCGTAGCGGGCGATCTTGATCGGGTGGGCGGCGTCGAAGCTGCTCTCCGTCGTCGCCGTGCCGTAATCGAGAGCGGCGGCGGTGTTGAACAGCTTGAAGGTGCTGCCCATCTCGTAGACGCCGAGGGTCGCGCGGTTGAACAAGGCGTCGGGGGTGACGCCGGTCAGATCGTTCGGATTGAAGTCGGGCAGCGAGACCATGGCGACCAGTT
>Ga0181520_10008695_pt1 | contig 14307 bp, 12 predicted proteins | sample PEATcosm2014_Bin_29_FD_132451 | JGI IMG/M metagenome (GOLD analysis project Ga0181520, IMG submission 132451) | Peatland microbial communities from MTU Mesocosm Facility, Houghton, MI, USA - PEATcosm2014_Bin02_30_metaG | ecosystem: Environmental > Terrestrial > Soil > Wetlands > Peat | place... | reverse complement strand
CAGATTCTGACCCCCGGTTTGGTCCAGATGGTGACCGTCCTCCAGCTCAATCGCCTGGAGCTAAAGGAGATGATCACCCAGGAGATCGTCAAGAATCCGGTCCTGGAAGAGGCCACCGAGGAACCCGGCGAAGAGGTTACGCCGGAAGAATTGATGCCTCTGCTGGAGCAGGAAGCGGTCACCGACGCGGCGGATAAGCAGATACTGGAAGCCGCTGCGCTGAACGGCATCAACGCTCTGGATGGGGTCGGCAGCGACGTAGCCATCAACGGCAATCTCTTCCCGGATGCCGAGGAAACCGCCGCCGCCGCTCCCGATGGGGAAACCGCCGTTCTGGAGCCGCCGGCGGCCACCGATCCGTTCGACGAAATCGATTTCGGTTCCTTCTTCGACGATTACCTCGATCCCGGCTACAAGAGCCCGGCTTCGGAATCGGTCGAGAAGCCCTCGTTCGAGACTTTCCTCTCCACGCCGCTCACCCTGGGCGATCACCTCCGCTCGCAGTTGAGCGTCAGCCTGGTCTCGGACGCGATTCGCGAGGCCGCCGAATCCATCATCGGCAACCTGGATGAGGATGGCTACCTGTTTGCCTCGCTCGAAGAAATCGCCACCGCCGGCGAGCACAAGATCGAGGAAGTGGAAGAGGCCCTGCGGGTGGTGCAGTCGCTCGATCCGGCGGGCGTGGGCGCGCGCAGCCTGCGCGAGTGCCTGCTGCTGCAGATCGAAAGCGTCAACGGCAAGGGCGGGGTGGCCTGGCAGATCGTTTCCAGCTACCTGCGCCTGCTCGAAGCGCGGCAGCTCAAGGAACTGGCCAAGGTGCTGGCCAGGCCCATGGAGCACATCGAAATCGCCGCGGGCATGATCCGCCACCTCAATCCGCGGCCGGGGCTGCGCTATTCGGGCGCCGGGGCGCGGGTGGTCGAGCCGGACGTCTATTTCATCAAGGATGGCGACGACTACATCATCCAGATGAACGACGAGGATGTGCCGCAGCTCCGGCTGAACGCGCAATACCGGCGCATGCTGGAGCGCGACAACGGGGCCACCAAGGAAGTGCGCGATTACGTGCGCGAACGCTACACCTCGGCCATCCAGCTCATGAAGAACATCGAGCAGCGGAAGCAGACCATCATGCGCGTCTGCCAGGCCATCGTGCGGCGCCAGTTGGAGTTCCTGGCGCACGGGCTCGACCGGCTCAAGCCCATGATGATCAAAGAGGTGGCCGAGGAGGTGGGCGTGCACCCCTCCACCGTGAGCCGCGCCGTGGCCGGAAAATACGTGCACACGCCGCAGGGCGTCTTCGAGCTGCGCTATTTCTTCTCCGAAGCCGTGCAGGGACCCTCGGGCGGTTCCACGCCGCTGCTGCTGCTCAAGCGCATGGTGAAGAAGATGATCGAGGAAGAAGACCGCAGCAAGCCCCTCACCGACGAGCAGATCACGGCTCTCCTGCAAAACCTGGGCATCAACGTCACCCGGCGGACTGTGGCAAAATACCGTGAAGACATGAAGATTCCTTCCACGCACCAGCGCCGTATTCGCAACTGAAATTCCCCGGATAGGTTATAACTAAGACAGGAGAGGGCGTCGATGCCGTTTTGCGTTCACCAAGGGGGAACCAGATGAAGATCACCTATACGGGCAGGCAGGTGGAGTTGGCGCCGGCTCAGTTGAAGAAACTGGAGGCCCGCTTCGCCAAGATCGGTAAGCTCCTGGACGGGAGGCGGGAATGCGAGGCGCACGTGATTCTATCGCTCGAGCGCCACCTGCACTCCGCCGAAGTCACGGTTAATTACTACAACCATCAGCTCGTGGGAGTCGGCGCGGACAACGATCTGTTCACCGCCATCCATTCCGCGGCCGAGAAGCTCGAAAAGCAGGCCGTCAAGGCGCGCACCAAGTGGCGCGACATCAAGCGCGCGCCGCGCAAGGCGGCTGCCGCGGAGGCGGAAGAAAAGATCGCAGAGCCGCCTGCCGAGACCGCGCCCGAGCCGGAGGCCGAAGGCCTGATCGAGCGCCGCATCTACCACGTCAACCATCATCAGAAGCGCAAGCCCATGACGCTCGACGAAGCCCTGCTGGCAATGGAGAAGAAGCGGGACTACCTAGTCTACCGCGACGCCGAAACCGATCGCGTCTCGGTGCTGGTGCGCCGGCCGGATGGGGATTTCGACCTGGTCGAAGGATAGCGCCCGGCGATGAAGAGCAAGGCTGCCCGCCCGCCGGCGCACCCTGCCGAGCGGGCGCCGCGTAAGCCGGAACTGGTCATCATTACCGGACTGAGCGGCTCGGGAAAGGGATCGGTCCTCAAAGCGCTGGAGGATCTCGGCTTCTATTCGGTCGATAATCTGCCGGTGGAGCTGATCCCCAAATTCGCCGAGCTGACCCACGAAAACCCTTCCATTCACGCCGCGGCGCTGGTAGTGGACGTGCGCGAAGGCGAGGGACTCAAGCGCTTCCCGGAGGCGCTGGCGGCGATCCGGCGCAAGGTCCCCACCCGCCTGATCTTCCTGGAGGCCGACGACGGCGCCATCGTGCGCCGCTTCAGCGAGACGCGCCGGCCGCACCCGCTGGGCACCGACCGCTCCATCCCCAAGAGCATTCGCACTGAGCGCACCCAGCTTGCGCCGATACGCGCCATAGCGGACCTGATCATCAACACCTCCAAGTTCACCGTGCACGAACTGCGCGAGTTCATCGGCGAGCGCTTCGGCGGACAGGGCGATGGCTCCAACATTCTGATCTACGTCACCAGCTTCGGATACCGCCACGGCATCCCGCCCGATAGCGACCTGGTTTTCGACGTGCGCTTTCTGCCCAACCCCAACTATATTCCGCGCTTCAAGAACCTGACCGGACGCAATCCGGCGGTGGCCCGCTACATTCGCTCTTTCCCCCAGACGGTGGAGTTCATCGAGCGTATCAGCGACCTGCTGGTATACCTTCTGCCGCACTATATCCGGGAAGGCAAGAGCTACCTGACGATCGCGTTCGGATGCACGGGAGGGCAGCACCGCTCGGTGATGATGGCCGAGCAGATCCGCAAGAACCTTTCGCATGCCGGTTTCAAGGTGAAGGCCAGCCACCGCGATATCGTGAAGCACTAAGGCGAGCGAAAGCCTGCCCCGCCTTTACCATCACGCCGGACTTTCGGCGGCCCGTCCGCGGGCCACTTCCGCTACCGCATCCACGAATTGCCGGGCGACGCGCGGAGCGTCGAACTGCTCCACCCAGGCGGTTCCGGTGCGGGCCAGGGCGGCGCGGCGATCCGGATCGCGCCAGAGCGCTTCGATCGCCTGGGCCAGAGCGGCGGGGTCATCGGGGTCCACCAGCGTGCCGTGCGGAATCGTTTCGGGCATGGCGCCGGCTCTCGCGGCCACGATGGGGCGGCCGGCGGCCATGGCCTCCAGCAGCACGATGCCAAAGCCCTCCTGTGCGCTGGGCAAACAGAAAAGCGTGGCGCGGTTGTACTCGGCGGCCAGCGCCGCGCGCGAGACATCGCCCAGCCAGACAACCGTGTCCTCGAGGTGCAATTCTCGCGCCAGGCTGTGCCATTCGCGACGGAAGGGGCCATCCCCCACGATGCGGACAGCCAGATCCGGTATACGGCCGCGCAGCATTTCGGCGGCGCGCAGCAGCACATCCACGCGCTTGCGACGATAGAGGCGCCCGACAAACAGCACCGTGCAGCCCGGCGGCGCGGCGGCCGGGTTAGAGGCCAGCGCGCGGCGCCAGCGCGCCAGGTCGATCGGCTCCGGAACCACCGTGGGAAGCCGCTCGAGGCCGTAGAGTTCCCGCGCGCGCTCCGCCGAGTAGCGGCTGGTCACCAGCACGCGGGCCGCGCGTCGCACGTGCTCCCGCTCGCGGCGGGCCTGCATGGACATGGTGAAGCGCGCCGCGCCGCGCTCGAAGCGGATTTCATCGGCGATCACGCCCTTCAGGGCGGCCACGTGCGCACCCACCCCGGCGATGCGGTAGCCATCCAGATCGAACCCCACGGTCACGTCGTATGCGGCCGAGGGGCGCAGCCGCCAATTGAAAACCAGGCGCTCGAAGGTGTAAACCGGCAGGCGCAGGCGCGGGGTCTCGAACTCGACGGTGTGGCCCAGCTCGCCGAGAGCTTCGGCCAGCAGGCGAATGCCCACGTACGTGCCGCTGCCGCGCCGGATATCGAGAGGCGTCGAAGTGAGGAACCGCAGGCGCACTCAGAATATGATAACTAGAGAGGTGGCACCTATTTCATCCGCGAAAAAAGCCGTTTGCCTGCTGAGCGGCGGCCTGGATTCTTCCACTTGCCTGGCGCTGGCGCGGCGCGAAGGCTACGCCTGCTACGCGCTCTCGTTCGATTACGGCCAGCGGCATCGCGTGGAGCTGGAAGCCGCCGCCCGCATGGCCGCGCGGCTGGGCGCGGAGCGGCACGTGGTGGCCGCGATCGGCGGCCTGGATGCTTTCGGAGGCTCGGCGCTCACCTCGGCCATCGAGGTTCCCAAGGGGCGCTCGCCCGAGGAGATGGGCCACGGCATCCCGGTAACGTACGTGCCGGCGCGCAATACCATCTTCCTTTCCTTCGCGCTGGCCTGGGCCGAGGTGCTGGAGAGCTCCGACATTTTCATCGGGGTGAACGCGCTCGATTATTCCGGCTATCCGGATTGCCGGCCCGAATACATCGAGGCCTACCAGCGCATGGCCAACCTGGCCACCAAGGCGGCCGTGGAGGGGCGCACGAAGGTCGAGATCCACACCCCGCTGCTGCGGCTGACCAAGGCCGAGATCGTGAAGCTGGGGCGCGAGCTGGACGTCGATTTCAGCCTGACCTTCAGTTGCTACGATCCCACTCCGGACGGGCGCGCCTGCGGGCTGTGCGACGCCTGCCTGCTGCGTCGCAAGGGATTCGAAGAGGCCGGCCTTGAGGATCGCTGAGCTGTTCTATTCGCTGCAAGGGGAAGGCGCGCTGGCCGGTATGCCCTCGGTTTTCGTGCGCACGAGCGGCTGCAACCTGCGCTGCGCGTGGTGCGACACGCCCTACACCTCCTGGCAGCCGGAGGGAACCGAGCTGCCGCTCGAGCGCATTCTGGATGAGGTGCGGGCGCATCCCACCGATTATGTGGTGGTGACGGGCGGCGAGCCGATGATTGCGCCGGAGATCGTTCCGCTCACCGGGCGCCTGCGGGAGCTGGGAAAACACATCACCATCGAAACCGCCGGGACGGTCTTCCACCCGGTGGACTGCGACCTGATGAGCATCAGCCCCAAGCTGGCCAACTCGCGTCCGGAGGGCGAATGGGCCGCCCGGCACGAGCGCACGCGAATCAATCCCGAGGCGCTCGGCGAGCTGACGCGGCGCTACGAATACCAGCTCAAATTCGTGATCGAGAAGCCTGAGGATATCGAAGAGGCCCGCGCCCTGGCGGCGGCCCTGGAGACGCCGCGCGAGCGCGTCATCCTGATGCCCGAGGGCACCGATCCCGAGCGGCTGCGCGAGCGCGCACGCTGGCTGGCGGAGCTATGCAAGGAGGAGGGATTCCGTTTCGGCCCGCGCCTGCACGTCGATCTTTGGGGCAACCGCCGTGGCGTATAAAGCGGCGCGCGGCGAACCGGCATAAACTGAAGAGGGAGGGACCGGTTGCATTCGCACACCCACGAACACAGCGGAACGGGCACGGTCCTGGGCTGGTCGCTGGTCGCCACTCTGGCGTTCGTAGCGGTGGAGGTGGTGGCGGGGATGCAGGCGCATTCGCTGGCGCTCGTCTCCGATGCCGGCCACAACTTCACCGACGGCCTGGCTCTGCTGCTCTCCTGGTTCGGTTTCTACCTGCAATCCAAGCCCGCCGATGAAAGCCGCACCTACGGGTACCAGCGCGCCGGGGTCCTGGTGGCATCGGTGAACGCGGTCGCGCTGGGGTGCCTGGCGGGGTGGATCTTCTACCAGAGCGTGCTGCGGTTTGGCGATCCCCAGCCGGTGCGCGAGACCACCATGATGATTGTGGCCGCGTTGGGCATAGCGGTGAACGGTGGGATCGTGCTGGCGCTGCGCAGCGCCAGCCGGGGCGATATCAATATCCGCAGCGCCTTCCTGCATATGCTGGGCGATGCCGCCGGCGCGGGTGCCATCGTGGCCGGCGCGCTGGTCATACGGTACACCGGATGGGTGCAAGTGGACCCGCTGCTCTCGATGCTCATCGGCGGTCTGATCGTGTGGACCGCCTGGGGAATTATCCGGGAGGCGCTCAACATTCTGCTGGAGGGGCTGCCGAGCGGCCTGCGGCTGCCGGATGTGGTCGCCGCTATGCGCGCGCTCGAAGGCGTGCTGGACGTGCACGACCTGCACATTTGGAGCCTGGGTTCGAGCACCCACGCGCTGAGCTGCCACGTGCTGATCGAAGACGTGCCGCTTTCTTCGAGCGACGCCATTCTGCGCGGGCTGAACGAACTGCTCGAAGAGCACTTCCAGATCTGCCATACCACCATCCAGTTCGAGCACGTGAGCTGCGCCATCTCGGCGAACGGCTGCGCCATCCCGGTGCGGCCGCATAGCGAAGAGCAGCACCATCACCATTCCGACACCCCCGGACACTAACCAAGGAAGTATAGGTGCGGCTTAGGGCTGCATTGTATAGTCGAGACGGCTGGCAGCTTCGCGGCTGGCCGCCGAACGCACTTATGCTTAGCGCACTTGCCACCGCCACCCAGGCCGAGCCGGAAGAAACCCGGCCCGCCATCCCCGACCGCCTGGAAGATTTAGGGATCCCCCGCGCCCTGGTTAGCGACCTGATTCTGCGGTACTTATGGCAGCACGGCTCGGGCACCCTGGCCTCTCTTCACGACCGGCTGAAGCTCTCTTTCGGCGTGCTGGAGGCCATGTTCCACCAGTTCCGCCAGCAGCACGTTCTGGAAGTGAAGGGCATGCTGGGGAACGATTACATGTTCTCGCTCACCAGCACGGGCCGCGAGTTGGCGGCGTCGCGCACCGAGGTGTGCCAGTACGTCGGCCCGGCGCCCGTCTCGCTGCAGCAGTATTTCCAGGTGGTCAAGTCGCAAAGCGCGCACGTTCGGCTGAGCCGCGAGATCCTCCGCCAGGCGTTTAGCGACCTGGTGCTGCCGGACAAGCTGCTCGATCAGCTCGGCCCGTCGCTCATCGGGCATCAATCCCTGTTTCTGTATGGCGGGACCGGCAACGGCAAGACCAGCATCGCCGAGAGGATTCTGCGGATCTACCGCGACACCGTCCTGGTGCCGTACACCGTGGAGGTGGATGGCCACATCATCAGCCTGTTCGACCCGGTGGTGCACCGCGTGGCGGGCTCGGAGGATCCCCTGCTCGATCCGCGCTGGATACGCTGCCATCGGCCCTGCATCACGGTAGGCGGAGAGCTGGTGGCCTCCATGCTGGAATTGCAGGTGGACCAGCAGACACGCTCCTACATCTCGCCCTGCCAGATGAAGGCCAACAACGGGATTCTGATCATCGACGATTTCGGCCGCCAGGTGATCAAGCCGCGCGAGCTGCTGAACCGCTGGGTGGTTCCCCTGGACCGCCGCGTGGATTACCTGACGCTGACCTCCGGAATGAAGTTCCAGGTCCCCTTCGAGATGATGGTGGTCTTCTCGACCAACCTGAACCCGCGCGATCTGGCGGACGAAGCCTTCCTGCGCCGCATCGAGACCAAGGTGCTGGTGGAGAATGTGGACGCCGAGGTGTTCGACCGCATTTTCGAGCGCGTCCTGGAGGGCTACCATATTTCCTCCGAAACCGGTTCCGCCGAATACCTGCGGGTGCAGTGCCGCGCCGCGGGAGCCAAATTTCTCCGGGCCTGCTACCCTGGCGATATCTGCCGGCTGGTCAAAGCCATCAGCGAATACGAGGGCCGCGCGATGCGCATCAGCCGCGCCAATATAGACCGCGCCGTGGCGCTGTACTTCGCCAAAGACGAATCCGGCGATCCGCTCGAAACCCACTGAGCCAGGACAAGATTGCCGCGCCTCACGTAAGCCCGGGCGCTGCCGGCCCGGGTCTCCTCCCACAGGTGAAAAGTGGTACTCGGCGTGCAACCGTAACACTGATCACATTTGGGGAGGGAAATCTAATGGCAAAGGGGTTCGTGGCGATCACGGCGGAGCGCTGTAAAGGCTGCGGCTTCTGCGTGGAGTTCTGTCCCACGCACGTTCTGTCGCTATCACCCGCTTTCAACTCTAAGGGTTATCACCCTCCACACGCGGTAGCCGCGGAGAAATGCAGCGGTTGCGACCTGTGTGGAATGTACTGTCCGGACTTCGCAATTTTCGGAGCGCGCCATGCACGCTGACCCCCGAGGCGTCCTGACGGGCGTGCATTTTCTCGACGGCGATCACGCCTGCTGTGAGGGAACTCTCGCAGCCGGTGCGCGATTTGCCGCAGGATATCCTATCACCCCCTCGACGGAGGTGGTGGAACGGTTTGCGTCGCGAATTCCTACAGTGGGCGGCATTTTCGTGCAATTGGAGGATGAGCTGGCTGCCTCTATCGCCATCCAGGGAGCCGTGTGGGGCGGCGCCAAAGCCTTCACGGTGACTTCCGGTCCGGGATATTCGCTGATGATGGAGCACATCGGCTACGCGGCCATGACCGAGACGCCGTGCGTCTTCGTGAATGTGCAGCGCGGCGGGCCGTCTACTGGTTTGCCCACTCTGCCGGCGCAGGCCGACATGATGCAGGCGCGCTGGGGGTCGCACGGCGATTACGGCACCATCGCGCTGTGCCCCAACTCGCCCCAGGAGAGCTTCGATCTGACCATCCAGGCGTTCAACCTGGCCGAGGAGTTCCGCGTACCGGTGATGGTGATGCTCGACGAGTGCGTGGGCCACATGACCGAGAAGGTGGTAATTCCGGAGCCCGACCGGATCGATGTCACGCCGCGCCGCTATACCAAGCTGCCGCCTGGAGAGTTTCGCCTCTATGAGCCACGGGAGGACGGGGTTCCCGATATGGTGCGTGCCGGGGAAGGCTACCGCTTCCACGTCACCGGGCTGACGCACGACGAGCGCGGTTATCCCAGCATGAACGTGGAGACCCAGGATCGCAAAGTCCGGCGGCTGCAAGAGAAGCTGACGCCGCTGGCCAACGAGCGCGCGCTTTTCGACGCCGCCAACCTGGAGGACGCCGAAGTGGTGGTGGTCTCCTACGGCATCACCTCGCGCGTGGCGCAGCGAGCGCTCGAGATGGCGCGCGAGCGCGGCGTGCGGGCAGGCAAGTTCCGGCTCATCACGGCGTGGCCCTTTCCGGCCGCGCACGTTCGCGAGCTGGCGGGGCGGGTGAAGGCCTTCGTGGTTCCGGAGCTGAACCTTGGGCAGATGTCGCTCGAAGTGGAGCGCGCCGCGGCCGGGCGCGCGGTGACGATTCCGGTGACCCACGCGGGCGGCACGGTGCACAGCCCGGAAACGATTCTCAAGGCCATTCTGGAGGCGGCCCGATGACCGAAAAGACACTCGAAATTCCCGTGGAGGTTCCCGAGGGGGCGCGCAACCCCGTCGAGCCGTTTCTGCGCATGGAGCGCATGCCGCACATCTGGTGTCCGGCCTGCGGCATCGGCACCACGGTCAACTGCTTCGCGCGGGCTCTCGAGAATTCGAAAGTCGATCTCGATAAGGTCGCGATCGTCTCGGGCATCGGCTGCACGGGCCGCGTGGCGGGCTACGCGGCGCTCGATTCGTTCCACACCACGCACGGACGCGCCATTCCCTTCGCCACCGGGCTGAAGCTGGCCAATCCGGAGCTGCAGGTGGTGGTGTACTCGGGCGATGGGGACCTGTTCGCCATCGGCGGCAACCATTTTATCCACGCTGCGCGCCGCAACATGGATCTCAAGGTCATCTGCGTAAACAACATGACCTACGCCATGACGGGCGGCCAGACGGCGCCTACCACGCCCGGCGAATCGATTACGGCGACGGCGCCCTACGGCGTTTTCGAGCCGACCTTCAACCTGGTGGCTCTGGCGGAAGCCGCCGGCGCTTCCTACGTGGCGCGCTGGACCACTTACCACGTCAAGCAGCTCAGCCACTCCATGGAAGAGGTCTTCCAGAGGAAGGGCTTCTGCTTCATCGAGGTGCTCTCCCCCTGCCCCACGCTCTACCAGCGCCGCAACAAGATGGGGGATGGGCTGGACGCCATGAAGTACTACAAGACCGCGGGCAAGATCCGCAACGGCGCACCCACGGGCGAATGCAATCTGACCCGCACGGGAGAGATTGTCCTGGGCAAGTTCGTGGATCGCCAGCGGCCGGATTACCTGGAAATGCTGCGCGCCCAGATGACCCACACGCTGGGCGACCGTTACGTGGAACCGGAGGCGCAATGTTGCGGCGAATGCTAACCGAAATTCGCATCGCGGGATTCGGCGGGCAGGGCGTGATCCTGGCCGCCGCGGTGATCGGCAAGGCAGCCGCCATCTTCGAGGGCGGCTACGCCACCATGACGCAGAGCTTCGGGCCGGAGGCGCGAGGCGGCTCATCGAGCGCCCAGGTGATCCTCTCGAGCGAGCCGATCCTGTATCCCTACGTGACGCAGCCGGACGTGCTGGTGGTGATGTCGCAGGAAGCCTACACGCGCTTCGCTCCGCAGTTGAAGCCCGACGGCATCCTGATCGTCGAGCAGGACCTGGTGCACCTGGATAGCAAACTCAACCACAAGGTGGTCTACGGCGTGCCGGCTACGCGCCTGGCCGAGGAGTTGGGCCGCAAGATGGTGCTCAACATCGTGATGGTGGGGTACTTCGGCGCGGTCACCAAGTTGGTGGACCATGAGGCGCTCCGCAAGGCGGTGGCCGATTCGGTCCCGCCCGCCATGCAGAAGCTCAACCTCGAGGCCTTCGATAAAGGCTTCGAATACGGTTCCACGGTCGCCGGTCAGATGACCGAAAACGGCGACAGGGAATCGAGCGCTTCCAAGCTGGAAGTGGGATAAACCGGCGCCAGTCGCGCGGCCACCTCTTCGGCGGCTTTCCGGCCGGCGATGAAGGCGTGATCCGAATTGTAATATTCCCACTCGCTGTAGCGGCCCGCCAGAACGATATCGCGCTCCGCCAGCCAGTCGCGAATGGCCTTCACGGCCTTGGCACGCCCGTGATCGTAGACCACGTAAGCGTAGGGCATGTCCACCTGGGCGGTGGTCCACACGGGATCCTCGGGCTGGAAGATGCCCACCTTGTGGCAATCCGCGATGCAGCGGCGAACGAGATCGTCGCCCTCGGCGGGCAGCGGCTTGTGCGGCGAATAGGTGATCTCGCAGGTCAGCCCGAAGCCGCCCGGCGGGTTGCAGTGCGGGCTGGCATTGCCCTGCACGAAGATGCGATGGAAGACGGTGTCGCCGGGGTAGTAGATCCAGTGCTTCTCGGTGAGATTTTCGCGGCCCACGCCGATGTGAACGCAGCGCACCGAGACATGCCGCAGGCTGGCGGCGGCGGCGCGAATGTCCGCTGGGGCCTCCTCGCCGATCTGGCGGATCAGCACGGGCAACGGCATGGTACTCACCAGGGATTCGTAACGCAATTGGGAGCCATCGCCCAGAACGATGGTGTGCTCGCGCGGCGAAACCTTCGCCACGCGGCTCGCGAGGCGCAGCTCGCCTTTGAGATACGGAATCCAGGCATCCATGAGCGCCTGGAAGCCGCCGCGCAGCGGATAGCCGAAGCGCGCATTGGGTCCCATGGGCTTGGGCTTGGGCGAGAGCGCGCCCTCGATCATCTCCTCCAGGTCCGGCAGAGGCACGCGGCCGCCCAGCCAGGAAGTCTCCATTTCGTGCAGCGGCACCGCCCACAGCTTGCGGTTGTAGGGGATGGCGAAATACTTGGCGATGCCCGAGCCCCACACCTTGTAGATGAACTCCTCGAAGTTGCGCGGCTCGGCGCCGGGCGGAGCACCGGCGGCGGCCGGTTCGGCAAGGGCCGCGGAGGCTTCCAGGATGCCATCGGCGCAGCAGTCCTTCACGTCGCCGTGTTTGATCTCGGGCGTCTTGCAATGCGCGCCGCCATTGGTTTTGCCGTTCGTGCCATTGGCGCCGTTGGCTTTGCGGGGCGGTTTGAGAGCGCCGAAGCGCGCCTCGATGGCGCCCGTGAGGCATTCCCGGATCACGTTGGCCGGCAGGCCGTAGAGCGACCCCTGGAAGGGATAGCGCGTGTACACGTTTTGGCTATAGATCCAGGCTTCGCGGTCCTGCCAATGCACGTTGTCGCCGAGCAGCATCTTGTAGAGCTGGTGTACGTAGGGCTCGTTGGAAAACATGATGTGGCCGGCGAAATCGAAGGTGAAGCCATCGACTTCGAGCGAGCGGCACCAGCCGCCCACGCGGCTGTTCTGCTCGAGCAGTATGGAATCTTCGCCCAGGTGATAGGCCGCGCTCAAACCGGTGGGTCCGGCGCCGACCACGATAGCGCGGTACCGCTCTCTCACGGTCGCGGCTCGGCGCGCGGCAATGCGCTCGGCAACCAGTTCCTCCATGCGGCGGACCGTGCTATCCCACGACGTTCCGGCCACCACCGCGCGCATCTTGAGCTGGCGTTCGGCGCGCTCGGCCGGCAAGGCCGCGAGGGCCCGATCGCAGGCGGCGATGAACTCCTCCGGCGTGCCGCCCAGGTAAACCATCTCGCCGTACGGTTCGGCCACGTCCGTGATGGGCGTGCTGACGATGGTCTTGCCGGCGGCCATGTATTCGAGCGTTTTGGTGGGGCTGATGAATTTAGTGGACTGGTTGCGCGCAAAGGGCAGCAGGCAGACGTCCCAGCCCTTCAGATACGCGGGCAACTGCTTATAGGAGCGCTGGCCAAAATAGCGGATGTTGGGGCGTTGCGGCAGGGTGGCGGGATCGATCTTGACCACCGGACCCACCAGCACGATATTCCACTCGGGGTGCGCATCCGCCAGAGCTTCGATGAGGCGCGTGTCCAGGCGCTCATCGATCACGCCGAAATAGCCGAGCCGGGGATGCAAAAGATCGGCCTGGTCGGCGGCTTCCTGCATGCCGTTGGCAGCGGTGGCGAAGTGCTTTGCATCCACGCTGCTGGGAAAACAGTGCACCCGCGGATGGCGGTCCTTCTTGGCCCGGTAGAGGCTCGGGCCGCCGGTGAAAACCAGGTCCGCGGCGCGCATCAGATCGGCTTCGCGCTCGATCAGTTCGGCCGGAGCGTTGAGAAACGCGGAAAGCTCGTCCATGCAATCGTACACCACCGCCTTCGGCTGAAGCCCGTCGGCCAGCGGGTAAGCCATGGGTGTGTAGAACCACAGAACGTAATCGGTGAGGCTCTCTTTTTCCACGAGCTCGCGTACCAAACTCTTCAGGTGAGGCATCTGCTCGGTATGAAAGCCATGCGCGCGGACGGGAGTCAGGGGACGGCAAACCAGCACATTCGGTTCGGGCTGGTGAAACTGCCACTGAGGATGCGAGGATTCGCACAAAACGGGCTCCTCGATAAAAATTACACGCCGGGATGAAGCCAGCCGCGACAGCAAATGCTGCGGGCGCTGGTACACAAAGTCCCAACGCAGGTGGGAAAACGTAACAATCGTAGGGGCAAACTGCATCTTTCCTCCTGCTCTGAGTTAAAAATCCGAGTGCGTAGCGCCCCGCCAGGGAGGCGGGTTATGCCCCGGAGGGTGCAGATGGCCTGCCAGTGTGTGGAAGCGTGCCCGTGGCGCTTTAGGGCAATAGTTTCTGTGCTTTGCGAAGCGCGGCGCCGTACTCTTCGTGGAGTACGCGCTGATACTTGCCGGGGCCGTCGGGGCGCATGTCCCACAGGCCGCTGTTGTGCCAGTGCGTGGCATCCTCCCAATCGAAGCGATCGAGAATGGGGTAGAGGCACACGCCCTGAAGGTTCACACCCGCCTGGCGCGCCAGCACGCATTCAGCGGCGATCTCATCCAGCCACGGCGCGCGGCCGATGCCGTAATGGCTGGTTTCGGCGATCGCCAGCGGCCGGTTGTATCGCCCGGCGACCTCCGCCAGCAGAACGTGCAGCGGCACCCAGCGGGGATCGTCCGAGCCGGCATCCCAATGCAGCTTGCGCCCGCCGGGGACTTCCCACTGGTTGGCGGCGTAGAAGTTCACGCCCACGATATCGAGGTAATGTTCGGCGCCTCCCAGCTCCGGCGCCATGCGCCCCGCGATCATGTCCCAGGCTTCGAACTGGCTGGCGCGCTGGGCCTCGGCGGGCTTCTTGATCCATGGCAGCCAGCGGCGCGGCACGTTGTGAATCAGCGGCTCGGGAAAAAGGAAGCGCGCTGCGGGATCGGCCTCGCGGACGGCATCCACGGCGGCCAGCGCGGCGCGCACGAACTGGCGCT
>Ga0181520_10008694_pt1 | contig 14308 bp, 14 predicted proteins | sample PEATcosm2014_Bin_29_FD_132451 | JGI IMG/M metagenome (GOLD analysis project Ga0181520, IMG submission 132451) | Peatland microbial communities from MTU Mesocosm Facility, Houghton, MI, USA - PEATcosm2014_Bin02_30_metaG | ecosystem: Environmental > Terrestrial > Soil > Wetlands > Peat | place... | reverse complement strand
TGAAACTCCGCACCTGGCGATCACCTATCAGCCGACTGCCGAATCGACCTTTATGAGGGATTAACCAATGCTGACTCGACGGGAATTCCTTCAGACCGGGGCTGCGGCCGCAGGGCTTTTGCTGCCCGGCGCAGAAGTTCCAATCAAGCGGCTCGCCATCATCGCGACCATTTACAAGTACCTTTCACATGCCCAGCATATTGGCGACCGATTTCTCGTCGGCTATCCATACGCCGGCGCCTGGCAAAAACCCGCGGTTAAGGTGGTTTCACTTTACGTGGACCAGAAACCGGAGGGCGACCTAAGCGGTGAACGCGCCCGTGAATTCGGCTTCCATGTATATCCCACCATTGCCGAAGCGCTGTGCTGCGGCGGCAAGGAGTTGGCGGTGGATGCCGTCCTGATCGTTGCCGAACACGGCGATTATCCGCGCAACGAAAAGGGCCAGATACTGTATCCCCGGTACGAGTTTTTCCAGCAGTGCACTGAGGTTTTCAAGCGCAGCGGCCGGTCTGTGCCGGTTTACAACGACAAGCACCTTTCCTACAGCTTTCCCAAAGCGAAGAGCATGGTGGAAACGTCGCGCCGCCTGGACTTTCCCATGCTTGGCGGATCATCTCTGCCTGTCACTTTTCGTTTGCCTGAACTTGAATTGCCCCTAGGATGTGAGATCGAGGACGCTTTAATGGTGGGCGAGGGCGGGTCCGATCCTATGGATTTTCATGCGCTGGAAGCCCTGCAATGCATGGTGGAACGACGCGAGCACGGCGAGACGGGCGTTAAAGCCGTGCAAATGATCGAGGGCGACGAGGTGTGGAAGGCAGGCGACGAAGGCCGCTGGTCGAAGGATTTGCTGATTTCCGCCCTTTCGCGCAGCGACACGCCATTGGGTATGGATGCGGCAGAGAGTCGGCCCGAGGACCTGGTTTCATCGGGCCAATTGCCGAAGCTTGTTGCCAATCCCGCTGCTTACTTTATTGAATACCGCGACGGGCTGAAGGCCACCCTATTGATGCTTGACGGCGCTTTGCAGGATTTCAACTTTGCCGCGCGGCTGAAAGACGTGCCAGCGGTCCAGTCGACGCAATTCCTCTTAACGCCCATTCCGAATGTGACTTACTCGGCATGCCTGGTGCACGGGATCGACCAGATGTTCCAAACGCGCGTGGCGCCGTACCCGATCCAGCGGACGCTTCTGGTTAGCGGCATCCTGGAAAGCTGCTTGACTTCCAAAGTGCAGAATCACCAGCGGCTGGAAACACCCCATCTCGATGTGGCTTACCAGCCGCCGGCGCGTACCACATTCTGCCGAAGCTAAGCTGGAATCCTCCCCTTGCTTGGAAGGGCGGGGCTTCATAGGCTGCGGAAAAACTCTTCGAGAATATTCATCCTTGATCCCCGCAGGGGATTGATATAGTAGCCGGGGGCAACGCCCCCGGAAAACGTGTCCCCCAACAAGGTTCGACCCTGAAAGGGTCGAACTCGGATGGCAATTTGCATGTCTGCGTCTCACATTTGTGGGAAATGCGACCCTTTCAGGGTCGGGGACGGCGGACCGGGCTTTCCGGGGGCGCTGCCCCCGGCTACTATATTGTGCCCTTGCAGGGCGTCGAGGAGACCACGGGTCTTTCCGCAGCCTGTTCAGCCCCGCCTTTAATGGGCCATCAGGATCATTTCCAAGTCACGCGTCCCTTCCGCTTAATCGGGAACCGTCCACACGATGGCGCGAGCGTAGATTCCGCGGAGATCCGGTTTGACAGGGATTGTGTCCTTGAGGTCATCGACGCCGTAGTAGAGGGTCACGATCTTGCCCGGCGCCACCTCAACGGAGCTGGGATAGCCGCAGTCGAGCCGCTGTGCGTCGGCGGCCAGGATGATGACGTCTGGTCCCCAAGTTTGACCCAAGTCCCGGCTGAGCATGGCTCGCGCGCCGAAGGGGCGATTGCGCTCGCCGTAGCAGAGGAGCAGGTGGCCGTCTTTCAGCAGGATCACGTTTGCCGGGTGCTCCATATTGTGGGTGACCTGGCGGGGTGGACTCCACGTGCGGCCCTTGTCGGTGGAAAACGAAACATCCAGGTGCTGCCCCACATTGGAACGGAGCATGGCCAGGATTCTTCCATCCGGCAGAACCAGCAGGTCAGTTTCGTTGTAGTTTTCCGCAATCACCGATGGGTCGCCCCACGTCGTGCCGCCGTCCTTGGAGCGGTAAACCTGGGTGATACTGACCGGAGACGCGCCGGGCGTGATTTTCAGAGAATAGACATCCATCAATGCGGTGCCGTCAGGCAGTTGCACGATTTTCCCGAAAGGCGAAGGACAGGTTTCCATCGGCAGCGGCGATTTGAACGGTCCTTTCCAGGTGTTGCCGTGATCGTTCGAACGCAGGGTATAGATGCCATCGGTTAAACGATCTTTCAGACTTTCACCGTTGGGACCATAACTCCGGTCGATTTCATACGCCACAAGGACCGAGCCATCGTTGAGCTGGCCCATCGCGGGATTGCGGTGGTCCATAGGGCCTTGCGCCAGGGTTTTTAACGTCCAGGTCTTTCCGCCGTCCGTAGACCGAACCCAGTCGAGTCGGCCCTTTACTCCCATGTGGCGGTCTCCACCTCGCACCACGGCTGCAAGGTCTTTGTTGTCGAGTTCAGTCAGTACCGGGAAATATCCACCACCCTCGACTGCGGTGTACCTTTGCGCGCTAATCTGCTTTGCATAGAAAACAGTGTGATCTTCAGCGAAACTGGCAATGGATAGGAAGAATAGGCATGCGAGCACAGTATTAATGACGTTTCGAACAATTGGCATTCATGGCCCCCAGGGAATTTGATTTCTCGCAACGTGTTCGTTGCGACAATCATCTTCTCTTGTTTCGGTTTCGAGCGCAATTAATCTGGTTGTGTTGGGAGTGAGAAACGCGACTTAAAGTGACGAAAGAGTATGAGCCAGGAATCCATTGAGGCCTTTTCCCGGTTTTGATCCCCAGGTGTGGTACAGCCCAAGATAGGCGTAGTTCTCGGTTTGCCCAAAGGCGGTGTGGCCATAGGCAAACAGGATTTGCCAGCCGGGGTTCCGGATGTAGTAATAGCCGCCAACGTCAATCATGGTGGCAGACCTTGTCTGTGCTGTTGCCAGCCCTTCCGCCCCATGCGAGTAAACTTCCGCCCCCAGCGTCAGCTTCTTCCCGATGTCCCTTTGCAGCAGGCATCCTCCATAGGCAAAGTTGCGATACTGATCCTGCCTGACAACCTGGTATCCGGCGCCCCCGTAGCTGGTCCAGTGTCCCCAGCTCTTTTGTGCCCAGACTGGCAGTTTGTACCAGACTTTTCCGACGCCCAACCCTTTGCTATAGCTGCCAGTGGGGATTTCGAGCATCGTAAAGGTGCCAAATTCAGGGCGGTGCTTGGTCTCTTTTATAAATCGATACTTCGCCCCCAATTCGATGTCCTCAAAACCATAAGCGCTCGGACCAACTCCCGCAGGAAAATACCGGGGATTATTGGAGGGAAGAATGGCTCCAAAAGGCAGGATGATATGCAAATGAAGATTGGGAGCTGCGCCCCAATTGGCTTCGAACGCCGGCGCGACCGGATCGGTTTCCACCGGGGTCCCGTCCGTGGCACCAAACAGGTAGACCTCGTAATGCCGGAATTCAATGGGCTCCGGGTCGTCGGTCTGAAACGGAGGGCCTGCCCATAGATTCGTGGCGGCCAGCGCAAAGAGCAGGATGAGCGTTAATTTTGTGCAACTGCGAACAACGTTCATTCATGCTCCTTTATCGGCTTATTTTCCCTGCAACAAATCCGCAAACGGCGGGAAGGTCAGTAATATTCCCAAGGCCAAAAGCAGAAAGGCGGTGGCATTGACCGTGCCGATAGCGACGGTCCTGGTCCGCCAGTGCTTGGCCAGAATGAACCACGTCACCAGCCACAGGAGAATCGCCACGGAAGTTACGCCGGAGAGCGGTCCAGTGGGCAGGTAAAACGTCAACAACCTGGCCACGGGCTTGGAGGCATCTGCGGCCACGGCAAGGATGCCCAGAAGCGCGCTGCCAACCCCCGCCGCCAGGATGGCTGCCGCAGCGGGTCCGTTGGGTAGAAATTCTGCCGACTGAATTGCCGCCCGTTCCACACCCTGTGGCTGCGAAGGAGTCATTGGCGCTTTCCCCTCAAGTGGATTGCCGGGCCACCGTTCACGGGCGCGTACTTGTTAAGCATGGCCCCAAAGAATCCTGCGACGCCCGCCGCTCCCAAAGCCACCACGGCGAAGACTAGGATGGCGGTGCGGACTTGTGGATGCTCCCGGATCGAATGCCGGTATCGAGTCAAGACATAGGCCACCATGGTCACGGCGATGGGAGCGATCCAGGCCACATGCTCCTTCCACTCCATTCCCAAGTCGTGCCATCCCGCTGTCACCGCGCTCGATTTCAAAAGAAACCGGGGATAAAGGGCCAGGTCGGTAACGCCGGCGGGCGGGACGGCGCGATACCATGGGTAGATAACGTAAGCTCCCGTAAGGACTGCGGCCCAGCCCAGCGCCACCATGCAGATGAGGTAAAGACGTTCACGGGAATACCCCTGGGGAGTTAGCTTTATGGGCTGCTCTGCATAGACTGAACGATAAAGCTCCACCACAAGTCCGTAAGTTGCCATTACGAAGAAGGCGCCAAACAGCACTCCATGTATTAGCGTAATGAGGGCACGCAGAGATATTTCCATCAGGAGTCTCCAGAAGTGAAGTCACACCCGTCATGCCGCCTTCAGTGGTGATGCTCCATCCCAAACATTTCCCCGAACAATTCCTGCACGCGCTGGCGGGCCCTGTGCAGCGCCTTGCGGCCCAAGGGAGTAATCCTGTACATGCGCCGCGCGGATTTTCCGTTGCGCTCCAAATGAGACCGCAGGTAACCCTTGCGCTCCAGTCCATGCAAGATTGGATAAAGGGTTCCGGCGCTCAGCTTGTAACCGTGGCGCGCCAATTCCTCCGCGATCCAGACGCCATAAAGAGGCTCTTCGGCCGCATGGTGGAGGATATGCAGACGAATCAGCCCCGAATAGAGGCTTCTATCATCCATGTTGGTTGTCGATGCCCTGTTTCGATATCGAAATTCAATACTAAGGTGATTTTGGACAATCTGTCAAGCGGGGGCGTGACCGCATTCGAGTGCGGCGGAGAAGAGATTCACCACAGAGACACAGAGGTCACGGAGAAAAGCGCCTATGTTTGTGTGGGCGGAGATGACGCTTCGTCATTTGTCGACCCACAGCCTTTTCTCCGACTGCTCTCAGCGAACTCTTCGTCTCTGTGGTGAAATCTTTTTCAGGTTGCGGTGGGGCGGTATCGGTGTCGCGAGGAGAGGCGTAGGGGCGCATGACCGTACGCCCCTTCAATTTTCACTTGGTCAGGTGAGGGGCTCCATCCTCTCTCAGTTTCGAGCTCGCTCGGCCCACGACTTCCAAATCGCCGGATCCGAAAGCATCTTGATAAAGATCCCGCCTACGACGGAGCGCGCTTGGAACGCCACTTGCGTACCGTCACGGGTCCAGTACCAGTCGGTGAGGGGAACGCGCGTGGGTGATTGGCTGACCCAATCGTAGATCGGCGAAATCAACTTTTCCCAGTCCGCCGGTGACTCCGCCATGGTATCGGTCCAAAGCTCCCAATCGAGTTTTGTATAGGTCTTGCGGCTGTCGAGGGGCATGCCGTAGCGGTTGAGGTGATTCTTGTAGAAGATGATTTCCTTGCGGGTCACGTCTGCCGGGAAGAGATTCAAGCCCAGGATTTTGTCCCACACCAGGTTGTACTTCTGGCTCCACGTGCCGGGCTTGTCAAAGGCCAGCCGGTAATGATCGCCGTCGTTCGCCATTTCCACCCAGCGTTTGGCAAATCCCTCAGCTTTGGTTCGGTAGACGTTGGCCGCATCCTTCTTTCCCTGCATTTCCAGAATCTGCGCGTAGGAACCCAAGCCGAGAATGGCTTTGATGGAGAGATTGGTGTTGTGCGCCAAGTGTCCGGCAAAGTCATCAGTGCAGAGCTGGTTTTCGGGGTCAAGCCCTTTTTCCACGAGGTAATCGGCCCATTGCTTCAGAATCGGCGCGTACTTTTCGGCGAACGCTGGACTGCCCTCAGCTTTGGCGATGGCCGCGAACAGGATCAGTATGTTGCCGGATTCCTCCACGGGCATCGATTCAGTCTTCTGCGGGTCGCGCCCATTGGCGATGGGATAAAAGCCGAGGTCGTGCGGCGCGTAGGGAAAGGGCCATTTGCCGGTCTTGACGTAGTCCATTACCGGCGCGAGCGATGCTTCCACAAGGCGTGGATTCGATAGCAACAGTATTGGCGCCGCCGGATAGATGACGTCCACAGTCGAGATGCAGCCGCAACTGAAGTTTTCCTTGGGAAAATAGTAAGGTGTCTGGCCATCGGGCGCCGCCACCAGTTTGTGCGCAGCCAGGCTTTGCCGGTAAGCCAGCGCCGCCAACTGCGCATATTTTGCTCCGCCCACGCGGGTGAGATCCGCCATGAGTTCGCTGTCAAACTTCTCACTCTCCGCTCGCAGCGAGTTGAAATCGTGCTCGGCCTCGGTAAGGAGATCGGCCGCCTGGGCGCCGTTGCGCCGCCAATACGGGCGCAGGCGTTGGTGAAAATATTCAATGGAATACTGGTCATCGTAAGCCAGGATGAGATGCCGGGCCACGGGCTCCGCGCCAACCTGGTGCATATCAAAAACAAAAGCCATTAGCGGTGCGCGGCGACTGCCGGCGGGAACGGGCGTGCTGGCATTGTCCTCGCCGGGCAGAGCCCCTCCATCAATAAACGCCCGATATTGGCTGGCAGGGCTGGCGATGGCGCTTGCGGTTACGGTGCTCATCGGCGCGGCAGCATACAGGTAGCCCCAATCGATGCGCACGTTATCTCCGAATTTGGCGAGGACCGCTTGCGCCTCCGATCCCATGCGCAGCACGGTGAGGTTACCGGCCTTTTCGCGCGACCAGACAACGGTCTGATCGTCCGTATTTACCACCAACTGCGCGGAGTTGGCGTAGTAGACGGAGACCGCATGGGTGCGGCCGTCCACCGCGCGAGCTTCCCAGATGAGATAGGTGACAGGGCGGGAATAGACATCCAAATCGTGGGGCAACAGCGGAGTGAGGAACGTCAGCGTGACGTGAACTCCCGCTCCTTCGAATTGGTAAACCGTGCGGGTGGGAAAGACGGCCAGCCCCACCTGTGGCAAAGCCTCCTCGCCCGGCGTCTTCCCCATGATGCGGTAAGCAACGCCGTCGATCCTGACCATGCTTTCAAGCGACTGCGGCGTGCCGGTCCAGTGGCGGGTGACGTCGTCGGTAAGGTGATCCGCAAATAACCAGATGCTGAGGTACGGATCGGTGGTCACCAAGGGTACGGCGCGCGGTTGGAATGCATCCGCACCACGGAGGGGTGCGGGCGCCAACCAAACCAGTGTCACAAGAAGGATGAACGTAAAATTCCAATGCGCGGTCCTTTCCGGCTGCGCGCGCCGAGAGTATTGCCACAAATCGTGCGTCAAGAGATTCTTCTGCTGATATTTTTGCATAGTTGTAATCCTGTCAAGCTGCCTGCGAATGATGAAAGCTATCCACTTTACCATTGGCGGGCTGGCGCAAACGGTCGTTCTTTAGCGTCTGAGCCACCTGCCTGTCTATTTGTCGAGATGATCTTCTTTAATCAGTCGGGACGACCGTCTTCCAGATTCGCGCCCGGCGGTAAAACATTTCATCAGCAAACCGGTCGAACACGACTTCAGTATCGCTCAGCCAACGCAGGCAGTAAGTAGTTTCCTCGGCTTGTCGAGTTACGGGCCGTGGCTTGCCGTTTCCATTGGCGGGAGCCACCCATATCGTGGTGTTGCCCCAGAACATCAGATCGGGTCTCGCCTTCTTTGGAGTCCCCTCGAATGTGACATAGGCGACCTGTCGGCCGTCAGGTGAAGGGACCGCCAGTCCCGCTGGGGAACCGGGCTGGGCAATTACATCTTTTTGGCTGCCATCTGGAGATGCTACGACGATTCCCGATTGTGTGCTGAGTGCGAGCCTTGAGCTGTCCGCGAACCATGGATTCCATGAGGGTTTGATGTAATCCCAATCGTGGTCAGGACTAATGATGATCTTGCCGAGGTTCGTCCATGATTGTTTCGACCTGTCGTAAATCCAAAGGTTATTGTCGGTGATGCGGCCCCTCGGACCGGAGGCTCCAAGCACCGCCAAGTACCTCTCATCAGGTGAAGGCACCATCAGATCCGTCAAATACGAATCCTTTCCGGCGAGCACGGAGCCGTCCGAGCAGGCGATACCCCTTGTCGTCCATCCCAGTGACCAGCAGAAAGCATGGCGGGAGGAGAAGTACTGCGCTCGCTCGGTGAAAGCTCCGCGAGGCACGTCGACAGCCTCCGATTTGCTCCCATCCGGCGTCACCAGGAAAGCCTTCCAATCGCGGTAACAAACCAATTTCTTCCCATCCGGCGTCCATGCTTGCAGGAACGCGTCCGCCAAGGGTTTTGAGGTCAGCACTGTGCCTGCCAGGTCCATAATCATCACGTCAGATGTCAGGTGAGAACGGCCCAGACCATTCGTTGGGAGATGCCTTCCCCAACCCGTCCCAACAAAGGCGATCGTCTTGCCGTCAGGACTCGGGATCGGATTGTAGGCATTATCCGCGAGAATAAGGGCAACGGGTAGGTCTGGCTTGACGGTCTGGCCCAGCGCTGGGGAAACCGCGATTAACCCAACCATTGCGAAGATTAGAAGAACTCCAGCATTCGGAATTCTAGGCATTCATCACCCCCAAAGCAAGCGCCGCCCTCGCCCTTGTTGAGATTTGCGGTGAGGTCAGCAACTCACGCTTCTCGCGCTTGAATTATGGCATAATACGCTGTATTATTCGATCATGCAAAATGGAGCCACTAACAAGAAGACCGTCTCCTTCCGGCTTGAGCCGGAAAAGGTTGCCGCCCTCGACAGGCTCGCCAAGGCTCAAACTCGCGATCGCACCTTCCTGCTCAATGAGGCTGTGGACGCTTACCTGGATGTGCAGCGCTGGCAGATTGAGCATATCAAGGAAGGCGTGGCGCAAGCCGACGCCGGGATGGGCCGGGATCACGAGGAGGTGCGCGCCAAGTGGCGGCGCCGCCTGCGATGAGGCCCGAACATTGAAGATTCGCTGGATGCCACTGGCCGAACAGGATCTCGAAGCGGCCTACGAGTTCGTCCGGCAGGACAATCCGAAGGCCGCCTCTCGACTCGTGGCACGCGTCTTCCGAGCCGCAGAGATGTTAAGCCGCTATCCGTCCGCCGGGCACCTTGGCCGTGTTCCCGCGACCCGTGAACTCAGCATCGCCCATACCCCGTTTATCGTTGTCTATCGCCATACCCAGGATCAAATTCAAATCCTCTCTGTCATCCATGGGGCGCGGGCTTGGCCCGCGAGCTTTGGCGAAAGCGGGTAACGACGGTCACCGCAGCCCTTGCCGTGCGCTATTCTCTTTTCCATTTGTATTCGTTTCAGGCGATCACAGCAGGCCATGTCATTGCCAACAATGGAAGAAGCCACTATCAGCGAACCACTGAAAGTTGCCTGCTAATGGGAAGAGGAAGGGCCTTGCAAATGATGAAACTTATTTGCCAGGTAGGATGTGGGCGCAGGCGGACGGCCTTTCGTAGAGACCGGCTTCAGCCGGGCAGGTCTTCGTCAAACGCGCGTTTAGTCACGTACCGCAGGAAGAACAGAATCTGCCGACGGGATTCAGCCATTCATGTAGCTTAAGCCTTTGCCATAAAGGGAAGAACGGCACGTGTCCTTATCTGCTGTGATAGAATGCGCGCCGGCGAGTTAATACTTAACTGCCACTGATGCCAAATGGTTAAATTCTTGTACTGGAATACCAACCGCAAGCCTCTGTACACGGAGATTTGCGCGCTGACTAGGGCCCATGATATCGACGTCATTATCCTGAGTGAATTTGCCGATAGTCCGGCGAGCCTGATTGAGCATTTGAACTCCGGAGGGGCACAGGATTTCCAATATGCGCCCGGCCAATGTGAGCGTATCAAGATTTTCGCTCGCTTCTCTTCGACCTTCCTGACGCCCAAGGCCGAAGATGACTATGTCTCCATCCGTCAATTGAAACTGCCATCCAGACAGGAAATCCTCCTCGTCGCTGCGCATCTTCCAAGCAAACTCTATCAGTCTGAAGATAGCCTAGCACTTCAATGTCCCGAGTTCGCACGAACCATTATGGAGCAAGAGGTGAAGGTCGGCCATCAACGAACACTTTTGGTCGGGGACCTTAACATGAACCCTTTCGAGAAGGGTGTCGTAAGCGCCAACGGGTTGAATGCGGTGATGAGCCGCCAGGTTGCTTCCCGAAAGAGCAAGACGGTGATGTCGCGGCAATACCCGTTCTTCTTCAATCCCATGTGGGCGCAGTTTGGAGATCGTCAGGATGGCCCGCCTGGCACGTACTACTATGAGCGGTCGGAGCTTGTAAATTACTACTGGAACGTTTTTGATCAAGTAATGGTCCGGCCGGAACTCATGGATCGTTTCGACGGCAAAAAGGTTAGAATTCCAACGAAGATCGGAGAAACCTCCCTTTTGTTTGAGAACGGCAGGCCCAACAATCAAGATTTCTCCGACCACCTCCCGCTGTTATTTGAGGTAGAATTGTAGAAGGAGCCTGAACCATGGCAAACGCAATCCCCGATCTCTGGCCGGAAATTGAGCAATCCAAAGTGGTGCCTCCAGTGGCAATCCTGCGGGAGCAAGCTGCGGCGCTCGGGAATAGGACTGGCCACCTGTTGGAGGGGCGCGTTAGTACTAGAACTGATGGAGATGGGAACTTCATCCATACGTTCTATGTGGTCGCCCCCACGCTTGATAATTATACCTACGGCCTTTTTTCCATCTCACACGGTGCCGACACGTATCCGGTTTCCGCGCCGTCCCTTGAGGAATTGCACCTCCCCGACTACCCTTCAACTATTCCTATCGAGCCTCTGAGGATCAGGTCGGAAAAGGAACTGCTGGACTATCTCCGGGCGGTCTTAAATTCGGAAAAGACGATGAGGATTGTGGGGAGCCTCCTCAATCAAGTAAAGTCCGCAACGTAGCACGACCTCTAAGCTCGCGGGGCCGCTGCCCAGCACTTCACATGATGTTTGCTGCACTTCCGTCCAAGATGGGCCATCCATTTCTGCGTTATCCGTGATACCGTTCCAACCCGGCAAGAGCTGATTTCTGATTTTTGACGACTTCCGGCAGGTCAGGAATTGGTCCGAAGCACCGCCATGCCGATGTTTCCGATTTTTCTCAGCGCAGCGTCACGCACGCATCAGCGGCTACAGACTTTTGGCGAGGAGGCAGTGTGCACAAGATCACGCGGAATGGATTCCTGAAAACGCTCTGGGGAGCATCGAGCTTATCTTTGGCGGGTTCCGGGCCAACGTTCGGCCACCCCGATTTGATGCAAACTCCCTGGCTAAATCCCGGGCTGGGAATGCTTCCCATCCTGGTTGACGCCGAAAGCCGCCAGGTCTCTCCGGAAAATCCAACAGGCGAAAAGGGCATGGGGGCGCGGACCACGCCCAATCCCAGCGATCCCAATCTTCCTTTCTCTGCTGCGTCGTCGGATTTGGGCAAGGGGTGGAAGGTCAATCCTTTTTGCCAGCCCAAGGCGGGTGAAACGCTGGTCATCATGGACGTCGAGGGTCCGGGAGTGATTGAACATATCTGGATGGCCACCGAGTCAAACTGGGCCAACAACGGGCGCGGGTGCGTGCTTCGATTTTACTGGGACCATGAGGAATCGCCCTCCATTGAAGTCCCTTTAACCGATTTCTTCGCCGTGGGGAATGACCGGTTCGCGCCGGTCAATTCGCTTCCAGTGATCGTCAATCCCACGGCGGCTTTGAACTGTTATTGGCCCATGCCTTTCAAGCGGCACGCCAAAGTAACCTTTACCAATGAACTGTCCAGGGATCTTAAGATAATGACGTATCAGATTGATTTCCTGAAAACGCAGGTTCCCGAACAGGTTGGTTACTTTCATGCCCAGTGGAGGCGCGAAACAACCAAGCGGTCGTTTCCAGTACACACGATTCTGGATGGTGTTCGCGGCAATGGCCGCTACGTTGGAACCTTTCTGGCCTGGACTCAGCTATCCGATGGGTGGTTCGGGGAAGGAGAAGTGAAGTTCTACCTTGATGGCGACAGCGAGTTCCCAACGATTTGCGGCACCGGCACGGAGGACTATTTCGGCGGCAGTTATGGCTTCCCCGAGGTCTACTCCACCGCGTACATGGGCAATACACTTAAACGGGAGGAGGGAGATGGCCCGAGAAAATGGAGCCTCTACCGCTGGCACATCATGGATCCCGTGTGCTTCCGGCGCGACCTGCGCGTCGATATACAGGCTTTGGGATGGTGGCCGAACAAGCGTTACCAGCCCCTCGCGGACGATATTGCTTCCACCGCATATTGGTATCAATCGGAACCTCATGCCCCGTTTCCCAAGTTCCCGCCGCTGGAAGCGCGGTGGCCGAGATAAGAATTTCAGAGTTGGAGGCAGGGGAATAGTCCGACCTCTTATCACATTTGGGATTTGCATGGAAGGGTAGGGCTTCACAGGCTGCGGAAAAACTCGTGGTCTTCTCGATCCCCTGCGGGGATCAATGACGAGCGGTCCCGAAGGGTTTTTCCGCGCCTGTTCAGCTCCGCCCTTTCCAGCGTCTGGTGAGAAATGCGCGTCCGGCAAGAAGAATTTGACGCGATTATTCCCACCGGCAGGAAAAGCGAAGAAATCGTACTAGGCTATGGATGCCATCATGCAGGGGGAGGGACCGGAGAGCTGTGCCTGGGTGGAATTGCGCACCAGGGGTGGCAGAGGCGCGGCCCCACCATCGAGGCCAGGGACGGGTTAACCGTGGCGGGGGGCAGGGAAGGTCTGAGGGCGGAAAGGCGAGCAGCGTCGGGCGCCGAACCCATGATGGCAAGCAGGGTCGCGACGGGACTAGGGAAGGGCCAATTTGCCCGTGAGATCAGACGGCGGTGCCCACACACTGAAGGAGATTGAGAATGAGAATCGCCCCCAATAACCGATTGATAACAAAGGGCAAGAAAAAGTGCTCCCAATAAGTTATTGAAAATAAGGGGCGACTATAAAAAAGATGTTAAAAATGAAGGTTGCTCCCAATAGTATGTTGAAAACAAAGGGGCAAAAAAAGTGCTCCCAATGAGTTCATGAAAACAAACGACTTATCCTGTTTCCTGGATGAGTTGTTGAAATAAAAGGAGTTAGCTCCAAGATCGTAGACCGCACGCTCGCGCGTAATCGCAGTTATTGGTTCTCAAATCGGCGTTATGCGACGCGGCTGGTAATCAAGGTCAGGGCCGGCCTGAAGCTGGGAATCCGGGGTTCGGGCTTGGAATTTGCAAGCTGTCAAATCTCAGCTATTGGCTTGCCACCGGATCACGCCGCTCCCGGGACTTGCGCGAGCAATTTGCGCCGCTCGTAGCCATTGAAGATTCCTTGGGTAATGAGGAACAGAACCGCGATCCCCACCAGAAGCCAAATGCCGGCTCGCACCGAATGGTTTTGGGCGACGAAGCCAATGGCGGGAGGAACCACCGCCCCACTCAGGAGAGCGAGAGTCATCAGCATGCCGAAGACAGTCCCGAAGATTCGCGAAAAGTACGTGCTGGCGGTTCCCGCGGTGGTGGGAAATACCGGCGCGTAGCAGAGTCCGCAAAGAATTATTCCGGCGGAGGCAATCAAGACGTTGGGCGCCAGAGCCAGGATCGTGAGCCCGGCAATGGCCCCGATGGAACATCCCAGCAACAATTGCGGACCGCGAACTCGCCTTACCACCTGGCTGGCGATCAGTCGGCCCAACATCATCATGATCCAGAACGACGTATAGATGATTTTGGAGCTCTCGGAGGTGGCGGCCAGATCTTTCTCCAGGAAGGTGCGAATAAAGCCGGAGGTGGAAACCTCGAGGGCGGAATAGAAGAACAGCACGCCGGCGAGAATGATGACGGCGGGATTCGTCACCAACGACCTGGCTTGATCCCAGTCGAAGCCGCCCGCCATACCCGCGGGGGGGAACGTTTGCACCAGCGCCACCATGGCTACCAGTCCCACCAGCAGGGCGATGGACCACAGCGTGGCCACAAGTCCCAGTTGACGCGCCATCAATGCCACCAACCCGGGGAAGAAGACCGCGCCCACGCCGAAGAAGATGCCGGCTAAATTGAGTGCGGAAGAAGG
>Ga0181520_10008693_pt1 | contig 14308 bp, 14 predicted proteins | sample PEATcosm2014_Bin_29_FD_132451 | JGI IMG/M metagenome (GOLD analysis project Ga0181520, IMG submission 132451) | Peatland microbial communities from MTU Mesocosm Facility, Houghton, MI, USA - PEATcosm2014_Bin02_30_metaG | ecosystem: Environmental > Terrestrial > Soil > Wetlands > Peat | place... | reverse complement strand
TCCAGCAGGCACAGCATCGACCTCACTTCCCCTGCCGAGCCGCGTGCGATATAGAGGAACGTGAGCAACTCCTGCTTGGTCCCGCGTTCAAACCCCTCGGCAATATTATTGGACACCGAGACTGCCGCCCGCTCGATCTGGTCCCGCAGGGAGTAGCGCTGGCGAAACGGAGATTTCTCCGTCATGGCATAAACGGCCGCCGCCAGATCAATGGCCGCCAGCCACACCGGTAATTGCTCAAACCGCTCGTACTTCATGAGCACCTCCGGGCTTCATCATGAATCATGAATTCTGCCTCTTGAATTTTGAATCTTGAATCTTGAATCCTTCACCTAGTCTTCGGCACTTCCGCGTATCAAGGTGAATTTAAAAATACGCGGACTGCGTCCTCGCTTTTGAAGCTTCCCTCTTGAATCTTGCCTTTTGAATTTTGAATCACTTCGTGCTTCCGCGTATCAAGGTGAATTTAAAAAATGGTAGAACAGCGAAAGGATTTCACCTCGGAGGTCACTGAGGCCACGGAGAGCAGCCGGCCAAAAACTGTGGGGCCGCGGATTAGCATGGATTCGCACGGATCGAAACCGCAGCCACATAGGTGGCAGGTTCCAGATGCTAGATGCGAAGGGTGGGAGTCCTGTCGTGGGTCGCTGGGCGCGCCGCGGAGTAACCCCTCATCCGGCCTCGTCCCTCAGCCACCTTCTCCCCTCGGAGAAGGTCTGAATTTAAACCACCCTCGCCGACCGGTCGGCAGATGTAGGGCCGAAGAGCCTTCGGCCCGGGCCGGGCGCCGCTCGGCCCTACGTTCCCTGATAACGGTCACTCGCCGGCTAGGCGTTGTACCGATTGACATGTAACGCGGCGCGTTATAGACTGCAAGGCGTGATTAAATCCTTCCGGTGCGACGAGACGGAGCGGCTCTTTCATCGCGAGCCCAGCCGGAAGTTTCGCGCCATCGAACGCTCGGCGCTGCGCAAGCTCGACGTGCTCGACGCGGCGAACGATCTTCGAATTCTCAGCGCCGTTCCGGGCAACCGGCTGGAGCGGCTGCGCGGGGACCGCGAGGGACAGCACAGCATTCGGATTAACGACCAGTGGCGAGTCTGTTTTACCTGGCAAGAGGGCGACGCCTACGACGTTGAAATTACGGACTACCACTAGGAGGACAGGATGGCTAGGAAACTGAAGCCCGTACATCCGGGCGAAATTCTGCGCGAGGAGTTTATGAAGCCGCTCGGCCTCAGCATGAACAAGTTGGCGCTGGACTTGCGTGTGCCCGTCACTCGCATCGCGGAAATTGTCCACGAGCGTCGTTCTATTTCGACGGATACAGCCCTGCGCCTGGGACGCTACTTCAACACCACACCGGTTTTTTGGATGAACCTCCAGGTTCGCCATGACCTTGAGGTGGCGGAAGACGAGCTGGCCCACCAGATCGTGCGCGACGTTCACCCCATGGAAACACCAGCCATTTACTGAGGTACGCTAAACAGAGTGACAGATCCAGCGTAGCGCCGGCATCCTGCCGGCACCGGAAAATGCCGCCGGGACGGTGGCGCTAAAGGCCAACCCCACCAGCGGCACATCATCACGTCTCAGGTGGAGCATTCCTCAGTGCTGAATTACTGCAAGGCACTTTGTAGCGGCGGGTTTATCCCGCCACCCTTCCGCGCGATCGCGCGGCTTGAAATGGCGGCGTAAAGCCGCGGCTATGGAACCTGTACCGCTGCCATCCTGGCGGCACTTGCGGTGCCGGCAAGATGCCGGCGCTACGGCTGCTTGTGCCACTGTGGCGGGGTAAACCCGCCGCTACGACTGCGTCGGCCCCGCCGACCGATCGGCAGTTGTAGGGCCGAAGAGCCTTCGGCCCGGGCCGAACGCTGTTCGCCCGTACAAGCGGAGGCCGAACACTGTTCGGCCCTACAAAACAGGTGCCGACCTCAAGGTTGGCGCTATGGAACCTGTAACGCTGCCATCCTGGCGGCATTTTCCGGCGCCGGCAAGATGCCAGCGCTACGGCCTGCGGGTGCCGATAAGATGCCGGGGGTACGGCTGACTGAAGCCAGAAGCAACGTAGCACAGCCACTCTTGGCTGTGTTGCAGAAGCACAGCGCATTGGCGCTGTGAACAAAAAAAACAGGCAGGAAAACAGCGCACAACACGGGTCATGAGAACAACACACTGGGAACAACACACTACACAGGCAGGAGTGCCTGTGCTACATTGCGACGTGTGCAACCACAGCCCCTGGTTTTCTACCGCCGTAAACTGCCGCATTGGCATCCTGAAGGCAGAGCCATCTTTGTTACTTGGCGGCTGTTTGGGTCCTTGCCCAAAGGTGTTGTTCCGGGCACCAGTGCGTGGGCAACGCGAAGAGGTAGCACAGCCACTCCTGGCTGTGACACAGAACAAGACACAGGCAGGAGTGCAACACACAACACAGGCAGGATCCGCTGTGCTACAGAACACAACACAGGCAGGAGTGCCTGTGCTACTACTACCACGTCTGGCCGGCGATTTCGCCAAATAGACACCGAGCTCGATCGCGGAGCCACGGGCCCACTCTGGCTTCGCGACCCCAAAATTGCCGATTACGCAGAGGGCGCCATTGTGCGCGGGGTAGAGTTGGGACATTACGACCTGGATACCTACGTGGTTATGCCCAATCATGTGCATGTGCCCGGCGATTCCGATGGCACGCATCACCGGCGGCATTAAGGGAGTTTTCGCCCGCGAAGCCAATGCCGCGTTGGGGCGCGTCGGTGAACATTTCTGGGAAGACGAATCCTTCGATCACTGGGTGCGTGATGAAGCTGAATTGACTCGCATTCGGTCCTATATCGAACGAAATCCTGTGTCGGCGGGTCTGGTGGTAAGGCCCGAGGACTGGCCTTGGTCAAGCGCCGCAAAGCGGACGTAGCACAGCCACTCCTGGCTGTGTTGCAGAAGCACAACGTAGCACCGCCACTCCTGGCTGTGTCAATGAACTACAGCCATTGGCTGTATAACACAGGCAGGAGTACAACACACAACGCAACACAAGCCGAAGTGCAACACTCAACACAGGCAGGAGTGCCTGTGCTACGTTCACACTTTCTCTAAGGCCAATTCCAGGTCGCGGATGATGTCGTGCCAGTCTTCCAGGCCTATGGATAGGCGGATGCCTTCCGGGTGCATTCCAAAGGCGCGCTTCTGCTCGTCGGGCAGGGCCGAGTGGGTCATGGACCACGGGTGCTCAATGAGCGTCTTGATTTGCCCCAGGCTTACGGCCAGGGTGACGCAATAAGCCTGCTGGGCGAGGTAATCCACCATTCTTCCCGCGCGCGCGTGCCTGGACTTGGCCCCCTTCAACACAAAGTACATCAGGCTGCCGGGGGCGAATTTGCCCTCGGAAGTGAACATCTGCCGGTGGGCCAACGCTTTCTGCGCAAATCCCTTCAGGCCCGGGTAACTGACGCTCTCAACCTTGGGATGGTTTGCCAGAAATTCCGCCACGCGCAGCGCCGTCTTCTGCATGTTGATCATGCGCGTCGCGAGGGTGGGCAATCCGTAAACCAGCACTCCCCAGGCGCTTTGGGGCGAAAGCACTCCGCCAAAGTCCTTTCGATACAGCATGATGGAGTTGTACCACTGCTTGGCCGCGATCACCGCTCCGCCCATGTCCGTGCCGAAACCGCCCAGACCCTTGGTGAGACTTTCCACCACAATGTCCGCTCCCAGCCGCAAAGGCTTCTGGCAGAAAGGCGTGGCAAACGTGTTGTCAACAATCACCAGCAGCCGGTCCTTCTCCTCGCGGCCGGCATTAACCTTGTCCGCCATACGGCGGATGGCGGCAATGTCAATCAGCTCCAGCGTGGGATTGATCGGCGTCTCAAAGTAGAGAACCCGCGTCGCCGGCGTGATCGCCGCGGCCAACGATTGCGGCTTCAGGAAATCGGCAAATCGCACGTTCATGCCATAACGAGGCAGCCAGTTGGTCATCAGACTGTACGTGCATCCGTAAACAATTTCGTGCGAAACCACTTCCTGCCCCCCGCGCAACGCCGCTCCCAGACCCGCACTGATGGCCGCCATTCCCGTGGCAAAGGTCGCGCAGATCTCTCCCCCTTCGGCATAAGCCAGGTTCTCTTCCAGCATTGAGCGCGTCGGCTCATCCAAGCGGTCGTAAATGTACATGGGGATGTGCCCGCTCAAATGCTCGTCCGCGGAGGCGAAATTGACAAAACCTCGCGCCCCCCGCTGCAACGAACTCAGCCGATAAGCCGTGGTGTGCGAAACCGGCGGGACTACGTGATGGTCGTAATCCCAACTTTTGCTGTCATAATTACCATGAATCATGTGCGTGCGGAGCTTGTAGTCTTCCTTCTTGCGATGCCGTTTGCGGGTTTCCATAAGGCCCCCCCTTTGAGCGACTTTTCACAACATGAAAAGGGATAGCACAGTCTGGAACATGGCGAAAGGCCTTTTCGCTCACAACTACTTTTTGTCACTTTACGCTCGCCAGACGTCGCGGCTTTGTGCCGGGTGTGGCCACGTATTGGGCTATATCCTTAATTGGGGGCTAATAGGCCCTTGTCAAGTAAATGCACGTTCCAAGTTTTCTCAGCCCTAATGAACTTCATCGACATTGCCGATAGAAAGGTATGGATGCATAGGCGTGAGGTGTCGGGGGAGAAGATTCTCCGCTAACATCGGGCTCCCCGTTGATCGGGGAGAATGCTCTCAGGAGATGAAAGCACCATGAGACGAGTACTGTTTGTTGACGATGACCCGCGAATTCTGGAGGGGTTGCGGCGCATGCTGCGTTCTCAAAAACAGGCGTGGGAGATCGCTTTCGCGTCCAGCGGTGAAGCCGCACTGGCGCTGATGGAAGCATCACCCTTCGATGTAATTGTTTCTGACATGCGCATGCCCGGAATGGATGGCGCCGCGCTGCTGGCCAATGTGCGCGAAGCTTATCCGCACGTCGTACGCATTGCCCTTTCGGAATACACCGAGCTATCCGGTGCCTTGCGAGTAGTACCCGTGGCACACCAGTTTCTGACGAAGCCCTGCGATTTGGAAATGCTGCGCGTGGCCATTGAGCGTGCCTGCCACATGAAGGCGCTGCTCCATGATGAATCCATTCGCGCAACGGTGGGGGCGCTCGGCGACCTTCCCTCCCTACCGCGCACTTATCATGCTTTGACGATGGCGCTGGCGGATCCTAATACCCCCATCCAGAAAATTGCGAGTATCGTGGAATTCGACGTGGGGGTGGCCGCCAAGATTCTACAGTTGGTGAATTCCGCCTTCTTTGGCATTGCGCGCTCCATCACCAATATTCAGACTGCCGTTGGTTATCTCGGCGTGAGTACGCTGAAGAGCCTGGTGCTTTCCGTTGAAGTGTTCCGCGTTTTTGCTCCCAAAGCTCCCGTGGAGGGCTTCTCCCTGGAGGACCTGCAACGGCACGCGCGGCTCACATCTTATATTGCTGCCCGCTTGCCCGTACCAAAGCACCTTGTGGACATCGCCATGGTGGCCGGTATGCTCCATGACGTGGGAAAGCTTGTACTGGCCTGGAAACTTCCCGATCGCTTCAAGAAACTCATGACGCAAGTGACGCAGGAGCAATGCCCCCTTCACATTGTGGAAGAAAGAGAATATGGGTTCAGCCACGCTGAGATTGGGGCCTATCTCCTGGGACTTTGGGGATTGCCGTACGCGGTCGTCGAGGCCGTTGCCCTTCACCATGTCCCCGATCGCGTGCCACACCAAAGCTTCGACGCCGCTTCAGCTGTCTACATTGCCAACCTTCTTGCTGAGGAGCTGAATTCCTCTACCATAATGCCTTGGGACAACTTGATGGAGAGAAACCAGCCCTATCTGGTGTCCCTGGGCGTCGAAAAGGAGATGCCAAGTTGGCGCGCGATGGCCGCAGAGGTGCCCCAGTTGCTGGCGGAGGCGTAAAATGCAAGAAACTCCGCTCCCCCGGGTTTTACTTGCTGATGGCGAACTTGAAGTGCCTGACGGCTGACCCGGGCTTCTCTCCAAGCTCAATGGTTTTTTCTGCACCGTTGTGCTTTCCAGGCTGAAAGGAATTTGGCGAGCGCCTCAGTATTTCGGAGATTCCGGTCAAGGCTGCCCTTCGACAACTCTTCCAAGAGACAGGTGTCCGGACCCGCAGCCAGCTCGTTCGGATGGCATTGGAAAAACGTGGTGCCCGATGGAAATATATTCGCAGTGAAACTGGCCAAACCGTGCCGCTTCGGGAAATAGACCCACACCGTTTTGGCCCACTTCTAGGCTCGCTTGACATTAGGTACCCTTTTCCTTACACTTGCGCCCAGTAGGGTTCGCTCGTGGTCGGCGGCGTCACTGGGGGGTGATCCGCCTGCGCCAGTCGTTGGTGTTAAAGGAGGAAGCCCTTGCGTAAAATATCTTTTGTTTTGGTATTCGTGTTTCTCGCCGTGTCAGCCGTAATTGCCCAAGCCCAAGAAACTGGACCAGCCTCACAGATTTCCGTTCCTGCGGCCGTCCGCTCACAAGCGGAGTGCACAGGCTTTATTGTCAGTTCATCTGTGCCACGCGATTTATTCGTCGTGGGAGGAGCTGATGATGACTTCCACTCCCCGGCCCGTCAGTTTGTGCAGGGGGAGTCGATTTTCATCTCTCCGCACAAGGGGGGCGATGTTGCTGTAGGCAATGAGTACAGCGTGGTCAGGCCTGCAGGCGAGCTTTTCCTTACCCGGCGTTATCAGGGGCAGGGACGGGAAGTCGGCAAATTGGGCAGACCTTACGAGGATGTCGGCATAGTGAAGGTGACTCATACTAATAAGGAGGGTGCCGTGGCCCGTGTCACCCTTTCTTGCGGACCGATTTCCCCGGGTGACATCCTGGTGCCTTATCAAGCTCGTGCCATTCCTGAATACACGTTGTCCCCACCGCTTGACCACTTCATGCCTCTGGATAGCAACAAAAAGCAGGGAAGGATAACGGCAAGTCACAACAACTACGGCTTCCTTGGTCGCGAGACGGTAGTCTACTTGAACTTGGGCGAGAATGAGGGAGCCAAGCCCGGTCAGCGTTACCGGATTTACAAGGTTCTTCCTCCTCATACGACGGGATTCCTGACCGAAGAACGCACGCCGCCCGAGACCATCGGAGAGGTTGTGGTCCTTTCTGTACAGTCGAAATCATCCGTGGCGATTGTCATTTCAAGCTACCGGGAAATTTCTACCGGTGACTTTGTCGAAGCGGAATAATACTGTCAGGGGTTCGGATTAGTGCATCCAATTGCGGGCGAAGCCCACCTTGGACTACTCCCACAGTCCAGGGTGCTTCGCGCCCGCGCGGGATTTCGCTATGCGCGCAGGATTGGGTTTAGGTCCATGTGAAATTGGAAAAGTTGCTTACGCTGCGGGGTGAGAAGAATCAGCGGTGTGAGCTTCTTCGAAGATTTGCGCGGTGAAAGCCTGGATGCTGGCTCCATGCTGCCACGCATCGGTTGGTAAGCCTGCTTTGCGGCAGGTTTCTTCCAGAAATTGTTCCCGATTCCATTTCCACTGCACTGCCACTTGCGGTAACAAGAGGCCGCGCATAGATCCGCTCGAAATGAGCAGCCCGTGCCGCCCAACCTCAATATTCCCGGGGGGAATTTCCGTGAGTGGCGAGAGGACGGAGATTTCGATATTCAGTCTTTTCACTTCCTGTTTGGTAACGCTGGGGAAGCGGGGATCACTCAGTCCCGCCCACACCGCGCATTCGCGAACCGTGAGGTAGAGCGGTTTTCTCGCCTCAGTCACGCCAATGCATCCCCGCAGATTCTTTCTATTGCGCAAAGTCACGAAGGCGCCGCAGGGTTGGCATAAGGCTTCGCCAGGCACCGGGATCTTGGGGATCTCAGAAAGGTTCAAATATCCCACCAAGGCTTCGCGCGCCATACGCAGCAGGGTCTGCTGGTCGTTTTCAGTGAGCGGCAACATCTTTCTCTTCCGGCGCCTTCTCGTCCGCCTCGATGACCCGCAAACGACGGGAGGCGCGGCGCTTGACTCGTTCATCCAGGCTTTTCCAGAATTTCCAAAAGTACTGCGCGGCAGAAGCCACCGCAAAGAGCACGACCATCCATAGCAGGATTTCGCCAAGAGGGCGCAAGGCTTGAAACCGGTGTCCCTCCATAATAATGACCGTGATGGCCACGACCTGGAGCACCATTTTCGTTTTGCCCAACTCCGAAGCTTCCATCACATAGCCTTCTGCGGAAGCAATTGTGCGCAGTCCGGAAACGGCGAATTCCCTTCCCACGATGATCACCACCATCCATGCAGGGACAAGGTGGAGTTCCACTAAAGAGACAAAGGCGGCCGAGGTGAGAAGCTTGTCGGCAATGGGGTCGAGCAGGATTCCCAGGGTGGTGATTTGGCCGCGCTTGCGGGCCAGGTAACCATCCAGCAGGTCCGTGACGGCAGCGAGAAGGAAGACCCCTCCCGCCCACAAGTCCATGCTGCCGCCCTTGGTAAGAAGCAACACCACCACAATGGGCACAAAGAAGATTCGTAAAAGGGTTAGCGAGATGGGGAGATTCATGAGCCTTCGAACCCACCCTTCACCAGGGAGGAACTATACGGGCCGGGCCATCCATACTGCGGGGAGCTAAAGGAAGGGGTGCTCCAGCGCCCCGGTTTTACTATAGCGGACACCTCCGAGGGTGTCAACGAAACTCCAAAACGGGTTGTGGTGCCGTTTGTTTCGTTGTAGCAACGGCTTATGACTGCCGGCTCTTCCTTTGTAAACCTCTCCATAGTACCTCTAACTTTGTGAGCCGCTGCCGAAAAGTTCCTTGGTGGACTTGTCGAAGACCACGGTTCGCGTTGGGAATGGCATGTTGATTCCTGCATCCTGAAATTTCTTGAGGATACGCTTCCTCAGTTCGCTCTGCACCGAGAATTGATCCGTGAACTGGCGGACTTGCATGCCCAGTGAGAATTTTAGACAGGATTCCCCGAAGCCTGGGATCAGCGCAACCGAGGGCTCGGGTTTCGCCAGCAACCCTTCCAGACCATCTCGAATGGCCTCGCGGGCGACTTCCAACAAAGCCTTCTCAACACGGTTGGGATCCGTCCCGTATGCAACGCTTACCTCCAGGCCGTAGGACATGCGCGGGTCGGGTGCGGAATAGTTTGTGATGATGGCCTTGGCGAGTGAGGAGTTTGGAATGACGACGTGGTTGTTGCCGAGCGTTCGCAGGATCGTGGAACGCCAGCCGATGCGCAAAACGTATCCTTCCTGATTGGAATCCAGTTTGATGTAATCATTCGGACCCACAGGCCTGTCAGCCAGAAGATAAAGGCCGGAAAAGAAATTACTTAAGGTGTCCTGTAATGCCAGGGCGACGGCCACGCTTCCTACCCCCAACGTCGTCCAGACTGCCGTCAGCGTTACGCCCATGTTGTCGAGGAAGATGATGGTGCCCAGCAGGGCGAACAGGGTCCGGACCGCAAACGCGGCGGGCTGGGTTAATCGTTGCAGGGCGGGATCCTTCTGTTCCAAACGGCGCAAGGAAAGGATGATAACCTTGGCGGGAAAGTACATCATCACCAGGATCATCAGGGCCAGAACCAGCCTGGACCCGATATACTCAAACCGCGCGGGAAGTGGCAGGGATTCCAAGCCGAGGTAGAGACTGGTAATTAACGACAAGGGTATGGTTAGGGATTCAAGGAGGGAAAAGAAAACCTGGCCCCAGCCGTCGGGAAACTTTTTCGCCCAGTAATGGAGCAGACGGTTCAGGGCAAACCCCACCAACAGGAAACTTATGATCAGCGTTCCGAACAACAGGGTATAGAAAAGCTTGTTGCTGATGTGGAGCGCGTGTGCCAACTCTTCCATGCCTTTTATTCCTCCGGTGAGGCAACTGAATCAAGATACTCTGCCCCGCCCATGTGGGGCAACCGCATTTCGAGAGTGCCGCAACCGGCTCCATTCGCATCTAATAGATTAGTCAGACGTATGGCGCTGCGGACAGAGACGTTACCAGTCTTAAGGCCCTCCCCTGGCCGACTGTAAAAGCCAGGTTGAGGACTATCTACCTGCCACACTGACGTGATAGAGTGACAAATCTTAGCCGCCCTCCGCGCCGGCTGGAAATATATGATCGAGGTTCTCAGGCTATGCCCTCCAAGCAAAAGGCTCCCATTGATTACAATACGCTTCCGATTCTTCCTGTGCGCGACACCGTTCTTTTTCCCAATGCCATTCTGCCGCTAACAGTAGGTCGCGACAGCTCCTTGAAGTTGATCAATGACCTGAAAGAAGATGAAAAGTTTGTCGGGGTCATTTCCCAGCGCGATCCCCGGGTGGATAATCCCCAACCCGTCGATCTCTTTCAGATTGGAACGGTGGCTTTTGTCCACAAGATCATCAAGCTGCCCAGCCAAAGTCTTTTCATATTTGTTGAAGGACTACAGCGGATCGCCATTGAGGAAGTCACCCAGACGGAACCCTTCCTGCGGGCTCGCGTGAAACCCCTGGTGGATATCATGCCGGGCGGCAAGGAGTCGGATTTTGATGCGCTGGTGCGTAGCGTGACGAGCATGTTCCAACAAGTCGTGCAGCTCTCACCCACGCTGTCAGATGATTTGCAAACCGTCGTCATGAACATTGACGACCCCAGCCGCCTTTCGGATTTTATTGCGGCTAATCTTCCCTCGCTATCCAGCACGGAGAAACAGGAACTGCTGGAAAGCCTCGAGCTGAAGATCCGGCTGGAGCGCCTGAATCGACAATTGGGGCGGGAAGTGGAGGTGCTGCAGCTTCGTTCCAAAATCCAATCAGACGTCCAGGACCAGGTTACCCAGAGCCAGCGCGAATATTATCTACGCGAGCAGATGAAAGCTATTCAGAAGGAACTGGGAGAGGCTGACGAACAACAGGAGATCGAAGAGCTCCGGAAGAAGATCGACGCTGCGGGGATGACGGAAGAGGCCAAGAAGGAAGCCACCCGGGAGCTGGGGCGATTGGCAAAGATGTCGCCGGCGGCGGCGGACTACCACGTGACGCGCACTTACCTGGAATGGCTGGTTGCGCTGCCCTGGAACAAAATCACCGATACGCGGGTCGATATCACCAAAGCCAAGCAGGTTCTCGATGACGATCACTGGGACCTGGAAAAAGTCAAAGAGCGCATCCTGGACTATCTCGCGGTCTTGCAGTTGAAGCCACAGCTCAAAGGACCCATCCTGTGCTTTGTGGGACCTCCCGGCGTGGGGAAAACTTCCCTGGGAAAATCCATAGCCCGCTCGCTCGATCGCAAATTCGTGCGTATGTCGCTGGGCGGCATTCACGACGAAGCGGAAATTCGCGGCCACCGGCGGACTTACATTGGAGCATTACCCGGGCAGGTCCTTCAGGGGATTCGGCGGGCCGAGACGCGCGACCCGGTCTTCATGCTTGATGAAGTGGATAAAATCGGGCGCGATTTTCGCGGCGATCCTTCCTCCGCTTTGCTGGAAGTTCTCGACCCGGAGCAAAACTCGCACTTCCGTGACAACTATCTGGACGTCCAATTCGACCTCTCCCGGGTGCTCTTCATCTGCACGGCGAATGTGCTGGACACCATCCCGCCACCGCTCCTCGACCGCATGGAGCTCCTGGAGCTTCAGGGTTACAGCGAAGAGGAAAAAATCGAGATCGCCATACGGCACCTGATTCCCAAGCAGACGGAAGAGCACGGGATCAAGACTCCCGAGCAGATTGAATTCTCCAAGGAGGCTCTGGCAAGCATGATCCGGCACTACACGCGGGAGGCCGGAGTGCGCAACCTGGAGAGAGAAATTGCTACAGCCTGCCGCAAGCAGGCGCGCCGCATTGCCGAGGGCAAACCGGAAAAGCTCCTGCTGACGGCCGATAACCTGCGGGATTTTCTGGGAATCCAACGCTACCGCCTGGAGACCGAAATCGTGGAACGCACGCGGCAGCCCGGCGTGATGGTGGGTCTTGCCTGGACTCCCACGGGCGGCGATGTTCTTTACGTGGAGGCCAATGCCATGAAGGGCGGCAAGGGCTTCACCATGACCGGACACGTCGGTCAGGTCATGCAGGAGTCCATGCAGGCCGCTCTCGCTTGGGTCCGCTCGCACGCGACGGATTACAACATCGATCCGGAGTTCTTTCAGACGAAAGATATTCACATTCACGTACCGTCAGGCGCCATTCCCAAAGATGGCCCCTCGGCGGGAGTCACCATGGTCTCCGCCCTCGTCTCCGCCCTCACGCGGCGGCCTTCGCGGCAGCGGCTCGCCATGACTGGTGAAATCACTCTCAGCGGACAAGTGCTTCCTGTGGGTGGGATCAAGGAAAAGGTCTTGGCGGCCAAACGTGCAGGTGTGCTGGAAGTGATTCTGCCCGCTGACAACGAGCCGAATGTCCACGAGGATTTGAACCCCGAAATGCTGGAGGGTTTGAAACTTCATTTTGTAAAAACGATCAGGGAAGTCGTTGAAGAGGGGCTCGAAAAAGATCCTGTGCCCGTGGAGACGGGAGGGCCGGTCCGGGATGTGGCGCTGACCCCCGCAGCCGCGGGAACACCGAATTAAGGCCAGTGCGAGACCATGAGTTGTGAAAAAGCCACGGACGGCACTTTTTCTGTCCGTGGCTTTTTCATTGGGGCGCTGAAATGTCCACGGCCTTAAAAGCAGGGACCGTGGTTATGATGTTGGTCGTCAGAAATTTCGCTTACCATCAACTCCGCCCCAGCTCTACCGGCTGCGATGCGGCGCACACATTGTCAATGTCGTAATCCGGCCAAGTGGATTGTTATCGTTTTAGGCGCAGACTCACTCGCTGGGGTGAGGCTTTCCCGAAGCGGGCTGCGAAACCATTGGCGTGCTTGCGCCCAAGCCATGAGGACCGGGATTTCAAAAATATGTATTTGACAGAATATGGAGTTAATGCCATATTATGCGAGTGAGCTGGGTGGTTGAAATTGGCGACGAGTTTGCGCCGGAATTCGACGCGTTGCACGAGGATGTGCAGACAGAGATTCTCGCCTTGTCGCTCCTCCTCCAGCGCTTCGGGCCACAGTTGGGCCGCCCGCGCGTTGACACGCTGAAAGGTTCGCGCCACTCGCATCTGAAGGAGTTGCGGTTCAGCGGCGCCGGAGGCGAATGGAGACTCGCCTTCGCATTTGATCCCAGGCGACACGCCATCTTGCTGGTGGCGGGGGATAAGTCCGGTGGCAGTGAAAAACGATTCTACCGCGAACTCATTCGAAAGGCCGATGATCGCCTCGACGCGCATTTGGGGCGACTGAGAAAGGAAGGGAGGTAACCATGCCGGTGAACGTCAATGACAAAATCCGCGGCTTGCCCGCTCCGCAGCGCCGGAAAATTGAGGCGCGCGCGGCCGAGTTAATGGCGGAGGAGATGACCCTGCGGGAGCTTCGCAAAGCCCGCAAGCTCACGCAGGTCCGCCTCGCCAAGACCCTGAAAATCAATCAGGATAGCGTCTCGCGACTGGAGAAGCGCAGCGACCTTTTGCTCTCAACTTTGCGCAAAGCCGTCGAAGCCATGGGCGGCACCCTGTCGCTGGTCGCGGAGTTCCCCGACCGCCGGCCGGTGATGCTGTCAACCCTGGGAGAAGGCCCGTCGCCTCTCAAGATCGCCAACCGAAAGCCTGCACGCACTTGATGGGCTGCTACCGACAACCTAAAATCGGAACCTCGACCATTTCATTGCCTGGCAATGAGAAAGGGCCGCGGAGGAATTCGGCTCAGCGCCTGTTAGCACCGGTGGCCAGGCCGTGGTCGCTCGCAGCGTACCCGAGATCCTATCAGCCGGTGAGCCCATGCGAGAATGTGACTTGACCCATTGTTTGGCGGTTTTTGAACCATCGTCTGGCGGCCGATAATGCGTAAGCTCTTTAGAATCCGCATGCTCGGAAGTGCCGTTCGAGCGGTTTGAACCATCGTTTGGCGGAAAGTGCAGATTTCAACGGAGCCTTCGGAAGCTGGCCATCCGAGTTAGTGGTGCCCAGTCGCTCTGTTGCCAATAACTGGTGCAACGTCATGCGCGGCCACGTCCTCGATTGAAGAGCGCCGGTATTGGGAATATGCTGTGCCCATGCGTCCTCTCAAACTTGGAGTGCTAATCCTCATCGCCTGTGAAATGGCTGTTGCCGAGACGAACATTCGGCAAGTTGATTTCAAAAACTTCGATTACCCGTGGAGTGGTCCTCCTACTGATTCGGCCCTAAACGGATGTAACGTTTTCGGGTGTTGATGCATCTAATAGAGCATGGAGAAAATCGATTCGCGGAAGTTGCCTGAAGCAGCGTT
>Ga0181520_10008692_pt1 | contig 14309 bp, 8 predicted proteins | sample PEATcosm2014_Bin_29_FD_132451 | JGI IMG/M metagenome (GOLD analysis project Ga0181520, IMG submission 132451) | Peatland microbial communities from MTU Mesocosm Facility, Houghton, MI, USA - PEATcosm2014_Bin02_30_metaG | ecosystem: Environmental > Terrestrial > Soil > Wetlands > Peat | place... | reverse complement strand
GAGGCCCAGACCTCGGTGCAGGCTCCGCCGGTGGCGCAGATCTGCGTCTTCGCACTGCTGCCAAGCGCGCTGTAGGTGTCCACAAAGTACTTCGTGTCGTCTGTCATGGAAACCACGTGCACGCCGGGTTGGTGAGTGACCGGCACGGCGTCCCCACCTCCGAGCGGCACGGCGAAGAGATGCTCCTGGCGGTCGTCGCCCTTGCTCGCTTCCAGGTAAACAGTGCGGCGGCTCTCATCTACACCGAGCAGGTTGTTCACCTCGTACGCGCCCTGTTCCAGTTGCCGCACGAGCTTCGCCTTGGAAGCTAGCGGGCGGGCGGCGTCAAAGCTAAATAGATAGACATGAGTGAATCCATCGCGCCAGCTCAGCCAGAGAAACTCGTCGCTGGCATCAAGGAAGCGCAGGCCCTGGTGTGCGCCACGTCCCATGGAATCGTGCAGTTCAATGTAGTTTGCGTCGGTCTCATGCAGTACCCGGTGCGACTTTCCACTCTGCGCATCGATGAAGTAAAGATCCTGCTCGTTCTGCAGGCGGTTGAGCACCATGGCCCACGCCAGCCCGGGGCGGGCCCAGCCAAAGCGGGGAATGTAGAAGTCGCCCCGCACGCCAAGATCAATTTCCTTGGTGGCGCCGTCGAGTCCGGCGAGCATCAGTTTCACCGTGGGATTGGGATCGCCCGCCTTGGGATAGCGCTCCTGGTCGGTTTCAGGATGCGTGGGAATCCAGTTGACAATGGGATACTGCGGTACCAGAGCTTCATTCATCTGCAGAAAGAGGATCTGCCTGGCGTCGGGCGACCAGAAGTAGTTGGAGCGAACGTCCAACTCCTCCGAGTAGAGCCAGTCCACTTCACCGTTCAGCAGGTTGGCGTCGGTGCCCTTGGTGAGCGCGATTTCAGCACCTCCGGCGACCGGCCGCGCGTAGAGATTATGAGCGCGCAAGTAGCTTAGCAACCTTCCGTCGGGAGAGAACTTGGGGTCGCTCGAGGGCTCCTTCGCATCGGTCAACTGGTGTCCCTTGGCGGCAGCCACATCGAAGATCCAGAGCTGGCCCAGCGCATCAAAGAGCAAGTGCTTGGAATCAGGCGCCCACTGGTAGTCGGCCACACCAAAACGGGCGCGATTTTCGCGCTGGCGATCATCCTGCAGGTTACTGGCGGAAGGAGCAAGTGCCGCCAGCTTGCCGGCAGCAATCAATTGCGAGCTCTTGCCGCTGGTGGAATCAAAGTAGAAGAGCGACTCCTGTTCGCCGCCGGCTCCATGCTGGACGTAGGTGAGCTTGCTTCCATCGGGACTCCACTGCATGCCAGCGGGAGGCCGTCCACTGGAGGACTCTGGAGCGTATATGGCCTCCACGTTGTACTGCTTCCTGCCCGGCGTCTGCTGCGCCACGGCCGTCAAGGTTGCTAGCACACATAGCGCTGCCAGGCATCTGCTTGTCTTCAAATTACCCCTCCCGTGGAACCACGCATTGCGCACCTTAGTGCGGTAACGTCCGGCCGCTGGCGCTCGGCGGGTACGCGGCAAATGACGCCGCTCCGGCCGCTGGCGCTCGGCAATAACGCCGCGCCAGCCTTAGGCGCTTGGCTCCTTGGCGAAGGTAAATCTGAGTAGCAGGTATTTGCAAGGCGAACGCGCCGCCCGGCGGGAAATCCTTAGCGCAAGCTGAGCCAGATGCGGGCCAGGCTGACTAGTGCAATTAGAACGCCAAGCAGGAAGAACAGGTCATGAGCCGCCTGTTTTGGCAGTGCGCCGGGCATTGGGACGCCGCGATCGCGGAACGCGTCGCCCAATGCGCGGTCCTGCTGGCGGAGGAAGTCTGCCAATTGAGCGTGAAACAGCGCAATCGCCAGACCGAGCAGAACACGGCTAAACTCCATGAGCATGCATAGAACTTAACCTCCTGAAGCCGCTCTCCCCATCCGGCAAACTTCTTAGGCATCACGGCAAAAAGCCTTGACCTGCCCCGGCGTGCTAAAATTTTCTGTATGGGCTTCCCGGAAATTCATGCCAACTGATCTAGAAAAGCTCGTCGAATTGCAGGCTGTTGACCTCGAACTGGCGCGCCTCAATGCGCAGCTCGCAACCATACCTAAGACCATTGCCCGGATTGATGCTCAATTGGCCACGGCTCGCAAACGCGTGGAAGACGCGCACGCCGCGATCAAGGCAAGCGAGGCTACGAAGCGCCAGTACGAGCAGGAGATCAAATCTCTTAACGAGAAGATTCTCAAGTTCCGCGGCCAGTCTTCCAGCATAAAGAACAACGAACAGTACAAGGCTCTGCTCTCAGAGATTGCGCATGCGGAGGGCGAGATTGCGGACTGCGAGGAAAAGATCCTCGAAGTAATGCTGAACAGCGATTCGTTGCAGTTGCAGCTGGCCGCTGCCGAGGACGCGCTTAAGGCGGAGTCTGCCGAGGTAGAGCGGCAGAAGGCCGCGGCGGAAAAAGCAGGTAACGAGGACCGCGTCGCCGCCGCCAAGGCGCATGCGCGGAGTCAATCACTGCGTAAAGGCGTGGATGACACGCTGCTGGCGACGTACGACCGCATTCTGAAATCGCGCGGTTATGCCGTGGCCGAGGTTCTGGAACATCGCTGTACGGCGTGCCAGTTCATGCTGCGCCCCCAGGTGTTGTCGAACGTGCGCGCCGCGCAGGAGGTTGTCCACTGCGACTCCTGCGGACGGATGCTCTATTATCTGCCGGAACACAACGTAAAGACTTCCGCCATCAACGTTACGGGAATTGCGCACCAGGCGGAACGCGAGTGGATGTTCGTTCCCTCGATGGGCACGAACGGAGCGTTTGTAGTCTTCATCAACCACAAGGGCAACGCCACGATGAAGGCCTACGACGCCACGACCGGTGAGGCCATTGCACGCCGGGTAGAGAAGAACGCAGTCTGCCAGTTAATCTTCGCCGAAGAGATCCGCGACGCCCGCAATCTATTCGTAGACGAGGCAAACCTGGAAGACAAATACAAGGAGCAGTTGCCACCCGAAATACTGGACGACCTCCGGCATCAGCTTCCGAACACGTAACCCGCACGCACCTGGCATGAAAGCGCAAAAGAAAACAGCATCGGCCCCGGTGGCGCGCGTAATTGTAAACGCACATGCGGTGGCACGGCTGCGCGCTGGGCATCCCTGGATTTACAAGTCCGATATCGAGCGGATGGATCAGGTTGCACCCGGAGTGCTGGTACGCGTGGAAGACTCGCGCGGCAAACCCTATGGCTCCGGCCTGTACAGTTCCAGCTCACAGATTGCGCTGCGCATGATCGCGCCGAATCCGGTCGAAGCGGAGAAATACCCCGACCTGCTGCGCTATCGCATCCGTCAGGCGATCGCTTATCGCGAACGTGTGGTACACGACGCGGATGCATTTCGCGTGCTTTTCAGCGAGGCTGATATCACCCCTGGCCTGGTGGTGGACAAGTACAACGACATCATCAGCTTCCAGGTGCTGACCCAGGCGATGGATGCACCCTTCGGACGCGACATTCTGATCGAAGAACTGAAGGCCGCATACAAGCCTGAGACAATCCTGGAACGTGTGGATCCGCGGATTCGCGAACTCGAAGGGCTCCCCGCACGCGAAGACCACATAGCATATTCGCGCCTCAAGAAGGTGAAGACCGCGACCATCTTCCACATCAACGGGCTCGCATTTCATTACGACGGCAGCACGGGACAAAAGACCGGAGCCTTCCTCGACCAGCGCGAGAATTATGCCGCGGCCGAGCGCTATGGCCGAGGCAGCGCGCTGGAAATCTGCACCTACCAGGGAGGATTCTCGCTACATCTGAATCGCGTCTGCGACCACGTCACCGCCGTGGACATCTCCGGCGAGGCACTGGCGGTAGCCGAGCGAAATCGCGCACTCAATGAACAGAAGGCCATCGAATTCGTAGAGGCCGACGCGTTTGAGTTGATGCGGCAGTACGCTGACAACGAACGGCGGTATGAGACGATCGTGCTCGATCCCCCGGCTTTTGCAAAGTCAAGGAAGAGTACGGAGGACGCGCTGCGCGGCTACAAAGAGCTGAACTTGCGCGCGCTGAAGATGCTGCGCAACGGCGGAGTACTCGTCACCTGTTCGTGCTCGTTCCACGTCAGCGAAGCGGATTTTCTCGCCATGCTCTCCAGCGCCGCCCTGGATGCCCACCGCAATCTGCACATCGTCGAGAAGCGGATGCAAGCGGTGGATCATCCGGTACTGCTCAACGTCCCTGAGACGCACTACTTGAAGTGCATCATCTGCTCGATCTTCTAGCACAGTTTGCACAGAGACGAACAGGCCGCCCAGAGTTCAGGCGGCCATCAATTCCACTTGGAACAGATTCTCAGGGAAGCGCAACCTCGATCAGGAGTTCGCGGATCACGAGTTTGCGCCTGCCCCTGGTTTGGCGTGGCGGCGCGCCTAGCGCATCTGTTGCAACTTCGTCAGCTGTTCCGGCGAGAGAATCGTCGCCAACTGCGCCTTCGATGCCTGGCGAATCTGGCTGAGTTGTGCCTGCTTCTGCTCATTGGTCAGCGCAGAGTTGGTAAGCACGGATTGCCGCTGCTGATGCGTGGAGACGAAGAGCTCCTTCATCTTGCTCTGTTGCTCCGCGGTCAGGCCGAGCTTGGCTGCGAAACGGGCCTTGCGGGCGTCGCGGCGCCCGGCAAATACCTTCTGCTGCTCGGGCGTCAGTACGGACTTCATCTGCGCGCGCGTGCTGGTACGCAGTTCCTTCAACTTGGCCTGCTTCTGTTGGGCGGTCAGGGTCTGGTCATTGCGAATGATGGCCGCCTGGTCGCGCGCGGTGGCGCGCAGTTCGCTCAATTGCTGCTTTTGTTCTGCGGTAAGTTGCGGTTTGCCGGTCGTAGCGGCCGCGTTTTGGGTTGCCGATTCCGCTGCGGGCACAGTTGCCTGCTGCGCCAGCAAGGCGGTACCGCTCAGGGACATACCAAGCAACAGCACCGTGTTCTTGATCCATAGACTACGCATTGTCATTCTCTCCATTCGCCGAACTGGACTTTGTATTGGAACCTTGTCCTCGCACTGATTCGAAACCCTGAAGGCCGCTCTTAGTTTCGGCCGGGTTGCCTGTTGGGCAGGAAGTCAAGGGGAGATAACTTGCGAAAGTGCCAATTTGTGCCTTGTTTCCCTAGACTCTATGGGCGTCGCTGTGCTGCAATGAGAGCATCTGTTTATGCAAACCGAATTGTTGAGTGATATTTCAGCGGGCCTGTTGCCAGTGCCCTCCGGCGAATTTGTGGTGCGAGCGGTCCCCGCTCACGCGAGCTTGGCGTTTTCGTTAGTGGTGCCAACCCGCAACGAGAGCCACAATCTTGAGGAGTTGATCGGGTTGCTCAAGCCGGCGATCGAGTCCGAGGTCGGCGACTCCTACGAGATCATCATCGTGGACGACGACAGCCCGGATGGGACCTGGCAGGTTGCCGCCGGGATGGCGGAGAACGATCCGCACATAGCCGCGATGCGTCGCGTAGATGAGCGCGGACTGGCGACCGCCGTGGTACGCGGCTGGCAAGCCGCTCGCGGAACTCTGCTGGGCGTGATCGACGCCGATCTGCAACATCCTCCCGAGGTCACCGCGCGGCTGATCGCCGCCATGCGCAAGGGCGCGGACCTTGCGGTTGCAAGCCGTGAGGCAGAAGGCGGCGGCACCAGCGACTGGAGCTTCGTCCGGTTGCTGATCTCCAGGGGCTCGCGCGCTTTAGGCAAGCTACTGCTGCCCGGTGTGCTCGGGCAGGTCTCTGATCCCATGACAGGATTCTTCGTGATTCGCCGTAGCGCGATTGAGAACGTGGTGCTGGCGCCGTGCGGCTACAAGATTCTGGTGGAATTACTGGCTCGCTCCCGCCTCAAAAGCATTGTCGAGGTCGGATATGTGTTCCGTTCGCGTCAGCGCGGCGAGAGCAAGGCTTCGATGATGGTCTTCGTGGATTACGTGCAGCATCTTTTCCGGTTGCGCGCCACGGCACGCGCACTCAGCGCCGAGCAGAAGGCTCACGAGGTGCGAAGCAAGCCTGCAACCGCGGGCAGGCAATAACCCGGAACAAACTTACGAAACCTACACGCGGAGCCGAACACACGGCTCCGTGTTTATTGCTGCGCTGGTGGTTCATCGGAAAGCTTGGCGGGGTTTGAGGTCTTCTCGTGCGAACGTGCAGCCTTCTCTTCCCGAGCCTCTTTGTTCGCCGCCGACGTGTCCTTGGTGATCGGCATCTCCAGGGTGTGAACCATGGAAGGATCGTCCCTCAATTTCAGGTAAAGCAACTTCCCCTTCGGGCGCGGGACAGCGATTTTCACGTCCATGGCACTCTCGCTCACTGGAACCGAGTGCTCGAAATCCTTGTCGGATGCAACCGCTTCGATCAGAAACAGATTGTTGCCGGTCAATGTGCAGGGTTCCTCCTTTTCTGGCGGGCAGTGCAAATCGGTCAGTTCCGGCAGGCGCACGAGGGTAGCCAACGGCTGCCAGTCTCCGCCCACTTCGCCGGAGAGCGCACGGAAGCGCAGAACACCAAAGGTGGACGCGGCAATCTCCTTTCCCAACGTCAACGTTGCCAGGATGGTGTGTGCGTTCTGCCGGATTAAGCCGCCGTTGTCCAAGCTTAACTCTGCATGGTAAAAACCGTCGGCGCTGGCCACTTCCACTTTCTCGTCCTTGCCAAATGTTCCAGGCTGCTCTGACTTCAAGCGGAAGTGGAGACGAGCATCCACCGGCAAATCCTCCACGCTTTCCAGATGAATAGGGGAAGCTGAGGGTTCGATTACCTTGCTCAGCAACACCAGCCTGGGACGCGGCGCAAGCACGCTGCCGCGCACATCCAGTACCCGCCCGTCCTTCAGCGAGACGTGCGCTGTCAGCTCCTGTTTCTCATGCAGCGTGAGCTTGTCGGGTTTCTCCGCGCGCATCGGCAGTGAGTTGTTCGCCACCGCACCCGCCTGATTCCAGCGAACCCCAGCAGCTTCCAGCCGGTCGACCCTCTCCAGGCAGGTTCCCTTCAGCACCCCTTGCGTGTCTCCTTCGTACACTACAAACCCATCGAGTCCGCAAGCCTGTTCGTACACCCGCAGAGGCAACTCAGAGGGCTTCGCTACACCGTATTGTTTCAACAGCACGGCACTCTCTCCGGCGGGAGCCTGCTCCAGCGGCAGATGCACTTCCAGTTCGTTGCCGTTGGCCTTCCACACTGTCTTCTTTACCTCACCTTTGGCGCCGCGAAAACCGATCTCCTCCACACAAGCGCTGTTCTCCGAATGCAAGCGCAGGGTCCGGTCATGTCCGGCAACTGAGGCGGCCTTATCGTCTTCCGGAATCATCCACTTCGCCGAGCCATCGGAGCGCTGGAGCTTGTAGTCAGGGCCGTCGAACGGTTGAAATCCCCACTGCCCGTGCACCCGGCCGCTGAAGGCGAGCGGGAGCCAGTCCAGCGACGGAAATGGAGAGGTCGGCACAAAGCCGCCGAGCAGGGCGTTGGCAACCACCGGAATTTCGTCGGATCTTCCGTCCTTGCTCTCCACATACAGCGTGAGGTGATGGGCCAGTTCCGAGGAGTAGACCAGCGGCGCACCGTCGGCTCCCATCACCACCTTCGGATTTTGCGCGCAGTAGATCGAATCCGGCGGGACCGCATGCAGGAGCGGCGGCACCGCCGGCTGCACCACGGGAAGGCCGATGACGATCACCGACTGCGGCTTGTGGAACGAAGGCGGATAGTTGAGCCGCAAATGCAGTTCATCGCCCTGCGGCAGGGCAAGCGCGGAGATGTACTGATACTTGGCGGTGTGCAAGTTTTCCATCAACCTTGCAAGGTCCACCACCACGCCGACATAAGGACTATAAGCACCGTTTCCGGCAGCCCTGGTGTAGCTGATGGCGCCCAGCAGATCCGATCCCGCGCCTTCGGTCAGGGTGGAAACCATGGACTCGCCATGGCCATCGTCGAGCACCAGCTGATCGCTGTTCTGCATGAGGCAGGAAGCTTGCTGCAGGGCGGGCTTCATGAAGCATTGCTCATCCACCTTGATGCTGAGACTACGCGCCAGGGTGAGGGCCCGCTCATGCAAGGCCTTAGGATCATGATCGTCGGATTCGCGAATTGCGGCCAGGTATTTGTCCAGTCGCGCCCGGTTCAGACTGGCAAGTTGCAAGTCCTGCGCGGCACGCACGAAGGCTCCGGGCTTGCCTTGGACGGCCGAACGCAGGGTGGCAAAATCGCCTCCGGTTTGCGGCGCCAGAAAGATGAGGGCCTGCTGCGCTTCGGCGGGTACCGTGACCACAATACCCTCCTCGCGCATCTTCTTAGTCCAGGTTTCGGCGCGGGTGAACCATGAGTCGGGAGGTGGATTGGTAGCGCCGCGCAGAAAAGCTACCACCATGAGGTAGCGCGCCCTCTGGTCATCGGGCAGCACGGGATGAAGCCATACCCGGTCGCCGCCCTGCAGATTCGGCACCTCGGCGATCGGCAGCGTCTTGCCAGCGCGGGTCACCGTAGCTTCCACGCGCGGACCAATCAGGTCGAACGCGGCAGCGTCACCCGCATGGGCAGCGCCGGGGAGCAGAATCAGCGCTGCCCACGTCAGCCAAAACTTCCATCGAGCCGCCCAATGGTGCTTCTTGTTCATACTTCCATGATATGCCGCCCGGAGCTTCCGTATGTTACTCGCAACCAAATCCGCAGCCCGGAATTGATAGCCCGGCCTATGCTTCTGAGGCAAGCGTCGTAGTCCCTTCCCCCTGCATCCTCACCGCTGCGCTGGTTCGAGCATTGGAACGCGGGCGGCAACGCCGGGGATGGTCACGGGAAGATGGCCGCGGGCAGGCATCTCTCCAAAGAGGAATTTAACTGCGCTTAGCTCAGAGGTAGTGGCATTGGAAAAGGTACAAACATAGTTCTGAATGGCGGGGTACTGGACGATAAGGTAGGGCGTGCCCAGGGCCACGACCACGGTCTTACCGGCAGCGGCCTTGATGACGTTGGCCAGGACCGTAGAGGGACCGTGCTCAAGACTGGGCGAGCCGGAATCTGCGCCGCCCGTGCGTCCGGCGGACGGGGTGACGTAGACAGCGGCAACAATGCGTTCGGCGTTTACGGCCGATTCAATGACGTGGGGAGCAAGCAGCGGGGCGAGCACATCGTCCACGTAGATGACGCGGGCGTCGGGAACGCGGGCGCGAATTTCCCGGACCAGTACGCGCCCATTGTCGCCGCGAGCGTCGTCGGTGAAGACCAGGACAAGCAGGCGATTGCTGGCGGCCGGCGCCGCGTGATAGGCATACTGCGAGGCAACGGCCACGGTGCGGGGCAAAGGCAAAACCTTGAAGCGTTCGCTGGCACCTTCACGCACCAGGGTGACGGCATCGTCGGCGATGCGCTGGGCGAGAGCAACATTCTGTGGAAGAGCGACCGTGTCATTCACGGCGTTGAGGTCGACGAGGCGGTTCTTGTGCAGTCCGAGGGCAGCCTTGGCGCGCAGAATCTTGGTGACGGATTCGTCGATCCGGCTCTCAGCAATCTCGCCGCTCTTTACGGCTGCGAGGACCCCGGTGTACGCGCCGTCAAGATCGCCGGGAATGAGGACGTAATCGGCTCCGGCCTGGATGGCTTCGACCGCGGCGCGTCCGGCGCTCTGCGGCGTGTTACCGCCGAAAAGGCGGGTAATGCCGTTCATATCCATGGCGTCGGTAATGACGATACCCCGGAAGCCGAGTTCATCCTTCAACAGCTTGGTGGTGATGTTGTGGGAGATGGTGGCGACGCGGTTGGGGTCGGGCTCAAGTGCAGGCACGGCGAGATGGCCGACCATGACGGAGTCGACGCCGGCAGCGATGGCGGCGCGGAAGGGCAGCAACTCAACCTGGTCAAGGCGGGCGCGGCTGGCGTTCACGCGAGAGACGGCGAGATGGGAGTCGGTGTCCGTGTCTCCGTGACCGGGGAAATGTTTGGCCGTGGCCATGCCGTGGGCATCGTGGACGCCGCGGATGAAGGCCTGAACCATCGTACTGACCTCGGCAGGATCTTCTCCGAAGGCGCGAGTGTTGATGATGGGGTTGTTGGGATTGGAGTTGACGTCGGCATCCGGATAGAAGTTCCAGTGGACGCCGATGGCGCGGGCCTCGGCGGCGGAGATGAGTCCGAACTGGTAGGCGTACCCGGGATTGCCGGTAGCGCCGATGGCCATGGCATGAGGAAAGACGGTGCCTCCGTGAAAGCGCATGGGCAAGCCACGCTCGAAGTCGGCGGCGAACAGAAGCGGCAGGTCGCTCTCGCGCTGCAACTGGTTGGTGAGGGCAGCGGCATCGAGCGGGCTCCCTCTGAACAGGAGGCCGCCATCGAAGGGCGAAGTGATACCAAAAGCGCCGAGATGGTAGCGCAACATCTGGTCACGGAGTTTGAGGTAGTCAGGACCACTGAAGTTGAAGAAGTCCACCTTGGCCCAGACCATGAACAACTGTCCGACCTTTTCTTCCAGCGACATTTTTCGCAGAGTGCGGTCAGCCCAGCGCGCGCCGGAGGGATCGTTGGCGGCAGCGGCGGCGGCCACCTCGTCGGGAGACAGTACGTTCTCTGCCAGGGCTGCACAGGCGAAGGCAAGGAGTATGAAGAAGACTCGGAAAGAATTCCGCATGATGGAAACCATAACACCTAGAATAGCCGGGAACACGGGAGAGCAGAGTGAAACGCCGATCTGAGATTCTTCGATTTGTTGGGATGCTGATGGTAGTTGCGGTCTGGGTTAGTGCCGCGCTGGCGCAGCCAGGCACGCCGGCAGCGAACGGGGGCACAGCGCTGGCGAACGTGGACCAGATCATGAACACGGCGGTCGCGCAGGGAGTGATTCCCGGTGGGGTGGTGCTGGTAGGGCATGACGGCACGGTAGTGTATCGCAAGGCTTTTGGGATGCGCTCGCTGGAGCCGGTGCGGGAAGCGATGACCGTTGACACGATCTTCGATATTGCTTCCATGACAAAATGTGTGGCCACGGCGACGGCCGTGATGAAGTTGGTGCAGGAAGGACGAATACGGCTGAATGATCCCGTAACGGTCTACCTGCCGGACTTTGCGAAAAATGGAAAAGAGAACATCACCATCCGCCAACTGCTGACGCACTATTCCGGGCTGCGAGAAGACCTGGACCTGAAGACCCCGTGGAGAGGGCGCAATGCAGCTTATCTGATGGCGATGGAGAGCCAGCCAATGTTCCCTCCGGGCTCGCGATTCATGTACAGCGACATCAACTTTGAAACGCTTGGCTTTGTGGTGGAAAAGGTGAGCGGGATGAGCCTGGATGAGTATGCGGCAATCCACATCTTTGCGCCGCTGGGGATGCAGGAGACACGCTTTTTGCCTCCGGCACAGTGGCATGCGCGCATTGCGCCCACCGAGTATGACGAGAGCCACCAGATGCTGCGCGGCACGGTACACGATCCTACGGCACGGCGCATGGGAGGCGTGGCGGGGCACGCCGGGGTGTTCTCGACCGCCGATGACTTGGCGAAGTACGCGCAGGATTTGCTGGGGGGCTTCCAGGTCTTATCGGCGCTGACAGTAGAGAAGATGATGACACCGCAACAGCCGCCTACGGCAACCACCCTGCGCGGACTGGGGTGGGACATCGATTCGCCATTTGCGAGCAACCGGGGCGAGTTTTTTCCAGTGGGCTCGTTTGGACATACGGGATATACCGGAACATCGATATGGATCGATCCGGTGACGAACAGCTATGTCATCCTGCTGACGAACGCGGTGCATCCCAGCGGAAAACGTTCCCAGGCCGTAGTGGCCTTACGAGCGCGCGTGGCTTCGGCCGTAGCGCAGGGGCTGGAACTGACGATCCCCGAGGCGCAGAAGCAGCGGCTGGCGCGCATCACGGGCTACAACGAGGCAATGGCCGGGGCGCGGCTGGTGACGGCACGCAACGGCCTTGTGCGCACCGGAATCGACATGCTGGAGAGCCACGACTTCGCCGAACTCCGCACGGCAGGCAAGGCGAAAACAAGGATTGCGGTAGTTACGAATCAGACGGGTGTGGATGGGCAGGGCGCGCGTACCATCGACGTGCTGGCCAAGGCGCGGGGAGTCGAGCTGGCAGCAATCTTCAGCCCTGAGCACGGCGTGAACGGAAGCCTGGACACGACGGCGATTACAAACTCGAGGGACTCAGCCACGGGCGTTCCCGTGTACAGCGTGTACGGCGATACCAGCGCCAAGCGACATCCTCCGCTGGAGGTCATGAACTCGGTGGATGCGATTGTCTACGACATCCAAGACATTGGAACGCGCTTCTACACCTACGAAACTACGCTGGGATATTTTCTGGAGGCGGCGGCGAAAACGGGCAAGAAGATCTTCGTGCTCGACCGGCCGAATCCGATCAACGGCGCTTATGTGCAGGGGCCAATCAGCGACAAGGGTCGCGAGAGCTTTACCAACTACGGGCAGATTCCAGTCCGGCACGGGATGACCATCGGCGAACTTGCACGCTTCTATAACGCGGAGAAAGAAATTCATGCGCGGCTGACCGTGGTGCAAATGGAGGGCTGGCAGCGTGGCGACTGGCTGGATTCGACCGGAGTGTTGTGGGTGAATCCTTCGCCGAATATGCGCAGCCTCGCGGAGGCCGCATTGTACCCGGGCATCGGAATGCTGGAGGCGACCAACATTTCGGTGGGACGCGGGACGGACACGCCGTTCGAGGTGCTGGGAGCGCCGTGGATTCACCCTGTGGAACTCGCCGCCTACTTGAATGGGCGCGCCATCAGCGGCGTGCGCTTTGTGCCCGTGGAGTTCACGCCTTCGGCGGACGTTTATACGCAGAAGAAGTGCGGCGGAGTGAACGTTGTGATCACGGACCGGAACGCGCTGGACTCGCCGGAGGTGGGCATCGAGATCGCGTCCGCGCTGCACGCGCTGTATCCGGAGCAGTTCGATACGAGCAAACTGGACCGCTTGATGCTGAACAGTGCAACGGCGCAGGCAATCAGCACCGGGCAAGACCCACGGCGGGTGTGGATGGAGTGGAACGACGCCATCGAAGTGTTCAAGACTGCGCGGGCCAAGTACCTGCTGTACTAGAGACAGGAGAGCGAGATCCCGTGGGACTGAATGCGCTGGATATGGCCGTGATCGTGGTATACCTGGGCTGCGTCACGGTATTCGGGATGCGCTTCCGGAAGCATCAGAGCACGCTCAAGGGATATTTCCTGGCGGAGCGGGCGATTCCGTGGTGGGCAATTTCGCTTTCCATCGTGGCGGCCGAGACCAGCACGCTGACCATCATCAGTGTGCCGGGTATGGCGTACGAGCGGGACTTCCGCTTTCTGCAGCTTGTGATGGGATACCTGATCGGGCGCGGGATCATATGCGTACTGCTCATCCCACAATATTTTCGCGGCGACTTGGTAACCGCCTATCAACTGATCGAGCGGCGATTCGGGCAAGGACTGCGCTCACTGACGGCAGGGCTGTTCCTGATCACGCGCGCCGCGGCCGAGGGAGTACGGGTCTTCGCCGTGGCGATTGTGGTGGGGATCGCGCTCGGCAACCTGCTGGGTGGGTTCAGTGACTTTGGCAGGGACGTTGCGGCCATCGCGATTGTCACGGTGCTAACCATGATCTACACCTTCGAGGGAGGCATGGCGGCGGTGATCTGGACCGACGTTGTGCAGTTGGCGGTCTACGTTACGGGAACGCTGGTGGGGCTGTTCACGGTTCTGCACCTGGTTCCGGGCGGCTGGCAGACGGTGCATGGCGTGGCCGCCGGGGCCGGAAAATTCCGTGTCTTCGATTTCTCCTGGAACTTCTATGCGAACTACACGTTCTGGTCGGGATTGATCGGTGGGGCCTTTCTGACGACGGCAAGCCACGGTACGGACCAGTTGATCGTACAGCGGCTGCTTTCGGCGAGAAGCGAACGACAATCAAAGGTGGCGCTGTTGGCCAGCGGCGTGATGGTGATCTTCCAGTTCTCTCTGTTCCTGCTGATTGGGGCGATGCTGTTCGTTTTTTACAAGCTGTTCCCGCCAGTGGTGGCATTTGCGCGCCCTGACACGATCTTTCCAACATTCATTGTGACGCGAATGCCGCACGGGATCAGCGGGCTGCTGATTTCCGCGATTCTGGCGGCAGCGATGGCAAACCTGAGCGCGGCACTGAACTCGCTATCATCGACGACCATCGTGGATTTCTACACACGGATGAGACCGGGAGCCAGCGAGCGGCACCGGGTATATCTGTCCCGGGTGGCAACGGTGGGCTGGGGGATGGTGCTATTCGCGCTGGCGATTCTGG
>Ga0181520_10008691_pt1 | contig 14311 bp, 13 predicted proteins | sample PEATcosm2014_Bin_29_FD_132451 | JGI IMG/M metagenome (GOLD analysis project Ga0181520, IMG submission 132451) | Peatland microbial communities from MTU Mesocosm Facility, Houghton, MI, USA - PEATcosm2014_Bin02_30_metaG | ecosystem: Environmental > Terrestrial > Soil > Wetlands > Peat | place... | reverse complement strand
TGGAAATCGAGTTACCGGCTGATCCTGCCGGAAAGCGGGAAGCCGGTGCTCGAAGGCTGGGCCATCGTGGACAACACCACCGGCGAGGATTGGACGAAGGTGCGGCTCTCGCTGGTTTCGGGGCGGCCGATTTCCTTTATCAGCCAGCTCTACGCGCCGCGCTATGTTAGCCGGCCCAGCGCGGAATTGCCGGAGGATGCCGCGGCGCAGCCGGTGTTGCATGCGGGAGGATATACGGAGGGATCCCTGAACGGTGTGGCCCCGGGTTCCGGCGGCGGAATGATCGGCGGGAGTATGAATGCGCCAGCGCCCCCGCCCCCAATGGCCGCCAAGGCAATGCGGGCTAATAGCCGCGCTTTCATGCCGTCTACGGCGGAACGGGTATCCGTCGATGAAGAAGTTGAGGAAGCAGCCGGGACGCCGCGGGCCTTCGCCACCCCCAGTTCCATCGTCGCCGGCGCTTCGGCCGATGCCGTCGGCGAGCTGTTCGAATATCGCATCGCGCAGCCAGTTACTATCCGCAAGAACGAATCGGCCATGCTGCCGTTCCTGCAGGAGGCGATCGATACGCGCAAGCTGCTGATCTGGTCCGACCGCTCCTCCGAGCATCCCACCAACGCCGCCGAGCTGACCAATTCGACCGGCAAGACGCTGGATGGCGGCCCTGTCACCGTGTACGATGGCGGCGTGTACGGAGGCGAAGCGCTGATGGAGACGCTGAAGGCCGGCGACAAGCGGCTCATCAGCTACGCGGTGGACCTGGGAACGCGCATTACGACGGCGTTCGACAGCAAGAAGGCCGTGGTGCGCGAGATTCACTTGAACCGCGGCGTCCTCACCACCAAGTCCGCCTCGGAAGAGACCGCAGCTTACACTGTGCGCAATGTGGATCAGAAGGCCAAGACGCTGATTATCGAACATCCGCTGCGCGCCGGTTACACGCTGCTCAACCAGAAGCCGATGGAGAAGACCGCGGACAACTACCGCTTTGAAGTGCCGCTGGCGGCAGGGGCGACCAAGACGTTCGCGGTCTCCGAAGAACACATCTTTGACACCACTTACGCGATCGCCAACGTAACGCCCGACTTCCTGCTGAACTACGTGCAGAACCGCGACCTGAAGGAAGACGGGCGCAAGCAACTCGGGCGGATCGCCAATCAGAAGCAGCAGATCGCCGAGAACAACGCCGCCATCGATGACGCCGAGCGTCAGGTGAAAGACCTGGGCACGGACGAGGACCGGCTGCGCAAGAACATCCAAAGCCTCAACAGCGTCAGCAACCAATACCAACAGGTGCAGGAGTACGCGCGGCAACTCGGCGCGCTGGAGCAAAAGCTGACCGGCCTGCGCGACCACCAGGCGGAGCTGCAAAAGAAGAAGACCGCCTTGCAGCACGAATTGGATGAGATGATCGCTTCGCTTTCGTTCTGAGCGGCGGTGTTGCCGGCTCTCGACGCCGCTGTTCTACACTGAAGTTCGATGCTCTCCCCGACCGCCAAGGAGCGGATCGCCGCGCTGCTCGGACCGCGCGGCTATCTCGACCGGCCCGAAGACCTGGCTCTTTATGAATACGATGGCGGCCAGGACAGGCATCCGCCCGATGTGGTGGTTTTCCCGCGCACCGCGGCGGAAGTTGGCGCGCTGGTCCGCATCGCCAACCAATCCGGCATGCCCATTGTCGGCCGCGGCGCGGGAACCGGCCTGTCCGGCGGCGCGATTCCGCTCCAGGGCGGGATGATGATCGCCTTCGCCCGGATGAACCGCATCCTTAATTTGGACTTGGCCAATGAGCGCGCCGCGGTCGAACCGGGAGTGGTCAACCTGGATGTCACCATGGCCGTCGAAAGAGACGGCTATTTCTTTGCGCCCGATCCCTCCAGCCAGCGTGCTTGCACCGTCGGCGGCAATGTGGCCGAAAACGCGGGCGGCCCACACACTCTGGCATATGGCGTCACCACGAATCACGTGCTCGGACTGGAGCTGGTGCTGCCGGATGGCAGCGTGGTGGAAACCGGCGGGCTGCCCGATCTGCCGGGCTATGACCTCACCGGCCTGCTCACCGGCTCGGAAGGCACGCTGGCCCTGGTGACCAAAGCTACCCTGCGGTTGATGCGCAAACCGGAGACCGTAAAGACCGTGCTGGCGATTTACTCGAACAGCGAGGACGCCGGGCGCACTGTCGCCGAAATCACCGCGCAGGCCATCACTCCGGTCGCCCTGGAGATGCTGGATGGAGTGATGCTCCGCATGGTGGAGCAAGCCACGCACGCCGGCTACCCGGTGGATGCCGCGGCCGTTCTGCTGATCGAGCTCGAAGGCATTCGCGAGGCCGTCGAGACGCAGGTGGAACAGGTGCGCGCCGCCTGCCTATCGTCGGGCGCCATCGAGTTTCGCGTGGCCCGCACGCCCGAGGAGCGCGAGTTGCTGTGGAGCGGCCGCAAGAACGCGTTTGGCGCGGTAGGCCGCGTCAGTCCCAGCTACTATGTGCAGGACGGCGTGGTGCCGCGCACGCGCATCGCTGCCACGCTTCAGTTCATCGCCTCGGTAGCCAGCGAGCACGGTCTCACCATCAGCAATATCTTTCACGCCGGCGACGGCAACCTGCACCCGATTATTCTGTTCAATCCGCGGACGCCCGGCGAAAAGGAGAAAGCGCGTCATGCGGGCGAGGAAATTCTGAAATGGTGCATCGGCTGCGGCGGCTCCATCACTGGCGAGCACGGCGTCGGGATGGAGAAGAATGAGCTGATGCCGCTGTTGTTCACCGCCGACACGCTGGAGGCGATCGGCCAAATCAAACTTCTGTTCGATCCCGAGGCCCGGATGAACCCCGGCAAGCTGCTCCCCACCGGCCGCGGATGCAGCGAGATCCGCCAGTCCGACCCGGAACCGGGAAACATGATGTACTGAGGCGCCGGGTAATACTAACTTCGCGGCCCTTGCAGCGTGCACCACAAATCCTCTGCTTGGCGGGGCTTGCTTTAGTTTGCCAGCGCGCGTTTGCGGGCGCATTTTTCCACGGCTTCTAACCGAGATCGCATTCGAAGTGGCGAGCCCACTCCCACTGCGTGCAATGGGTACCCGTACCTCCATTACGGTTGGGGTAATTCTCGTCCTGGTCGCCGCACCCAAATGAGATGTAACATACGTTCGTTATACCAATTGTAGAGATAAAGACCCTGATTTCTGAAATGGGGTATCGATCCAGCAGGGCCGTACCCGCGAATCGAGGCTTTTGGGAGCAAGGTATGAGATACGCGAAGCTTTTGCTGCTGTTTCTGGCGTTCGTCCTGGCATCGCCCGCAGCCGCAATCTTCAGTGAGAACTTCGAGGGAGCCACTACGCTTGGCTTTGACGGCACGTATGGCGTTATCGCCGGCACGCAGTTCTCCCTCACGGCCGGATCGATTGACGTGAATGGTCCCGGTAGCCCCGGGTATTACCCGGAGCTTTGCACGGCGCCGGCGTCCGGCAACTGCATCGACACTACCGGCGGCGGAACGCCCAACGGCGTAGGCACGGGCCCAGGCACTATCAGTACGACATCGCCCATCGTCTTCAGCACCCCGGGCTGGTATATTCTCAGCTTCGATCTGGAGGGCTGGTACGACACCGTCGAGGGCGACATCACGGACGATGTCGCCACCGACCGGGTGGATCTTGGAACCCTGATCGTGGACGATGAATTCACTGTCTACGGCGCCGACAATCCGTACCCAGCGGAGGAGATTCTCTTTCAGGTGACCGCCCCCAACACTTCGGCGACTCTGACGTTCACGAGCTTGGGCGGCAACTATTCGTTCGCGGGAGGCATTCTGGATAACATCTCGATCAGCGACCCGGCCCCCGTGCCCGAGCCGACTCCCCTCCTGCTGTTCGGAGTTGGAGCGCTGATCGTTCTGGCGAAGCAGCGCGCCCGCCAATAAGGCCGCCCACCCGAGTCGAGCGGTTCCCGGCCGTGACCGCCCCGTGAGTACTCTCCAACGGCTGACGGGAGGCGGTTCTACCGCTTGCTCTTCAGCACATCCACCAGTTCCTGCACGGCGGCGGCGCTTTTTTGCAGCCCGGCCTGCTCCTCGGCGGTCAGTTTCAGCTCGTAGATCTTCTCGATACCGCGCGCGCCCAGCTTGCATGGCACGCCGACGAACAGGCCATTGATGCCGTACTCGCCTTCCAGGTACGCGGCGCAGGGCAGTACCTTCTTCTTATCCCTGAGGATGGATTCGGCCATTTCCACCGCGGCCGCCGATGGGGCGTAATAGGCGCTGCCGGTTTTCAGGTACTTGACGATCTCTGCTCCTCCGTTACGCGTGCGGTCCACGATGCGGTCGATGGCGGCTTGGTCCATCAGCTCCGTCAGCGGAATGCCGGAGACGTTGCTCAGCCGCACCACGGGGACCATGGTATCGCCGTGGCCGCCCAGTACCACCGCGGTCACGTTATCCACCGACACTCCCAGCTCCTGCGCGATGAAGGTGCGGAAACGCGCACTATCCAGCACGCCGGCCATGCCCACCACGCGCTCCTTGTTGAACTTCGAGACCCAGAGAGCCGCTTGCGCCATGGCGTCCAGCGGATTGGTCACCAGGATGAGGATCGAATTCGGCGAGAATTTGACGGCCTCCTCGGTGGCGCTGCGCACGATTTCGTAATTGGCCATCAGCAGATCGTCGCGGCTCATCCCCGGTTTGCGCGGGAAGCCGGCGGTGATGATGACGATGTCGGAATCGGCGGTCGGCGCGTAGTCGTTGGCGCCCGTGATCGCGACGTCGTAGCCTTGCACCGGACCGGATTCCAACAGGTCCAGGCCCTTGCCCTGCGGGACGCCCTCTACCACGTCCACCAGAACGACATCGGCGAGGTCCTTCTCTGCGATGCGCAACGCGCAATTGGCGCCCACATTGCCGGCGCCCACAACCGTGATCTTGTTTCGCACTTGCAGCTCTCCTTGAATGGTGAATTGAAGCTCGATTATAACAGCCGTAACTCGATTGACCGCTCCGGCGCCAAACGCGCGTATACTGAGCGATTGGGAAGACGAAGTCGTTCGGCGTGACCGTTCCCTCTGGCTTGCGGCTCCGATGCGTTCGATTTCCGTTCGGAGCCGCGACCAAAGGGAGCGGTCGGCACGAACCGGCTATTTCATGACAGGCACTAATGCGCCGAAGTTGACAGACAGCCCGGAGCAGGATCTGCGGGACAAAGTGGTGCTGGTGACCGGCGCCGCCAAACGCATCGGCCGCGCCATTGCGCTGCGGCTGGCGCGCGAAGGCGCGCGCGTGGTAGTTCATTACCAGACGTCGGAGGCCGCGGCCCGGCAGACGGCGGCGGAGTGCGGCGGCGCGCCCCTGCTGCGCGCCAATCTCGAATCGGTTGCCGAAATCGAACGTCTATTCGCCGAAACCGCGCGTCTGTGCGGGCGTCTCGATGGCCTGGTCAACAATGCCGCCCGCTTCACCCGTTTCGATCCGCTCGAAATCTCCGAAGCCGATTGGGACTTCATCCACTCCGTCAATCTCAAGGCCGTGTTTTTCTGCTGCCAGGGGGCGGCGCGTATCATGCAACAGACCGGCGGCGGCCGCATCGTGAATGTGAGCTCTCTCGGCGGAATTCGCCCTTGGGCCGAGCACGCCCATTACTGCGCCTCCAAGGCCGCCGTGATTATGCTCACGCGCGCACTGGCCAAAGCCTGGGCGCCGCGGATCACCGTCAACACGGTCGCCCCCGGCGTGATCCCCTTCGACGACATCGACGAACGGGGCCGCCGCATGATCGCCGCCACCCCCGCCGGCCGCGGTGGAACGCCCGACGAGGTTGCCTCCGCAGTGCTCTACTTTCTCAAGGCCTCGATCTTCGTCACCGGCCAACTGCTCGCCGTGGATGGCGGCTTAAGCCAGCGCTAGGGGGCCGGCACGCCTTTCCACTGCCAACGTAAAATACGAGGATGCACCTTGCGCCGATTACTCTGACTGGCGTTGCGGTCCGGCTGGAGCCGCTGTCGCTCGATCACCACGCCGCGCTCTGCCAGATTGGGCTCGATCCCGCCATCTGGCGCTGGACCACCGTGCAGATCGCCACGCCGGAGGAGATGCGCCGCTACATCGAAGAGGCCTTGCGATTGCGCGAAGCCGGTACTGCGCTGCCGTTCGCCACCATCGACCTCGCCTCCGAACGCGTGGTTGGCTGCACCCGCTACGCCAACATCGACCAGGACAATCGCAAACTCGAAATCGGTTGGACGTTCGTGGCGCCCGCGTGGCAGCGGACGCGTATCAACACCGAGGCCAAGTACCTGATGCTGTGCTATGCCTTCGAGACTCTGGGGTGCATCCGCGTCGAGTTGAAGACCGACGCTCTCAACCAGACGTCCCGCCGCGCCATCGCGCGCATCGGCGCCCGCGAGGAAGGCACCCTGCGCCATCACATGATCTGCGCCGATGGCCGCTACCGCGATACCGCCTATTACAGCGTGATCGCCCCCGAATGGCCAGGCGTGAAGGCGGCGCTGGAAACCAGACTCCAGCGATAGAGCGGCTGGCGCGGGGAAATCGGGCAACGGCCCAGGCTCCGACGCGCGTTCGGAGCCGCGTCCGTCAGGAAGCGGTTGGTACAGCTATTACGTAACGAGGCCCAAGGTAAAATACATTTGATGAGCGACACCGAAAATAACGCGCCGCCGCAGGAGGATGTTCGCATCCCGCTGCCGCCCGCCTCTTTTTCCTTTCTCGTGTTTTCCCTGCGCGCGCAGGCGGAAATGCAGCTTGGGCTGATGCCCTATGGCGATGAGGAGCACCCCAAGCCGGAGCTCGACCTGGCCCGCCACAGCATCGATATGATGGGCATCCTGTCCGAAAAAACCAAGGGCAACCTGAGCCTGGAGGAGCAGCGGTTGCTCGAAAACTCCCTCACCGAACTGCGCTTCCGCTTCGTGCAGGTATCCGAGGAGGTAGCCAAAGCGGCCGCCCAGGCGAAAGCTTGAATGGCGGCGCCGCTGAAGATCACCGTCTTGGGTTCGGGCACCAGCGTGGGCGTCCCCACGCTCGGCTGCCATTGCGCGGTCTGCACCTCGACCGATCCGCGCGACAACCGGCTGCGGCCTTCCGTGCTGGTGAGCTACCAGGACCACCGCGTACTCATCGACACCACTCCCGACTTCCGCACACAGGCTCTGCGCGCGCGCCTCGATCGGGTGGACGCGGTGTTGTTCACGCACGCGCACTTCGATCACATCATGGGCCTGGATGACGTGCGGCCTTTCAATTTCCGGCAGAAGGGGCGGATTCCGATTTTCGCCGCGCCGGACACCATGGCGACCATTCAACGCGTGTTCGAATATATTTTCGACGGCGCGGAAAAGGAATCGAATGTGGCGCAACTCGATCCGCGGCTGATCGACGGCGGCCCTCTCGATCTGTTTGGCCTCGAGTTTCTGCCGGTGCCGATCCAGCACGGCAGCCGGACGATTTACGGATTCCGTTTCGGCGACGCGGCCTACCTCACGGACCACAGCGCCATTCCCGAATCCTCCCTCGATCTGCTGCGCGGCCTGGACGTGCTGTTTCTGGATGCGCTCCGCTACAAGCCGCATCCCACTCACTCGACCGTAGGGCGGTCGCTCGAGACCGTCGAACGGCTCGCGCCGCGGCGCGCTTTCTTCACCCATATCTGCCATGACCTGGCGCATGAGCGGGCCGAGAGCATGCTGCCGCCGCACGTGCGGCTGGCCTATGACGGCTTGGAGATTCTCGTCGACGGCGGCGCGCCATGAGGCTCTATCGCGGTCTCGATGAAGTTCCCGCCGATTTCGGCCCCTGCGCGCTCACCATCGGCAACTTCGATGGTGTCCACATCGGCCACCGGAGCATTCTGCGGCGCGTGAAGCAGATCGCGGACGCGCGCGGTTGGAAGCCGTCCGCGCTGATGTTCGATCCTCATCCGGCGCGCGTGGTGGCGCCGCAGCGCGCACCGCGGCTGATGATGCCGCCCATACGCCGCGCCTCGCTGATGGCGGCCGAAGGCATCGAACAAGTGTTGATTCTGCCATTCACCGCGGATGTCGCCCGGCTCACCCCGGAACAATTCGCGAGCCAGATCGTGGCCGGACGACTGGGCGCGCGCGCCGTTCTGGTGGGAGACAATTTCCGCTTCGGTCACGACCACGCTGGCAATGTGGAGACGCTGCGAGAGCTTGGCAACCGCCTGGGATTCGAGACCGAAATCGTGCGCGCGGTCACCCGCCGCGGCCGTGCGGTGAGCAGCAGCGCGATTCGCGGGCTGCTCGAATCGGGCAGAGTGGCGCTGGCCGCGCGCTGGCTGGAGCGGCCCTACGCGCTCGAAGGCGAAGTCGTCGCAGGCCGCGGCGTGGGCTCCCGCCAGACCGTGCCCACCTTGAACCTCTCCACCGCTGCCGAGTTGATCCCCAAGACCGGTGTCTACGTCACGCGCACGCGCGATCTCGACACCCCGCGCGCGTGGAATTCCATCACGAATGTCGGCTACCGGCCCACCTTCGGCGACAGCACGCAATTGACGATTGAGACCTTCCTTCTCGATCCGCTGGCAGTCGAAACTCCGCAGCGCATTTCCGTCGAGTTTCTCTGGCGGGTGCGCGAGGAGCGCAAGTTCTCGAACCCGGAGGCGCTGAAAGCGCGCATTCTCCGCGACGCCGCCACGGCGCGGCGCTACTTTGCACGCACCGGGCGCCTGGCGCCGCGTCCGCTCGCGCCGGCACAAGGGTAAGATGCAGTCCGCTCCTTTTCTGCTCGGCGGCCTGTCCATCGTACTGATTGACTTGCTGCTGGCCGGCGACAATGCGCTGGTTATCGCGCTGGCCGTGCGCGCGCTGCCGCCGCACGAGCGCCGCTGGGGCATCGTTCTCGGTGCGGGGCTGGCCATCGTGCTGCGCGTGGCGCTCACCGCGTTGGCCGCGCGCTTGCTGCGCTTCGAGTATCTGCAGTTGGCGGGCGGCCTGTTCGTGCTGTGGATCGCCTGGAGAGTGCTCGGCCACCCCGGCGACGCGCCCGACCGCGTGCCCGCCGCCCGCCACTTATGGCAAGCGGTCTGGTACGTGACGATGGCCGATCTCACCATGTCGGTCGACAACATCCTGGCCATCGCTGGCGCTTCGCGCGGCAACCTGCCGCTGCTCATCTTCGGGCTATGCCTCAGCATTCCGTTTGTCGTGTTCGCGAGCACCCTGCTGGTGAAATTGCTGAACCGCTTTCCGGCGCTGGTCTACCTGGGCGTCGCCATTCTGGGAATTGTGGCGGGCGATATGGTGATGGCCGATCCGGCGATGGTGCGCTGGCTCCATCCCGCCGACGCGCTGCGCTACGCGGTGGACGCCGTGCTAGTGCTTGCGTTGGTGGGCGCCGGCCAGCTTCGCCTGCGTTTTTTTCGGTAGCGTGGCGAAGATGATGTCGTAAGAACGGCCAATCAGCCGCTTCATGTCTTGCCCCGGCAGCGCATCCTCCGTTTCGATGGCTGCCCAGTGGTTCCGCGCCGCGTACGGCGCCGGTACCACACCCGGCGTTTCGATCAACTCCGCGTACTCCTCGGGAGTCGCTTTGACCGTGAGGAAGTTGCCCATCCCCGGCTCCAGATGAATCACCGCGAATGTCTTGCCGGATACCTGGAACGCCAGGTGCTCCTCGAACTGCACCACCTCCGTCACCCCGCCCAGTGACAGACAATAGTGCCGCACCCACTCGATCCCCATAGCGCCGATTGTATCAGGGGCCGGCCTGCGCCCCAGCCATCCGGCCGGATGTTGTTATACTCGAAGAAGCGCCGCGCACTGACACGCTGGAGTGGCGGAACTGGCAGACGCACGGGACTCAAAATCCCGCGCTCTTCACTGAGCATGAGGGTTCGACCCCCTCCTCCAGCACCAAACAAATCAATTACTTATGAACAAGTCGATCAGGTGGGTCGGCAAAACCCAGGTAATCACGCTCGGAGCGAAATCTCGCCGTGGGCCGATGGACTGGACGCGCTGGGGCGAAGCTGGGGCACGTGGGGCACGCGGGTGAGCGCTATCTACCGCAAGCTACCGACATGAGGTGATATCGCTTGCGCGGATTGGGCGCCGCTCTTGGCTGGACGAGGGCAAATCGACCGTTTGGCGACTGCACGGCGAGGTGAAGCTTCCCAAAACCGGGCTTTGTGGGCCTTTCCAGCCAAGTCCGCGCGGTTCCGCCGTAGCGCGGGCAAACGTCCACCGTCGAACTCGTTCACGATCCACACGAAGGAGGTCCGCGACGCGGCAGGCGCCGAGTCTCCGGCGAACGAGTCGTTTTACTCCCCCACTTGCCCGGCGTTACACTGGTCCCGCCATGTTCACTCGCCGCAGCTTTCTTCAAACCGCCGCTAGCGCCTCGGCCGCCCTCACCCTGACCGCCTCCCCGCGCCGGCTTCCGGCCCAGGCCAACTCGGTCTATCGCAACCCCATTCTGGGCGGAGACCACCCCGACGCCAGCCCCATTCGCGTCGGTAACGAACTCTTCCTCACCCACTCCAGCTTCGACTATGCTCCCGGCCTGCTCATCTGGCGCTCCACCGATCTGGTGAACTGGAAGCCCGTCGCCGCCGCCTTGCATCGCTACGCCGGCAGCGTGTGGGCCCCGTATCTCAGCGAGTACGAAGGCCGCTTCTACATCTACTTTCCCGCCGATAACCGCCTGCGCGTGGTCCATGCCGAACATCCGCTTGGCCCCTGGAGCGACCCCATCGACCTCGGCATCAACGCCATCGACCCCGCCCACATTGCCGAGAACGGACGCCGCTTCCTCTACGCCAATGGCGGCGTAATGGCCGAGCTGACCGCCGATGGATTGGGCGTGAAGGTGCCTCCGCGCCACGCTTTCGATCCCTGGCCCATGCCCGCCTCGATGCGCATCGAATGCACCTGCCTCGAAGCGCCGAAGGTGATCGAACACAACGGTCATTTCTACTTGAACGTCGCCGAGGGCGGCACCGGCGGGCCCTCCACCAGCCACTCCGTGGTCTCGGCCCGCAGCCGCCACGCCGACGGTCCGTGGGAGTACTCGCCCTACAACCCCATCGTCCACACCCCCAGCCGCGACTCGCGCTGGCTCTCGGTCGGCCACGGCCGTCTCGTCGATACGCCCGACGGAAGCTGGTTCATGACCGTCCACTCTTACGAAAACGGCTATCGCGCTCTGGGCCGCCAGACCCTCCTCCTGCCCGTCGAGTGGACCGACGACGGCTGGTTCCGCGTCCCCGCCGGCACAACCGCCGAGTCGGCCATCTCCATGCCAATTCCCGGCACCCGTCAACTACCCCTACCCGACCCCTCGGACAGCTTCACGAGCGCCGAGCTCGGTCTGCAATGGGCCTTTTGGCATGAGTTCGACCCAGCGCGCTTCTCGACCGGCCAGGGCGTGCTGAACCTGAAGGCGCGCGGCGATTCGCTGGCCGACAGTCCCGCTCTCACCACGCCGGTCGGCGGTCACTCCTACACCGTCGAAATTGACGCCGAGATCGCCTCCGGCTGCTCCACCGGCCTGCTGCTCTTCTACGATCCCGAGCACGCGACCGGCATCCTGCTCGACGGCGAGGGCATCGGCGTGCGCATCGCCAACGGCTACGTCCCCGGCCGCCAACAGAAGGGCGCAACGCGGGCTACTCTGCGCATCGTCAACGACAACCAGGAAGTCGATTTCTATTTCCGCCTCCCCGGCCAAAGCTGGCAAAGGACCCGCGAATCGGCCGAAGTCAGCGGCATGCACCACAACGTCCTCGGCGGATTCCTCGACCTCCGCCCCGCCGTCTTCGCCGCCGGCTCCGGCAGCACCAGCTTCCGCAACTTCCGCTACTGGCCTGAAGCGAAAGTCCCGGCATAACTAAGCCCGATGATCGGCGCACGCGCTCGCTCCGCCACTGTCTAAGTCATGCCGCGCCGTGCGCTGGCCCGCGAGGTACTCATTGGTCAAGTGTGTGGAACGAGCCTGAGCAACCTTGATGTCTTCGCCGCCCCGAGGTAAGGTCCACACGTGCGCTGCCTGCCATGGCGATTGATTCAGAGGCCGTTATTGGCGCCGCAGACGTTCACGGCAAGCCCGAGCGCTTGGAACATCGCGGCCTTCACGGCAAGAGCGTGGTCGGCGCCCGCTGCGTCGGGTCCGTAGGCGACCTGGATGTGATTCGATTTGTGCTGCGCCATCAATTGATCGCGACCCACACCGTACATGACGGTATGCATCGCCGGCCACTGCGGCGTGGTGATGTTCCAGCGGCGTTCGATTTCTTCCGGCGGCAGTTCCACCGCACGGCCGCGGCCGATGTCCACCTTCAGGGCGCCGGACTCGATGTAGATGCGGCTCCAGACGATTTCACCCGGCTTGCTGACGCCCTTCACGGTTCCCCCACCCAGGCGGAAGTACATGGCAGGCTGCCGCTCGCTGACCGCTCCGGCATAGCCGCCGATGAGGTGGGCGGGTGGCACTGCGCCGGAGATCTCGAACATCCAGACGAATTCGTTCCGGCCGTCGACCGGGAACTCTTCGCCGTAGCGCACATCGTGCAGCGTGGTCTCCGGAGCAAACCCCAGATGACGCCACACGCGATTGGTGATCAGGGCATCCAGGCCGGCACACTCGTCCACCTCGTTGAAATGCGGAAGCGGCTGGCCTTCATACAAGATCCGCCCGTTGCCGCGCGCGTGCACCGGCGGCCGGTCGGAGTTGTTCAACAGACCTTCGGCCAGGTCGGAAGCCGGACAGAGGTCCTTGAGCCCTTGCTGGTACTGGATTCCAATCACGTCACAGCCAAAGTCGTCGGCGATCCGCAAGGCAGAGATGTACATTTTGCACTGATCGAGAATCTGCGCGTCAGTCAGGTCGGTCTCGGGATTCGGACCGGTGAGGAAACGCATGCCCCTGGCATCCAGCCAGGCGCGCACGGCCCGTGCCTCAGCATCCGGCGTGGCCAGCATCTCGGCATAGAGCGCCGACTGGCTCAGCCTCTCCTTGCCTACGCCCAGCGGCAGCAGGAAGCAATCCTCGATGATGCCGTTATACATGCCCATGCAGCCCTCGTCGAAGACGCCCAGGATGGCCTTATCGCGGCGCAACTGGCTGGCCAGTTCCGCGCCCGTGTGGGCAGCCTTCTCCGGAAGCTTCAGTTGCTTCAATGGGTGCACGTGGCTAAGATCGTGAACAACGGTCTCGCCCGACAGCCACTTGCGCAGTCCGCTCCGGAAGAACGGATCCTTGAAATCGAGGCTCCAGAGGGTGCTGAACGGAATGCCGGCCTTTGTCATGCAGGCATTCAGATTGAGCATACCCACCAGCCCGGGCCATTCGCCGCTCCAGTTGGCCACGGTCAGAATCGGCCCCTTGTGCGACGCGAGTCCGATCAGGACCTGGTGACTGTACTGCCACACAGCCTCACAGACAATCAGGCTTGCTTGAGGCGGGATGTTCTTGAATACTTCGATCCCCTGCTTCTGGCTGCCGATAAAGCCGTGCTTCAACGCGGGGTCGTACGGGTGGCCTCGCTGAATTTCCCCTCCCTCGGCCCGGACTGCGGCCATGACGGCCGCCTCGACCTTCTGTTGGGCGGCCCAGCAGTTCTGGTTTGCCGAGAGACGCAGATCCCCGTTGGCGATTAGGTATATCGTTTCTGACATCTGTTTACCCTTGACTTGTAGTGAGGTTGGTTCCGGACGGGGCTGATTGAGGCCGGCGGCCTCGAGATCGACAAAAACAACTTTGGGATGCCTCCCATTTCCATTCCGCCCAACCTGGTGGTGAGACCATAATATTCTAGTGTCCTGTCTCTAACGCTTGTTTGCAATGACGGACCTTTTTGAGGATGGTGGCGGCGGTTGCTGTCCAGAGTAAGGGCCGGGCGCCGTCGTTGTTTTTTCGAACCTCGTCCTGGATGGCGCGGGTCAGTTCCGGCACGCTCCGAAATGTCCCGCGCCGAATCCGCTTCCGGGTGATCTCGGCAAACCATCGTTCCACCATATTCAGCCACGAGGCACCGGTCGGTGTGAAGTATAGATGGCAACGAGGATGGGCCGCGAACCAGGTCTTGACGTTCGGGTGCTTGTGGGTTCCGTAGTTGTCCAACACCAGGTGGGTCTGCCGGCGCTTCGGCGTGTCGGCCTCGATACCTTCCAGGAAGGTGATGAATTCATCATGCCGGTGCCGCGGCTGGCAGAAGCCGATCACCTTGCCAGTGAAATGTTGAGCGCCGCGAACAGCGTCGTTGTTCCATGCCCCTTGTAATCGTGCGTCTGCCGTTCGGGAATACCCTGCCAGATCCGGTGCACGGTTGCATGACT
>Ga0181520_10008690_pt1 | contig 14311 bp, 10 predicted proteins | sample PEATcosm2014_Bin_29_FD_132451 | JGI IMG/M metagenome (GOLD analysis project Ga0181520, IMG submission 132451) | Peatland microbial communities from MTU Mesocosm Facility, Houghton, MI, USA - PEATcosm2014_Bin02_30_metaG | ecosystem: Environmental > Terrestrial > Soil > Wetlands > Peat | place... | reverse complement strand
CCCCGGTCAACAGAACCGTAGCGCGGCGCTTGACGGCTTCCGATACCCACAACATGGCCTGCGCCGACTGGCAGGCGAACGGTTCGCCGTAGGCGGCCACCAAGTCGTCCAGCGAGAAATGCGCTTCGGGCATATCCACAATTTCGTGGGCGATGCCAAGCGCGTGGGCCGTACGGGCGGCGGCGGCGCTCTCATCGGAGGGATCGTCCGGCGCTCTCACGGTGAACGCTTTGATGTTGGCATTCCACTCGCGCATAGCCCAACAGACCAGCGCGGAATCGATGCCGCCGCTCAATAGAACGCCGATGGGCACGTCCGAGACCAGCCGCAGCCCGACGGATTCCACCAGCAACTTTTCGGTCTCTTCCACGGCTTCTTCAAACGTAATGCGGGACGATTCGTTGGTTTCGGGCAAGGTCCAGTATTGCCGCTGCGAAATCTGGCCGGCGCGCCACTCCAGAATGGTGGCCGGAGGCAGTTTGGCGATGCCTTGGTAGATGGAGCGGTCGTCGGTTACGTAACCGTATTCGAGAAACTCAAGCACCGCCAGCGGGTCGATCTCTCCGCCGAAGCCCGCCGCGCGCACGGCGGCGACCGTCGAGGCGAAGGCGATTTCGCCGTTGCGAGCGCACCAGGCCAGCGGCTTTACGCCCAGGCGGTCGCGAACCAGTGTGAGGACGCCGCGCGGGTGGTCCCATATTGCAAACGCGAACATGCCGCGCAAACGGGGGACCAGGGCGTCGATGCCCCATTCCCGGTAGCCGCTCAGGAGCACTTCCGTGTCGCACCGCGAATGGAAATGGTGGCCGAGCTCTTCAAGCTCTTCGCGCAATTGCATGAAGTTATAAATGCAGCCGTTGAACACCAGGCCGATCTGGCCATCTTCGGAGAGCATGGGTTGATGGCCGGCGGGGCTCAGGTCCAGAATGGCCAGCCGGCGATGCCCGAGGGCGGCGCCGGGCCAATTCGCCAGGCCGTCGGAATCCGGGCCGCGGCGGGCCAGGGTAGCCAGCATGGTTTTGACGGACTGTTCGGCTTCCGGAGACGGCGCCAAGGTTACGTAGCCGGCAATTCCACACATGATTTCACTATAGCCTTCAGCCATCCGCTATCAGCCGTCAGCTAAAGGCGGGCCTCCGCACCTCTGCGGTCCGGTGCCCCGCGAGGATTGTTTGTGTTTATAAATTGTGTGTTTTGTGCATATTACGAGGAAATTGGGTTTGTTTCGCCAAAATGTGCAAACGGGGTTCGGGTTGCTGGGGTTGGGGTGGAATTGGGTTCGTTTCGCCAAACGTGCAAGCGAGTTCGATTTGTTCCGGCTGGGAAGCGGGATTGGGTTCGTGTTGGGGGTCAGGGGATAGCGCCCGGCAGGAACCAGCGGCGGTAGGTTGCTCAGTGGAGCCAGTTTTGGGGGAGTTCCGCATGTGGTTGTCCTTCCACCTTCAGAGTTGCACGGGGAGGGGCTTGAGTCCGAATGAGGGACGGGGCAAGTGATGGAGAGGAAAGGGGTTATTTTGGGTAAAGTAGCGGTGACCCGCGCGCCGTGAGTTTTAGGATGGGCGCTATGAGGGTGGTTGTGCTAGATGACCGAAACCCTTTCCATCCGGCTCGATTCAGCGACAAAGCAGCGTTTGGATGTGCTGTCCAGACGTTCGAAACGGTCGCTTGTTGCCGGGCGAATTCTGGACGCTATCGAAATTCTACGGACGCAGGCTCAAATGGGACGCCCCGGCGCCTGCCAGGAACCCGCGAACTGGTGGTGTCCGGCACGCCGTACATCGTTCCATACGGGGTCAGGCTCGAGCGGCTGGAATTGTTAGCCGCATTCGATGGCCGCCGGCAATGGCCAGACAGGCTCTGAGCGCGGCGCAAGGGTTGAGACGAGTCTCGACCCGGCAGGCGAGAAGCGCCGGTAAACAACCGGCGCGCAGGATGGCATCCTGCCCCACAACGGCCGGGGCACCGCATTCCGCATGAATGCTTGCCCAGGGGTCTCAAAGCGCGGCGGTTGGCTGCCCCGCCAGCAATTGGGCGATGCGCTCGCAGGCGTGGCCGTCGCCGTAGGGGTTGTGGATGCGCGTCATGCGGGCGTATTCGGCGGGGTCGTCCAGAAGGCGGGCGGCCTCGGCGGTGATGCGGTCTTCGTCGGTTCCCACGAGTTTCACCGTGCCGGCTTCCAGAGCTTCGGGGCGTTCGGTCTTGGCGCGAAGCACCAGGACGGGCCTGCCTAGCGAAGGGGCTTCTTCCTGGATGCCGCCGGAGTCGGTCATAATCAGCTTCGAACGCCGCATCAGGTCCACAAACGGAACGTAGGGCAGAGGATCGAGCAGCGTTATATGGGGGAGACCGGCGAGAAGGGCGTGGGCCGGACCAGCCACATTGGGATTGCGGTGAACGGGATAGACGATTTGCACATCCCCGCGTGAAGCCAGGCGCGCCAGAGCCCGCATGGCGCTTTCGAACCCCGGCCCGAAATTCTCGCGGCGATGGCTGGTAACCAGGACGAGCTGCTTGTCCGGTTCCAGCCAGGGCCAAGCGGGGAAAGGCAAGGCGCCGGAGTCGAGGGCATCGCGAACGTAGAGCACGGCGTCGATGCCGGTGTTGCCTGTCACGAAGATCCGCTCAGGCTCCGTACCTTCACGTAAGAGCGCTTCGGCCGCGCGCGCGGTGGGGGCGAAATGCCATGCCGCGAGCCGGGAGGTGAGCACACGGTTCATCTCCTCCGGAAAAGGCTGCTTCATATCTCCGGTCCGCAGGCCGGCCTCGATGTGGGCTACGGGGATCTCACGGTAGAAAGCCGCCAGCGCTCCGGCGAGGGTTGTCGTGGTATCGCCTTGGACTACGACCAGGTCCGGACGCTCGGCGTCCAGCACGGGTTCGAGCGCGGTCAGAATGCGAGCCGTGAGAGCGGAGAGCGGCTGGCGCGGCTGCATCAGGTCGAGATCGTAATCCGGAGCGATGGAGAAGGCCGCCAGCGCGTGGTCGAGCATTTCACGGTGTTGCGCCGTGACGCAAACTTTTACCGTGAAAGTATCCGGGCACAGACGCAGTTGGCGCACCAGGGGGCAGAGCTTGATGGCTTCCGGCCGGGTGCCGAAGATGGTCAGGATTCGTTTCAATCCTTACCGATTATCTCGCGGGCTGTGGGTTACACTCGTCATTCTTAAAGAAAGAAGGCAGGCGGACCCACAAACGGCGTGGGCGCCCCGGCCCGCCCCACTGATGCACGACTTCTACAGGATCTTTCCGCTTATCGTCGTCGAGTTCTGGATTGTCGCGGCGATGGCGGGGATCGCTTTTTTCGTTTCCGCTCCGGGCCGCCGCTTGGAAGCGGTGTTGGGACGTTTCGCCCGGCGGCGGAAAAGCGCCATCGTGGCGGCTGGCTTGTTGCCCGTGGCGCTTCGTCTGCTGCTGCTGCCCGCGATGCCTCCACGGGCCCCGGATATCCACGACGAATTCAGTTTTCTTCTGGCGGGCGACACCTTCGCCCACGGGCGAGTCAGCAACCCTCCGCATCCTCTGTGGACGCATTTCGAGAGCTTCCATATTTTGCAACAACCCACCTACGCTTCCATGGAGCCGCCGGCGCAGGGGCTGCTGCTGGCGGCGCCCCAGGCGTTGGGCGCTCCGCCGTGGGGCGGGGTGGTGCTGGGCGTGGGGCTGATGTGCGCGGCCATCTGCTGGATGTTGCAGGGGTGGTTCCCTCCGGGGTGGGCGTTGTTTGGGGCTGTGTTGGCAGCCCTGCGCTGGGGAGTGGTCAGCTATTGGATGAACAGTTATTGGGGTGGCGCGGCGGCCGCCATAGGCGGCGCTTTAGTGCTGGGCGCGCTGCCACGCATGCAACGGCGAGGGCGTGTGGCGGATGGGCTGTGGCTGGGCGCCGGGATGGCCATTCTGGCCAACAGCCGCCCCTTCGAAGGCATGCTGCTGTGTGTGCCCGCAGCCGCGGCCCTGGCCGTCTGGTATTGGCGCAAACGCGCGATCCGGCCGATTGCGGCGGCGGCGCTGGTCCTGGCAGCCACGGCGGGCCTGATGGCATATTACAACTGGCGCGTCACGGGCAACCCGTGGACGATGCCTCACCAGTTGAGCCGCAACACGTACGCCGTGGTCCCCGATTTCTTCTGGCAAAGCCCGCGACCGGCGCCGGCGTACCGGCACGAGGTTCTGCGAAAGTTCTATGTCGATCACGACATGGCGTTCTTCCACGAACGTGTGGCCATGGGGTTCGCCGGCCGGTTGGTTTCCAAGGCGTTCGACTTTTGGATGTTCTACTTGGGCCCGCTGTTCTCCTTGCCCCTTCTGGCGGCGCTCCCCTGGCTGTTGGGAAACCGGCGCATGCGCTTCCTGTGGATGGTATTCGGGCTGATGTGGGCGGGGTTCTTGAGCGTGGTATATACTCTGCCCCCGCATTACGCGGCGCCCATGACGGCGCTGATGGTTGCCTTGATTGTTCAATCCATGCGGTATTTGCGCACGGTGGAATGGCGCGGCAGACTTATCGGGCTATTTCTGGTGCGCGCGATTCCGGTGGTTTGCGTGCTGATGCTGGCCATCCGCGTGGCCGCCGGCCCGTTGGGGATTTCCATCGGCGAGTGGCCTCTGACGTGGTATGCCAGCGGCCCCGGCAACGTCGTGCGCGCCGACATGATCCGGGATCTGGAGCGTAGCGGGGGGAAGCATCTGATTGTGGTGCAATACGGCGCGGCGCACGATCCTGGCAAGGAGTGGGTTTATAACGACGCCGACATCGACGGCTCGCCGGTGGTGTGGGCTCGCGGAATGTCGGCGGCGGAAAACCGGCAATTGCAAAATTATTTCAAAGACCGCAAGGCGTGGGTTCTGGAGGCGGATCGGAAGCCTGTGCGGCTGGCGCCGTACCGATAAGAACCGCTCACTGACGGTCGCGGCTCGGCGTGCGGCGCAGGCGCACGCTAACCAGGGTTAACTACCTTCTCATGCCCATGGCATAGCTAGCATTTCAGGTGCGGCGTCCTCAGAATTCCAGTACAGGGCAAGATGGGTCCGCGGACGCTGAAGAAGATGGATCGCGCGCTGTGGCCGGCCGCGGTGGCGGTGGCGAAGGCCGGGGCGTTCTTGCCGCGCGCCCGCCGCCAGGAGCCGCGGCCGCTAATTCTCCGGCCGGGAGGCATGGGGGACCTGATCCTGTTGTGCGTCGCCGCCGAGAACCTGGGCTGCGATCCGCGCCATTTTTTTTGGGTAATCGAGAAGCGGTCGAGCGCGTGGGCCCGGCATCTCGGGTTGGACTATCTTTGCTACGACGACCACTTGGTGGCCCAACATGCGAAAATCGCCGGGCGCTTTTCGGTGGTAATCAATTCCGAGCAGCGTTTCGGACTTTCCCAAGCCACGGCGGCGCTGGCCTGTGGAAAGGGCGCCAGGCTGACGTGTTTTGAGACCAACCGCGCCGCACGGTGGGCCAACCTGCGAGTAGCATACGATCCGGACGCGGCGCACGAATCCGTCATGTTTCAGAATCTGCTGGCGGCGGCGCTAGCGTTGCCGGCACGCGCATCTTTGGAACGGCCGGCCCGCCCGCGGACGGCTCCGGCGGTGGAGAAACCGATCGTCGGGCTGGGCGGGCTGCAATCGGAGTCGCGGACGTTTCCGGAAGAGGAGTGGGCGCGGTTTATCGGGGCGCGCATCGGCGGAAAGTCTTTCCGGGTGGCTTCTTCCCCCATCGACCGTCCGGCGGCGCGGCGACTGGCCCGGCGTTTTCCGGGACAGGCCGAGGTGTTCGAGGGGAGCTTCGACGATCTTTGCGGTCTCATCGAGCGAGCTGAAGAGGTTCTGACCGTGGATGGCGGGTTCCTGCACATCGCTTCCTACTACGGCGTTCCGGTTACCGGACTGTTCACCAGCGGACGGGACCGCAAATGGGCGGCGCTGGGGCAGGGAAGCCGGGCGCTGCTCCGGGAAGGTCTGGCGTGCCGGCCGTGCGTGTGGTTCGGCCAGGCGCCGCCCTGCGCGCACGGGTTCGCCTGCAAGGAGATTTTGTTTTGATTTCCCGCAACTCGGTGTATGACAACGACCCGGCGGGCTACGACCGGCTGCGTTCCGGCTGGCTCAACCAGCGCCGCGCGGATTTCATTACCAACCGGCTGATGGGATACGGGTTGCCGGCCGGCGCGCTGGCGGTCGAAATCGGATCGGGCGCCGGAGGGCTTCTGAACCGGCTAGGGCGGCGCTTTCCGGATCTTCGCTTTGTGGGCATCGAGCCGCTGGCCGGTTACGTGGATTTCGCGCGAGGCGGAGCGCCGACCAATGTTTCTTATGTGACAGCCACGGCGGAGGATGCGGAGGCGCTTCTTCCGGGACGACCGCGGGCGGTGCTCTCCAATGACGTCTTGCACCACCTGCCTGGCTATTCGGCGGCGGCGAAAGCGATGGCGCGGCGGGCCGCTACGGGCTGCCTCTGGCTGGCGCTGGAACCCAATCACTGGAACCCCTATACGTTTTTGAAGCAAGCCGCGGGCAATGGCGAGCGGAACTTCCATCCGCGCGCGTTCGCGCAAGCGGCCGAACGGGAAGGCTGGCGGCTGCGCTCCAGGGAGTATCTCTTTCTGATTCCGCCGTTCGTGAAAGAGGCGCCGGCGTGGATGAAAGCGATGGAACGGCGTTTGGAGGGGGCGCCGATGCTGGCCGGGGGCGTGTGTCTGGAATTGGCGCTCTCGTGATTTGTTCCCGGCGCGCCGGGCCGGGCATGCCCGGCCCCTACAAGGCCAAAAAGAATGCGGCGGCCACGAAGGCGCCGATGACGTAGCTGCGCCAATCTTTGACGGCGAAGACGATGGGGTCGTAGGGAAGCTGGTCGCGATTGGCCAGCATCCAGGCGCGGCATAGCCAGAACAGGACAGCGAGGCAGACGGGCCAGAGAAACGCGGGGTGGCGGTAGAGGCGCGTCACATCCTCGCTATCGATATAGAGCGCGAGGACCACCACGGAGGCGCAGCCGCTAGCGGCCCCCCACATTCCCAGCATGGGGAGATCCTGGGCGCGGTAATCGCGGCGTTCGGGGACGGCAGCTTCCCGATCCAGCAGGAGCCGTACCTCGACGAAGCGCTTCATGATGGCCAGACTGAAAAAGAAGAACGTGGAGAAGGCCGCCAGCCAGAACGATACCGGAACCCCGGCGGCTTCTCCACCGAGCAGGATGCGGAAGGTGTAGAAGAACGCGAGCAGGAAGATGTCGGCCACTAACACCTGTTTGAGGGCCAGGCTGTAGACCGCGGTAAGGGCGAGATAGGCGCACAGGAACCACACAAACCGGCGCGAAACCAGATTGCCGAATCCGACGGCGGTCAGGAACAGCAGCGCGGCCAGGATCACGCCGAAGCGCGGGGTAAGGGCGCCGCTGGCGAAAGGCCGGCTGCATTTGGCGGGGTGACGCCGGTCCGATTTCAGGTCGAGGAGGTCGTTAATCAGGTAACCCGACGACGCGCAGACCGAGAAGCTGAAGAAGGCCAGGAAGACGCGCGGGAAGACATCCGGCGCGAGAATGCGGTGGGCCGTGGCGGCGGGGACGAAGATCAACAGATTCTTGAGCCACTGCTGGACGCGCATGCCCAGCACGGCTTGGCGCGCGGCGCGGGATAGGGTCTTCTTCCGCATGCGGCTCGGGTGTAGCGAACGGGCTATGATAACATGCGCATGGAGACCGTCCTATTCATGGCGAACGCCTTCCCCTCCTTGTATAAAGCCGCGGTTCTGAAGGCGATCGAGACAATCGACCTGGAGAAGGTGGGACAGGCGATCGACATATTCCGCAGGGCTCGCGAGGAAGGGCGGCGGATCTTCGTGTGTGGAAACGGCGGCAGCGCTACGACTGCGTCGCATTTCGTTTGCGACATGGTGAAGGGCGCCAGCCATGGCCGGCCAGCGCGCTTTCGGGTCATGGCGCTGACGGATTCCCTGCCCACGATCACGGCGTATTCCAACGATGTGGGTTACGAATGCGTGTTTGTGGAACAACTGAAAAACTTCGCCGAGCCGGGGGACGTGGTGATGGCGATCAGCGGTTCGGGGAACTCGCCCAACGTGCTGCGCGCCGTGGAGTATGGCAACGCCATGGGATGCCGGACGATCGCGCTGACCGGCCGCGACGGGGGCAAGCTGGGACGGATGGCGCAACTGAATCTCCAGGTGCCGCATGCTCACATGGGGCGGATCGAAGACGCGCACATGATTGTGACGCACATGATCGGTTATTACTTCATGGACGAAGAAGGACCTACTCCCGCCGGACAATAGGCATGCGCCAGCCGGTGCCGAAGGCGCGGGAGGTCACTTTGAGGGCCGGAGCGGCCTGCTTGCGCTTGAACTCGGCGGCGCGGACCAACTTCAGAACCTGGCGTACGGGGCCCTCCTCAAAGCCCTGGGCTATGATTTCCTCGGCCGACTGGCACTGCTCGATATGCAGCTCGAGAATCTGGTCGAGCAGCTCGTAGGGCGGGAGGCTGTCCTGGTCGGTCTGGTTGGGCCGCAACTCGGCCGATGGGGCCTTGGTGAGAATGGTTTCAGGGATGTCCGCGTGGCGGCGGTTGCGCCAGCGCGCGACCCGGTACACCATCATTTTCGGCAAATCGGCGATCACCGCGAGGCCGCCGTTCATATCGCCGTACAACGTGCAATACCCCACGGACATCTCCGACTTATTTCCGGTGGTGAGCAGAAGCGAGCCGAATTTGTTGGACAGGGCCATCAAGAGATTGCCGCGGATGCGCGACTGGATGTTTTCTTCGGTCACGTCCGGCTGGAGCCCCCGGAAGACGCCGGCCAAGGTCTGGCCATAGGCGCGCATCATGGGCGCGATCGGCAAGGTAAGGGTTTCGATTCCGAGGTTACGCGCCAGGGCGATGGAATCGTCCACGCTGCCCGGGCTGGAATAGGGCGATGGCATCATCACCCCGAGGACATTCTGGCTGCCGAGGGCGTCGGCGGCAGGGGCCGCCGTCAACGCCGAATCGATGCCGCCCGAGAGGCCCAGGAGCGCTTTGCGAAATCCGGTCTTGGAGGCATAATCGTGGACACCAAGCACCAGGGCGTGCCAGATCTCGGCCTCGGATTCGAAATCGTCGGCGGCGACGACGCCCGTCCCGGCGGCCAGATCCACCGTCAGCGTGTCTTCCTGGAAGCCTCTGGCGCGGGCGAAGAGGCGGCCATGCGCGTCGAAGGCGGCGCTGCGCCCGTCGAAGATGAGGTCGTCATCGCCGCCCACCTGGTTCACGTAAACGAGGGGCAGGGAATACTTCTGGGCCAGGTGGCCGAGCATATGCTCGCGGAGGATCTGCTTTCCGGCGGTAAAGGGAGAGGCGGAAAGGTTGACGATGGCCTGGGCGCCGGCCTGGGCGAGGCCCTCGATGGGGTCCTGGTGATAGCGGCGGCGGCTCCAAAAATCCCGGTCGTTCCAGACGTCTTCGCAGATGCTGACGCCGAGGCGCCAGCCGTTCAGTTCCAGGATTTGGGGACCGGTGGCGGGCTCGAAATAGCGGTCTTCATCGAAGACGTCGTAAGTGGGCAGGAGGGTCTTGTGAAACACGGGTCCGGCGGCGCCGTCTTTCAACAATACGGCGCTGTTGAATAAAGGGCGGCCGCCGGCGCCTGGATTGGGAGTGGCGAGGCCGACCAGCAAAGGGGGGCCGTCTTTCAGTTCCATGGCCAGGCCGTCGAGCGCCCTGCCGGCGCGGCGCACGAACCCGCGGTTCATCAAGAGGTCGCGGGGCAGGTATCCCATGAGGGCCAATTCGGGGGTTACCGCCAAGCTGGCGCCCTGGGACTGTGCGGCGCGCACGCCGCGGACAATCAGCGCGGAATTCCCGTTCAAGTCACCCGCGGTGGGGTTGATTTGGAGGAGCGCGATACGCAAGGCGAATCCCCTTGGCCGCAACGGATACAGCTCTAGGCCTCAGTGTAACAGCAACATTAGAAGAGGCAGTCCACAAACGACGATGGTCCGCCCTACCCTACTGTCTACTGGGCGCCGCGCGACAACACCAGGGACTTAACGGCGTGGAACATGATAAAGGTGTCCATGCCCAGGGACATGTTCTTGATGTAGTAAAGGTCGCGTTCGAGCTTGGCGACTGCATCCAACAGCTCGCCGTGCAACGTGAAATTGACCTGAGCCCAGCCGGTGATCCCCGGCCGGACGCAATGGCGCTGCCGGTAATACGGAATGTACTCGGAAATCGCGGCGACGAACTCGGGCCGCTCAGGGCGCGGCCCCACGAAGGACATATCCCCCTTGAGCACATTGAACAGTTGCGGCAGGTCGTCGATCCGCAACTGGCGGATGATCCAGCCAACCCTGGTTACGCGAGGGCCCTCTTCGGGGGCGACTCGCGTGGAACGAAATTTGTAAAGCGTGAAGACGGCTTCGCCCCGCCCGGTCCGCGCCTGGCGATGCAGGGCGGGTCCGGGCGACGAGAGCTTCACCGCCAGGGCCGCGATGGCCATGATGGGGGCGGCCGCGACAATCCCAATGGCCGCCAGGGATACGTGCCAGAGCCTTTGATACAGAACGTTCTGAGAACGGGGGGCGAATTCGCCGGATTCCATGAGTTGAGACGGCCGCAGTTCCCGGAGGCACACCCGCCCGCGAATTCTCTCATAGGCGCTGGCCGCCTCTTCCACGGCGTACCCGGCAAAACGAAGTTCCAGGAGTTCGACGATGGGCGCGTGGAGCCCGCGTTCAAACAAGCCCACAACAATCCGGTCCGGCCGCGCTGTCTCGACCGTATCCCGCAACGAAGCGATGGGGCCGAGAATCTCTCCGCCGGGAAGCGCCGGTCCGGCGTCCTGGGAATCCCGCACGTAACCGGCTACCAGGAGTCCCAGTTCCGGATGTTCGCCAACGTGCCTGGCGATGTCCTCCAGCAGAGGGCTGCCGCCAACCAGCAGCAGCCGGTCCCGACCGAGTATCTGAAGCGCATAGGCGCTAAATAGGACGCGCCACAGGAACATTACGACCAGCGCCAGGAAACTGCCCCACAAGATCACCTGCATGGGGGCCTTCAAGTCCGGGTCCAAATAGGCGATCAGCCCTTGCAGAAGAAAGGCCCAGCCCACGGCCACGCAGAGTTCCTGAAGCAGCACGATGCGCGACTGCACGTGAAAGCGCGAATACAGATCCTGGAAATGCAGGCCGATCAAAATCGTGAGGACCATCACGAAGATGCGCACGAGTCCGCGATCGTAGAGGAGGTAAGGCGCGGGGTCCACCTCCATGACAAGATAGGTGGTCAGGATAAAGGCCGATGTAATCAGCAGGGTATCGAACACCAGCAGCGCCAAGACGCTACTGGGGACGAAAACGCGAAACAGCCGAATCATCCGGACTATCCTTCATCGCGCAGGAGGCGGCTGGCCGCCAGCGGTCTTGCCCACAAGCCAATCGAGGCTCCGGCGATTACTCCGGCGGCATCGGCGAGCATGTCGCCGATTTCAAAAGAACGGCCGGGCGACCAGAGTTGTCCGAACTCGAGCAGCACTCCGAGCGCCACAAGCCCAATTGCAATGTAAGCGAGCCGGCGGCGCGGCTCGTGCAATGCCGGGAGAAATGCCAGGGACAAGTACGCGATCACATGCTGCACCTTGTCGTTGATGTGCAGCGCCGCAATCATCTCCATCGGAGCCGACGCGGCGGGGAGCAGCGAACCAATTACAACCAGGACGACCAACGCCGCCCAAACCATTCGCAATAATGTTCTCAACCCTAATAGTGTATTGGATTCGAGGCCGGCTATTTGTACCGGTACTCTTCGAGCGGCGGGGGCGTGTTGACAAGCGCGGCGCCCCGACCGCATCATTTTAACCGTGCTCGCTCTTATCGCGCAGAAACTTGGGGCGGCCGCCGCCGAGTTAAGCCGTCTTCCGCGCGCCCTGAAGCTGACCTGGGCCGCGGCGCGGGCGTGGACCGCGTTGTGGGCCGTGCTCCTGGTTTTGCAAGGACTGCTCCCGGTCAGCAGCGTATATCTGACCAGGCCCCTGGTGAACCGGATTCTGGCCGCGATCAAGGCCGGCGGCACATGGGAGAGTATCCGGCCAGCCGTCGCAATCGGCGTCCTGATCGCTGCAATTGCGCTGCTTTCGGAAATTTTGCGTAGCGCCACGGTTTGGGTGCGCACGCATCAATCCGAGCTGGTTCAGGACTACATCGTCTCCTTGATCCAGCGCAAATCCGCGGAGATCGATCTAGCCTTTTACGACTCCCCGGAATTTTACGACCGGCTGCACCGCGCGCGGAACGAGGCATGGTATCGCCCGGTGTTGCTGTTGGAGAGCCTGAGCGGAATTCTGCAGAACGGCATCACCCTGACAGCCATGCTGGCGGTGCTGGCGCCATTCGGCGTCTGGCTGCCCGTGGCGTTGCTGGGCAGCACGCTGCCGGCGTTATACGTGGTTTTACGCAATACCGTGCGCCAGCACGAATGGCGGTTGCGAACGACCGCCGCCGAGCGCCGCTCGTGGTATTTCGACTGGCTGTTAACGAGTTACGAGGCCGCCTCCGAACTCCGGTTATTTGCGCTCAGCGACAGATTTCAATCCGCTTACGACGCTCTGCGGAAGCGGTTGCGGGGCGAGAAGTTCGCGCTGGCCAGAAGCCAGGCGCTCGGCGAATTCGCGGCTGGCGCGCTGGCGCTTCTAGCGGCCGGCGCGAGCCTTCTCTGGATGGCATGGCGGGCCATTCGCGGATGGATCACGCCGGGCGACCTGGCGCTTTTTTATCAGGCCTTCCAGCAGGGCCTCGGCCTCATGCGATCCCTGCTTCAGAACCTCGGCCAACTCTATTCCAGCAGCTTGTTTCTCGGAAACCTGTTTGAATTCCTGGCGCTGGAACCCACGGTGCTCAACCCGTCTTCACCCGGCCGCATGCCTCCCGCACTTAAAAGGGGAATCCACTTCGAACGCGTCACCTTCCAATATCCGGGCGCCCGGGAACCCACCTTGAGCGACTTCAGCCTCACCATTCCCGCCGGCCGGATCGTAAGCCTGGTAGGGCCCAACGGCGCGGGCAAGAGCACCTTTGTGAAACTGCTCTGCCGTTTTTACGATCCGGCCGGCGGTCACATCGAACTGGATGGCCGCGATCTGCGCAGTTTCCAGATCGACGATCTCAGACGCCACATCACTGTGCTATTCCAGGAACCCGTTCGTTACAACGACACGGCCGGCGAGAATATCCGCTTGGGCGACCAGGGGGCGTCCAGGGCGGAGATCGAGGCCGCGGCCGTGGCCGCCGGCGCCGATGAAATCATCCGGCGCTTGCCGGCGGGATACGACAACACGCTGGGGAAGCTCTTTACCGACGGGGCCGAGCTTTCCACCGGCGAGTGGCAGCGCATTTCCTTAGCCCGCGCATTTCTCCCCCAAGCCCCGATCCTGATTCTCGACGAGCCGACGAGCGCGATGGACCCATGGGTGGAAGCCGACTGGATCGACCGCTTTCGTTCGCTTGCCCATGGCCGCACCGCCATCCTGATTACGCATCGCCTGACTACGGCAATGCGGGCGGACGAAATCCACGTCTTCTCCGAGGGCCGGGTGGTCGAGTCCGGCCCGCATGAAGAGCTGCTGAGACGCGGCGGACTCTATGCCCAGTCCTGGGCGAGACAGGAGAGTCCCGCGCTGTCCGAGCAACGGCCGCAGCATCACGGTTGAGCTGCTCAAACCCGCGAGAAGCGCCGGTAAACAACCACATTCCACGTGCTAGGATGGGTTGCGCGCATGGTCGATATCCACAGCCACATTCTCTGGGAACTGGATGACGGGTCGGGCAGCCTGGAAGAGAGCATCGCCATGATGGAGGTCGCCAGGGAAAGCGGCACAACGGACATCGTGGCGTCGCCACACTCGAATTCGGATTTCACCTACCGGCCCGAGTTAGTGGACCAGAGGATTCGGGAACTCACCGCCAGGACCGGCGGCCAGCCGAGGATTCTCAGGGGCTGCGATTTTCATCTGAGCTTCGATAACATCGACCACTTGCTGGACCAGCCCGGCACGTACACCATTAACGGCAAGCAATACCTGCTCGTCGAATGCCCCGATTTTCACGTCGGCAAGCATACGGAGGTGGTCTTGGAGCGGCTGGTGGATGCGGGGATCGTCCCCATCGTGACGCACCCGGAGCGCAATCAGGTGCTGCAACGGAATCCGAGCCGTGTGGGAGAGTGGGTCGAGCTGGGGTGCCTGGTGCAGGTGACGGCGCTTTCGGTCACGGGCGGTTTCGGCGGGCTGGCGACATCGGTATGCAATAAATTGCTGGATGGCGGCATGGTGCACGTGGTGG
>Ga0181520_10008689_pt1 | contig 14312 bp, 17 predicted proteins | sample PEATcosm2014_Bin_29_FD_132451 | JGI IMG/M metagenome (GOLD analysis project Ga0181520, IMG submission 132451) | Peatland microbial communities from MTU Mesocosm Facility, Houghton, MI, USA - PEATcosm2014_Bin02_30_metaG | ecosystem: Environmental > Terrestrial > Soil > Wetlands > Peat | place... | reverse complement strand
CGTTGATGTTCACGTACAGCCCGCCGGGAGAAGCATAGACAAGCGGCGGGATCTTCTCGACAAAATAATCGTACAGCGTCGCGATGCTGATCGCGTAGATGCCGTACCTGACATAGACCGCCCCCCGTTCGAGCTCGGCCTCGCGGGCGCGTTCGCCCACGATCAGGGGCACACCGCCCAGGTGCTCTGCGATCACGTCCAGATCGAAGGCCGCTTCCTCGCTTACCGAGTCGATGTGGGTCACGACTTTTATGACAAGCAGGGTCCCGTTTTCGCGTGCGATAAGGTCAAAGCTCCTCGGGCGGAGGGTGAACTTCTCGGATACCTCGAAACCCGCCGATATCATCACGCTTGTGACCAGCTGGAGCTGGCGTTCCTGGGACATGTAGTTACAAATGGATGGAGCGTGCCCATATATTAATATAGACATGCTGATCGGTATTGATGACACGGACTCTCCGGCGGGAATGTGCACCACGTATCTCGGCGCGGTGCTGGCCCGCAGGCTGATCCGTGAGCACATGCGGGTCCGGGAGGCCCGCCTTGTCCGGCTCAACCCGAACGTGACCTTCAAGACCCGGGGGAACGCGGCGATCGCGCTCGATGTGGAGGGCGACCCTGATAAGGGGTTCGCACTCGCATGCGCTATCGTGGAGGAACTTGCGGATTTCTCCTGCGAGAAGACAAACCCCGGCGTTGTCGTGGCAGAGAAACGGCCGGACCCGGCGTTTTACCGAAAGGCGGTGACGGATTTCTGCGAGATCGACGAGGCCGTGGACGTCCTCGAAGCGGCAGGCGCCCGGTACCGGGGCTGGAAGAACCGACGCGGTCTTGTCGGGGCGACCGCTGCAATCGCAAGCGTCTTTCCCGATACGACCTACGAGATCCTCGCGTACCGTGACCCTGCACGGTGGGGCACGCCCCGGGAGGTGGACAAGGAGACCCTCTTTGCCGCAGAGGAGGCGACGTTCCCGCACACGTGGGACACCGTGGATTTCGCAAACAAAGTTGTGGTCTGCGTGCCGCACACGCCGGACCCGGTCCTCTTTGGGATCCGGGGCGAGAGCCCGGCATGGGTGATGGCGGCCCGTTCAATCATCGAATCCGAGAAAACGGCACTCGAACAGATCTGGGTGACAAACCAGGGGACCGACGCCCACCTTGTCCCCGGGGCGTGCAGCTTTCTCCGCGAAGGGATCTCGTACCGGGTGCGGGGCGTTGTTGCCGGCCGGCCGGCGACCGGGGCAGGCGGGCATGTCTCGTTTGCGATACGGGACGGCGACGCGGAGGCCCGGTGCATGGCGTACGAACCGACCAAGAATTTCCGGGACACGGTAAGGGCGCTCGTGCCGGGCGACGAGATCATCGCGGTCGGGAGTTACAAGAAGGGAAGCATCAACCTGGAGAAGATATGCCTTGTCGCACCGGAACGGGATCTCCGGATTCAGGCCCCGCTCTGCACCGCGTGTAACAAACGCATGACAAGCGACGGGAAGGGCAAGGGGTTCAAGTGCCGGAAATGCGGGGCGCATACGATGGAGCCGGACGTGCAGGAAACTCCACGGGCACTCACTGCCGGCTGGTACGAGGTACCTCCAACCGCCCGGAGACACCTCGCAAAACCATTGTGCCGGGGAGTGCCGGAGACTTTGTGATTTTTCCCTGCACCGTGAGGGTCCGCTGCAATGGGAAGATCCTGTCAGCAGCGTATCATGGCTTAACTGATTCCACGACAGTGATCTCATCCATAGAAAGCCCGTAGATCCCGTACACCAGCGAATCGATCTGCCGGTCGGTCGAGTCTATCTCCTGTGCGATGATCCCTTTTTCCTTTTTCGATGCTGACAAGCCCAGGTACCGTTGCAGGTCGAGCATCTCTGTTACGAGCGAGACCATCCGGCCGTGCCGGGCCGCATCGTCCGGGTCGTCAAAGTCCGGGGTGGGAACCGGGAACCGGCCTAATATCTCACCGGGCAGCCCAGGGTCACCCGGTGCACCTGCCTCCTCCGCGAGATTGCGGAGCACAAACGCGGCAAGCCGGCTGTTGAGAATGCCCAGAAGATACGGACTCCCGGACGGGATGATACCGGTCAGCCGGCCGAACACTGCCCGGCCGGTCCCGAGCGTGAAGCGTGCCGGGAATTTTTTAGCCGTAAAAATAATCCGATCCTTCTCCTGGGCCCCCGCGTCCGCGTCATACGCAACCTCCCACCAGTAATCGCCCTGCGAAGGCCGGGCATTCAAATTATCCTCGTGCGCTTTGAGGTGCCGGGCGATGCCCGGATGCCGCTTCTTCAGCCACCGCCACGCCTGGCCGGCAGATGCGGGATGCCGCCCGGTCCATCCCTGCGGGATAAATATACAGTACTGTTCTGGAGACGAAACACTGTACTTCCCGATCTCTCCCCCGGCAACGTACGGGCGCAGCAGGGATTTACAGCGCGGGTCGGCACGAATCAGCTCTTTTCGTTGTTCTGCACTGATGACGAATGGCGGTTCGATCGCAATACCTTGCTGAATCTCCCCGAGAATGTAGTCCCCAAGCGGTGTCCCGGCCTGGAATATCTTTTCGAGCAGCAGTTCCTTTCTCGTGTCGCGGAGCGTCCAGCCCCCAGTCGAAAGCGCCTGCTGGTCAACCGGGAATCCCGGGCAATCCCCGGGTGCGGCCGGAGACGACCCCGCAAGCCGGACCATAAACGGGTGCAACGGCGGGGCGTTCTCCAGCCGGAGGAAACAGGCACCCCCATCAGGATCACCCGTAATCACGATCTCATCGATCTGCCTGCTGAGCAGCAGTTCCCGCAAGGGTGTACCGGACTTTGCGTGGAACCAGCGGCCGCCGGTCACAACGCCAAGCACGCCACGGGGCCGGAGGAGAAAGAGACCCTTCTCGATAAAAAAAGAGGAGACCGGGGCTTTTTGGTCGTACACGGAAAAATGCCGCTGGACATACTGCTGGAGCCATTCACGTACCGGCACCGGATTTCCGGGCGGGCAGCAGATCACCGCATCGAACCCTCCGGGAAGAAGGATCTCTGAAAAGTCCTCATGCCAGTTGAACGGCCGGAGCGTGTGGCGTTCCCGGGCCGGGCAGAACGCCCACGATTCATCGTCTGCAATTTCAGGGCCGACGAGCGCATTCCCGCACCGTATAGTATCCGTGAGGATCCCGGCAAGGTCGCGGAACACCGGGAAAAAACCGTCGGACAGCGTCCCGGCGTCTTCTCCTTCAAGTGCCGCGAGGGCGAGCAGCATCCGGGCGGCCGCGACCGCGTGGGGATCAATATCGAGACCGTGAAGGGTGTGCCGCAGGAGATCGGTCCTCTCCGCAAACGTGTTCGGCGTGCCCTGCGGCTGGACAAGCCCGTGGTATGCCCGAACCAACAGAGCCCCGGCCCCGCACGCGGGATCGAGGATACGCAGCGGGAGCACCTCGTCCGGGGAACGGCCATCCCGGGCTGCGGCAAGGGTCCGTTCCACCGCGTAATCCATGAGGGCAGGGGTAGGAGTCACATGCCCGGCCCCGGCATCCGGCCGGTCGACAACGGCCTGGTGGGCGGCGGATCTCCGGATCGTGCGGGTCAGGTACCGGTCGAAGGCCCCGGCAATCTCTTCAAGGGAGAGCAGGGAAAAATCGTACGGCCGGTCTGCGGACGAGAGCCGGGCAGATATTGTTTTTATTACCGGGTCATCGATCGCGGGACGTTTTACAGGAGTCTGTTTGTGTCGGGAGGGGGTGACCGTATATCCCTCCGGCTCAGCCCAGATATCGCCAGAGTCTGCAAACAATTCCGCGAGCCGTATGTCGCTCTCTTTTGCATCGAGGATCCGGCGGAGGGTGCCGTGGGAGATGAGATGACGGTCTTCTGCGATGGCAAGGAGAGAGAGCCGGAACAGGGTACGGTGCACCGAAAGCGCGATCTCGGCGCTCCTCATCCCGATATTGTTCCGGGCGACGCTCCGGGCGAGCTGCTCACGCCACGCACAGAGATCGTGAAGGAAGGCGGACGTTTCATCGGAAAGGGCGGGGGTGTCCGGTTCTTTGCCCGGATCTGCAACAGGACACCGCATGATGTAGTACTCGGCGCGAACGGGGCAATAATGTTGCTGGGTCTCATGAGGAGACCTTCAGGGTAAAAACAAAAAAATGCCCGGCAGCCGCCGGGAGGGGGCATCCAATGCCGGATTTCAGAATCCCATAACGGTCTCTTCAGGCTCACCCGAAGGCTCCTTTCCCGGGACCTTGAGCATCAGGATAATCCCGATCACTTCGAGCACCATGCAGAACAGGAACGCGGCATCAAAGGCACCGGCAAGATCCATGGAGGGCAGCTGGTGGGCGGAGATCTCGGCCAGTTTCGGGCCGGCAACAACGGTTGCAACGAGCATCACCGACGCGACACCGAGGGATGAGCCGAGGTTGGTCATCATCTTGACAAGGCCGGATGACATACCCCGTTCCTGCGCCGGGGATTCGCCCATCACCGCGCTGTTGAGCGGCGAGAACGCGATACCGGTACCGGCGCCAAGGAGGAAGAGATAGATGCAGATGTGGCCCACGCTTGAGCGGACTGACAACGTCGAGAGAAGGATGAGTGCCACGGCGCAGACCAGAAACCCGAAGATGATCGGTTTTTTTGTCCCGATCACGTCAGAGAATTTTCCTGCAATGGGTGCGGTCATGATCATGCCGACCGGGAGCGCCAAGAGGATCGTCCCGGCATTGTCGGTTGCGATGTGCTTGACCAGCTCGAGGTAAAACGGCATGATAACCATGACGCCGGCCATCGCCATCTGGATCAGCATGACATTCACGTTCTGGAGCGTAAATGCCTCGTTCGTGAGAAGGTCCAGTCTGACCAGCGGCTCTTTTGCCTTCCGCTCCCACGCAACAAAGAGCGCCCAGAAGATCACGGAGAGCACGAGGGCCGCAAGGCCGACAACGGCGCTGCTTCCCTGGATCGAGGTCAGGCCGACAATCAGCGTGCCAAGGGCGACAAAGACGAGCACGACCCCGGGGACATCGAGCTTCGCCCCCGGGGCAACCGGGTCACGCTGTGGCAGGATGTGCATCCCGAGGATGATCGCAATAATCCCAACCGGCAGGTTCACATAGAAGATATACTGCCAGGAGAATGCGCTCGTGAGAAAACCTCCCACCACCGGCCCCAGTGCGGCGCCAAGCATCGTGAACATGGCAACGATGCCAAGCGCCTGGCCCCTGACCGATGCTGACAGGTACGACGTGACCATGACCGCACCGAGCGCGGAGATAACTGCACCGCCCACGGCCTGGATCATCCGCGAGATGATCAGCGCATCGATGTTCGGGGAGAGGCCGCAGAGCGCCGAGCCGACGGTAAACAGGGCAAAGCCGCCAAGAAAAATATTCCGGTATCCCTTCATGTCGCCGAGCCTGGATGCGGCGAGGAGGAGACTGACGAGGATGATCAGGTACGCGTTGAGCACCCACGAGACCGTCACGGTCGAGACATCGAGTGCTTTTGCGATGTCAGGAAGGGCAATATTGACAATCGTCGCATCGAGACCGGCCATGAACGAGCCAAGTGCGATCACGATGACAATCAGGAGATCCTTCGTGGACATCTTCTTTACGGGTGAACATTCAGCCATAATTCCTGTTCCTGTGGTATGAGTGATACTCCCCTGCCCTGATAATTGTTTCAGATTGCAGTCCGGGAGAAAGAGCACACTTTAATCCTGACCTGCTCCAACAGAAATCCTGAAACAAACAGGATCACTGCCATGACACACACCAGCGATACAAAAGATGCAAGCGGCACGGCATCCTTTAAGTCCGTTGCCCAGATCTTCGACGGGGACGACCCTTCGCCGGAGGAGAGCCGCGATCTCTCGGACCGGGCCGAAGACCGGATCTTCCATGCGGTACTTGCCGTCCCGAAAACGGTCCGGGCCGGCCTGTCCTGGGATCTCACCATCAGGGTGCCGACACAGGAACTGACTCCCGGCCGGCAGGATGCAATCATCTCCGCGACCCGGTTACATTTCCAGCGCCGGGCCGGTGAGGTGCAGCAGGACATGAAACTGATCCAGAGAGTCGGCCTCCGGGAGATCCGGCTCACTGTTGCAGTCTGCATACCATCGTTTGCCGGCATCGCGGTCTGCTCCCAGTTCAAGGGAGACGCCCTTGCAGAGGTCGTGGAGAACATCCTTGTTATCTTCTGCTGGGTCACGATCTGGCAGCCGTTCCAGTCGCTCGTGTTCGATCGGTGGACACAGAGCGAGACCGCGAAGGTGTACCAGAAGATTGCGGGGATGCCCATCCGGGTTCTGCCCGTGGAATAAGAAGTGGGGGGAGCCTTTAACATTCGGGTGTGAGTCATCAGGGATTTACTTTGAATCGAAATTTATGCTCTGTTGAAATCATTAAGAATTACTTGACGCTCCAAGGGCTCCGCCCCGCCGCTGGGGCGCCCCGGTTGCGATAGTGTCGTATTACCTGTACACAAAAACACAGGAAATTTTTGTACAGATAATATCGAGGTATCACATGCGCCCCCACCCCCAACGGGGGCAGGGTTGGCGCAAGGGGGGCAATAAAATCTCATGAAATAGGTTTTCTACAGAGCAGAAATTTGTTTTTAATTTCAAAAAAATGAAAATCTGAAATAACCGGGTGACGCTAAAAAATGAGGTCTTATATCCCCTTGTCCACGTTTCCCTTTTTCATCGCGACATAGATACTCACGAAGACCGAGACGAGCGCCACAAGCGAGACCGCAATGATTGCGTACGTAATGAGCGTAAAGTTTGCCTGCACGATCGGGAGGTTACCCACAAAGTACCCGACAAGGAGGAAGAGGCTCGACCACATCACACCGCCAAGGACGTTGTAGCCCAGGAACCATGAATACCGCATCTTCCCGACACCGGCAAGGAACGGGGCAAAGGTCCTGATAAAAGGCATGAACCGTGCGATGACGATGGTAAACCCGCCGTATTTTTCAAAATATTTCTGCGTCTCATCGAGGTGCTCTTTTTTCACGAGGGAATATTTCCATTCAAGCACTTTCATCTCGAAGGTGTAGCCGATCCAGTAGTTGAGCGTATCCCCGAGTATCACGGCGATGATCAGGGTGCCGAGCAGGATCCAGATGTTGAGCATCCCGAGAGCAGCCACAGCGCCCGCGACAAAAAGGAGGGAGTCCCCCGGCAGATAGGGCATGACCACGAGACCCGTCTCGCAGAAGAGGATCAGGAACAGGATCACGTACGTCCACATCCCGTACTGCTGGAGGATCACTGGGAGGTACTTGTCAAAATGGAGTACCAGATCAAGGATATTGAACGGGAGAACCATGTGCCGGAACTATTGAACCGGGAGCAATAAATGGGTTGGGGAGGCTTATTAAAAAAATGTCACGACACATGTCCCGGGACAGCCTCAGGGAAAAAAAGGGAGGAGAAAGAGCCGGCTGGAAAAACGGGGAGGTTCATTCCCCTTTGAGCATGTGGATTTTGATGAGGCCGGCGCAGGACTTGCAGGTATAATACCCATCCTTCCAGCAGGCTTCGCACGCCCAGCGCCCGCAGAGCACGCACTGGCGGAGCTCCGATACCGGGTGGGGCGTGGTGCAGAGATCGCACATGTACTGCGCGAAACTGCCGGGGTCCTTTGCGGGCGGTTCACCCTGCTTTCGCATCACCGCAATCTCTTTTTTGAGCTCACGAAGGACAGGAGCATCCTTACTTTTTGGAATTGTCTTTCCGGGCCAGTTCTTTTTCCAGAGTGTCAAGTCGCGCCTCCAGTGACGCTAAGTGGGCCTGCATGCCGGACTCGTAGTTCTTCAGGTCCAAAAGACGTGCTTCGTCCTGTTCGATCTCAGGTGTCCGCTGCTCTTTAAAGCTCGCAAGTCTCGGGTGGGAAACGAGTTCCCACTCCTCCACCATGCTCTGGAACCTGCGGTCAAGGTACTCGTCCACCCGGCTCTCCACCGGCCGGGTAAGCGAAATGTTCCCCCTTGCGCCCCGGAAAAAATAATACACGAGGAACAGGACGACACAGAGGATGATGACGAGGATGACAAAGGTGAGGAGGTCCATCTTTAGATCCTCCCTTTGAGTTTCGCTGCACGGGCTTCGAGCCCGGTCAGTTTGTCCGCAGCTGCCTGGTCAAAGGTTTTCAGCTTTGGGATCTCCTGCTCCAGTGCCGCGAGCCTCGCGGTGAAATCCACAAGATCGGCCTTTGTTGCGAGGTCCCATTCCTCAACGATATATTTCATCCGGCGGTCCACGTAGGCATTGAGATATGAGTTCATGCCGATCATAATGATTGCTCCAGGGAGGTGACGAGGTCGTCCAGCCGTTGTGCCCGTGCTTCGATGGTCGTTCTTTCTGCGTAGAGACTGGTGATCTCATCGCTCACGTGCGCCAGCCGGTCTTCAAGCAGTTCGAGATCGATCTCAGTCACGAGATCCCATTCCTTTATGATGGCGGCAAAGTTATGGTCGAAATACGCGTCGAGCGATTTATCGAACGTCGGCATGCGGGAGTCGATCGTTCCGGGGATATGGGAGAACTGGTCCCAGAAGGATTCCCCGGTCGTATTCTGGTCCGGATTCTGGTTGATTACCGGGTACATCTACTTCACCTTCTTTTCCTGTTCCTGGACATGGTTGAGGAGGTGATCCAGTTTTTTTGTTTTCACGATATTTTCGAGCCGGGTTAACTGCTTTTCAAGGAGGTTTTCCTTCGCGAAGAGATTTGTTTCAAGAACCGTGTTCTCATCCTCGACCTGCCGGATCGCGGCCGTCTGTTCGGGTGAGAACCGGGTGAACGGGAACATTTTCGATGCTTCGTGCTGCTGGAGGAGTCTGAGTTTATCCTTTTCGAGTTCGAGCTCGATCGTGCGGTTGGCCGTCTTCATAATCCGGATCTCACGGACGATGAGGTAAACAATCACAAGGGCGAGAACAATAAGGATTCCCAGAATAACAGTGTCTGGGATTCCTGGTACCGGTGCCACAACTGCGTCTGCTGCCAACGTTACATCACCCCGTTACGGGCGGCGTTGTCCCATCCTTCGCACAGAGAGATCATATCAGAGTTCATCCTTGGGTCCGGTGGCTTTCTTCACCGTCTTTTTTACTTTTTTCGCGGTCTTTGCTGCCGCCTTCCCGAGACTTGCCGATGCTTTCTTTGTCTCTTTTTTCACGGTAGCGGCAGTTTTTGCGGCCCCGGTCTTTACCTCGCCGGCGGTTTTCCTGACAGCCTTATCGAGTTTCCCTACGCCTTTTGCAATCGACGCGTTTGCTTCTGCTGCGGCTTTAGAAAGTTTTTCCGGCAGGGCTTGTGCTTTCCTGACAAGAACATCATCGTCGTCCTTGAGTCCCAGCGTCTTTAAGTCTTCCTCGCTCACGCGGACCTGTCCTTCCCGCACCATGGTATCGGCGATCACGGATGTTGTAACGGATTTTTTGGTTTCTTCATTGATGAGATCGACTTTTCCCCCGTCCTGTATTCCCAGAGCGGGCAGGTGTGCGACGTTGAAACGCACCCGCCCCTCGCTTGGAAATGCACGCTTACGTATGGTTAACCGGACTTCCTGCATAGTCGATAAACCACCTTAAAAGGGTAAATATCTTTCTGATACGGGCACAAAATTCACAATTGTTCGTCAATTTTCATCCTTTTTTTGGTTATATCCTGCATTTCCTCCAAACACTGTTATCAGCCCAAAGCGCCAATACTTCCGCTAGCATAACGGGGAAAAACAGCGATGACACATCAATGCGATGAACCGGTCACCCAGATGCACCTCAAACCGGCAATGACCGTCGGCGAACTGGTCAATGCAATGGGAAAAGCCGGGGCGTACAATGGCGGCTCGCTCTACCATGCGGCCGAGATCTACGAGCAGATGCTCAAGGATGCGGATACGACAAAATTCTTCGGGCTTGCCGGCGCGATGGTGCCGGCCGGCATGGGCGGGATCGTTTCCGATCTCATCAGGGATGGACACATCGACATCCTCGTTTCGACCGGTGCAAACCTCACGCACGATATCATCGAGGCGATCGGCTGCCACCACTTCCACGGCACCGCGTTCTGCAACGACATCGAGCTCAGGCATGATGAGATCAACCGGATCTACGATGTCTATCTCCCAAACGAGGCCTTCGAGCACTTCGAGACGTTCATGCAGGGTGTGTACGGCGAACTCGAACCCGGGAGCACCATCTCGATCTCCGGGCTCCTGCGCCACATCGGGCTCCACTTAAAAACCGGCATCCTTGCGACTGCTGCACAGAAAGGGATCCCGGTGTACTGCCCGGCCATCCAGGACTCGATGGTCGGCCTCCAGTACTGGCTCTTCTCGCAGACGAACAAGGTGACCGTGGACGCGTTTGCCGATATGCCGGCGCTCCTTGACACCTGCTTTGCGACCAAAAAGGCCGGTGCCCTGCTCGTGGGTGGTGGCGTGCCCAAGAACTTCATCCTCCAGAGCATGCTCATGACCCCAAACGGTTTCGACTACGCGATCCAGCTCACCGGGGACCGGCCTGACCTTGGCGGGCTCTCGGGCGCAACGCTCGACGAGGCCCGGTCGTGGGGCAAGATCACCGAAGAAGCAAAGGCCGTGACCGTGTACGCCGATGCGACCATCACGCTCCCGGTCCTCGTCGCGGCTGTGATGGAGCGATTGTCCCATGCCTGACCTTATCCTCGCCCTCGATGTACCCGAAAAGAAAAAGGCGCTCGCGACAGCACATGCCTGCTCCCCGCACCTTGATGCGATCAAGATCGGGTACCCGCTCGTGCTCTCGGCCGGCCTTTCGATCGCCGGGCAACTTGAAAGGGAAGGCCTGCCGCTCATCGCCGACTTCAAGGTCGCCGATATCCCGAACACGGACACGCTCATCTGCGACCAGGTCTTTGCTGCCGGCTTTTCCGGGATCATCTGCCACGGCTTTACCGGGATGGACTCGGTGAAAGCCTGTGTCGCTTCCGCCCATGCACACAAAGGGGAATGCTTTGTCGTCGCCGAGATGAGCCACCCGGGAGGAAAGGAATTTTTCTCGGGCGGGATTGCGGAACAGATCGCATCGAACGCGATCATAGCGGGCGCCGATGGCATTATCGCGCCGGCCACCCGGCCGGACCGGGTCAGGGTCCTGCGCGGGTTTATCGGGGATAAGAAGATCCTCTCCCCGGGGATCGGGACACAGGGCGGGGATGCAGACGCCGTCGCCGCACTCGTGGACGGCATCATCGTGGGCCGGTCGATCTATGATGCCCCGGATCCTGCGGCCGCAGCGCAGTCCTATGCACACCTCCGCAGGGACAGGAAAGCCTGAACAAATCCTTTTTTGAGACCCGATCCACCGGTGCGCGCCAGTACGTACCGCGAATGCGATATAACCTTCAGGGCACGGCCTAAAAGTTTTTTAAGGACTTGCGCGATGTAGTAGTATGGATTGGAGCACAGAGCAGCGGAAAATTACAGAAAAATACAAGAAACTCGACGATATTCCGGAAACCGAGCGCAAATACAAGTGCCATACCTGCCACCTCATCGTGGACCAGAACCCGTGCCCGAACTGCGGTGAGACCAAGCTTGAGATCATGTGCCCGCTCGACAACTGCCACTGCATGCACGAGATGATCTCCGGGATCGAGTACTGCCCCCTGTGCGGCAAGCCCGTCTGCCCTGAATGCGGCTCCCACGATGTCGTCCAGATCAGCCGGGTGACCGGGTACCTGCAGGACGTCTCCGGGTGGAACGCCGGCAAACAGCAGGAACTCAAAGACCGGGTCAGATACTCTGTTGCATGAGATATTATACCGGCCCTGATACTCTTTTTATCCGCGGGGCGTTCCGCGCCGCAAGCACCGGTATTGCCGGTGGTATCCGTAACGTTGCGACCCTCTTTAACCACACGGTTCCGGCAGACTGGAGCCACGACGAGCCGGCAAAGGAGATCGCGCTTATCGCTGCTGCGGCCGGTGCCGGGAGCGATGTGCTGGGCCTCTTGACCGCCGTCCCGATCCGGAACCTCTGCGTGCTCCAGTACGATTTTATCACGGTCTTTGTAACTGCCGGCATCCGTCAGGAGCCGGCTGGGGTGCATGGTGCGGGGACGATCAACATCATCGCGTACAGCAGCGAGGGAATGGAAGATTCGGCGCTTCTGGAGACGATCATGGTGGCGACCGAGGCAAAGACCGAGGCCATGCTTGCCGAGGGCAGGATCTCCGGCACGCCCACCGATGCCGTGATCGCCGCCTGCGAAGGGGAGATGATGCACCGGTACGCCGGCCGGATCACGGAACCAGGCCAGCGGGTGCGGGACGCGATCTTAAAGGGCGTGCCCGAGGCCCTCCGCCGCTACGAGCGCGGAGGGATAACTGATCCGGCGTTTTTTGTCTGGAGCCGGTTAGAGGGTGGGCACTGGGTGGAATGGCTGCCCCACAACTGCCCGTATTATCCCTGCCACTTCCCGGGGCAGCGTTGCGATTTCTGCTACTGCCCGTTCTACCCGTGCAGGAACGAAGCGCTCGGCGAATGGTCAGCGAGTTCAACAAACGGCCGGGTCTGGAACTGTTCGGGCTGCACCCTGCTGCACGAACCTGCGGTCGCGGATTACCTGAACAAGTACCCCGATGCTCCGCTCGCAGAACTTATGCGCATGAGAACGAAACAAAAAAAGTAATTTATTCCTTGATCCCGATTGCCTTTAAGAGCTCGGCGAGGGGGATGCCGTGCGCCTCCGCTGCTTCGCGGATGGTCTCGCCGCGGGCGATTGAACACCCGACACAGCCCATGCCGAACTTGAAGAGGGCTTCGGTCGCATCGGGTTTTGCCTGAAGAAGATCATAGATCGTAGAGTCTGCGGTTAATTCAGCCATACTACACTTAGTTCCCGTGCGGGGACATAAATCTCACCATTGCGGCGACAAATCCGCAAGTCTCTTTACTTTCGCAGCGCACGGTACTTGCTATATACCCAGTTACAATGGATCTACCGTTGGAGATGTAAGAAATGGATTATTCCGAAGCTACTGAAAGAATCTCCCGAAAGTTTTCAAAAACAGGACATGAGATCGACCGGCAGAAGGTCGAGGGCAAGCTGCGCAGGCTCACAGAAGAGTTCGGCGTCCAGCCTGCCGAGGCTGAGCGCAGCGTGTCAAACGAACTCGCAAAGGAATTCAATATCGCCCCCGCCACGGGATCCGGCGGGAGTGCCGGAGGCGCGGGCGGCGCGAATGAGCAGAAGCTGGTCGCCGATGCACAGCCCGGCGACTGGGTGACCCTTGAGGGAAAGGTGGTCTCCCTTGCCGCGCCCGCATCGCCGGCGATTGCCCAGAGCGGGATTCTCGCGGACGAATCGGGCGGGATCCGGTTCGTGGTCTGGGCGAAGAGTAACGCACCGAAGATGGAGGAGGGCACGTGGTACCGGCTCGAATCCGCGGTCGTGGACGAGTATAAGGGAGTCCCGAACCTCAAGGTGCACTCGGGTACCACCATTAAAGAGATTGAGAAGACCGACCCGCTCATCCCGGCACCGGTCCCGGTGAAGGATCTTAAGGCCGGCGTCGCGAGCGTGCGGGCGAAAGTGATCCAGGAATGGGACACAACGCACGACCGCATGCTCCAGTCCGGCCTTTTAGGTGACGAGACCGGGACGATCAAGTTCATCATCTGGAAAGAGCAGGGGAAGGAAAAACTCGTCCCCGGCGCGGTCTATTCCGTCTTCTATGCACAGGCCGACGAGTTCAACGAACGGCTCTCGCTCAACATCACGGGCGCGACGATCATGCAGGAGGAAGGCGATATCGCGACTGCCAGCGGCGGCGACGCGGAGGTCAAGGGCGCCATCGTGCATATCGCGCCCGGCTCCGGGATCATCAAGCGCTGCCCGGTCGAAGGCTGCAACCGGGCCCTGTCCCGGCAGAACTACTGCCCGATCCACGAGATCCAGCCGAACTTCGTCTACGATCTGCGGATCAAGGGCTGGCTCGACGACGGCGAGAAGACGCATAACATGCTCCTGAAGCGCGACGTGGTCGAAGCCCTGACGGGAATGACACTTGACCAGGCAAAGGAGATCGCGGAGAACAACCCGCTCGGGATGGACGAGGTCTTCCTGCAGATGCGGGACAAGGTGCTCGGCCGGTACGTAGTCTGCAAGGGCCGGGAGATCGAGAACCGGCTGCTGGTCAATACCTGCGAGTGGCAGAAGTTCGAGAGCGGGGAGCATGCGAAGCTCCTGAACCGGGCCGGGGGTGTACCATGAGTTCGCCGGCACCGGAGATGGGCAGGCACGACG
>Ga0181520_10008687_pt1 | contig 14316 bp, 11 predicted proteins | sample PEATcosm2014_Bin_29_FD_132451 | JGI IMG/M metagenome (GOLD analysis project Ga0181520, IMG submission 132451) | Peatland microbial communities from MTU Mesocosm Facility, Houghton, MI, USA - PEATcosm2014_Bin02_30_metaG | ecosystem: Environmental > Terrestrial > Soil > Wetlands > Peat | place... | reverse complement strand
GGCCAGCCGCTCCATTTTCAAGGCCATGTGGTGGCCCTCTCGCCGCACCTGGAAAACGGCGACAAGGAACTTTCGTTCACCCATCGCATCGCGCTGCCGGACGGCAAACATCATTCCGTTGGCGAGGCCAGATTCTTCAACCGCCAGTCGCCGGTGGCGCTCATCGGCAACGAATTCTTCCTGCTGCGCAACGCGCCGCCCAACGGCGTGCTGAAATACCTCGCGCAAAAGCCGTCCATCCCGGTGCGCCGCCTCAGCCACCGCCTGCTGCTGCATTTGCGCAAAACCCAGTCAAATCACGGCGTGGACTGGGAACAGCTTTGCGTCGCGCATCCGGCGGCGCCGCAGTTTGTTTTTGAACTGCTCGACGACACGGTGCAGTTGCGCTTGCTGGCGCAGAGCCTGCGCGACAAGAGCACCTGGGTCTGGAACGGCCACGAGTGGACGCCGCACAACCACGCTATCAAGCCGGGCGAAAAACCCGAAATTCTCGACGACCCGCGCCTCGATCCCGCCGTGCAATGGCTGCGCACCCTCGACTGGTTCATGCAGGAGCCTGGCCTTTGGATCGGCGACGCCAATGAAAATTTTCTCGGCTCGCTCGCCGATGCCTGGGCGGCCAAGCCGAAAGATGCGGAGTTCCTGGGCAACGCCGCGTTTCATCGTTTGTTCCTCACCCCGCGCGCGCTCAAACCGCGCCTCGTCGTCAAGGGCAGCGGCATTGACTGGCTCGCGGTCTCCGCTGAATGGGAGGCCGAGGGCATGAAGCTTTCCAAGGCCGACCTCGACCGTCTGGCGGCGGCGACCAGCCGGTTCGTCAAACTGCCCAACGCCGGGTGGGTGGAACTGGATACGCACGCCGTGCAGGGCGCGCATGAGGCCATGGCCGACATGGGCGTGGACGGACTCATCGCCGTGCCGCAAAAAGTCGGCCTGGAGCACGTGGCGCATCTGGGGGAAGGGGATTTCACGCGCTTCGCCGATACGCCCGAGGCGCAGGCTTTGCGCGAACGCGTCCGCGATTTCAAGGGCGTTCCCAGCGCCGGGCTGCCGAAGGCGCTGTGCGCCGATTTGCGTCCGTATCAAAAGGAAGGCTTCGATTTTCTCGCGCATCTGGTGGACGTGAAACTCGGCGGCATACTGGCGGACGACATGGGCCTCGGCAAAACGCTCCAGACGCTCACGTGGCTGGCCTGGCTGAAGCAGCGCCACCTGAAAAATCCCAAGCCGTCGCTGGTCATCTGCCCCGCGTCGGTGCTGCACAACTGGCGGCGCGAAGCGGAGAAATTCACGCCCGAAATGAAGGTGCTCGTGCTCGAAAGCGGCGCCGCGCGCCACAATTTGCGCAAGCAGATTCCGCAGCACGACATCATTGTCACGAATTACGCGCTCCTGCGCCGCGATTTGGAGGAGTTTCATAAATTCTCCTTCCGCGCCGTCATCTTGGACGAGGCGCAGTTCATCAAAAATCCCGGTGCGCAGGTCACGCAGTCGGTCAAGCAGTTGAAGTGCGAGCACAAAATCGCGCTCACCGGCACGCCGCTGGAAAACCGCCTGCTCGATTTGTGGAGCATCGTGGATTTCATCCAGCCCGGCTACCTCGGTAACCAGGAACAATTTTTGGAGACTTACGAGCCGCGGGGCCAAAACGCGGAGTCCGAACAGCGCATCGCGCGCCGCCGGCTGTCGGCCAAACTGCGTCCGCTGCTGCTGCGCCGTTTGAAGAAGCACGTGGCGAAGGATTTGCCCGACCGCATCGAGGAACGCCGCGACTGTCCGCTGGGCGAGGAACAGCGCAAATTGTATCTGGCCGAACTGCGCCGCAGCCGTGACCAGGTGATGAAGGCGGTCGAAACGCAGGGCCTCAACAAGTCCAAGATGCACGTGCTCGCCGCGCTCACCCGGCTCCGGCAGGTTTGCTGTCATCCGTCGCTGGTCGGCAGCGACACGGCCAGCGGCAAGACCGACACGCTGTTTGAACTGCTGGATACGCTCGTGGCCGACGGCCAGAAGGTGCTCGTGTTTTCGCAGTTCGTGCAGATGCTGCAAATTCTCGAAAAGGAATGCCGCGTCCGCAACATCCACACGCACATGCTCACCGGCCAGACGAAGGACCGGCAGCAGGTCGTTGCTGATTTCCAGAAGGAAACCGGCGCTTGCGTGTTCCTGTTAAGCCTGCGGGCGGCCGGCACCGGGCTGAATTTGACGAACGCCAGCTATGTGGTGCTTTACGATCCGTGGTGGAACCCGGCGGTGGAGGCGCAGGCGATTGACCGCTCGCACCGCATCGGCCAGACGCAAACCGTGAACGCGTATCGCCTGATCGCGCCCGGCACGGTCGAGGAAAAAATCTGGGAGCTGCAACAGAGCAAGGCCAAGACCATTGCCGACGTGCTGGGCGAGGAAGGCTTTGCCCGCAGCCTCACGGCGACGGATTTGGAATACCTGTTCTCGGAGGATTGACCCCGTGGCTGCGAACGTGAGTTCGCGGCAAACTCAAGGTCACCCGCGTTCTCACCAACGCAGCCGGAAAATTAAGATCACGCCACCGCAGGATTTTTTCGCAGCCGTCTGCCGGCAAAAAACGACAAAAACGCGGAAGCCGTTCCCGCGCCTGACGCCAGGAAAATCCCCGCAACCGCGCCAAGAACAATGTCCACCGGTTTGTTTGGTTTGACCGGTGCGTGGCCCGGTTCGGCGCGGTCTATAATTTGAAAGGCCGGTCCGGGAAGTGCCGCCTCCAGTTTTTTATCTTCGATCTTTGAGAACAATGTTTTGTGGAACTCAACCAAATTGTCCAGTTCACGGGTCTTGTCCAAATACGAGGTGGCCTGCCCCGTCGAAGGCTGTCCCAGCACCTCCACTTCCGCTTGCGCCTCCCGGATCCGTTTTTCCTGATCCCGATATTGCTCCTGCAAGGCATCAATCGCGTCCCCGGTCACCTCCTTGCGGATTTGAACACGGTAATTTTGATACGATTCGGCGATGGCATTCGCGATTTCCGCCGCCTCGTTTTTGTCGTCGCTGTAAACCGTGATGGAAATGAGCCCGCTATTCTTAACCGGCGCCAGTTGCAGGCGCTGCCTGAGCAGCTCCACCGTCGCGCTGGTCTGGAGCTTTTCGCCGTTTAAATATTTTTTGCCCCACTCGACATCCAAATTCAGTTTGTTTATGACGGCTTCGAGAACGGGCTGCGACCGGATGACCTCAAAAGTTGTCTGGATGAAATAGGAATCATAAGCCGGTGGTTGGCTATTGGCCGTCGGCGCATCAGATTCAATCTTGATGCGCGCCGTGCTGGCGTAGGATTCCGGGAGGATGAAGGTGATGGCCACGCTGGTGATGAGCACCAGCAGAAACACCAGGATAAAAACTCTGAAAAAGGTGCCTGCCGGCGTCACGCGGAACCCGAACAGGCTGGCGAGTTTGTCAGTCATAGTTTTCCTTTCTTTTAATGCCGCGAGCCGTTCCATTATGGATGTGCTCGCCAAATCGGGCAGGACCTGCAGCCAGAGTTTCAACAGGCCCCAATTCCGCGACTCGTTCCAGGCCTCACGGCACTGGTCGCGGAACAGTTGCGCCATCGCCGCGCCGTATTCCATGCGATGCAGCCGGGGATACGCCAGCAACAGGCGCCCGTAAATCATTTGCGAGAGCGGAAACTCGTGGGCGCGGGATTCCGGTTTCATGGGCAGCCTCCCGGAAGTGAAACGATGGCCGTCTTGCCAATCAGTTTCTTCCCGCGCGCAATGGTCACAATGTCCGCGTAGCGTCTGGCTTCGGCCCGGACCACCGCCTCCCCTGCACCGGTCAGGCGGTAATAGCGGCGGCGCTCATCATCCAGTTGCGGGTCGGGCCGTTCGTCGGATTCCGCAATTAATTGCGCCGCCAGCAGCCGTTTTACGGTGCCATACAAAGTGCCCGGTCCCATTTTGATCTGACCGTCCGTGCTTTGGGCGACTTCCTGCATGATCGCGTAACCGTGACGTTCGCCGCCGGCCAGCGCCAGCAATACGTGAAATACCGCCGGGGTCAGCGGCAGCCGGCTGGTGGAATCGGTCTCGGGTTTTACCATTTTGATGGATATATCGGTTGCGGATATAATAGCCCAAGGCGAATTTGTGTCAAGCGGGTTTAGTTGAATCCCGGAAAATTATTTCAACCTGTTTCTAAATTCCGCACAGGCTTTGGCGGCCTCCGGCGCGTTGAGAATGGCGGACACCACGCAAACGCGTTGCGCTCCCGCGGCCAGCACGGCGTCGAGGGTCTGCAAATTGATGCCGCCGATGGCAAACCACGGCACGGTCGCGTTCGCTGCCGCCCAGCGGACATAATCCAGTGTCACGGGTTTGGCGGTGGGTTTGGTGCCGGTGGCGTAAATGGGCCCGATGGCAATGTAATCCGCCCCGGCAGCCAGCGCGCGTTGCGCCTGTTCCGGTGCATGGGTGGACAAACCAATTCGGATTTCAGATTTCGGATTTTGGATTTCAGAAACGTGCTGGTGGCCGGCCTCAAAGAAATCTTCCTGCCCTAAATGGCAGAATTCGGCGCCCAGGGTGCGGGCGATTTCAAGATGGTCGTTGATGACGAGGCCCACGCCGGCGCGGCGCGTGACGGGCAGGATTTTTTCCGCCAGGACACGAATTTCATCCGGGGAGGAATTTTTTGCGCGGAGCTGAATCAAATCGCTGCCGCCGTCGCAGAGTTGCTGGGCGACCATTTCCGGCGCGCGGCCGTGCAGATACGCCGTGTCCACGAAGGTGTAAAGTTTGCAGTCCGCGAGCGGTTTCATGTGCGTAAATTGAACCACCGACGAACAAAGTAAAAACAAAAACGGCGGCGGATTTTTCCGCCGCCGTTCAGGTTCAAGTATTCTATTTGATGTTGACGAGATAGCCGAAGCGTTTCCTGAATTCGTCTGGCGTCATCTTGATGACGGCGGCGAGCTTGGCAAGGTGCTTGGCGTCTTCAAAATCATGGCGTTCAAGACGGATCATGTAAGCCTGCGCGCATTCAAAAGCCTCGCCCTCCACGTTGACGCGCCGGTTTTGCATGCGCCCGGTCTTGGGGTCGAGCATTTTGTCGAACGGCAGCGGATTCATTTTGCCATCCACGAAGCTGATGATCGCGCCATATTTTTCCGCCTCGGCCGAGCGGAGGAATTTCACCGCCGCGTAACCGAGGTCACGCGTGTACTCGGCGTCAAACGGAATCGGGTCCGCGCAACGGAGTTCGTAGCCCAGGTCCTTGTCAATGAACGTCATCTTGATGCCGAGCTTTTCCAGGCGCTGGCTCAAAAGCTCCTTCATCAAACGCCCAAATTCAATTTCACCGAGACGCAGATGCCCGTGTTCGTCACGGACGACTTTGCCGAAACGCTCTAACTGTCCTTCGGGCACGGCGGCGAGGAGTCCTTTTTCACCGAGCGATTCAATCAGGCCTTCGGCGAGCACGACAAGCCCGTATTGCGAGCCTTCGGCTTTGCGCTTGATGATGGAGCCGATGATGATGTCGCACACTTCATTCACGGTGACGGGGCGTCCGCGAAATTCCTCGGAGATGATGGCGAGCGTGGCCGCGGAAGCCTTGGCGATGCCGAGCGCGAGATGTCCCGCCGCCCGGCCCATGCTGATGATGATATACCAGCGCGAGGTGGTGCGCGCGTCTTCAATCAAATTGCGGACGATTTGCACGCCGTAATGCCGCGCGGTTTCGTAGCCGAACGTCGGCGTGGAACCAGGCAGCGGCAGGTCGTTGTCAATCGTCTTGGGCACGTGGGCCACTTTGATTTTGCCGCCGCTGCGCTTGGCCACGTGGCTCGCGGAAAAGGCCGTGTCGTCGCCGCCGATGGTGACGAGCGCGGTGACGCCCAGTTTTTCGAGCACGCTGAAAACATTTTTCATCTGCTCCTCCGACTTGGTCGGGTTGGTCCGCGCCGTGCCCAGAATCGAGCCGCCTTTGATGTGGATGTCCTTCACGTCACGGATGGACAACGGCTTGATCTGCGTCGTGTCGCCTTGAGCGAGATATTTGAAGCCGTCGCGGAAGCCGATCACCTCATAGCCCTGGTTGATGCCTTCGATGGTGGCCGCCGAGATGACGCCGTTCAATCCGGGCGCGGGACCGCCGCCCACCAAAATTCCGAGTCTGCCTTTATTGCTCATGGTTTTAGAATGTTAAGTTAATGACTGTAAAGCGATGTATTTTGCCTGCCGGGGTGAAAAATTCAATTCCATTCTTGTCACATTCACACCACAATTTGCCACGGAATGAACCGAGCTGTGTTTCTGGACCGCGACGGCACGCTGATCGTGGAAAAACATTATTTGCACCGCCCCGAAGATGTGGACATTTTTGCGGGCGCGGGCGCCGCGTTGAAACGGCTGCTGGACGCCGGCTTCAAGCTCGTCGTCGTCACCAACCAGTCCGGCATCGGCCGCGGCTATTTCACGCTGGCGGATGCGGAGCGGGTGAACACGCGGCTCGCCCGCGAGTTTGCGCGGGACGGCGTGCGTTTTGAAAAAACCTACATCGCGCCCGAAGCGCCCGACCAGCCCAGCCGGGGCCGCAAGCCGTCGCCCCAGTTCCTGTTGGACGCGCGCGACGAATTCAATTTGAACCTCGCGGAAAGTTACATGGTCGGCGACAAGTTGATTGATCTGGAATGCGGCTGGAATGCCGGCGTGAAAAAAAGCATACTCGTCCGCACCGGCTATGGCGCGGAGGTGGAGCGCGAGTCGCCGGAAAAAATTTCGGCGGCGGCGGTCGTGGACGGCCTGCCGGAAATGGCGGCGTGGATTCTGGACACTAAGTCGTGAAAACGTGAGAAACCCATCACGCATCAGGCAACACCGAATTTAAATTATGTGCGGCATCATTGGATACGTCGGAAAAAAATCGGCCTCACCCATTCTCCTGGAAGGGTTGCGGCGGCTGGAATATCGCGGCTACGACAGCGCGGGCGTGGCCGTGCTGCGCGACCGTGACCTGCTCGTGCGCAAGAAAAAAGGCCGGATTGACGAAGGTCTGGCGCGGATCTTGAAGTCGGAACCCGCCCCCGGCAGCCTGGGCATTGGCCATACCCGCTGGGCCACCCACGGCGTGCCGGCCGATGAAAATTCCCATCCCCACCTCGATAATTCCGGCGACATTGCCGTGGTCCACAACGGCGTGATTGAAAATTATGACGCGCTCAAACAGCGGCTGCTCCGGGCCGGCCATACCTTTCATTCCAGCACCGACACGGAAGTGCTCGCGCATTTGATTGGCGACCATTACGAAAAACGGCGCGGCCGCAATGGCGACGCGCTCACCCAGGCCGTTTGCGACGCCCTGCGCGAAGTCATTGGCACCTATGGCCTGGCCGTCATCTGCCGGGATTTTCCCAACACGATTATCTGCGCGCGGCGCGGCTCGCCCATCATCATTGGCATCGGCAAGGACGAAAATTTTGTCGCCAGCGATGCCAACGCCATTGTCGCCCACACCAAAAAAGTGGTTTACCTGAACGACTACGACGTCGCCACCATCACGCCGGAACGGTTTGACGTGTTGAACCTCGGCACGGACACCGCCAATGTTCAAATCAGCAACCTGGAGTTTTCGCAGGAGGACGCCGCGCGCGGCAAACACGCGCACTTCATGCTCAAGGAAATTTATGAGCAGCCGCAGACGGTGCTGAATGCGCTGCGCGGCCGGATTGATCTCGAAGGCGCCACCGCGAAATTTGGCGGCCTCAACATGACCGCCGCTGAATTGCGCGGCATTGACCGCATCGTCATTGCCGCCAGCGGCACGAGCTGGCACGCGGCGCTCGTCGGCGAATATCTCATCGAGGAACTGGCGCAAATCCCGGTCGAGGTGGAGTTCGCCCATGAATTTTGCTACCGCAACTGCCCGCTCGAAAAAAACACGGTGCTGCTCGTGCTGTCACAATCCGGCGAAACTGCCGACACCCTGGCCGCCTTGCGCGAGGCCAAGCGCCGCGGCCATCGCGCGCTGGCCATTGTCAACGTCGTGGGCAGCACCATTGCGCGCGAGTCCGACGGCGGCATCTATATGCACGCCGGCCCGGAAATCGGCGTCGCCTCAACCAAGGCGTTTGTCTCCACGCTCACGGTGTTGACGCTGCTGGCGATCCACCTGGGCCGGCTGCGTCAGTTGTCGGCCAATCGCGCGCGGGAAATCCTGCGCGCGCTGGAGGTTTTGCCGAAACAGATTGAACAAATCCTCGCCCAGAACGCCGCGCTGAAGAAGCTGGCCAAAGTATATGCGCGGTCGGAGGATTTCTTTTTTCTCGGGCGCGGCTATACGTTTCCGATTGCGCTCGAAGGCGCCTTGAAGCTCAAGGAAATTTCCTACATCCACGCCGAGGGCTATTCGGCGGCGGAAATGAAACACGGGCCGATTGCGCTCATTGATCCGAAAACGCCCACCGTTTTTCTAGTGCCGCAGGATGCGATGTATGACAAGACCATGGCCAATCTGGCCATGATCCGCGCGCGCAAAGGCCCCATTCTCGCGCTGGCCACCGAGGGCGACGAAGCCATCAAGAAAGTGGCCAACCACGTCTTTTATCTGCCCAAGACGCTGGACCTGTTGAATCCAATTTTGGCGACTGTTCCGCTGCAACTGTTCGCCTACCACATCGCCGTCCTGCGCGGCTGCGACGTGGACAAGCCCCGCAACCTGGCCAAGAGCGTCACCGTGGAATGACGGCTTTGATGCTGTTCAGACGATGTGTTTAATGGAAAGGTTGCCCCAGCGATTTTGCAAATAATCCAGAACCAGACGTCGGTGACAATGATGGGGCGTGTCTTCGCTGCACAAGAGGCAACCGCCGGCCAGCAGCGACGGGTCAATCTTGTCCTCAGTGTGGCGCTCTTCATTAAGCGCAAGAAATCGTGTTCGTAGGCGTCCCAACTGCCCTTGCTCTTCTTGTAGGCGTCGAGCATCGGCTGGGTGGGCGCGAGCAACGGCGCTTCGACGTATTCCACATCGAGAATTTCCTTCAAAAAATATTTCAAGTCGTCCCGCTTGCTGAAACCGGCGAGTTGCGAAACATTGTTGAGCCGGACATCCACCACGCGCTTAATGCCGGCGGAGCGCAGTTTCTCAAAAAACTCACCGGCAGTTTTTTTGGTGAAGCCGACGGTAAAAACATTGATGGGACCGGTTGGCATAAAATTCAGGGATGGGCGGCGGTTTCGCCGCACTCGTGGAAGGCAATCTTGTTGCCGCGCCGGTCATAGGCTTTCGCAATCAATTGCTCACGCGGCGTGAATAAATCATCGCCGGGGACTTTTTCCTCGGCCAACAAGCGGGTTTCGGCGTCGGTGTGAGTTTCAATGCGGCCGTCGCCCAAAATGTGCCGGATGTCCATGTTGTTACGGAACTGGCGACAAATCAGAATGGTGCGGTGACACTCCAGCGGGTCTCTTTCCGCACACATCAACGCCAAGCGGAAGCGGTCTGCGCCGGTCTGCACGCGCTCCAGTCCGGCGTGAAAGGCCGCCGTCCGCGCAATCCGGTCATAGCGGGCGACGCCATCAACGTAACATTCGCGCTCGGCACGACGCGCGCCGAGTTCGTCGCCAAGAAAAACATAGCGGATGTTCGCCCCCCGCAACGCACGGTCCAGAATCTCGCGGTTGAATTGAGGAAAACGGGCACTGTAAGGGCTGCTCCGCACGTCGCCGATGGCACCGATGCGATGCCGCGTCAGCAGTTCAAGGAATTGCTCCCACGTCTGTGTCGAGTGGCCAATAGTAAAAAGTTCACGCATCATGGCTCAAAGATTGTGGCGCAAATTTTGTAGTGCTTGCGATTAAAATCCGGCGGCGTTAGCCGCGTGAGGCTCAGGCAAAAATATACGCTGTCAGGGTTTGGCACTGTGAGTGTTTGGCGGGTTTCCGTTGCCCGGTTGTAAATGTTGTGAAGGCAAAAACTTCCGTGCTGGATGACACCGTGCCGCGCGAACGATGCAGAAATTTTAACGCCGAGGCGCCAATCTGGACGTGAGGGGCGTGATGGATTTCCCGCCGAAAAACACTTGCTGCCCGCCGCCGCGCGATTAGAATAATAAACTGTTATCTTTACAATAACCGAGGCTATAAACCATCCGAATCAAATATGAACGCCAACTGTCATTTTAGCATCCGCTTTTTTCAACTCTTGCTGCTCGCGCTGCTGGCGGCAACGCCCGCCCGCGCCGCCTTTACGGTGCTGGACTACTGGCGGATGGGCGAGAATGATCCCCGCGCGGTTTCCGGCGGCAGTTGCACCAATATCACCGACGGCGCTGGCGGACTGACCCTCACGAACACGCCGCACCTTTCCGTTTACCCGGTTTACACCAACAGCGTATCCGCGACGGCCGCGGCCGCCACCGGCAGCCAGTTGGCCCTGCAGTTCACCGCCGGCCAGTTTGCCGTGGGCAATGTGATCTCCAATTTACAGGACAACTTCGGCCTCGAACTCTGGGTCAAGTCGGCCGATACCTCCTCCACGAAAATTCTCGCCTACAATGGCAACACCAGTACCAGCGGCTGGGGTCTGTATCAAAGCGGCTCGGTTTACCGGGGGCTTTTTGGCGGCTTGTTGGAATTCGGCTCCGCTACGGTGACGCCCAATGTCTGGACTCATCTGGCGCTGGTGCGGGCTGGCGGCCTCAGCACGCTCTACATCAACGGCGTGTCCGCGGGCACCGCGGCCACCACCCCGAATAGTCCCGCGGGAAATTTTCTCATCGGCGCCAACAACCTCCAGGGCGAGAACTTTGCGGGCGCGCTCGACGAGGTCCGGGTGTTCACGTTTGGAACCGGGGAGTTCAACGTCACCAATCTCCTCTATTTTCAAACCCCGTCATTTATCCTGAGTTCGACCAATTTTTCCGTGGGCGCCTCCGCCGGCACGAATACCGTGAATCTTTCGGTGACCCCCACCAACGTCTCCTGGGCGGTTGTGCCCAACGTTTCCTGGCTGCATGTGACCAACGCCACCGGCACGGGCAGCGCCACCATTGGCTTTACCTATGATGACAACCCCGGCGCAACCCGCTCCGGCACGCTGACCATTGCCGGCCAAACCGTCACCGTTACGCAAGGCTCGCCCTCGTATTCCTTGAACGGCAATTATGATTTTTATTGGACGGGTGATTTTGTTGAAGAACCTTCCGGGGCCGGCAGCGACAGCATCAGTCTCACGGTAACCCCCAATGCCGGCCAGTGGTCGGTCACCTCCTATGCTGGCTGGATTCACCCGACCAACCCGGCCGGCGCGGGCAGCACGAACATTTCATTTACCTTCGACGCCAACACCGATCCCGGCGGCTCGGCCCGTTTCGGCCTGGTCTATATCAACAATCCTTCCAATCCCAATCTGCGGTTGGTGGTGGTGCAGCAGGCGCCCGCCTCTGGCACCGGCCAGGCCACCTATCGGTTCACCGGCAACCTCATGCCTTACCTGCCCCAGTACATTCCCACCAACGCCTCCGCCGCCCTGCAATCGGTCCAGAGCAATGATGTGTTTTACGTGACCATGACCCTCGTTCCCTCCCCGGTGGACATTTATTATGAAGTCTGGGCGTGTGCGGTCAATAACATCACTTTTTCCGTGCCTTCGCGCGGCCTCGTTTACTCCCAGTCATTCGACGACCTGGAAGTGCTGGACGACGCCAACAATCCCAACACCTTGCGCTGGGACGTGGACAACGTGGACTCCACCGTGGACATGATTTTTTGGGCGCGGGATTTTAACCAGACCGCCTTGACGAGCGCGAACATTCCCGATCCGCTCAATTTATCCGGTTTTCACGCGAACGGCTTTGCTCAAATCATCCTGTTCAACGGCGTGGGCGAAAATCCGGAGTTGTATTATGGCAATCTCGTGCCCATGCCAGGTTTGAGCATCCAGCAACAGCAGCTCACCAACGCGGTTTCCTGGGTAACCAGCGATTCTTTCTATACCCCGACGCTGCAAACCACCTTCGCCTTGGCTCCAAACGCCGTCTGGACCGATGTTACCAACCCGCCCGTTGTCTTGGGGTTGACCAACATCGTGACCATTCCGGCAACCAACCACGGGGCGCAATTTTTCCGGCTCAAGCTGCTGTGAGGACACCGCCAATCGCTTTGCGCGGTTTCCCGGCGGGCCCGCCCGCGCTGAAACCGTTTTATTGTGTTGAGTAATTTTAGGCGGCTGCTACTGATGGGTTATGAGTGAACCAAAAATCGCCCGCAAAGGCCCTTATGTACAAACCACCCAGCCCGGCTCCTTTTACTGGTGCAGTTGTGGCCAGTCCAAAAGCCAGCCATTCTGCGACGGCTCGCACAAAGGCTCCGGCTTCGCACCGTTGAAAACCGACATCACCGAGGCCAAATCGGTGGCCTGGTGTGGGTGCAAGCATTCCAAGCACGCCCCCTTCTGCGACGGCAGCCATGCGAAGCTGGCTTGATCCGCAACAATGGAAAAATTTTGACGCAGAGGCGCCCAAACCCAAGTCAGCAGGGAACACCTTGGGTGGTTCGGATTTCGGGCTTCGGATTTCTTTCGGATTTCGGATTTCGGACTTCGGGTTTAGTTGAATCTGCAGTTTGATTCGAAACCCTAAATTGGTTAATTTGCCGCCGTGATTTACGACGCATCACTGGACGAACTGTTGCAAAAGGTCTGGGACGGCAAACGCATTGACCAGACGGACGCGCAGCGCCTTTACGCGCTGCCGCTGGAGGAGCTTGGCGCGCTCGCCGACCGCCGCCGCCAGCTTGCCAAGGCCCGGGCTTACGCCGGTCGCGGCAACCAGATCGTCACCTTCAACGTGGATCGCAACGTCAATTACACCAACGTTTGCAATGTTTATTGCAAGTTCTGCGCCTTTTACCGCGTGGAAAAAGACGACGATTCCTACGTCATTTCGCTGGCCGAGATGGACGCGAAAATCGCGGAGACACTCGCGCTGGGCGGCACCCAGATTCTCATGCAGGGCGGCCATCATCCCAAGCTCACCAAACAGTGGTATCTGGATTTGTTGTCGCACATCAAAAACAAATGGCCGCAGATCAACATCCACGGTTTCAGCCCCAGCGAGTTTGTGCATTTCCGCGAAGTATTCAACGAGCCCCTGGAAAAAATCATCGGCGATTTCAAGGCGGCGGGCCTGGGCTCGATTCCCGGCGGCGGCGGCGAAATTCTCGTGGACCGCGTGCGTCAGCGCATTGCCCCGCTCAAGGCCATGAGCGACGACTGGTTGGAGGTCATGGACGTGGCGCACCGGCTCGGCCTGTATTCCTCGGCCACCATGATGTTCGGCCACGTCGAGACGGTGGCAGACCGTATTGAGCATCTGGAGCGGGTGCGCGTGCAGCAGGACAGGTCATTAAAGCGGAAAGCGGAAAGCGGAAATGCGGAAATCTCCCCGGCTCCGTCTGGTTCCACGATTCCGACCTCCGATTTCCGCGCTTCCCCCGGCCATTTCACCGCGTTCATCGGCTGGACGTTTCAGGCCGAGCACACCAAGTTGAAGGCCCCCACCGTTGGCGCGCATGAATATCTGCGCACGCAGGCGTTGAGCCGCATCTACCTCGACAATTTTGAAAACATTCAAAGCTCCTGGGTCACGCAGGGCCTGGAGATCGGACAAGTCGCCCTGAAATTCGGCGCGAACGATCTGGGCAGCATCATGATTGAGGAGAATGTCGTCTCCCAGGCGGGCACCACCTTCCGCATGACCGTCACCGACATGCGCCGGCTCATCGAGGAACTCGGCTACGAACCCCATCAGCGCGACAACTGGTATCGGCTGGTGAACTGAGTTTAAAAATACTGTTAGCGGCTACGTGGCGCTTTTGCGGGAAGGGGTGTACAGTCGCGGGTGAATGCGACAACGTGTTGCAAACAAATTGGCCGGCGTTAGGGCAAAGCAGCGGCGCTCATAAAGACGCCGCTGCCGGCGGTTGCGGCGTTGGCCGTCCACAAGGCCCGTCGCTCCACGCTGCGCCGTCCGCAGCGAGGGCCGAAGGCCCGCCCAGTTAAAGTAGGGCAGGCGTCTCGCCTGCCCTGTTTTGGCCCCCCAACATCAAGTCCAGTCACGATAAATCAAGGTGGATCAAAGTGAATCAAGGGGCAAAAAATGAAAAAAGCGCAGGTCATTCGTCACGACCCTGCCAGGAGTGCCGCAATGGTAGGGCGGACCTGGGCAGCTCCTCACCGCATAGGTAACACTTTATGCTCACCGCATGGGTAACACTTTGATGGTGGGATGCGCCGCTGCGCGGCGGAGCGGAGGCGAGCGGAGCGAGCCGGAGCGGAGCCGCGCAG
>Ga0181520_10008685_pt1 | contig 14317 bp, 11 predicted proteins | sample PEATcosm2014_Bin_29_FD_132451 | JGI IMG/M metagenome (GOLD analysis project Ga0181520, IMG submission 132451) | Peatland microbial communities from MTU Mesocosm Facility, Houghton, MI, USA - PEATcosm2014_Bin02_30_metaG | ecosystem: Environmental > Terrestrial > Soil > Wetlands > Peat | place... | reverse complement strand
GGCGCATTCAACAGCCAAACGACAGGCCGTGGAGGTTATGCTTCTACGGAACTATCCCCCACGTCCCATCCATCCTGTGTCCTGCTCCGTTCTCTGCCGCCACGCTTGCGGCAGTTCTACCTATAATCAGCGGGCGGCCCCACTAACCACGAGTCCTGTGCCTGTGCAGGACATCACCCGCGCCTGCGAGAAATGTGTCCACCTATGACTCGGCGGGCAATCCTCATCGGCGTCTGCGCGGTTCTTGTGATCGGCATCGGCACACCGTATGCCGATCTTGTCATGCGCGGCACCTGGGTTGGATTGACCGCCTTCCCGATCAGCGCGCTATTCGTGCTGATCGCCCTGGTCGGCGGGCTGAATGCGGTCTTGCGCCGATTCGGGAAAGGCCTCTCCACCGCCGAGATGCTCCTGGTTTACTGCATGAGCCTCGTGGCCGGGGGCATTCCCTCGTTCGGACTGACGGGTCTTCTGATCCCCTACATCGCCGGCCCGTTCTATTTCGCCACGCCCGAGAACAAATTCGCCCAGGTCCTGCACCCGTACATCCCGAGCTGGTTTCACCCGCAATCACAGGATGCCATCGTGAAGCTGTACGAGGGTGTGAGTGAGGGCGGCAAAATCCCCTGGGGGCAGTGGGCCATCCCTCTGGCCGTCTGGACGCTGCTGGCGTTCATCGTCTACGGGGCGTTCTTCTGCCTGTCGACGATCCTGCGCAAGCGGTGGATCGACGACGAGAAACTGGTTTTCCCGCTGCTGCAGTTGCCGATCGAGATGAGCAGCTACGGCGGCGACACCCGCGCCATCGCGCCGTTCTTCCGCAACACGACCATGTGGGCGTTCTTCAGCGTGCCGTTCCTGATCCACTCGGTCAACGGGCTGCACTACTACGTCCCCGCCGTCCCAACGATCAACATCCACATGATCGACCTCGGTCGCTATATCCAGGACCGGCCGTGGAATGCGATGTCTCCGTTCTACATCCGCGGCCTGTTCTCGATGGTGGGGCTGGCGTATCTTCTACCCTCGGAGTTGTCGTTCAGCCTGTGGGTCTTCTACTTCTTTTTCATGATCCAGGCGGTCATCGGGAATGCAATGGGCATGCCGATGCCGGGTGTGCAGGCGTACGGGACGAAGGAGTTCATCGCCCAGCAGATGTGGGGCGGGATCATCACTTCGGGCATCCTCGGCCTGGCCGCCGCGCGCCCGCGACTGGAGGAGATCTTCGGCAAGGCGCTGGGGCGACGGCCCGATGTCGATGACTCCGGAGAGCCGCTCTCGTACTCGCTGGCCTTCCGCGGCCTGATTGCGTGCATCATCGCCCTCGGGATATGGGGCGCGGCTGCTGGGGCGCAATTCTCCGCGACGGTTTTCATTTTCGCACTGTACTTCCTCATCCACATCGTGGCGGTGCGGCTGGTGTGCGAGGGCGGGATGCTGTATGTCCAGCACCCCTTCCGGCCTCTGAACATGATGCTCAATGCGGTCGGGTCGCGGGGGCTGGGACCGCGGAACCTGGCGATCCTCGGCTACTTCGACCACCTGTGGATGGTCGACAACCGCAGCCCGCTTATGCCGGGGATTATGCAAAGCCTGCGCCTCGCCGATTCCGGCAAGCTACCGCGCCGGCCTCTCGCCAAGGCCCTGGCGCTGGCGATATTGCTCGCGGTGGTGTCGTCCTACGCGTCGTATCTACGGCTGATGTACCGCTATGGGGGGTCTACGCTACATGAGTGGTTCACGACATACTATACGCGCAACCTGTACTGCACGTGGATCACGCAGCTCATCACCAGTGGGGAACCGGCGAAGCCGCTGGCGTTCGTGAACATGGGGGTCGGGGCGGCAACGATGTGGGGCGTGACCTACATGCACCACACGTTCCTGTGGTGGCCGCTGCACCCGATCGGGTATCTGATGGGCGCGTCATGGCCGATGATAAACTTCTGGTTCCCGGTATTCCTGGGGTGGCTGCTGAAGACGACGATCTTGCGCGTGGCCGGGCCGAAGGTGTATCGCAACCTCATTCCGGGGTTCCTGGGGCTGGTGCTGGCGGAGTTCACGTGCGCGGGCCTGTGGGTGATCGTGGACCTGTGTGCCGGTGTTAGAGGGCACGAGATCTTCTCATTCTAGTGGCTCGCCGCCGTTGCCGTTCCCGCCGTCCCTGCCGTTCCTGCCGTTCCTGCCGTCCCCAAAACCTACTACCTGCCGTTCCCCAGCTTCCCCAGCATCTCCGAGACCGTCACGAACTCATACCCCTGGTTGCGCAAGGCGAAAATGAGCGGTGGGAGGGCGAGGATCGTCTGGTCCACCCCGTCGTGCAGCAGGATCACGCTGCCCGGAGCAACGTCGGCGGTGATCCTTTGCATGATGACATCGGTGCCGGGACTGGCGTAATCGGCCGGATCGTCGGTCCATAGGACGGTCGCCAAGCCAAGCGTCCGAGCGATGCCCATCACGCGCTCATCATACTTCCCGCCCGGAGGCCGGAAGGTGGCGGGACGGCGCGCGATGATCGACTCGACCTCACGATTGCACCACTCGATCTCCTCGGACGCCTGCACAGTCGTCGCTTTCTGCAGGTTGACGTGATGGTAGGTGTGGTTGCCGATCTCGTGGCCGGCGAGGGCTTCCGCGCGGATGAGGTCCGGGGCGGCGGCGGCCATCTGCCCGACCACGAAGAAGGTGGCTTTGATGTGATAGCGGTCCAGGATCGCGAGAATGCTGGGGGTGGATTCGCGGTGAGGCCCGTCGTCGAAGGTTAGCGCGACTTCCTTGTACTTAGGGTTGCCCCTTCTCAGATGCCAGGCGCCCGTGTCCCCGTGCGCGGTTTGCGCGTCACGCGCTGCAATTTGGGCCGGGGTGAGGTAGTCGCCCTCAGGGGCAGTCGACAGGAGGCGCTCCAGCACGCTGTCGGGCGCGTTGGGCACCGGGGGCGCCGCGATAGGGTCCGTCTGCACGAATGGGTTGGCGGAATGCACCGCGCACCCGGCGAGAGCGGCCAGCAGGGCGATGACGAGGGCGTCGATTGTAGGGCTGCGACGCGACAGGGGCATTCCCTCCAGCGATGAACGTGAGCGGATGACGCAGGACGACGCACGCCCGCGAACGCCGTCCTGCGTGGGGTGATTATAGCCGAAAACGCGCAAGAAAGGAAACGCTGAACGTTGAACGCTGAACGCTGAATCAACGGCGAAGACGGCGAACGGCGAAAAACGGCAAGGACGGCGAACGGCAAGGACGGCGAACGGCAGAGCGGCGAACGGCAGAGACGGCGAACGGCACGGACGGCGCGTGGGGTAGGCGCCTCGCCTGCCCGGCCCTTACTTATGGCACGGCATCGCGGGCGGGACGCCCGCGCCACGCGAAGGGGCCAGGCAGTTCGCGCTCAGTCTTCCTCCCCCGCCAGAGCCGCTACGTCGTATTCGGCGTTGAAGCGCACGTATTCCGGGGTGAAGTCGCAGGTCCAGATCGTTGCGCCCTCCCTGCCGCTGCCGAGATCTATGTCGATGGTCACATCGTGCTCATGCAGCCGCTTGCGGGCCGCAGCCAGGTCCAGATCGACCGCTGTGCCGCGATCCCAGGCGAGGATGCCCTGGATGGCGATGCTCGCCTGCGCCGGGTCGAAGTCCAGCAGGCTGCTGCCCATCGCCGCGGCGATCCGGCCCCAGTTGAAATCCTGTCCGTAGACGGCGGTCTTCACGAGATTGTAGTTCGCGACAGCTTTGCCCATCGCATAGGCGACTTCGTAGGTCGCCGCCCCGGTCACGTTGATGGTGATGAACTTGCTGGCGCCCTCACCGTCGGCGGCGATCTTCTTCGCCAGGTCCTGGGTGCAGTACCCCAGCGCCGCCCGGAAGGCCTCGTAGCCCGCGTCACCGGCACAGGTGATCGGCGCATTGCCCGCCGCGCCGTTGGCGAGGATCGCGACCGTGTCGTTCGTGCTCATGTCACCATCGACGGTAATGCAGTTGAACGAGAGCTTGACCGCATCGCGCAGAGCCTCGCGTAAGACCCCCGGCTCGATGGCCACGTCGGAGGCGATGAAGCACAACATCGTCGCCATGTTCGGCTCGATCATCCCCGCGCCCTTGCAGATCGCGCCGATCCGGCACGTTGTGCCCTGGACATCGAAACTTGCCGCCACGGACTTCGGCTGAGTATCGGTGGTCATGATACCACGGGCCGCGATGTCGGCGTTCCCGCGCGACAGCAGCGGCGCGGCGGCTTTGACACCCGTCGCAATCTTGTCGATCGGGAGCTGATCGCCGATATGGCCGGTCGAGCACACGATGACATCGGAGGCGTCCACGCCGGCCGCTTCGGCGGTGAGCCGGGCCATCTCGCGAGCATTCCGCAGGCCCTCCTCCCCGGTCGCGGCGTTGGCATTGCCCGAATTGCAGATGATCGCCTGCGCATATCCGTCAGCCACAGCCTCCAGGGTCACATAAGTCGGCGCGGCGCGGAAACGATTCTGCGTGACGGTGGCAGCGGCGGCGGCACGGCGGTCGGAGACGATGAGCACCAGATCGAGGCCTGTCGGCTTGATGCCCGAGTTTACGGCAGCCGCCCGGAACCCCTCAGCGGCGAGGATGCCGCCCTCGATGGGGAACATCACCCCCGGCCCCTCTCCGCTTACATCGAAGGGAGAATTCGTGGACAGGTTCGCGTCGGTCATCAGCAACACTCCTTGTCATCTGCGGCGTGCAGTGAGGCATGCAGGGCGGCGAACTCGGGCTTCCAGCGGAACATCGGCGTCATACCGACCTCCTCCGGCGTCAGAAATCCGAGCTTCGCATAGAAACCCTCTTTGCCGGGGGCCGAGAACAGGAACGTCCGGTACCACGGCCCTGTCTCGACGAACTGCATGACAAGCCGCATCATCTCGGTGCCCACGCCCTGGCCCTGGTATTTCGGGTCCACGACAACATCGTAGATGCCGATAAAGAAGCCGCCATCGCTGATCGCCCGCGCCATGCCGACCAGTGTGCCCGCCTCATTCCGCACGGTCACGCAATACTCCGCGCGCTCCCAGACAGCGCGTAAAACCTCATCAGGCGCGAGGGGCTTCATGCGCCAGTCAACCGCGCGGTAAAGCGCCCGCACTTCGTCGGGCGAGGGGACCTCTTGTTCGTGATAGGTAAGGTCGCTCATAGCGGAATGGTCTCTGGTTTCTGGATGCTGGTTTCTGGATGCTGGTTTCTGGATGCTGGTTTCTGGATGCTGGTTTCTGGATGCTGGTTTCTGGATGCTGGCTTCTGGATGCTGGCTTCTGGCTTCTGGCTCCTGGCTCCTGCCGTTTCCCCCTCACGGCCACATCGCCGGTCGCATCAATGCCGTCGTCTCGCCGAACCCGCACATCAGGTTCATGCACTGCACCGCCGCTCCGGATAGGCCCTTGACCAGGTTGTCGATGACCGAGATCACGATGAGCCGGTTGACACGCTTGTCGACCGCGAGGCCGAGGTGGCAGAAGTTCGAGCCGGCCACGTGCTTCGTCGCGGGGAGGTGTCCGTCGGCGAGAACCTTGACGAACGGCTCGTCGGCGTAGAAGTCCTCGTACAGATCGCGGATTTCGCCGGGCTTGATGTCGGTCTGCAGCGTGCCGTAGGCGGCGGTGAGGATGCCTCGCGTGATCGGGATGAGGTGCGGGGTGAAGCTCACCATCACCGGCTGCCCGAGGCCGGAGAGTTCCTGCTCGATCTCCGGGGTGTGCCGGTGTTTGCCGGCGATGTTGTAGGCGGACACCGATTCGTTGATTTCGGCGAAGTGCGTGCCGAGGGTCAGCTTGCTGCGACCGGACCCTGAAACGCCGGACTTACTGTCCACGATGATGCTCGCCGGATCGAGGATGCCGGCTTTCGCCGCCGGGGCGAGGGCCAGGATCGCGCTGGTCGGGTAGCAGCCGGGCACCGCGCAAAGCTGCGTGCGGATGATCCCCTCGCGATGCAGTTCCGGCAGCCCGTAGACAGCCTGCTCGACGAGTTCCGGACCGGTGTGCGCGGCGTAGTAGTGCTCGAACTGGGCGATGTCTTTGAGACGATAGTCGGCGGAGAAGTCGATGACCTTCTTCCCCCGCTCCAGCGCCCGCCGGGTGAGCGGCACGCCGACGAGGTGCGGAAGCGCGAGAAACAGGAGATCGGCGCGCTCGCAGGCGACATCGACGTCAGTGTCCTCGATCGGCATGTCGCAGCTTTCGAGCATCGAGGGATACATGCCCGATAGCGTCTGTCCGGCGGTCGTGTGACCGGCAATGTATGTCACCTCGACCTCGGGGTGGTCGAGAAGGAGTCTCACCAACTCTACGCCTCCGTAGCCGGCGGCTCCGAACACTGCGGCACGGATCATATCAATCGCCTCCGATTCCTCCCGCGGTCGGTTGGACCGCAGAAACGCGAAATGCCACCCCAACGTCGGGTGGCATGGATACGTCATGCCTTGCAGGAGACGGCACAGGTTGTGGCCTCAGCGCCTAACGCGGCCACACACGACTGCGACGAACTCGACAACAAGGGAGATACACATGATTGTATGAGGCGACGATAGCAGATTTCGGCAAGAGGGTCAAGAAGGCAACGCTAGGGGAAATGCTGAACTCAGAACGCTGAAGGCAGAATCAACGGCAAATGACGGCAAAGACGACAATAACGGCAAAGACGACAATAACGGCGAAGACAACGAACGGCGAAGACAACGAACGGCAAAGACAACGAACGGCGAAAACGATGAACAACGGAGACTGCGAACGACAGCAAACAGCCGGGGCATCCTTCGATCATGGCGGGGTGTGACCATCGCTGCGGGGTGCAGCGTTGTTTTGCCGTTCGTTGTCGCTGCCGTTTGCCGTCTTTCGCCGTTATTTGCCGTTGATTCCGCGTTCAGCGTTCTGACTTCAGCGTTTCAGCGTTTCCCTCTTGACGCTGGCCGGGAAATGACTATACTTAGTAGCGTTAGATGTTCTCAGGTGTATCGTCCTGGGAGTGGGCAATCTGCCCACTCCCTTATTGTTTCAGCCGGAGTTACGCCGGGACAGCGCTGGAAGGCAGATCGGGCAGCCGTCGGGAGCGATCCGGCGGCAAGGTCCTGCAGGCATAATGAAGATACGCAAGCATCCCGTAGTCGCGGGCCTGGAAGGCGAGATCGGCAGCACATTGCAGGACTTCGGGTACGAGCTTGTGCTGATGAAGTTCGGCGGGCCGCCGGGGAATCGAACGCTGTCCATCTTCATAGACAAGCCCGGCGGGCTTACTGCGGATGACTGCAAGTACATGTCCGATAGGCTGTCGATCGTCATCGACGCGCTGGACCCGATTGAGGGCAGCTACCGGCTGGTTGTTTCATCGCCGGGAGTCGATAGGCCGCTCACCAGGGATGAGGATTTCGAGAAATTCGCGGGCGAGACGGTGTCCGTTCGCTTCGAGGATGAGGCCGGCAAGCGTCGGCGCATCAGGGGGACGCTGCAGGGCGTGCGCGAGGGCAAGGCCGTTATCCTTGCCGATGGCGAGGAAGAGGCGGTCGCGCTGGACCAGGTGGAGGAGGGCAACCTCATCTACGACTGGGCCGGCCACGGTGAGCCTGAAGCCGAGGCAACTGAGGAAGCGGCAGCCCCTGCCCCGACTGCTGCCCCGGGTCCGAAACGCCAGAGCGGGGGCAAGCGGCCCAAGCCGAAGCGTTCCGGCGATTAGAGCACTGACGGACGGAGTCAACATGCCAAGTGAACCCTCGCCAAAGCGAAAGTCGAAAACCGCGAGTAGTCCTTTGGCGGAGGTCTTCGGGTTCCCTTGCCATAACATGTCGAGAGAAGCAGCACGATATCGAGGAAACCGTCTGTGCCCCTTCCACAATCGGGTGCCGAATTGCACGAAGGACAAGGCGGAGGACCCGCTCGGTGTGTGTAGTATTCTCCGCAAGGAGAACGCGGTCATCACCTGTCCAGTGCGATTCCGACAGGACTGGCTAATCGCCACAGACGCAGCCGAGTTCTTCTTCCCCGAAGGTGCTTCGTGGACATCGTTGACCGAGGTTGAGTTGCCAGACAAGAACGGGCGGTCAGCAGGGAACGTCGATGTTATCCTTGTGGCGTACGACAGGGATGGCCAAGTCATAGACTATGGGGCACTCGAGGTGCAGGCGGTCTACATTGCCGGCAACGTTCGGGTGCCATTCCAGAAGTACATGAGCGATCCCCAGCGCTATGATGATATTGACTGGCGGCAACGTTACTACCCTTGCCCCGACTACCTATCATCCTCACGCAAGCGGCTCGCCCCGCAGTTGATATTCAAGGGGGGAATTCTCCACGAGTGGAACAGGAAGATGGCTGTTGCCCTGGACAGGACGTTCTATGACACTCTGCCTGTTCTGGATGAGGTTCAAGCGTCAGATGCCGACATGGTGTGGCTGGTCTATGACATGCAACTGGATCCTGGCTTGGACCGATACGTGCTGAGAAGGCACAACACGGTATACACCAAGTTTGAGCCAGCTCTCTTGAAGATAACACGGACCGAAGCGGGCGCAGAGGAATGCTTCATCGGCAAACTGCAAGCGAGCCTGGACCAGAAGCTTGAGAACGATACAAGTACTGATGATGCGACTACTGAAGTCGATTTCTCCATACGACCATGAATCAGGCAACTCTCTTTGGCGACATTCCGGCTGCCCCGGCGGTCGTGAACGTGGCTTCTGTCCCGCAACGCAGTCCGTTCCGCTATCCGGGCGGAAAGACTTGGCTTGTTCCGCAAGTGCGCAGGTGGTTGCGCAGCCTACCCAAACGGCCCCAGGAGTTCATCGAGCCATTCGTCGGCGGGGGAATCATCAGCCTGACGGTGGCGTTTGAGGAACTCGCGGATCATGTGACAATGGTGGAACTGGATCGCGAGATCGCGGCCGTGTGGCAGACGATTTTGGGGGAGGGCGGGGCGTGGCTTGCCGGCCGCATCGCTTCTTTCGACTTGACCTCGGAAGCGGTGCGAGCGGAACTTCAAGGGGGGGATTGCTCGCTGTGGGAACAGGCATTCCGGACCATACTCAAGAACAGGGTGCACCGTGGGGGAATCCTGGCTCCCGGCGCCGGGATCATGAAATATGGTGAAAACGGCAAGGGCATGAGTTCACGCTGGTATCCGCAGACTCTCGTCAGGCGCATCCTAGCGATTACGAAGATGCGTGATCGAACTCGATTCGTCGAGGGAGATGGGGTTGCATTTGTGCGGGAAAACGCAGGGGCGGAGAACACCGTATGGTTCTTCGATCCCCCCTACAGCGCAGCCGGCAAGAAGGCGGGAAAGCGGCTTTACACTCATCACGAACTCGATCACGCCGAGCTTTTCCGCTTGGCCAGCACCTTATCTGGCGATTTCCTGATGACCTACGACGATGCCGCCGGCGTGCGCGATCTTGCGCGGAAACATGGTTTCGACACTGAACTCGTTGCAATGAAGAACACGCATCACACGCAGATGATGGAACTTCTGATCGGCAGAGATCTTGACTGGGCGCGGCGCAATACGCATTAGACATAGCGACCGCGATTAGCGTTATCTGCCGTCATCCTGGCACCCGTATCCCGATTAGCGTTTTCCGTATTCCGCATTCCAACTTCTGCCATTACCGGAGGCCGCCGAGATGAGCCACAGGGAGTTGACTTGGAGATGAACGGGGAGTTCATTGACGCACTGGAGCAGCTCCAGAAAGAAAAGGACATTCCGTTTTCGGCGCTGATTGCGACCGTGGAGGCGGCGATGTCGTCCGCCTACCGCAAGCATTACGGTTCAGCCGAGGAAGTCCGCGTGGAGATCGACCGAGACGCGCGAACCGTCCGCATGTTCGCTCGCAAGCCGATCATGCCTGAAGTCGAAGCGGACGAGGCCGGTGAAGCGGGCGAGGGCACAGCCGTCGCCGTGGCCGTAGCAGCGGAGCCGGTTGCCGATGCGGCCGAGCTGATCCCGCTGGTCGAGAGCGCAGCGCTCCCTGTCGCCACGGAGTTTGAGGAGCACGAGATTAATCTGGCGGACTTCGGCCGGATCGCGGCTCAGACGGCCAAGCAGGTCGTCATGCAGCGCATCCGCGAGGCCGAGCGCGAGATCGTCTTCGACGAGTTCAGCCACCGCGTGGGCGAGGTCGTGACGGCGGAGGTCCAACGCCGCGACGCCCGCAGCGTTTTCGTGGCCCTCGGGCGCGTCGAGGCGCTGCTGCCCAGCCACGAGCAGATCCCCGGCGAGCCGTATCGGTTCAACGACCGCCTCAAGGTCTACATCCTCGATGTCCGCAAGACGACCAAGAATCCGCAGATTATCGTCTCGCGAACTCACCCAACCCTCGTCACCCGGCTCTTCGAGCTTGAGGTGCCGGAGGTTTATGACGGAATCGTGGAACTCAAGTCTGTGGCCCGCGAGCCGGGCGCCCGGTCGAAGGTCGCCGTGTGGTCTCGCGACACGCAAATCGACCCCGTCGGCGCTTGCGTCGGCCATCGCGGAGCCAGGGTGCAGGCCATCGTCGATGAACTGCGCGGCGAGAAAATCGACATCGTCCGCTTCAGCGACACGATGGAGGAGTATCTGAAGAGCGCGCTGTCGCCGGCGAAGGTCAGCCGGGTCATCGTAGCTCCCGGCGGCAAGTCGGCGACGGTCATCGCCCCGGACAGCCAGCTCTCGCTGGCGATCGGCCGGCGCGGGCAGAACGTGCGCCTTGCGGCTCAACTCACAGGCTGTCATATCGACATCCGCAGTGAGAGCCAGTGGGCGGAGGCCCCTGAGGCCATTGAAGTCGTCGCCGCCGAGGTTCCGGCGGCCGTTGTGTCCGATCAGCGCATCCGCATCTACGAACTCGCGCGCGAGCTTGGAGTCGAAAGCCGCGACCTGGTGGAGATACTGCAGGAGGAGGGCGTGGAGGTCACCAGCCACGCCAGCTCCATCACCGGCGAGCAGGCGCAGTTGCTGCGCGAGATGCTCGCGGGCGGCGAGGGCACCCTGGCAGAACTCGAATCCGGCGATTTGCGCATCGAGGGCTGAGGTCGCCGTTCACCCGTCGCGACGACCCTACCCCGCCCCCGCTTCGCGGGGCCACCCCTCCCGTGGACCCGCCGCAGGCGGGTATGGGAGGGGAGAGGCAAACGGCGGTTTTCGGGGCAGCCGTCATGCCGGGTTCCGGCGCTCTGAAACGATGAAAAGGCGACGGCCCTACCCCGTCTCGCCTGCGGCGAGCCACCCCTCCCGTTCCGGGAGGGGAGAGGCAAACGGCGATTCCCACGCAGCAGGGAACTGCTGCTGTTCTCCCCTTTCCGCTTGCGGAGAGGACGTGCCCGCCGTGGGCGGCCGAGGGGGTGAGGTCGCCGTTCGCCCGGCAAACGGCGGTTTTCGGGGCAGCCGTCATGCCGGGTTCCGGCGCTCTGAAACGATGAGAATGACGGCGATGGCGGGCGAGACGCCCGCCCCACGCGCGACAAGATTGTCGCGCCCACTCCGTTTTCGATGCAGAGTCAGGTTCGCTCGGACGGCTTGACGGCGCCATGCGCCCGGGCCTGAGCGGACAGCATTGCAGTTGAGACGGGCGGAAGCTCGTCAGGCGGGCATGTCCCGCGGAGGTGTCGCATCTTGGGCAAGGTTCGTGTTTTCTCGCTAGCTAAAGAGCTGGGCCTGCAGACCGCTGCGCTTCTCGCCGCCCTGACGAAGCTGGGCGTCCAGGACGCCAACCCCGCGAAGGCGATCGATGAGGAGACGGCCGTCGCCGTCCGCGAACTGATTGCCGAGGAAGCCGCGCGCGCACGGGAAGCGGCCGAGACTGCAGCCGCTGCGGCGCCGGCCCCCGCTGTTGCCGCAGCCCCGGCGGCTACGACGAGCCCGGCGGCCGTTGCGACGGCCGCGCGCAAGGCCGCCCCCGCCAAGGGGAAGGGCGGCAAGGTCGAGGAGACCGTGGAGGAAGAGGAGGCCGAGGAAGAGGAGCAGATCATCGAGAAGCTCTTCGCACCGCGCGACGCGGTGGTCTCCGTCACCGACGCCGGCCTCGTCGAACTCGAGCGCCGGGTAGCCGAACTCGACGCTCGCCAGGCCGATGAGCAGTCGGAGCGCCGCCGCACGCTCAAGCCTCTGCCCGAGGTCGCCAGACGCCCCAGCGGGCCCAAGTCTCCCGACGCCGTTGAGACGCCGCCGGTCGTCGCCGTGCTCGGACATGTCGACCACGGCAAGACAACCCTGCTCGATGCCTTGCGCCAGACGAACGTGGTCGACTCCGAACAAGGCGGCATCACCCAACACGTCGGGGCTTCGGAAGTCGTTACCGCCGAGGGCAAGCGCGTCGTGTTCATCGACACCCCCGGCCACGAGGCCTTCACCGCCATGCGCGCTCGCGGCGCACAGGTCACCGACATCGCGATCATCGTGGTCGCTGCAGACGACGGCGTGATGCCCCAGACCATCGAGGCCATCAACCACGTCAAGGCGGCTCACGTGCCGATCATCGTGGCGATCAACAAGATGGACGTTCCCGGCGCGAACCCGGACCTGGTCAAGCAACAGCTCCTCGAGTTCGAACTCGTGCCTGAAGAGTGGGGCGGCGATACAATTATGATGCCCGTTTCCGCGCTCAAGCGCGAAGGCCTCGACGAACTGCTGGAGATGATCCTCATCGTCGCCGAGGTGCAGGAGCTTTGGGCGGAGCCGGAGGCGGAGTTCGTCGGCGTTGTTATCGAGGCGAGCATCGACTCCAGCCAGGGAGCGATGGCGACCGTCCTCGTGCGCAACGGCACCATCAAGGTCGGCGACGCCATCATCTGCGGCAACGGCTATGGCCGCGTGCGCAAGCTGTTCGATTGGCGCGGCAAGTCTGTCAAGTCGATGGGCCCCGGCAGGCCGGTGGGCGTAGTGGGCCTCACCGACGTGCCCGAATCCGGCGAGATCATGCAGCGCGTCGAATCCGTCAAGGTGGCCCGACAGATCGCCGAAGAGCGCATCGAGGCCGAGCGCAAAGCCGACCGCGAAGCCGCCGGCGCCATGTCCCTGCGCGGGCTGTTCAAGGATGTCCAAAGCGGCGAGCAGAAGGAACTCAACATCGTCCTGAAGGGCGACGTATACGGAACCGTCCAGGCGGTTGAAAGCTCGATATTGGCCCTCGGCGAGCAACTGCCCGAGGTCAACATCACCATCCTTCATAAGGCTGTCGGCGACATCACTGAGTCGGACATCATGCTTGCGGTGGCCTCGCGCGCCATCATCATCGGCTTCAACGTCGATGCCGAGCCGCGCGTGAGACAGCAGGCCGACACCGAGGGAGTGGAGATCCGCACCTACGGGATCATCTACCAGGTCCTCGACGACATCCGGGCCGCGATGCTCGGGATGCTCGACCCGATCTACGAGGATGTGCTGCTTGGAAAGGCCGAAGTGCTGCAACTGTTCAAGGTCTCGCGCATCGGCGTCATCGCCGGCTGCCGAGTGATCGAGGGCCGCGCGGAGCGCAACCAGGAGATGGTCGTCATGCGCGGTCGGCAAGAGGTGTACCGCGGCAAGATGGAGTCGCTGAAGCACTTCGCGCAGGACGCTTCGAGCGTCGAAGCCCCCGCCGAGTGCGGCATCTCCACCAGCAACTTCCGTGACTATCAAGTCGGCGACATCATCGAGATCCACGGTCGGATCAAGCTCGAGCGCACCTTCCCGGTTCAGGAGAGGGAAAGAGGAGCGGCCCGACCCCGAGTGTAGTGCCTATCAGATGAGACGGCAACATCGTTGAACGGCCTTGACACCTTGGGGGACTGTGTATGCGTCTAGCGGTACCTCCTTCAGACCATGCGGCAGCGCGATTTATCGCGCAGATCACGTCATGTGGCTGGCAGCACTTCGGCTTCGACGGGATGCTTGCTCGCAGCCGACGGCGCATGGGCGGAGGGCAATTCGGCCCGCATTTGGCGCGATAAATCGCGCCGCCACATGGTCTAAAGAAGACAGCCGCTGAACAGGTACGGGATTGTACCCCCCAGGACGTAAAGACCGTTGTTGTTTGCGGTTTTCCGGGCCCTCACAGGTCATTGCAAAAGTCGCCGCGTCGTCTGTAGGAGCGGTCTCCAGACCGCGATTGCCGTTAATACGCCGCGATAACGACATGCTTTCGTCTCTATCGACGCTATTTTAGCACACTATGGGGTCCGGTCGCATTGCCGGGCACAGCCCGGCGCGGAGAGTGCTCCTACAGACTTTTGTAATTGCCTCCTCAGAGCCAATTGCAAAAGTCCGGCCTGCTTCATGTTCGGCGGATGATTCAGGGCTTGGGTTGGGCCTGATGGCTGCTTCAGGCCCACTGATGCGCCCGTTCTCACCAAAATGCC
>Ga0181520_10008683_pt1 | contig 14318 bp, 11 predicted proteins | sample PEATcosm2014_Bin_29_FD_132451 | JGI IMG/M metagenome (GOLD analysis project Ga0181520, IMG submission 132451) | Peatland microbial communities from MTU Mesocosm Facility, Houghton, MI, USA - PEATcosm2014_Bin02_30_metaG | ecosystem: Environmental > Terrestrial > Soil > Wetlands > Peat | place... | reverse complement strand
GGTCGAGGCCCCCAGCCTGGCCGCCTATTCCAGCGACGGCTACGCCCAGGTCCTGGCCGACGCGGTCAAGGCCAAGGGCGCCACCGTGCTGCTGGGCGCCGCCACCTCCGCCGGCAAGGACGTGCTGCCCCGGGCCGCGGCCCGGCTGGAAGCCGGCTATGCCGCCGACGTGACCGGCCTGGCCATGGCCGGGGGCAGGCTCACCTGCAGCCGCCCGGTCTACGCCGGCAAGGCGTTCGCCCAATCGACCTTCCAGAGCCCGATCCAGGTGGCCAGCACCCGGCCCAACGTGTTCAGCGCCGCGGCCAGCGCCAAGGCCGGCGCGGTGGAGGCCCTGCCCGCCCCCGCTGGCGGCTTCCTGGCCGTGGTCAAGGAGATCCTGGCCAAGGGCGGCGGCAAGCAGGACCTCACCGAAGCCAACGTGATCGTCTCCGGCGGCCGGGGCATGAAGGACGGCGCCCATTTCCAGATCCTGGAAGAGCTGGCCGACGCCCTGGGCGGCGTGGTGGGCGCCTCCCGGGCCGCGGTGGACGCCGGCTGGGGCATCCCGCACAGCATCCAGGTGGGCCAGACCGGCAAGGTGGTGAGCCCCACCCTGTACATCGCCTGCGGCATCAGCGGCGCGATCCAGCACGTGGCCGGCATGAGCGGCTCCAAGATCATCGTGGCGATCAACAAGGATCCCGAGGCGCCGATCTTCAAGCTGGCCAGCTACGGTATCGTCGGCGACCTGTTCGAGGTGGTCCCGGAACTGACCAAGGCGGCCAAGGCCATGGGCATCGGCAAGTAACCATTGGCATAAAACGTAATGGGGAAAACCTTCATCGGTTTTTACCGATGGCGGTAAGGATAACTCATTAAATTAGTTACCTTCGATCCGTGGGGGCGGCCGGTTCGCTGTGATATTCATATTCCGTTATGACAACGGCTCGGGCAGGGCGTACAATGTCGCTGAATGAGCACAATTCAATTCGGAGTGAATCATGAATGCCCTGACCTTGGTGTTTGTGGCGTTGTGCGTTTTTGCCATCGCCTATCGATTTTATGGGGTCTGGATCGCCCATAAGGTACTTGGGCTCCGAGCGGACCGGCCAACCCCGGCCGTGACCATGGCCGACGGGGTCGACTATGTGAAGACCAACAAGTACGTGGTCTTCGGCCATCATTTCGCCGCCATCGCGGCGGCGGGGCCGCTGCTTGGCCCGGTGCTCGCCGCCCAGTTCGGCTTCCTTCCGGGCACCCTGTGGATCCTCATCGGCTGCGTGCTCGGCGGCGCGGTCCACGACATGGTGACGCTGTTCGCCTCGGTGCGGCACAAGGGCCATAGCCTGCCCTCCATCGCCGCCCTGGAGATCGACAGCGCGGCCGGCAAGACCGCCGGCATCGCCATCATGTTCATCCTGCTGCTGACCCTGGCCGGGCTCTCCCTGGCGGTGGTGAACTCGCTGTTCCAGAGCCCGTGGGGCACCTTCACGGTGTTCGCCACCATCCCGATCGCGTTCATCATGGGGCTCTACCTGCACGTCTGGCGCATCGGCGACGTGTTCGGCGCCAGCGTGATCGGGGTGGTCCTGATGCTGGCCGTGATCCTGGCCGGGCCCTACGTGGCGCACCATGCCGTCCTGGCCAAGTGGTTCACCCTCAGCCGCACCAGCCTGGCCCTCACCATTCCGTTCTACGGCTTTGTGGCTTCGGTCCTGCCGGTGTGGCTGCTGCTCTGCCCCCGGGACTACCTGTCCACCTACCTCAAGATCGGCACCATCCTCATGCTGGTCCTGGGCATCTGCTTCGTCCACCCGCAGCTCCAGATGCCGGCGGTCACCCAGTTCTACCACGGCGGGGGCCCCGTGATCCCCGGCGCCGCCATGCCGTTCCTGTTCATCACCATCGCCTGCGGGGCCGTCTCCGGCTTCCATGCCATCATCGCCACCGGCACCACCCCCAAGATGATCCCCAACGAAAGGAACATCCTGTTCGTGGGCTATGGGGCCATGGTCACGGAAGGCATGGTGGCCATCATGGCGCTCATCGCCGCCTGCGTGCTGGTGCCTTCGGACTACTTCGCCATCAACGCCGCGCCCGGGGTATTCGCCAAGCTCGGCATGACCACCGTGCACCTGCCCGAACTGGCCCGCCAGGTGGGCGAGAACGTCCAGGGCCGGACCGGCGGGGCAGTCTCCCTGGCGGTGGGCATGGCCTACATCTTCGGGGCCGTGCCGCTGTTCCGCAACCTGATGGGCTACTGGTACCACTTCGCCATCATGTTCGAAGCCGTGTTCATCCTCACCGCGGTGGACACCGGCACCCGGGTCGGCCGCTTCTTCCTCCAGGAGATGCTGGGCCAGGTCTGGCCGCGCTTCCAGGAACAGCGGTGGTGGCCGGGGATCATCCTCACCTCCGGCGTGTTCACCGCGGCCTGGGGCTACCTGGTCTATACCGGGGACATCAGCACCATCTGGCCATTGTTCGGCATCAGCAACCAGCTGCTGGCCGCCTGCGGGCTCATCGTCTGCACCTGCATGCTGATCCGCATGGACAAGGCCCGCTATGCCTGGATCACCATCGTGCCCGGGCTGTTCATGGCCTTCATCACCTTCTGGGCGGGCTACCTGAGCGTCGTCCACAACTACCTGCCGGCCGGGCACTACCTGCTGGCGGTCATGGCCATCGTGGTGATGGTGCTCATGGCGATCGTCTTCGTCCTGGCGGTGCGCCGCTGGCTGCGCCTGCTTCAGATCGACTCGACGATGAAGGATGTCTGGGGCGAACCGGTGCTGGAGATCGTCAAGGAATAACTAAATTCTGCTGAAGCCTTCCGACTCCAGGAAGGCTTCAGCGTCTTCCACGGCCCCGAACCGGGCGATGACCTCCACCCCTTCGCGCATGTCGCCGTCGGCCCGGTCCAGGCTGTTGTAGCCCTCGCGGATGATGCAGGCCCCGCCCACCTCGTCCAGGGCCAGCAGCACGAGCTCCCACGTGACCCCGTGCTCGTCACGCCACACTTCCACCTTCATGCTCATATGCCGGCCCTCTCGAAGAAGGCTACCACCATGCCGAACCCCACCCGGTCCCCCGGCTTCAGTTCCCGGGTGTCCCCCGGCGCCAGCCGGTCGCCCTTGATGTAGGTGCCGTTGGCCACCCCGTTCTCCTCCACCAGGAAATAGCGTCCATGTTCGCATAGGATGCGGGCATGGCGCCGGGAGACGCTCAGCTGGGGGTCCTCGTCGGTGAGGTCGATGTCCGGATGGATGCCGGTGTTGGGATCGAAGCGGCCGATCAGGGCACCGTGGGAAAGGATCTTGAACTTCCTGCCGGAGATGACCGAGACCAGCGTGGCGCCCAGGTCGTTGCCGTAGGTCCGGTAGCCCCGGGAACCGCCCTCCTCCACCCTGGCCGACAGTTCGCGGTTGCGCTGGGCCAGCCGCTGCATCATCTTCACCGAGACTTCGGGGTTCTGCCGGATCATGCGCAGGAAGGTGCCCCGGGAGATGGTCACCACCTCCGAGTCCTCCAGGGCCACGGCAGTGTGGAACCTGGGGATCGGCTCCAGCAGGCTGCCTTCGCCGAAGAAGTCGCCCTTGGCCAGCTCCTCGGCCCAGTCCCCCAGCGGCTCGGCGCCCACGTACATGCGGATCCGCCCGCTGAGGATGACGTACATCTGCTGCGCCATGTCCCCCTTGCGGTAGACGACCTCACCTTCCTTGAAGGAGAGCTTGCTCTGGCCAATAAAGCTGGAATCGGACATGGGCTACCGGAAGTTGCTCTAAAGATAGCCTGCTCTGGCCGCGGAAGGAACTCCGTTAACGCTATGCTTGCATCATGGTTTTTTCACGTTGGCTCCTGGCGCCCCTGGCGCCGCTGTACGGGACCGTGGTCCGGCTCCGCAACCGCGGCTTCGACCGGCATCCGGAGCGCCCGGCCCGGGTGCCGGTGCCGGTGGTTTCCGTGGGCAACCTGACCACCGGCGGCACCGGCAAGACCCCGGTGGCCCTCTACCTGGCGCAGGCCATGGAGCAGGCGGGGCGGCGCGCGGCCATCGTTTCCCGGGGCTACGGCGGGCGCCGGGCCGAGGATCCCATGACGGTGGACCCCGCATCCGGCCCGGCCCAGACCGGGGACGAGCCGCTGATGATGGCCCGCCGCCTGGGTCCCGGCCGGGTGGTGGTGGGCCGCAAGCGCTACCACGCGGCCCTGCGGGCCTTGAGCCTGCAACCCCCGCCGGACCTGCTGATCATGGACGACGGCTTCCAGCACCGGGCGTTGCACCGGGACGTGGACCTGCTGCTGCTGGACGGCGTGCGCCGCTGGGGCAACGGGCGCATGCTGCCCCTGGGCGATCTGCGCGAGCCCATGGCCAGCGCTGCCCGGGCCGCAGCCCTGGTGGTCACCCGGGGCAGCCGGGCCGACCGGGAGTGCATCCTGGCCTGGTGGCGCCGCTGGGGCTCCGGCGGGCCGGTATTCTGGCTGGATTTCAGCATCGGCGCCCTGCGCCGGTTCGGCACCGACGAGGTGCGGCCCCTGCCCGCGCCGGCCCCGGGTCCGCTGTTCGCCTTCTGCGCCCTGGGCCACCCCCAGGCCTTCTATGCCGATCTCCTGGTGGCCGGGCTGCCCTGGACCGGCACCTGCAGCTTCCGCGACCACCAGGCCCTGACCGGGCGCCAGCTGCAGCGCCTGAAGGCCGCGGCCCTGGCCTCCGGCGCCACCGGCCTGGTGTGCACCGAGAAGGACGCCGTGAAGCTGCGGGCCTGGCCGCCCGGGGCGCCGCTGTGGGTGGCGGAACAGCGGGTGACCGGCGGCGAGGCGTTGACCGCGTGGCTGCTGGAAAGGCTCGGCTGGAGCGCTACGTGAACAGCAGGGTGTCCAGCCCGCGGATCAGCCCCTTCAGGGCCAGCACCCGCTCCGCGGCCAGCAGGGTGCCCGCCACGTAGGGCTGGGCGCTGGTGCCGGCGTCGTGCCGGATGGTCAGGCGCTCATCGGGCAGGCCGAACACCGTCTCGAACGCCAGGGTGTAGCCCGGCAGCCGGAGCGAATGCACCTGGGTGCCTTCCACCGCGGCCCCGCGCGCCTCCAGGGGACCGATCAGCTCCCGCACCGGCTTCAGGATCTCGGTGGGCCGCACCTGGGCCAGGCATTCGGCCAGCTCCCGCGCGCTGCCGCTGGGCACATCGGGCTTGTCGGGCTGGGCGTAGTCGAGGATCTCCCGGTACGGCAGGTACTTCGCCGAGAGCAGCGCGCAATGCTTGGCCAGGGCGGCGGTGATCGAGAAGTTGCCCGAGGCGATCACCCCCAGTCCGCGTTCCCGGGCGAAGGCTTCGAGCTCCTGGAAATCCCCGCTGGACAGGCCCGAGGTGCCGATCACCGCCGGGACGCCCGCCGCCAGGGCCGTGAGCACGTTGGCCTTCACCGCCGCCGGGTGGGAGTAGTCGATCAGCACGTCCGCGCCGGCCCGCAGCGCCTCGGCCACGCTGGCGCGGACCACGACGCCCGCCTCCGCCCCGCCCAGCGCCCTGCCCACGTCCTGGCCCGCGGCCTTCCGGGCGACGGCGCCGGTGAGCTCGAACTGGCTGGATTTGCCGATGGCCGCCACCAGGGCGCTGCCGACCCAGCCCGTGGCACCGGCGATGCATACTCGAATCATGGTTCACCCCCTACCAGTGGCTATCATTCCATGATCCCCGGCCTCATGCTGGCGCTTTTCACCATTCTCTTCCTGCCCAGGCTTCAGTAGATCGCCGCCTCCTGGACCAGCTGGTGCTCCTGGAACCGGCCCCAGCGCAGCGGCGAGCAGTCGACGCTCCGGTACTGCCCGTTGAGGATCAGCTCGGCCAGGCAGAGGCCCACCGCCGGGCCCTGCTGGGCGCCATGGCCGCTGTAGCCCACCTGCAGCATCAGGTTGGCATGGTTGGGATGCCAGCCGACGATCGCGTTGTGGTCCGGAGTGGTGGAGTCGTACATGTGGGCCCAGCCGCGCTTGAGCTTGCACCGGGCGGTGGCGGGCATGCGCTCCTGCATGACCAGGTTGATCTCCTCCACGTAGAAGTCCGGTTCGTAGGTGGTGTCCAGCTTGTCCGGCGTGTCCTCCCGCGCCTTGCCGAGCATCATGCTGCCGCTCTCGAACTTGAAGAAGATCCCCTGGTCGATGCTGGTGAGCGGGATGGTCTGCCAGCGCGGGTCGTCGTTCGGGAAGTCGGTGATGAACAGCATCCGCTTCTGGGCAATGATCGGCATGCGGTCCTCGGCCGGGAACCCGGACCGGTCCAGCAGCTGGTTGGTCCAGGGCCCGGTGCAGAGCGCCACGATGCCGGCCTCCACCTGCTCCTCGGTGCCGCCCTGGTTCAGCTTCACGCCGGTGGCGCGCCCGGCCCGGTCGAAGGTGATGGCCTCCACTTCGGTGTTCAGCTGCAGCACCGGCTTCACCGGGAAATCCGCCAGCGCCCGCTCGAAATACCCGGCGGTCGCCTGGCTGGGATCGAAGGCGCCGCAATCCGGACCGTAGAGCCCGCCGACGATGGGCTCCATCCCCAGCAGCCCGCGCACCTCGGGATCGATGTGGTCCACCCCGCAGAGCAGGCCCGGGATCTTGGCCTCCAGCTGGGCCGGATCGAGCAGTTCGAAATGGACCCCGTTGTCCTTCAGGATCTGCGCCACCACGGGGATCTGCCGCCACACCGGCTCGTAGTAGGTGAACAGGTAGCCGTTGCGTACGAAGCCGATGGACATGCCCATGTCCTCCTGGAACCGGCTGAGGATCTTCGTGCCCAGGTTGGAGATCTTCACGTTGATGTCGCTGGTGTACAGGTTCCGGAACCCGCCGGCCGAATGGGAAGAAGCTCCGGCCGCCACCGTCTCGCCCCGGTCCACCGCCAGGATCGACCCCTGGAAGCCCTGCTTCAGAAGGTTGTAGACCAGGGACGCTCCGCCGATCCCCGTACCGATCACGACGATATCAAACTTACGCATCGCTGCTCCTTGTAGGAAGTGGAAAGACCTGAACGACCGAACACCGCTTGATGAATCACCTGTCCTGGCTCTGTCCATGCGCTGATACCGGCCGGATATAGCGCTGCGGCCTCTTACCCGATTGGTCATGATTCCTGACCAGAATCGTGATGATTCGCAAAATAAAGATGGCCCGTGGGCTTGCTTTCAGTTTGATTTATCCGTAGTTTGACTTTGAAATTAAGCCTAAACAAACGATTTTTTTTCGGCATCTCATTCTTAAAAGTCATGGCTCAGCCAACCGGACCCCCCGTCAACGGGAAAGGCTGGCTTAAGTCGTGGTAGTTCAGCTTATTCCATCCAAGTTTCGATGGAGACTCCTGCCGTGAGCAAGCTGAGACGAGTGGTGCCTTCCCTGACCTCCCTGGAATCCTTCGAGGCGTCCGTACGGCATATGAGCTTCACCCGCGCGGCGCTCGACCTCAATGTCACCCAGAGCGCCGTCAGCCGGGAGATCCGGGACCTCGAGGAGTTCCTGGGCCAGCTGTTGTTCCACCGGGTCAAGCAGCGCCTGGTGCTGACCGAAGCCGGGGATGCCTACGCCGTGGCGGTGCGCGACCTGCTCAACCGGGCCGAGGCGGCGACCCTGCAGGTCATGGCCTACAACGGCAAAGGCGGGGTGCTGACGGTGGCCCTGCTGCCCACCTTCGGCTCCCGCTGGCTGGTGCCCAAGCTCGGCGACTTCATCGCCCGCCATGGCGACATCCAGCTCAACCTGGTGACCAAGGTGACCATCTTCGATTTCAACGGCAGCGGGATCGACGCGGCGATCCATTTCGGCCGGGACGTGTGGCCGGAAGCCGTGTGCCACCGGCTCCTGGGCGAGGTCATCGTCCCGGTGTGCTCGCCCTCCCTGCTCGGCGGCCGGCCGAAGCTGGACCAGCCCCAGGACGTCAAGCTCTTCCCGCTGCTGCATCTGGTCACCCGGCCCCAGGCCTGGGCGGACTGGATGCACGCCGTGGGGGTCAAGTCGGTCGAGGAACTGCACGGCCCGCGTTTCGAGGAGTTCCACATGGTCATCCAGGCCTGCATCGCCGGGCTGGGCCTGGCGGTGCTGCCGCGCTTCCTGATCCAGGAGGAGATCTCCAGCGGCCGGCTGGTGACGGCCATCGACCGCCCGGTGACCAGCGACCAGGCCTATTACCTGGTCCATCCCGAGGGCAAGGGCGACTTGTTCAAGGTCTGCGTCTTCCGGGACTGGCTGATCGAACAGTGCCGCAAAGAGACTTTCTCCTGATCAGCCGCCATGAGCTTGAACCACCGCCACCACTTCAGGCAGGACGTCCAGGCCCAGCGCCTTCAGCCGGGCCATCGTGGGCACGCCGTCGGCGGTCCAGCCGCGCCGGGCGTAGACCGCGTCGCACAGCATGGCGTAGCGGTCCATGCGGTGCTTGCGGGTGATGGCGATCTTCTCATCCACCGGCATTCCGGCCGGATCGACCCCGATCTCCTCGAGCATCTGCTTGTCGTAGCGCTCGACCCGCGACTCGTATTCCTCCCGGGTGACCGGGCCCACCGAGCGGTACGGCGGGATGTCGTTCGCCCGGAGCCCCTTGCCCATGCGGATGTTGAACACCCGCTGGAAGTTGTAGACCCGGGCCGACTGCAGGATCAGGGTCTCGCGGTCGATCTTGATGCCGGTGGTGGCGCAGAACAGGTCCAGGTAGTTCTGCACGTGCTCCGGCACCTTGGCGGGCTCGGAGGTGCTGGCATTGTCGGAGGGTTCCACGTCGTTCCAGGGCAGCTTGCAGAAGCCGTTCAGGCCGAACCAGGTGCGGAACAGCGGGAAGTAATACAGCGCCTCGGCCTTGTCCTCGAACGTGGGGATCTGCTTGTTCACCATGTCCATGAAGATGAGCCAGGCTTCGTCATGCTGCGGCCCCTTGTTGGTGAGGGCGAAGCCGCCCTGCTGGGCCAGGGACTCCTTGGAGATGTACTGGCTGTATTCCAGGCCCTTGACCTCCATGCCGATGTCCCGGATGAGCTGGGGGTCGCCCCAGCCGTTGGCGATGAAGATCTCCTTCATCTTTTTCACGCCCTGGCCGGCGATGAGGCCGAAGCCTTCGCCCCGGGCCATCTGGTGCAGCATTTCCAGATCGGCTTCCCAGTTGCCCCAGGTCAGCTCCAGGCCGCCGGTGCGCTCCTGGTCGAGGATGCCACGCTGGTAGCATTCCATCACGAAGGCCACCAGGGTGCCGTAGGTGATGGTGCAGACGCCGTAGGTGTCGCAGTAGAAATTCAGTTCGAGGATCGCTTCGGGGTCGAACACGCCGCCGTTGGAGCCCAGGCCCGCGGCGTTCTCGTACTCGGGGCCGTCCACCGTGACCATGTGGCCCTTGTACGGGCCGGTCTTCAGCACCAGGCCGTCGGCGCCCTTGGCGCAGGCCATGGAGCATCCGTACCAGCAGCCGTCGACGGTCATCTGGCTGCACCGGGCCTGCCAGACGTTCGAGGCGATCCTGGCCACCTCCGGGCTGGAGCCGAACTGGTAGTTGTGGACCGGCAGCAGGTCGTAGGCGTCCATGATCTCCACCAGGTGGGCCGTGCCGGCGCGCCGCATGTTGCACTGGGCGGCGTCATTGGTGCGGATCTCCTGGTGCAGCCTGATGCCTGCCCTGGCGATGGTTTCCAGGTCCACCGGGTGGTTCATGTCGCCCTTGACCACCGGCCCCCGGCAAACCAGGGCACGGACCCGCTTGTCCCGGAATACCGTGCCGATCCCGCCGCGCCCGGCCTGCTTGAGCCGCACGCACCCGCGCCGCTTGTCCCACCAGGTGAAGTTCAGCATGCCGATCAGGCTGTGCTCGGCGGCCGCGCCGGCGCAGACCACCGAGACGTTGGGGCGGTCGGCCTCGTCCTCGGCGTAGGTCCGGGTGAGCACTTCGGCCAGGATATGCGCGTCCGCGGGGGCCTGGGTGCCGTCTTCCACCCGGATGATGCCCTTCTGGCCGTCGATGACCAGGATCACGTCCCGGTCCGCCTTGCCCTGCAGCTCGATGGCGTCGTAGCCCGAGAACTTGAGCAGCGGCCCGAAATAGCCGCCCACGTTGGAATCGATGGGGATGTCGGTCTGGGGCGAAAGGGCCACCACCAGGGACTTGCCGCTGCCCGGATACTGGGTCAGGCCCGACATGGGGCCGGGGCAGATGATGATCTCGTTCTCCGGGTCGTTCCAGCGGGTCGCGGGCGTGACCGCGTTCCACAGGTACCAGAGACCGAAGCCCCGGCCCCCGACGAAGAGGTCCTTCATCTGCCGGGTCACCGGCTTTTCCTGGAACGCGAGGCTGGACAGGTCCACATGCAGGATGCGGTCGTTGTAGCCCTTCTGCGGCAGGCTGGGACTGAAGGGGATCTCCTTGAGCAGCTTGCGCGTGGCCCTGAAGGCTGCAAGCTCATCCAGGTATTCGGTGCGTTTGGTGTAATCCACGGCGCATGGGGTGATGGCGGGAGCGGCACTGGTCTGGGTCATGTCAGCATCCTTGATTCAGATGATTCGCGGGGCGGGGGTGGGGACGTCGGCGACGGCCAGCGCGGCGTGGGGGCAGGCCTTGACGCAGATGCCGCAGGCGGTGCACTTGTAGGGTTCCAGCCAGCCTTCCAGGCGCTCGAAGGCGCCCTTCTCGCAGATGCCGACGCAGAGGTAGCAGCCCACGCACAGCATCTTGTCGATCACCACCACGCCCAGCTTGTTCCGCTTCAGGGCCTCGGTGGGGCAGATCGTCAGGCAGTCGCCGCACTGGTCGCAGATCACGGCGTCGGTCCCTTGCAGGATGCGCAGGGCCGCAAACCGCTTGTCGTCCAGCTTGAACACCTTGCTGGCGCAGGCCTGCTCGCACACCTCCGCGCAGCCGCGCCCGGCCTCGCATCTGGACAGATCGATTCGCAACTGTCTCATCGCTCTACCCTCCATTCAATTTATCTCGGTCATAGATGCCAGGATGATTGAACCAGGTGACAAAGGCGGACCTTGTGATGATCGTCTTACTAAATCCCATTCGCCCCTCAATGTAAACGCTTTAGTTGGAGCGCTATTCCCAGAAGGATACAAGGAAAGGTCGTTCGAACCACCCAGGTTAAAAGGTTGACATCAGGCCACCCATAGGGAGAAAAACATGGACAGGAGACTCAAGGACCGGGCGTATGGCTATCTGACTCCCGAGAACAGCAATGTCGTGGTCAGGATGCTGGACCACCAGCAAGTCAGCGGCTATTCCGTCGGCATTATCTACATTGAGGACGTTTGGTATCCAATGCTGCCGGGGAATGCCGTCAACGCCTATACCTATGATTTCCCGGTGCGCATGAAAGCCATCCCGCGCCTGGACATCAACCGTCTGTTCAGCGCCGACCCGGCCATCGGCGAAGAGATCATCGCCGTGGGCAGGGCCATGGTCGAAAAAGAGGGCATCCGGGCGCTCTGCTCGGCCTGCGGGTTCTTCGGCAACTTCCACAAGCAGGTCGCCCAGGCCCTGGACATTCCCGTGGCGTTGTCCAGCCTCGTGCAGATTCCATGGATCAGGTCGATCATCAAGCCCAGCCAGAAGATCGGCGTGCTGACCGCGGATGCCGCCTCGCTGTCCGAGCGCCTGCTGGCGAACTGCGGCATCGATGATCCCGGCAGCCTGGTGGTCAAGGACCTGCGCCATGCGCCCCAGTTCTCGGCGATTCTCGAATACCGTGGCCAGTTCGACAACGGCAAGGTGCAGGCCGAAGTGGTGGGCGCCGCCCTGGCGCTGCTGGAGGAGGATGCCGACCTGGGCGCCATCGTCCTGGAGTGCAGCGACCTGCCGCCGTACGCCGCCGCGGTCCAGGCGGCCACCCAGCTTCCGGTCTTCGATTTCATCACGCTGATCCGCTGGCTGCATTGCGCCACCACACAAAAGCCCTACTGCGGATGGGTCTGATAGGGACAGCCTCCTGTGGCTGGAATCCGTCATTCAGCAGGATCCGATCGCGACGGGAACTGGACGCCCACCCGATGCCGGCGATGGGCGTCCAGCGGGAAAACCTAGCTCGGAGGTGCGATCTTGACGGTATGGACGATCTTGTTCTCGGACCACTTCATGGGATCCGCTGAAGCGACCTTGAGGACGAAGTACGTGTTCATGGAGAGATCGCCCTTGGTGTTGAGGCTGATGGTGCCGGTGATGCCGGGGAAGTCCCTGATGGCGCGCAGCGCCTTGCAGACTTCGGGGCGGGTGGGCAGCTTGCCGTTGTTGGCCTTGGCGGCGTTCTCGATCGCCTTCAGCAGCATGGCCGTGCCGTCATTGGCCTGGGCGCAGAAGGGCTGCGGAATGGAGCCGAACTTGGTCTTGAAATCGGAGATGAACTTGGCGGTATTGGGATACGACTGCGGTGGGCCGACGGTGGAAGAGTAGTAGGTGCCCAGGCCCTCGATCAGGGCCTTGCCGGCGATCTTGGTGGAGTCGGAGGAATCCAGGCCGTCGCAGGTGAGGAACAGGCCCTTGTAGCCCTTCTCCCGGGCCTGCTTGTAGAACACGGCGGTGTGGTCGAACATGCCGCCGAAGTAGATGGTGTCGGGCTTGGCCGAAAGGATGGGGTTGAGGATCGCGTCGAAGTTGTCCTTTTCGTCGGTGTCGGTGACGCCCAGCACCTTGATGCCGCGCTCCTCGGCCTGCTGCTTGAAGTAGGTGGCGATGCCCTGCCCGTAGGCGCCCTTGTCGGACAGCACCCAGACGGTCTTGATGCCGAGGCTCTTGGCGAACTCGGCGCCCACGGCGCCCTGCACGTCGTCGCGGCCGCAGACCCGGTTCAGTTCCGGATAGTTGCGGTCGGTGATCTTGGGATTGGTGCAGCCGGGGCTGACCGCGGCAAGGCCGGCGGCATGGTATTCCTCGGAGGCGGGGATGCAGACCCCGGAATTGTAGTGGGCGAGGATCCCGAGCACGGCCGGGTCGGAAACGATGGCCTTGGCGTTGGCCACGCCGGTGTCCGGGTTGGCCTGGTCGTCAAAGGGAGCGAGTTCGACCGTGAAGCCCATCTTGGTGAGCGGCTCGGAGAGCTGCTCGATGGCCAGCTGGGCCGAATTCTTGATGTCGACCCCGATGGCCGACTGCGAACCGGAGAGCGGGCACTGGGTCGCGATCTTGATCGTCTTGTTCTCCCTTTCGCAACCCCCTGCCAGAAGCAGGCATAGCATCGCGACCGCTGGCCGGATTATGGAAACCGTTTTGTGCATTGGCTTGCCTCCATGTGACGTGCGGGTTTGGGTCAACCGGAAGCGCAAGGGCTTCCGTCAGGGGAAAAGCGGATTGAGGTCCGTATAGGCTCCTCCTTGTCGTAACTGATTGATTTCATTCGAAAATGAATAAATTCAAACCAAACGCTATGCTTTTCCATATGAGGATGGCCGTGCATCAGATCATTAAAAAAATTCCCAGATCGAACCGGCATGGACTAAAAATTTACCTAATTATGGATTGTTTACCATGATCGAGTGTGTCCCATATTCTGCCTTTTTCAATGGGTGCTAACCTACGATTTCTTTCCGCAAGCTCATGCACAAAATTCATGAAGCGGCCGCCATGGCCCTGGCGGCCCGGGTCAGCTCCGGAACCAGCTCGAACAGGTCGCCGACGATGCCGTAGGTGGCCAGCCTGAAGATCGGCGCCTCGGGATCCTGGTTGATCGCCACGATGACCTTGGAGCCGCTCATGCCGGCCACGTGCTGGATCGCGCCGCTGATGCCGCAGGCGATGTACAGGGTGGGGCTCACCACCTTGCCGGTCTGGCCCACCTGGATGCTGTGCGGCAGGCCCCAGCCGGCGTCCACCGCGGCCCGGGAGGCACCCACCACGCCGCCCAGGACATCGGCCAGCTCTTCCAGGATCTGGAAATGGGCGCCGTCCTTCATGCCGCGGCCGCCGGCGACGATCACGTCGGCTTCGGTGAGGTCCGGCTTGCCGCCGCCCTTGGCCAGGATCTCCTTGACCACGGCCAGGAAGCCGCCGGAGGGGGCGGGCAGCACCTCCAGCGTGCCGGCCCTGGGGGCGACGGCGGCGCTGAACACGTTGGGCCGGGTGGTGGCGGCCTGGATGGGGCTCTCGAACGCGGTCGCGGCGAGCGCCTTGCCGGCGTAGACCGGGCGCACGCAGGTGAGCCTGCCGCCGGCCAGGGCCAGGCTGGTGACGTCGGCCGCATAGCCGGCCCCCAGGCGCGCCGCCGCGCGGGGGATGACGTCCTTGCCGGCGGAGGTGGCGGCGCCCAGCAGCACGGTGGCGCCCTTGGCCTTGACCGCGTCGGCCAGGACCTGGGCGTAGCCGTCGCTGGAATAGGCGGCCAGGCTGGGGGCCTCGACC
>Ga0181520_10008682_pt1 | contig 14320 bp, 11 predicted proteins | sample PEATcosm2014_Bin_29_FD_132451 | JGI IMG/M metagenome (GOLD analysis project Ga0181520, IMG submission 132451) | Peatland microbial communities from MTU Mesocosm Facility, Houghton, MI, USA - PEATcosm2014_Bin02_30_metaG | ecosystem: Environmental > Terrestrial > Soil > Wetlands > Peat | place... | reverse complement strand
TAAAGAAATGGAATAAACTGCCGGGCCGATCACCGCGATCGGCCCGTGCTGTTCCTATAGCCCCGCTCTTACTTGGGCTTCGCCGCGGCTTTCTCGCTCGGCTTCTTACTTTCGAAGTGGGCTCGTATGTTCGCCACGTCTTCGGGTCCGAAAACACGACGACCCGAGATTCGCAGGCGAGGCTCCGGCACAAGGCCGTGGCACAAAAGGTACTCGATTCTGTAAGCTTTGCAGTTCATCGGGCAGGCAATGACGACGGAGATATGGGCCTTATTCGCGCTTTGGCTCAAGCAGGAGCCGCTTCAGTTGCATTGGTCCTGGGGCGGTTATCAGGCTGTTCGGATAGACGACGTAATAGATTTCGTCGGGCATGGGGGCTGAGAACGGATGCCCGCAATGAACGCAGCGGGCTGGGTTCTTGAATCGAAACGCGCCGCCGATACCATCACATCGTCGCTACGCGACGGGGATTCGGACCGCAGCGGAAGGGGGCAGCAAGACTAACGATGACAATTGGAGGCTTTCATCAGCCTTCCGACATCCTGCCTCCAAACGCCAACCCCGCCTCCCTCTTTCGACCTGCCTGGACTTGTGGTATTCTTAGATCCGGCAATGGCGGGTGAAACCGCGCACCCTGCCAGAGCGCCCTACTACTTCCCCTGGGGGGGTTGTATAATGTACGCGGGAGGGCGAAGATAATACTAGCCCGACGCGCAAGCGAGGATCTCTCGCTTGCGCGTCGGGCTAGTGAATCCAGCAACTATGAAGTCACGGTCAAGTCAACCACGGGGCCTGCCCCCGTGGAGCAGTGTTTGACCACTACCAGCACCGTCATATGACCCCGTTCCTCCCGTTTGCGGCGCCCCCCGGCCCGCCGGGCCGGGCGGTGCCGCAAACGGGAGGAGACGAAATGAAAGGGACCGCTGGTAGTGGTCAAACACCGCTCCGCCGACGCAGGGTCGGTGGGGGCGTTCATAGTACCCGTGACATCACCTGTGCTCGATCCAATAGTAAGTATTCATCGACGTTGCTGGCGGCGTAATAGCCGTGCCATGCAACCGTAATTGAGGAGCAAAACAGAATGTTCATCGTCGAGTCGTATCCCTTGGCAGTCGTGATGTGCATTATCACCATGCTCTGCTGGGGATCGTGGGCCAACACGCAAAAGCTGGCCAGCAAGGAATGGCGTTTTCAACTCTTCTACTGGGACTACGCCATCGGCGTTGTGCTTCTCGCGTTGGCGCTCGCATTTACCCTGGGCAGTACGGGCAGCGGCGGGCGATCGTTTCTGAGCGACTTGGGCCAGGCCGACGCCAAGTGGCTCGGCTCGGCCTTTCTTGGCGGGGTGATTTTCAATGTGGCGAACATCCTCCTGGTGGCGGCCATCGATATCGCCGGGATGGCCGTGGCGTTCCCTGTGGGAGTAGGTCTGGCACTGGTGTTGGGTGTGGCGACGACGTATATTTCCACGCGCGAGGGCAACGTGCCCATGTTGGCCATTGGAGTCGGCGCCGTGATGATCGCGATCATCCTCGATGCGATCGCCTACAGGCGGCTGGCCGCCGGCGATAAGAAGACGCCCGCCAAAGGGATCATCTTGTCGGTCGTGGCCGGCCTGATCATGGGGTTCTTTTTCAGCCTGGTTGCGGGGGCAATGGGCAAAATCGATCCATCGAGCAGGGCCCTGGAGGCCGGCAAGCTCAGCCCCTATACGGCCATCGTTCTATTCTCCGCCGGGCTGTTCGTCTCGAATTTCGTTTGGAACACGATCATGATGATGCGGCCGTTTTCGGGCGCCCCGGTGCCGCTGGTCGATTACTTCCGCAAGGGCAACGCTCGGCTGCACGCGATCGGGATCCTGGGCGGAGCGATCTGGAATGTCGGTATGAGCTTCAGCATCATCGCCGCACCTAAAGCGGGCGCGGCACTTTCCTACGGTCTGGGCCAGGGGGCCACGATGGTCGGTGCGCTGTGGGGCGTTTTCATCTGGAAGGAATTTCAAAAGGCGCCCCGCGGGACTAATCCGCTGCTGGTGGCCATGTTTGTGTTCTACGTGCTCGGTCTGGGAATCCTCATTGCCTCGAAACTTCAGGGAACATCATGAGCAAGAAATCGATTGTCGTTGTCGGCAGTTCCAACACCGATATGGTCATCCAACTCGAGCGCATTCCGCGGCCGGGCGAGACGATCCTGGGCGGCCAGTTCGTGATGGCCGCGGGCGGAAAGGGAGCCAATCAGGCGGTCGCCGCCGCACGTGCGGGAGGCGACGTGACCTTGGTGGCCCGGGTGGGCAAAGACATCTTCGGCGATACGGCCGTGGAAGGATTCGAGAAGGATGGCATTTGCGTCGATTACGTCTTTCGCGACAAAACGAATCCGTCGGGTGTGGCGCTGATTTTCGTGGCCCGCGGCGGCGAGAACAGTATCGCCGTGGCCGCGGGCGCCAACGGCAGTCTGAGTCCGGCGGATGTACACAAGGCACGGCGGGCAATCGCCTCCGCCAGCGTCTTGGTGATGCAGCTTGAAACGCCGCTGCCCACGGTCGAGGCCGCCGCCAAGATTGCCGCCGAGGCGGGCGTACAAGTGATCCTCAACCCGGCCCCCGCGTGTCCTTTGTCGGATGATTTATTGCAATTGATTTCGATCCTCACGCCCAACGAGACCGAGGCGGAACTGCTCACCGGCATCGCCGTGACCGATGAGAGCTCGGCCGACCGCGCGGCCGATTGCCTTCTGACCCGCGGCGTGAAGACAGTCATCATCACGCTCGGTCCGCGGGGCGCTTTCGTGGCCGCCGAGGGATGTCGCGGGCTGGTGGCGGGTTTTGAAGTCCAGGCGGTCGACTCGACGGCCGCTGGCGACGTGTTCAACGGCGCGCTGGCCGTGGCCCTGGCAAAAGAACAGTCCTTGCCCGAGGCGATCCGTTTTGCCAACGCCGCCGCGGCGATTTCCGTGACCCGCTTGGGCGCGCAGCCCTCAGCGCCGAAACGCAAAGAGATCAAGAAACTCTTAGATGAAGTACAGGCTGAATAAATTACAGGACCCACACCTTATGACCAACACCAATCCCCTCATCAGTCGCCGGGCCATGATTTCCCAGACGGGCCTCGCCGCCGCCGCGGTTGCGGCCGGCGGCCAAGTTCATGCCGAGCCTGCCGGGCAGGCGGCGGTTCGTCCCGGCGGATTCAAATTCAGCCTGAACACGGCAACCATTCGCGGCCAGAAACTCCCGTTGGCCGAGGAGGTCGAGATCGCCGCCAAGGCGGGCTACCAGGCCATCGAGCCGTGGGTCGAGGAGATCCATCGTTATCGGGCGGGTGGTGGCAAGGCCGCCGACCTGAGGAAGCGAATCTCCGACCTGGGGCTGGTCGTGCCCAGCGCGATTGGCTTTGCCGATTGGATCGACGAGGACGACACGCGCCGCGCCGCCGGCCTGGAGCAGTGGAAGAAGGATGCCGATGTGGTCCGCTCGATCGGCGGCATTCGCATGGCCGCGCCGCCCAGCGGGGCCTATAACGTCGCGCTCGATTTGGGCCGCGTGGCGGAGCGCTACCGCAAGTTGCTGGAGATAAGCTGCTCCTTGGGGATTGTGCCGGAGTTGGAGATGTGGGGCGGTGCCAAGACGCTCTCGCGAATGAGCCAGATTGCTTATGTGCTGGTGGAAGTAGGCCATCCGCAGGCCTGTGGCCTCTTGGACATCTTCCACGTCTACAAGGGTGGCTCGCAGTTTGCCGGTGTGCGGGTCTTCAACGGCGCGGCGCTCCACGTGCTGCACGTGAACGATTATCCGGCGGGCATGACACGCGAAAAGGTGAACGATTCCGACCGCGTTTACCCGGGCGACGGGGCCGCGCCGATCCTGACGCTCTTGCGCGACCTGCACGCGATCGGCTACAACGGCATGCTCTCCCTGGAACTGTTCAATCGCGGTTACTGGCAGCAGGACGCCCTGACTGTGGCCCGCACCGGCCTAGAGAAGATCCAGGCCCTGGTCCAGCGGGCTATGGCGAAACCAGAATGAAGCCTGGCAGATGAAACTCGTTGTGTTGGATGGTTATACGCTCAACCCGGGCGACAATCCGTGGGATGCCATCGCGGCGATGGGCGATCTGACCGTGTACGACCGAACGCCCGCGGAGCAGATTGCGGCCCGCGCGGCCGGGGCCGAAATTGTGCTGACCAACAAGACGCCGCTGGACGCGCTGGTGCTTGCCGCCCTACCGTCGCTGCGATTCATTGCCGTCCTCGCGACGGGTTATAACGTGGTCGACACGGCGTGGGCCAGCCGGCAAGGGATTCCGGTCTCCAACGTGCCCGAGTACGGCACCGACACCGTGGCGCAACACGTGATCGCCGTGCTCCTGGCCCTGATCCATCGGCCCGAGCGGCACGACCGGTTGGTACGCGAGGGCGAATGGCAGCGCCGCGGCAACTTCTGCTTCTGGGACTCGCCGCTGGTGGAACTGGCGGGCAAGCGCATGGGAATCGTCGGCTTCGGGCGGATCGGGCGGCGCGTGGGTGAGTTGGCCCACGCCCTGGGCATGGCGGTGTTGGCCTGCGACGTCCAACCCGGCAGTCCGCCCGGATACGAGCCTTTCGCCTGGCGAGCGATGGAGGAGGTCTTTGCCGAGGCCGACGTGGTAACGCTGCACTGCCCCCTGAACGCCAGCAACGAGGGGCTGATCAATCGGGCGCGGATCGCCACCATGAAGCCCGGCGCGGTGCTGATCAATTCGGCACGAGGCGGGCTGGTCAACGAGCGGGACCTGGCCGACGCACTGAACGAGGGCCGGCTTGCCGCCGCAGCGGTGGACGTCTTGTCGGTCGAGCCGCCGCTGGAGAGCAACCCCTTGCTTGCCGCGCGGAACTGTCTGATCACGCCGCATATTGCCTGGGCCACGCTGGAGGCCAGGCGGCGATTGATGGCCGTCACCGCAGCGAACATCGCCGCCTTCCTGCATGGAGAACCGATTAACGTGGTCAATGCCCCCAAAGCGGGTGATTTCGGCCGCCAGCCGTAAATAGTCTTTGGTTCAAACTATTGACGGGTGGCTGGCTTGATCATATTATCAAGGCATGATCTGCATCGACAAGAATTTGACGCGGCAAGAGAAATCGAGGGCCTACGCGGAATTTGCGCGGGTTGTGGCGGAGACCTATAAGTGGTTTTTCACGACCCCGTTGAACATCGTCGACTGCCTGAAATTGGCGCGTTTGAACGAGAACAACGCCGTCTCTGCGGAGCGCTCGCGGGAGTTGCTCCGCCGGGAGACGCCCCCGGCCGATCCGCCGCCGGAGCTTTGTGACGAGACCATTGGCAAGTACTATTTTGATGCTGCTCGGAATTACGATGCGGCCGGTACCTACGCGGTCCTGCACGGCGACCTTTGCCGGGCCTTCAAACGCTTTCACAAGGCCGCTCGCTGTGGCGTCCGTTGCGGCGAACTGTTGGCAACCGGTGGTCCCGAGGTTCTGGCCGCCGTCAAGGAGTACCGGGAGAAGGCGGCCATGATCCGCCATGAAATCGCCCGCCGCAGCGTGCGGCGGAGACGGCTGACGTTGGGGCTGCGCGGCAGGATGCGATAACAACCATGCAATACAAGCATCTACAGGTTCGGGACGACGGAGACGTAGTGGTCGTGCAGATCCTCGGCACGCGCGTTGCCGGCGTCATGGAAATCGAGGAACTCGGACAGGAGTTGTACCAGTTGATCGACGAGGGCCGCCACACCAAGCTGGTCTTGGACTTCTCCTCGGTCGGGTACCTTTCCAGCGCGATGTTCGGCAAGTTGCTCCGGCTGAACGGCAAGGTCAAGGCCTGCGGCGGCATGCTGCGGCTCTGTGGTATCTGCCCCACCATACTGGAGGTGTTCCACGTCTGCAAGTTGGACACCATCTTCGACATTCGGCACGACGAGGCCGATGCCTTGCCGCGGTTTTAGTTCCAGTGTAGCAGGCACGGGGTAACCGCTCGTGGGTCGTATGCCGTCAGCCCATTGAGGCATGTCGCGTCAAACGCGGCGGGTATCGATTCGCCGGTCCGGGGCGAGTTGACAAACCTGCGCCGAGTGTGTTACCTTAGAAGCATCGTTCCTGCGCGGGGTCGGGCGAGGCTCCGAGCAATGGTCTGTCTTGCAACCCACGTTTTGTGGAGGTCGTCGCAATGGAAGTCTATCGCCACTCGGGCAAGATGACGCTGATCGGCATTCCGCTTACGGTTGGCCTGGGAGCGGTCACGGCCGCTGTTCTGGGGTTCATCTATAGCTACATCATTGTCTACGATCCGATCATATACATCAACATGATGTGTACGCTCGGTCTTGGCTTCTGCGTCGGCGCGGCCGTCGCAAAAGGGGTCCGAATCGGCAAGATTCGAAATCCCTTGCTTGCGGGTGCCTACGGGCTTGTGTTTGGACTGGCCGCCCTGTACTTCGCCTGGGTTGCCGATCTTTGGGCCCGGACAGGCTCACCGTTCGACTTCACCGCCTTTGAGCCGGAGGCGCTCAAGGACTACATCTCCTGGTTCTGCGAAAACGGCGCTTGGACGATTAGCAATCACGGCAACGCAGGTGAAACCGTTAAGGGCGTCTTCTTGGTATTTATCTGGATCGTCGAAGCCTCGGTGATCGTCGGTTTTGCCACTGTTGGGGCTTACAACAGCGTGGCCAGCATTCCTTTCTGCGAGACTTGCAATGAGTGGACGAAGGCCAATCTCGGCGCCGCGCTGTTGAAGTACAACGTCGATCTTCAGCGCCGCCTGTCCACGGGCGACTTGAATGCCTTGGACGAAGCTTTCTGCGCGAGCGGCCGCGAGAATCTCTTTACGCAACTTGATTTGCATTGTTGCCCCAAATGCGACGGCAGCATCTTCCTTTCCGTTCTCGCCGTGAAGATGACCATCGACAACAAAGGCAATCGCAAGACCGCCAAGAAAACGCTCCTTCGCTACCTGGTTGTGGACGGCCAAGACGTGCCGCGGATTCTTGCGGCCGGGCGGAGAACGAGCACGCCGGGACCCGCGGAAAATCAGGCGTAGGCGGCTGGGATCGGCTGTAATTCCCTTCTGGTTAAGGGACCGCTATAGTGGCCAAGGATCGGTTTGCGGTACTTCGTGCTGAACATGCTGAACATAAGGTGGTAACTCAAACTCGTGAAACTACTCATGATCTGTGACTCCGGTATCGCCGCTTCGCGGCTGAGCAGATGATTGTACCTTGGTCCCGGGGCTTCCGCCCCAGGCTATTCCATGCCGCCGCTTCGCGGCTAAGACAGGCGCGATAGCACTGCCTTCCGAGCAACCAGGCGACTCTGCGTGATGGAGGCATAAGTCGGCTTCTCACGCCCGCGCGACTTCGTCAGCTTGCCTTGTAATCGCGGGAGATGCCGACTTGGATCGCCCCTTACCACTCCAGCGATTCGAGGAACCGCAAGCTGCGGGGAAGCTGCTTGAGGACCGAGGGCGATTCATCCTCGATGAAGTAGTACTTCACGCCGGCCTTCTGCGCGGCCCTAAACAGCGCCGGCCACTGGACCTGCCCGGTGCCGAGCGTGACGTCGTTCGTAAGCGCGGTGCCGCCCGACAGGTCGCCCGTGGGCACGCCTCTCTTGAGGTCCTTCAAGTGCATCAGCAGCCAGCGGTTGGGGTATTTGTCCAACAGCTTGACAGGGTCCTGGCCGGGAAACACGGTCCAGAGCACGTCCATCTGGAAGAAGACCACTTTGGGATCCGTCTCGGCCGCCAGCAGATCGAACAAGGTCCCTTGCTCGTACGGCTGGAACTCGTAACCGTGGTTGTGATAGTAGAACTTGATGCCGTGCTTGGCCAGGGCGGCGCCGGCCCGATTGAAAATGCGGGCCGCTTCGCGGCACTGCTGCACGGTGAACGGGTCCTTGTGCGGAATCCACGCGCAACCGACATAGGGAATCCCCAGGGCCTTGGCGTCGCGGGCCACGCCTTCCACGTTGTCGCGGAGCTGATCGAAGGGGAAGTGACGGCCGATGGGGACAAGGCCCCTGCGGTCCAATTGCGCCTTGAACGCCGCCGGCGAGAGTTTTCCCAGGGCGGCAATTTCGACGTACTTGAATTTCAGTTCGACGGCCTTGTCGAGTGTGGCCTCGACGCCTTGGCTGTTCTGCATGTCGCGCAGGCTGTAAAGCTGCAAGCCGGTCGGCCCGCGATAGCTCTTGCTCGTACCCACGTCGCCCGCCGCGGCCACGCCGCAGGAGAGTCCTAGGAATACCAACGCCGCCGCCAGCGGGTGCAATCGATCGTACATGTTATCGTTCTCCAATGAAAAGATTCTTGTTCACCAAAATCACATTGTAATCACCTTCGCGGCGTCACGCCAACTGCGTGCAGTAGGTCCCTTCTGCCGGAAGGGACCAATACGCTCCAACCTGTTGAACAACTCGGAGCTTTGTCTAGGATCCGATGCACATTATCCCTCTCGGCAAGAGGGACCTACGTGCCACTCGGGCAGACCACATCGAAAAGCGGAGGAGACCATGCTACGCACGGTGCCCTCTCCGCACTCCAAAAAGGCCACCGTCACTCCGGTCGAACGACTTCCCCTCCGGCAATGGTCAACATCGCCTGGAACATCTTGGGATCGATGCTTTGCGAGAGGAACCGCACCGAGCCATCGGCAAAGGCCGCATTGAACCCGCCCGGATGCGTGTGGCCCAGCCCGGCCATCGGGTGCTGCGGATCGAACTGCCAGTCGTCGGGCTTGGTCCAGGTTACGGCGCGATCGTCGTCGGCCTCCACGACCGCGATTGTGTTCGAGGTGCCGTCCGTGATCTCAGACAGCTTGCGGCCTGTCTCGCCGTCGAACATCAGTCCCTTGCCGCAGACGGCCAGGTAGTTGGCCATACCGGGCCGGGGCATACTGCTCGGGTTGGCATAGATCTTCGGCATGAGCGGGATCAGCGTCTTGTTGTGCGCGCTGTCCCAGGGCTCGTCCAAATGGAACTGCTTGTAAAGCGGGGTTTCTTCGATATAGGGCAGTATGTGGACGCGCCAACTCAGGAGCGGCTTGCCTTGCTTGTCGAAATTTGCCCGGGCCGGAAACGCGCCGTGAACGGTCTCATCGTTGAGCATCGCAAGCATAATCTGCTTCATGTTATTCATCGACTGTGCGCGCCGCGCCGCCTCGCGTGCCGACTGTACCGCAGGCAACAGCAACCCTACAAGGATACCGATCACCGCGACCGAGCCCATCTGGTTGTTGAGACGGCCCTTGGTCGTGAGCGAGAGCGTCGCGCCCTTGCGCACGGGGCGAAAAGCCTCGAACATGCGGCCGCTCATGCGCTGCGAGTAGCGGCCCATCGCCTGTTCCACCGGGTCATTGCTGGCGGCCTGCTTGGCAGTCTCCGCCAGGACATTTTGCCGCGCCAACGAGAGAAGCTGGTCGACAATCCCCTCGAGTTGCTGGGCGGCGGCCTCGTCGTTCGCCCGAACGACGAGCGAGGCGTTCGCGGCGGTTCGCACATTCACCGTGAGGGACACATAATTGACCAGGTCCGGCACCTTCTTGACATCCGCCAGGGGCGGCGGAACGGGGACCATTGCCAGCGGGGCGGCGATCAGAGGCCGAAGCGGCTCGACGAGTACCAGCGCCATGAGGTCGGGCGGCTGCGCTACGCGGCCGAGCATGCGGCTCATCTTGCCTTCCTTGGGGTTCGCGCGATTGGCCAGCATCTTTTGCAGCAAATCGTCGGTGCCCACAATCAACGTGCGGTCGTCTGCCAGGAAGATGCTCGGGTCCATGGGTGTTTTGCCCTTGCGGTAGGTCTTGCCTTGCAGCTCGGCCTCGGTGGTCCGCGCTTGCAGCGGCATGAGGAGCTTTCCAGCGCCGATAGGGCTGGCCATGTGGAGCACGAGCGCAGCGCCCGGGGGTCCGGCCTGCGGCGGCTCCACGATCAGCAGGGCCTGCTCGATCTCCAGCGGATCAATCCCCAGTTCCTTCTTGCCCAGGGCCGAGAGGACCTCCAACGGCAGCATTTCCATTTCCGGCGCGGTCAGCACGCGTTTGGGGAAAACGACGGCCGCCGCCACCGTGTCCGGCGTGACAAATCCAAGATCGACCTTTACGCTGCCGTCTGCCGCCGGTTGGACCGCGGACGGCTGCTGAGCATAGATCATGGCTGGCGAGACGGTCATCGTCAGGGCCAAGGTCAACGAGATAACGGCTTGGTACTTGCGAAACATGACGCTCCTCCCTTGCTGGATGTGTTGGTGTGCCTGCCCGGAGGGTCACCGCCGGATGGCCGTATATCTCCCCCCGGAGCATAGCTGCGAGTCTACTCTTTTCCTTGGTGAAGTCAAGCGACTACTCCATACCCGGCGCAAACCCGTGCCGCATCGTGTTTTCCGTAACGCAGCGCGGTTCTACGAAATGCAGCAAGTAGTCGGCCCCGCCCGCCTTCGTGCCGGTCCCGGAAAGCCCGAAACCGCCAAACGGCTGACGGCCCACTAGCGCGCCGGTGATGCCGCGGTTGAGATACAGATTCCCCACGCGAAATTTCTGCCGGGCCGCCTCCAAGTGGGCCGGCTTGCGGCTGAAAACGCCGCCCGTCAGCTTATAGAGCGAGGCATTGGCGATCCCCAACGCCTCATCGAAGTTCGCCGCGCGAAGGACCGATAACACGGGGCCGAAAATCTCCTCGCAGGCCAGGCGGTGCTGCGGCCGGATGCCGGAAAAGATGTGCGGGCCAATCACCGGCTTGCCGATGCGCTCCGCCAAGCCGGCGGGAACGTCGCAGGCCAACTCCAAGCGGCCTTCGCTGCGGCCGATTTCGATATATTGACGGATCTTGGCGGCGGCGGCCCCGTCGATCACCGGGCCCACGTCGGTGCCTGGATCAGCCGGGTCGCCAATCACCAAGGCACGTGTCGATTCCACCAGGCGGTGAAGTAGCCCGTCGTGGATGCCGTCCAAGGCGATCACCCGGCTGCAGGCCGAACACTTCTGCCCGCTGTAGCCGAAGGCCGACTGCCGGATGGCCAGCACGGCTTCGTCCAGGTCGGCCGATTCGTCGACGATGATCGCATTCTTGCCGCCCATCTCGCACACAACCTTCTTGACCAGCCCCTGGCCGGGCGGCGGATCGCCGGCCAGCTTCAAGATCCGCAGGCCCACGTCCTTCGAACCGGTGAAGGCGATCATGGCCACGCGCGGATCGCCCACGAGCATGTCGCCTACCTCGCCGCCCGAGCCGGGCAGAAACTGCAAGACCTCGGCTGGCACTCCGGCCTGCCAGAGAATTTCGCAAAGCCGCCGGGCGATAGCCCGTGTCTGCGACGACGGTTTGACGATGGCCGTATTGCCTGTGACCAGCGCGGCGGCGGTCATGCCGCAGCAGATGGCCAAGGGGAAATTCCAAGGGCTGATGATCGCGGCCGCGCCGCGCGGTTGATACCACTGGCAATTCAGTTCGCCCACGAAACGGCCCAGACGCGTGGGTTGGAACAGGCCGACGGCCACACGGGCGTAGTATTCGCAGAAGTCGATGGCCTCGCAGGTGTCGGCGTCGGCCTCGCGCCAGGTCTTGCCGGCCTCGCGAATCATCGCGGCGGACAACTCGTCGCGGTGTTGACGCATCGCGGCGGCCGCGTGAAGCAGGATCTGCGAACGCTCCAAGGGTGGGCGATCGCGCCAGGCGGGAAACGCCGCGGCTGCCGAACTGATGGCCTGCTCACAGGCGGCCGCGCCGACGGCCTCAACCTTGGGCACAACGACCTCGCTCACCACTTTGGCAAACCGCTGCCGCTGGTCGTCGCGGGAAAAATCCCGCCAAGGCTCGTTGAACATCGGCCGCTCGGCGTCGAGCCCGGCCGGCGCGGGCGAAAGCTGGTGGCGGAGCGCCGCAGCGACGGAAATCGCTTCGGACGAAGAAGGAGCCGGCTTCTCCTTGGGTTGGGGCGCGGCCAGCAGCACGTCATCGGACACATCGGCCGAAAAACCGGCCCGCAGCCACGATTGGTTCGACGTGTTCTCCAAGAGCCGGCGGACGAGGTACGCCATGCCGGGGATCATTTCGCCCACGGGCACGTACTCGCGCACTCGCAGACCTTCTTCCACCAGCGCCTGCCGCAAGGGATCGGCCATGCCGTAGAGCTTCTGAAATTCAATTGCCGAGGAGGGCAAGCTCCGCTGTTCGACCAAGGCCAGCGCGTGGGCGATCGAACGCACGTTGTGCGATCCCAGGGCCAGTTTCACGCCGCCTTCGCCCGCATGCCGCGGTATGGCTTCCACGAACATCGCCGTCATCCGCTCGAAACAGGCGTCGGTGGCCGGCTTATCCGTCCAGACCGGTACGGGCCAGCCCATTTGCTCGGCATGGATCACTTCGTAATCCCAGTAAGCGCCCTTGATCAGTCGCACGCTCACCTGCCGGCCACTGCGGCGGGTCCAATCGATCAGCCGCCGGGCGTCGTCCACACCGCTGCGCAGGTAGGCCTGCACTGCCAGGCCGGCGGGAAAATCGAGGGCCTCGCAACAGCGCTGGAAGAGCGCGATGGTCAGGTCCTTGACGGCGGCCTGTTCCATGTCGAAATAGACCAGCGCGCCGCGTTGGGCGGCCGTGCGGAGGATCGGCTCCAGGGCAGTCGTCAAGGTCCGTAGCGAGCCTTCAAAGTCGATGGCATCGGTTCGCGGACTCAAGGCACTGACCTTAATGGAGATGCTGGTCCGCGGCAGGGGGCCGAGGTGATCGGTCTCCAGTCGCGGCTCGGCCGGCCAGATCGCGACTTCAGCGGGCAGGACCTCCAGCAGATCGAGATACCGCCGCTGGTAGACCTGCGCCTCGGCATCGCTCACGCAGGCCTCGCCCAGAAGGTCGACGCTGAAGGCCACGCCTTGTTTCCACAGACTGCGGAGCAAGGGCAGGGCGGCGGCGGCGCTGTTGCCGGCGATGAAGTTCGCCGCCATTTTCTCGATGCGGTCGGTGATCGTCTTGGCCACAAGCCCCTTGGCCAGTCGCCCCGCTTGTAATCCCAGGTCCAAGCCGGTGGGCAAGGTCACGCCCGGTTGGCTGAGATAATCAGTCAGATAATCGTGGACCAATTCGGGCGAGCGGAGCATGGGAAAGACGTCGATGAAGCGGAATAATTGCGTACGGAAGGACGGGTCCTTCATGGTCCAGGCCACCATCTGGTCCGACCAGAATCCGGTCGAAAACAGGCCCTTGCGATGCTTGCGGGTGCTGGCCAGCAGGCGTCCGCCGATTTCCACGATCCGCTGCTCGAGATTTCTATCGCCACCGCCCGAAAACGACGGGGCAGATGGGGGCCTTCTCTGTTTGTGTGCGAGCCATGCCATATAAGCGTTCCTTGCGGCGTGTACGAGATTTCGCCAAGGAATTATAGCGCTGCGGTCCATCGCGATCGAACCACTACCTTCAGGCGGTAGAAGGAATTGAAAAATAGGGTCCGACAGAAATTTCCTATAAACCCCACGCGGCCCTTGTCAGCGCGCCGAGATTTCCGTTACGTGGGATGACGAACTTCCGCTCTTGCCGGCGCGGTATTTGCAACAACCGCTGCCGCACGCCCGAATTCTTGAGTGCACTAGTGCGGGGATTTTTACGAATCGGGGCGCGGATCCCCTCACGGGCGCGCCGAAACCGTATGCATTTTTTGCAACAGATTGTTGCACGTTCACCGTGTCAAAAAAATGGTGGGTTCGAAAATAATTCCGTGTTCCAGCCAAGCCCCGTCCTGGCGGCCACTTTCCGCGACGTTTGCGCCGTACGGGGCCAACCTCCCCTGGGTTGGCAAAACAGATTTGTTGACAACAGATTTGTTGACAACAATTATGTTATCAACAGGTTTGTTGCAAGACGGCGGAGCTATGCCATGATAAACCGAAAACTCGAGATGGCCCACGGAAGCCAAATCGCGAATCGCCCCTGCGATAGGCACTTGCCGGTCCTTCTCGCCTTGCCTTCAATCCCAAGAAAGAGGTGTGCCTGCGAGATTTTGGCGGTGGCCAGCCGCGGGCCGATTCTTGCTGCCGGTGGATCATGTAGAATAGATGTCCGACTCATGACAGGAGAAAGAACAATGCGTGCAAGCAGGAACAGGTGGTGTATTTCCCTGGCGATGGCGGCCGCGTTTGGCCTCCCGCGGATCATCGCTGCGGCCGATGAGCCAAAGGCCGCGGGCGCGGGCCCCGCGAAGCTTCATGAGAGTACCGTGGGCCGCGCTGACACGGCGGCGACGGTACACGCCTTGGGAACGGTGGAACCAGAGGAAGTGGTCGATGTCGGCTCGCAGGTAAATGGCATCGTCAAGAGTTTCGGCGCCGACCCGCACGTC
>Ga0181520_10008680_pt1 | contig 14320 bp, 13 predicted proteins | sample PEATcosm2014_Bin_29_FD_132451 | JGI IMG/M metagenome (GOLD analysis project Ga0181520, IMG submission 132451) | Peatland microbial communities from MTU Mesocosm Facility, Houghton, MI, USA - PEATcosm2014_Bin02_30_metaG | ecosystem: Environmental > Terrestrial > Soil > Wetlands > Peat | place... | reverse complement strand
GTGTTCACTAGACTGAACGGAGCCAAGGGTAGTTATAGGATAACCCGGCGAGTCTGAGGAGGACTTATGAACAAGGATCGAGCAAAGGGTACTATCGATGAGATGGTTGGAGTCGCCAAGCGCAAGGCAGGCGAATTAACGGGCGATACTCAACTTCAGGTCGAAGGCATGGTCCAGCAGGTGAAAGGTAAGGTCGAGAACGCCTGGGGCAAGGCGAAGGATGTCGTGGATGAGGCCAACGCGGAAGCCAAGATAAAACACGAAACACGCATTGAGGTAGAGCTCGAATGCTCGGCAGCCGAGAGCGGGAAGAAGAAGAGCAACTGACCCAGCGCTGATTCAGCCTTCCGGTTGCGCAATTGCGGAGTCTATTGTTCGCTTCAACCTACCCACGATACGCAATACAGCGGAACCGGTAACATCCACCTATGTCGACAACTGCCACCTCGCGATGGATACGAGCGCTGTTGAAGTCGATCGGCCCTGGAATCATCACCGGGGCCGCTGACGACGACCCTTCGGGAATTGCCACCTATTCAGTGGCAGGCGCGCAACTGGGCACCAAGCTGCTTTGGACCGCGCTTCTAACCTGGCCGCTGATGGCTGCGGTACAGATGATGTGCGCCCGCATTGGCAAGGTGACAGGGCAGGGCTTGGCTGGAAATCTTGGACTGCGCTTTCCTCGATGGCTGTTGCTCACGGTCGTCGTTGCACTGTTCATAGCGAACACCATCAACATTGGCGCGGATCTAGCCGGTATGGCAGATGCGGCTGCAATGCTTTGCGGTGTCAACTCGCACTGGTTTGCGGTGGCGTTTGCCCTTCTCATTTCCTGGGCAACAGTGCGGCTCCGGTATCGCCAGATCGCCAGTGTTCTGAAGTGGCTTGTCCTCGTACTCTTTGCCTATCCGATTACGGCCTTTGTGGTAGGCGCCGATTGGGGCCTGGTGCTGCACGATACCTTGATTCCATCCATACCTCATTCCAGAGACGAGTGGGCCACCCTTGTCGCGATTCTGGGGACCACCATAAGTCCGTATCTATTTTTTTGGCAGACAAGCGAAGAAGTTGAAGAAGAAAAACTCGAAGGTCAAACCACGTTGGCTTCGCGCAGGGGCGCGACGAAAGAAGAGCTTGATCTGAGGAACATCGATGTTGGGGTCGGAGCATTTTGTTCAAATGCCGCAATGTTCTTCATCATCCTCACCACTGCTCTTACTCTCAATCGTCACGGCATCACGCACATCGAGACCTCACGCCAGGCAGCAGAGGCCTTGCGACCATTTGCCGGCAACTTTGCTGCGACCCTGTTCACCGTTGGCATCATCGGTGTTGGATTCCTGGCCATCCCAACGCTGGCGGGGTCGACCGCATACGCTTTTGCCGAGACGCTTGGATGGCGCCAGGGCCTGAACAAGAAGATGAACCAGGCGCGATGGTTCTACGCTCTTATTCTGATTTCGACAGGAGTCGGTATCACCCTGGACTTCATCGGCATTAATCCGGTGAAAGCGCTCTACTGGACGGCGGTCATCAACGGTCTGCTGGCTCCCTTTCTCCTGGTTGGCATCTTGCTTGTAGCTTCGGACAAGAAATTGATGCAGGGCCAACCGAGTTCGCGTCTGGGATGGATCGTAGTGGCCGTCACCACCGCTGCCATGTTTGCCGCAGGCGCGGCAATGTTTGTTGTCTAGCCATTTAACTGGCTCCATTTTCAATTGAAGCTTTAACCATTTCGGTCAGAGCAATGCTGTGATCGCGTAATTGGCGGCGGGCTCGGCGCCAGCACACTCGACGGGCGAACAAGATTCGTTGCGTAGGATTTGCGCGGACGGCGGAGCTTCCAGATTCCGAAACAGACACCAATCACGAACACTGCCGCAAACGACAAGAGCAGCGGGGTTGACCACACTTGAATTGCGCCCGACCACATGCGAATGACTTTGCGTCCGTACAATACCGCGAGCCAGGCAATGATTGAGTAACGGAGACTTCTTGCCGCCCCGAACACAGCCAGAAAGCGATTCCGGGAGACACCCAAGGCGCCAGCAGCCAGCACGAACGGAGATAGCGGAACTGGCGGGGGAAGGACGGCGGGGAGAAACACCGCGAGAACTGGATGACTTTCAACCCAACCAGCGATGCGACCGAGGAAGCGCACGGGAACATGGCGTTGCAAAGTAGACTCGCCACCTTTTCTGCCAAGTTGCCAAGTAGAATATCCGCCCAGCAAACTGCCTGCCACCGCGCCTGCGGCCAGCAACCAGGGATCTCCGCCGTGCGCAACCAGCCAAAGCAAGAGAAGATCGGTGCTGCCTGGCACGAGCAGAGGGACTACCGAGGAATCGACCACCGCGACAGAAAAGACTCCCAACGCTCCCAGGTGTGCAAGCCAGTACGGCGGCGCCGTAGCGCGGCGCATGGCAGGAGCAGCACTCAGGGCCAATGGCTTGGCGAGGGTATTCATATTCGCAGCTTGCTTGTCACGCCTTTATATTGCCGAATGCAAACCAGTAGTATCGTCGCCAACAGAACATGCAGCGAATGGGCCGAATCGCAAACATCGCCAGCAAACCGTCAAAGGAGCGAAGCTCTGCCTGCTTGAATTGAACGGAATTACAGCGCGGACATTTTCTCCTGATCCACAGCATTTGCGGAATTACGTTGGGCCAACGCCAGCTTGTACTCGTCATGGTTCCCGTCTCTTCCGGATAATCCGTCGCGAACGTCAGAATGCGCGTCTCTCCATTGGGCTGGAGTTCGAATCCAGCCAGGCGAGAATTGCGCGTATGCTTCCCGTGGCCAACGCGATACTCGAATCGGCCGCTCCATAATAGACATTGAGCGTGTCTCCATCCGCACCAATCGTCTGACCGCACGGAAATACCACATCCTTCACATCTCCGCCGCGTTCATAACTTGCTTCAGGTCCGAAGATCCAGGAATTACCGCGCTGCAAACAGACATCCGGCCGCTCCAAATCGAAGAGCGCCACGCCTAAGCGATAAATGCACCCTGTGGCGGTTTGCCGCACTCCGTGATAGATCATCAACCAACCCTTGGCTGTTTCAATCGGTGGAGAACAGAGACCAATTTTGTTTGCGTCCCACCATCCGCCGCGGCGCGCTTCGAGAATGACCCTGTGGCTTCCCCAATGCCGCAAATCAGGCGAATACGAAATCCACATATGAGCTCCAAGAGCTGTCATGGGGCGGTGAATCAGTGCCCAGCGGCCATCGATCCTTCTGGGCAAAAGCGCCGCATCCTTATCCTCCGGGCACATGATGACGCCGAATCGTTCAAAGCTGCGAAAGTCTCGAGTTAGCGCAAGCGAAACCCCAGGACCTCCCCGCGCAAAGGATGTGTATGCCACAGCGAATTGCTCCAGTTCGGGGACGAATGTGATTCGCGGGTCTTCAATTCCCCATATCTCTTCCGGAAACTCTTTGGGATTTCCCTGAAGAGTCGGATGAGGATCGATTCGCCACGCATCGACGCCATTTACCGATCGTGCCGCGCACAAGTGCGAAAGGCCGCTTCGGTCTTCGACGCGGCAAAGCAGTAACGTGTCTCCGTCAGGCAAAAGTACTGCTCCTGCGTTGAAGACACTGTTGATCGGATAAGGCCAGTTTTCTCGGCTCAAGAGCGGATTGCCTTGATTCCGCACAAACAGCGGGAGATTGCTAGCTGACCTTAGCTCTGCTTGTACATCCACTACTAACTCGGGCGATTCGGAACAGTCATTTGGATTCATTTGAGACGCTCATTTCAGGAAAGAGTTGCTCAGCGCTGGCCACTTTGGCTGCCTGCATTTCAAGCAGGGCCATCAAGAAAGAAAGCGTAGACTCCGCTCCCTGGTTTTCGTTTACACGGTCGGGATGAAGCCCGTCTCTGCAGCCGCCCGTTGTTGGATCGTAGAGCGGCACCTGCAGATCGTTCTTGCCTAAGAACCAACGGAATACTCGCTGCGCTTCATCCAACCACTGACGCTCTTCCGTCAGCCTGTAGACCTCGAGACAAGCCGAGACCGTTGCGCATGCTTCAACTGGCTGCTGATCGAATCGGGCCTTCTCGCTTCCTTGAACAAAGAATCCGGTTGATCCAATGGGAACGAAGATCTCCTTGTCGTCGCGATGCTGCTCTGCAACCAACCACTTGAGAGAATCCATGCCGGCTTCGATCATTTTCTGATTCTTGCTTCGCCAACCCGCAAGAATCAAGGCTTGAGGCAGGCGCGCATTAGAATAGGAAAGACTCTTCTCGAACCACTTCCACTTATCGGTATAACTTCGCTCGTAGATATCCAACAGTCGATTTGAGAGTGTGTTGCGAACGCCTTGAATGGCTCTGTCTCCTGGGAACCAGTCGAGATAGGCCTGCATTCCAAGGATGCAAAAAGCCCATGCCCGCGGACTCGTAAACGCGAGCGTTGCCGGCACAGCAGCTTCAAATAGCCTCCCCGCTGCACCCCTCAGCCCCGCATTCTGCGAGTGTCCGAGCACCATTCCCAAAGACCACAGAGCCCTGCCATGGCTGTCATCCGACCCTACTATCTCAAGCCACCTGCGATCGTAACCGAGAAAGTTTCTGAACCTCCCGGAGTCCGGGTCAAAGGCAAGCCATAGAAACGCCAGATAACGATGCGACAAGTGCGAATGCATCTTCTCACCAAGAGGCGATGCATCCTCGTCCAGGAGCGCCGAGACGATGAGAGCCCGCGCATTGTCGTCTGTCGTATATCCCTCGCGCGTGTTTGGCACCGAGAAGATCGCGTGCTGCAGCATGCCTGTATCGTCGGTCATGGTGACTAAGTGAGAGGTATTGATTGCCGGCAGACGATTCATGAGATCAGTAGGCGCGGCGTGAGTAAGAGCCGCTCTTGGCTGCAACGAGCGCTCGAACCGGGCTCGCTGAAAGCTTGCCATGTATGCCTGCGCCGTCTTCGGCCACGTGGTCCCGCGGGAGTGCAGATAGGCGCGCTTTCGCATGGCGTGACGCTCGGCCTCGTTCTCAAGAAGGCTTGAAACAGCTTTAGCAATCGCAACTGGGTCGGCAAAAGGGACCACTACGCCTCTCTTGCCGGCGAGAAGTTCCTTGGCGTGCCAGTACGGAGTGGAAATAATTGCCTTGCCCGCTCCGAGAGCAATGGCCAGGGTTCCAGAGACGACTCGCGCTTCCTGAAGATAGGGCGTGATGTAAATGTCAGCCGCACCTACGTGTTCGACCAGTTCCTCGGCACTTACAAATCGATTGTTAAGAATGAGCTGATCGGAAACTCCAAGCTCCTTTGCCAAGGCCACGAGCTGCTCGCGGTAGCGCTCGCCCTCGCGGCGCCGGATATGCGGATGGGTAACGCCGGAAACGATATAGACAACATTCGGATGACGGGCCAGGATTGAGGGGAGTGCGCGAATGACATTTTCAATACCTTTGTTGGGTGATAGAAGACCAAAGGTCAGCAGAACCGATTTACCTTCGGTGCCAAACTTGTCTTTAAAGTAGTTGGGGTCCATAAAGGGAAGATCCGGCACGCCGTGCGGAATGATATCGATCTTTCCGATCGGAACCGCATACACTTCCTGGAGCAGTTGAGCCGCCAACTCACTCATTACAACCAGGCGATCGGAGAGCCGCATAATCTCATCGAGAACGGAGCGTTGATTTGCATCGGGGTCGCGCAAGACCGTATGAAGCGTGGTTACCAGAGGCATCTTCAGTTTTCTGAGCAGCGCCAGGATGTGCCGGCCAGCAGCGCCACCATAAATTCCATATTCGTGCTGCAGGCACACCAGATCGTTGCCATTAAAATTCAGAAACTCAGCAGCGCGTTCGTAAGAGCCGATATCCTCCTGCTCAAGCTCCAACCGGACCTGCTCAGGGTATTCGTAGTGCGATTCCGTGTCATTGACGGGAATGGCAAACATGCGCTCGCGTCCGTATTCGGCACCGAGCGCGGAGCATAGATCCGTTGTGAATGTGGCGATGCCGCACTGCCGCGGCAAGTAATTTCCGATAAAGGCAATTCTAGTAGGCAAGGGCAGGCTGCGGCTTTTTGACGCAGCTTGCGCCAATTCGGCGCACAAAGCCTCAGCGGCCATTTCATTAGAATGGATCTGTTCTGAAAGAGACATATTGGCCCTGCCTTCGCATTAAGAGACGGAACCAGGTGGGGATGGATTGCAGTTATTGCACTTCCCTGCCCGATTTATGAATGTTCAGTGTCGCAAGTCTTAGCCGCCCGAAATGCGCCCACCGGGCCCGGAAAGACCTTTGCTGAAACAGTCCCGCCAGGAGCAGAATGGTCAAGCGCGAAATCGTCAGCGAATGTTGTCGCGCTTGCCTCGGCCGGCGGTTTGTTCTTTGGCGATTGAATCTCCGAAGCCTTATCCGGCGAACTAACTAGACGCAGTCCACTGCTCCTTCGCGCGGCGCGGTAGGCCAATACATCGGCTTTCTTAATGAGGGTCATTTCATCTCCATTCGTTCCGTTGCTGTGATTGAACGGTCCTCGTCTGGAGCAAAGCCTGGGTGGCTGAAGGCGAGAAGGGGAATCCTTACCTGATGAGTCAAGTGTACACGGTTTGCAGCATACTTGCAGCCTATCGGCGCTAACTTAATGGCCGCGCCGTAACTTGAGCAGATACAGCTTTGGCGCTTGGATTTTCATGAGATCTGAACATCAAAGCGCCAAGTCGAGCGTCTCCATATACTTTTGATGCCATCCTGCTAAATTCGGCCGAGAAGCAGGAGAATCAAGACCACCGCGAGAATCAGCCCTAGTCCGCCGCTCGGATAGTATCCCCAATCCCTGCTATGCGGCCACCGGGGCAGTGCGCCAAGCAGAGCTAAAACCAGAATCACTATCAGAATTGTTCCAAGCATGTCATCCTCCTTGTGTTCCCCTATCGCTTACTTTGATCGAGTTGCAAGTTCGGTTCGTTATGATCCGCACTAACCAGGCCAATCTTCAAATGCGTCACAGTGATTCATCGATATCTTAGTGCCCGACGCGAAATTGGTTGACGTATGCGAACAGCCCAAACATATTCATGAGCCAGAGAACGAGCACAATGACCACAACCCCGTTCAATATCCCCTTGATCTGCCCCTGCATGGGAATGAACCGGTTCACGAGAAACAGCAGAAGGCCGACGACCACCAGCGTGATTACGACATTGAACAGCGGCTGTCCGCCGCTTAACGCGGTGAGGTAGACAAATAGGCCAAAGATTTTCATCAGCCAAATGACCACGGCAATCACGACGACGCCATTGAGTATCTCCTTGATCTGGCGCTGCATGGGAATGAACCGGTTAATGAGCCATAGCAACAAGCCGACGACCAATAGCGTTAGAACGACTGTGACAAGAGGCATATTGTTCCTTTCTAGGTGCGGTTGGCTAAGGGAGAAGAACGTCAGTCGGACTCGCTTAGCTCAGGACCTTGACGGAGTCAAAGAGGTGCAGTTCATCATCAAGATCATTGTGCCAATTACGTAAACTCCTGGCTGAGCTATTCCGCTCAGGCTCTTTCGCGCTGTGGCAAGCCGGCTACGGCCTTGCGCCTTCGGGTGTCAGAGCGGGTGCAGGAAGATTGACATTTGCCTTTGAGGCAGCACCTGGCGCCGCCTGTTTGTCCGCAGGCAGGATGCTCCCTGCCGGGAAGATAAGCAGTTGTATCGCGCCCGGCGCCGCCCCCGCTGCCTGGTTTGCCTGTTTGCCCAAGCCCAGGGTCTTCAGCTTTGCGTCGTCGAATCCAAAGTGCTCAACAAGGTAATCTCGAACAACCATGGCCCGGGCTTCGGTTAGCTGCATTTGCTTGAGACTGTCGCCCTCAGGACCCGCAGAGACAACAACCACAGCAAAACCGAATTGATTTTTGGCAAGATACTCTCCGCTTTCATCCAGAGATTTCTCGTTGTGGAGCTTCGAAGAATCTCGGCCTTCAAAGAGTTTCTCAGGTGAAAAGACGAAGGTCTTTGCGGGCACGCCTGCCGGCAGGCTGTCTATTTCGTTTTCGGTGAGCTCGGAGGCGTCTTCGTACCCACGCTTCTTGAAATAGCCGCTCAAGAGGAAATTGTGCTTGAGAGCTTCCATATTCTCGCGGAAATCAGTGACCCCCGTTTGAGCTTGGGCAATCGTCGCACTCAAAGATTGGGTAGAGCTCTCCAGGTTGTTGTATAGATCCTTGTCGTTGATAAGAGCACCAACCGATCCCTGGCCGGAGTCGATTTTTGCACTTACTGAATTCAGGTGCGCGGTTGCCAAAGTCGCATTCTGAATGGCTTGCTGGCTGGTGTCCAGAATCGTGCTGGCTTTGACAAGCAGTTCCGAAACCTCCAGTGGCGGTTTGCTCGGGATCAGATCACCGTCGCGCACCTCGGGCTGTCCTGCCGATCCAAACGAGACGGCAACAAACTGATTTCCCAGCACGCCTTCCGTTTCGATGGAGGCCACAGAGTCCTGCTTGATAATCTCGTGTGTGGATTGGTCGAGGTTCATCAACACGGTGACCTTTTCGCCAGGCCGGTGCGGAAGGACAATGCTATGCACGGTACCGCTGTGCACGCCGCCCACCTGTACATCGGCTCCGGCTGCGAGGCCTGCTACGTTGTCAAATTGAGCCTTTAGTTGATATGTCGACCGAAACAGATAAGCCTTGCTTCCGATGGTGAAGACCCCGGCGGCAAGGATTCCCAACGTTATGACGATAAATGCTCCTAGACGCGCTACCCTGGACATGATTCCTCCCGCTACTGCTTTAGAAATTCCTTCACAAATCCGATGTCGCTTCGTTCAAGGTCCTCGAAGCTGCCCTCGATCACAACGCTGCCCTTGTCTAACAAGGCCAGACGATTGGAGATTGTCCTCGCGCTAAGCATGTCGTGCGTCACCACGATACTTGCCATCTGGCGCTCTCTCTGCAGTTTGAGAATCAGATTGTCAATTTCTCTCGAGCTGATGGGGTCAAGGCCCGCGGTCGGCTCGTCGAGGAGAAGAATCTCCGGCTCCAGGGCCAGTGCCCGCGCCAGGCCGACGCGCTTCTGCATACCGCCCGATATGTCGGACGGCATCTTGTTTGGATCGCCCACAAGGCCAACCTCCGCCAGCAAATGCATAACTCGGTCGGCCCGCTCGGATGGTGAGAGGTCCTTGCGGTGATGTCGCAGTGGAAACTCAACATTCTCTCGAACCGAGAGCGAGTCATACAGGGCCGCATGTTGAAATAGAAAGCCCATCCTTTTTCTGATCTCGCTCATCTGGTCGATTGTGAGCCGCGCAATGTCTACGCCGTGAATACTTATTGACCCGGAGTCAGGTCTGTCGAGGCCGATGATCAACCTCAACAAGACGCTCTTGCCAGTTCCGCTACGCCCTAGCACTGCCAGAGTCTCACCCCGATTCACACCCAGCGTAACCCCGTTCAGCACATTGTGTGTGCCGAAGCATCTGTGCACATTGTCAACTGCGACAACAGGAGCCTCGCCGTCCCCTTGTTGCTCACCGTGCATTACCGAGATAGTTTGAACAGCGCCCATTGTTTTTTTGCCTAAGCCCTTCAAGTTTTGTCTAAGGGAAAACTACGAGAATGAACTTAACAAGCACTACATCTGCAAGAATTAGAAAGAGAGAAGCCAGCACCACCGAGTTGGTGGCCGCGCGGCCCACTCCTTCGGCGCCTCCCTTAGTGCGCATCCCCTGAAAGCAAGCGACGAGGCCGATGATGAGCCCATATACAGCGGTCTTGAAGGTCGGCGGCAGAAAGGCGTTAAATGTCGCGCCCTTGAAGCCGCTCTCTACGAATTGATGAAATGACAGCGGCTCAACCAGGGATTGCGCAAACCAGCCCGTCAACAATCCGCACGCGTCGGCGGCAAGGGTCAGCAATGGCAGCATCAGGATGCAGGCCAGGATTCTTGTCGCCGCCAGCAATCGATACGGGTTGATTGCCGATGCCTCGATGGCGTCGATCTGCTCGGTCACCTTCATCGATGCCAATTCCGCGCCAATGCCGGCGCCTACGCGCCCGCTCACCACCAGGCCGGTGATGACCGGGCCCATTACCTGGATAACCGAGTAGACGAGCGTCGCGGGAAACATGGATTTGGCGCCAAAGCGGCTAAGGCTGTAGCGCGCTTCAAGCGAAATGACAATACCGATTGCGGAGCCCGCTAGCGCAACCAGCGGCAGCGACTTTGATCCAACCTCGTCAAGCTGCCGGATCAGCTCTCGCCACTCGAACGGAGAAGTAACCGCAGCCCGCAGAACCTGCCAAAAGAAGATACCGATACTTCCAAACCACTCGAAGAAATCGCTGACGATGCCAGTGGTGGCATCCGCAATCACTGCGAGCGGCGCAGTTCTGACGCCCGGCAGTTGAAGCCGGGGGGCCGCGTTCGCATCAAGGCCTGAGCTGCTCAATGGTTTGGACCCGGGTCAGGAGCACCGTGCGCGTTAGTCAAGTGCATCCGAGACAGCAAAGAGTGAGGGCCGCTATACAAGAATTCAAGAGCGACATTTCCGCCCATGTAGAACAGCAGACTGTAGTTCCCCAGTCGCAGTGCATCCTTTGCACCGTAGCGGTCCGGATACCAACCGTAAACTGCGGCAGTCGCGCCGGCGTAGGGAGCGGCGAGCGCTGAGAACGAGAATACGCGGTGCCCGTCTTCTCCGCGGCGCGCCGTCACTGTGGAGATCACCGCATGGCTTAGTCGAGGGAATACTCCTCTGCATTCACAGCGGTAGTACAACGTATCTTCTTTGAATGCCTCAGAGAGCCCATAACGCGTAGTGTTCCCGATGGCCGCCATGCCAAAGTCGGATCCAAAACGCTTTCCGAAACCTGCCATGCCCTGCCCCCACTCTGGCGGAGCATTGTTGAACTGGTTAATGCCAGCCGCGACAGCAGTGACGGTCATCGGATAGGGGCCAAACGCTTCGAAGAGGTAATCATTGAGCCTGACCTCTCGCGATGGGCGAATATAGTCCGTCGTAGCCTGGCGCGCAACTTGTGTGGTCGCTCCCTCAGTCGAAGAGCTTGCCTCGTAGGCCAGTGTTTGCGCTCGCGCTACTTCTTGAAGTGCTCCAAAGACTGCGAGAACTGAGAGCGCAATGGCCCAAATGCGGTGCATCGCGCCACGAGCATTTCGGTAGCAATGCTTTCCTGTCAAATGGAAAGACCGCTCGGCGCGTGTATTGCGCTCATGCCTGTATGTAGAAGCTGATAACATTCGCAATCCACCCTTTACGGTCACTCCCGGCTGCCAATTCGCCGAGCAGGCAACTTTCCCGTCCGGAGCCCAACCGTATGCGGATTCTTTCACCGAGACGAGATCGAAGGATGGTCACATTTGCTCTGCATCGAAAGGCGCCTCACCGGAACCAGCGACGGCTCGTTTGTATCTGGCCAAGACTCGAAGCCGGGAGCCCCGCGCAAAGATTCCAGTTGCTCTTTGCATCCTGTTGAGAATCCTGTAGGCTGTGATTCCTATTGCTCAGACTTCGGTTTTACTGGGGACTAATGTCTGAGACGTAAGGGTAGATAGATCGAAGCCCCCGAAACGATCGGGGGAACTTATGAAGTGACTTGGCCCCTTATGGTGGCTGCGTTTGCAAGGCTGAAACCTACGGCAAACCGGCATCCTACGCAACACCAGCAATCGCAGATACCTCAAAGGGGGGTCATTTATGCGCCTACTTAAAACTCTTCTCGGCACAACGGCATTACTCGCAGGTCTGGCACTGGCGCCAGCGGCGAACGCACAGATCATGGTCTCAGTCGGCGTCCAACCAAGTTGCGCTTACGGTTATTACGATTACGCGCCATACGGTTGCGCGCCTATGGGCTTCTATGGGCCGGGCTACTTCTACAACGGCATTTTCCTGGGCATGGGGCCCTGGGCGGGCTGGGGTTATGGCCACGGATGGGGCGGCCACCGCTTCACTGAAGGTGGCGGAGGAAGCTATCGTGGGGGCGGCGGAGCCATGGCCAACCGCGGACGTTACGCAGGCGGCGGAGCAGCGCGCGGCGGAGGAGCGGTTCACAGCGGCGGAGGAGCACGGCCCAACACTTCCCGCGCTTCAGCGCCTCGCGCATCAGCTTCGCATGCCAGCACACCGCATGCAGCCGCAGCGCATAGCGGCGGCGAACATGCCGGCGGTGGTGGCGGTGGGCATGAGGGCGGCGGGCACAGATAATTTGTAGCCAATCGGACGATGCGCGACCGGGGCGGAGCTGACAAGCTCCGCCCCATTTTCATCTTCAGCACCGCCAAAGGCCTCCTTGGTTCAGTTTGACCTGATGCCCGGAGCTTCTCTCCTAATCGGTGGGGAGTGAATGTGGGCCGGGAGGCCATGCACCAGCCGGCCGAGAGGCCGACGCTACAAGTCCTTGCAGGCATTGGCGATAGCTATCGACAATCGGAGTGACTCGATACCCATTGGAGGGATGCACTGGCTCGATCAGGTCTTCGGGGCTTTGCAGTCTTGCCCGGCGTTCGAGACTCGATCTGTCATCAAACGAGCCGGATTTCGACCGGAATGGTTGGAAGCCGCATCATAGCGATGATCCTTGACGTCAACAGCCTGCGCAAAGCGCAACCCGGTCTGAACACTTCCGACCATCGCGCTATAGCCAACATGTGGAATTGGGGGAGAATTTGTAACCGGCTGATTCTAAATGGCGTCCCCGACGGGATTTGAACCCGTGTTATCGCCGTGAAAGGGCGGTGTCCTAGGCCGGGCTAGACGACGGGGACGCTGAGTGGGCTGAAGGCGGCCAAAGAAATATATCGTCCGGCCGTATGCGCCCTTATGAAGGCTACCAACTCAGGGGGGCTCTGTCAAAAAAAGGACCGCTGGCCTGGGACTGGTTCGGCGCATGCGACAACGAAGCCCGGTTCGCCCAGGGACACCAGGGCGGCTGCGCTATCCTCAAAGAGCGAAGCGTCGTTCAGAATTTGCGAGCGCCGTGTCTTGGCCCGGCTCCCGAGTTGGCTTCAACAAAGGGACAACTTGAAGTGCGCGCGTAGTTTTTTTGCGTCAATGGCGAGGCCAGGGCCGTCCTATATAAAAAGCTTCTTTTCGGCGACTTGTCGCCATGGGACAGCGCAATCTCAGGCGGGGGAAGGTTTGAATAGGCGTGAGTTGCAGCGGAAACAGGCAACTTTTGCACCCCCGGCATCGTAATCCATTCCGGCACCAACCGGAGGGCTGTGCGCGGAATCCCGGGCAGCCTGGGCAAAAGAAAGATCGAGTGAGGACCAAAGCGTTGAGACGCATTTTAGGTGGTGTTGTTCTTATGGGTCTTGCGGCCGTGGGCTGCCAGCAGAAGCAGGCCGCGCCGGCCGGGCCCCAGATGCAAGGCATGCCGGTTCAGACGGCCACGGTAACCTTGAACCCGGTGGAGCAAACCAGCGAGTACGTGGCCACCATCAAGTCGCGCCGCTCAGCCACAGTGGAACCAATGGTGGCAGGCAACCTGACGCAGATTCACGTCAAGTCGGGCGATCGCGTGCAGGCCGGCCAGGTGCTGATGCAGATCGATCCGCGGATGCAGAATGCCGCGGTGGAAGCGGCGCGGGCCACGGAGCGGCAGAAGAAGGCCGTTTACGACTTCAACAAGGTGGAGATCGAGCGGCAGCGCAAGCTGTTTGAGGCCGGGGTGACGAGCCGCGACGCATTCGACCAGGCGCAGCAGGCCTTCGACAACTCCAAGGCGGACTACGAGTCGGCGGTTAACCTGCGCAAAACGCAGGAGGAGCAACTGGCCTACTACAGTGTCCGGGCTCCGTTTGCCGGCGTGGCAGGCGATGTTCCGGTGCATGTGGGCGACTACGTTGCGCCCATGAACAACCCGACCAGCGTGCTCACCACCGTGGACGAAAACCGGGACCTGGAAGCGTACATTTACATTCCCACCGAGCGCTCCAGCCAGGTAAAACGGGGTCTGGCGGTGGAGTTGACCGACAACTCCGGCAAACTGCTGGAGAAGACGAAGATCGATTTTCTATCCCCGCAGGTTGACCCGACGCTGCAAGGCATTCTGGTGAAGGCGCCGGTGCACACATCGCTTGAGTTGCTGCGCAATGCGCAGATGATCAAGGCTAGGGTGGTATGGGCAAACACGCCGATGGCGGTGATTCCGGTGCTGGCGGTAATGCGCCAGGGCGGCCAGAGTTTTGTCTTTGTGGCACAGCCGCAAAACGGCCACCTGGTGGCGCACCAGGTGGCGGTTACGCTAGGCGACACGGTGGGCAACACCTACTCCGTCGCTTCCGGACTGAAGGCAGGCGACAAAGTGATTGTGTCGAGCACCCAGT